>Ga0302325_10030319_pt1 | contig 11154 bp, 7 predicted proteins | sample Palsa_T0_2_FD_201948 | JGI IMG/M metagenome (GOLD analysis project Ga0302325, IMG submission 201948) | Peat permafrost microbial communities from Stordalen Mire near Abisko, Sweden - Palsa_T0_2 | ecosystem: Environmental > Terrestrial > Soil > Palsa > Peat permafrost | place: Sweden: Abisko...
ACACGAAGTGTTCGCCGTGGTCCCGAGTTCGGCGCCAGCCGAACTCGCTAGCGAACACGAAGTGTTCGCCGCTCATTGACCGGCCGCCTTCGCGTCGCGCGCGAACACGCGGCGCAGATCGGTGAGCGTCAGCGCCGGCGCAGGAGCCGCGTGGACGAGGTGGGCGTCCGAGGCCGCCGTCGGCGCGGCGAGGTTCGGCACCGGCTGGGTCGAGCACTTGACATCGGGTCGGAAGTCGGACGGCGTCAGCGCGCCAACCCACGTCGGCCGCGCGCCCTGGATCGAGCCGCCGTTTGGGGGGGCGGTCCCGACGAGCTGGCCGAGCAGCGGCACGTCGGTCCCGAGTGACACCGTGTCCGGGCCCGCGCCGATCAGCGTGCGCGTGAACGGCCCATTGCCGTCGAAGTTCCCGCTCGCGCCGGCGACGCCCGGCAGGAAGTGGACGAAGTCCTGCCACACCGGCTCGTGCGTCGAGAGGACTCCGTCGGGGACGATCGCCGACAGGATCGGCGTGACGTGGCTCGACAGGCAGTCGGTGACTTGCTTGGTGATCGGGAACGCCTGACCGAGCTCGGTGAGCAGGTTCGGGAACTGCTCGAAGGTCGCCTTCAGCGTGGTCAGCAGGTGTGCGCGCTCGGCCGGAGCGACGATCGTCGCGAGCTCGCGGACGGCGGCCGTGACGTCATCGAGCAGCGGCGGCGCGAGCTTCAGCGACGGCGCCAGTGCCTCGCCGAGCCGCGCCAGTGGCGGCAGCGCGTGATCGACGGCCGACAGCGAGGCGGGCGCGATCTTGAGCACCTGGTCGAGGCCCGAGACCGACTGCGCGACCGCGCCGTCGGCGGACGCGAGCGCGCTCGAGGCCCGGTCGAGCCCCGAGACGAAGTCCGCCAGCTGCGAGGAGGACTGCGCCAGCGTCGTCGTCACGTCCGAGGCGGAGCTGAGCAAGCGCTCGACGTCATTCGCGTGCGTGCCCGTCAGCGCCTGCGAGATGTACGCCGTGTCCTTGAACACCGGCGTCAGCTCGGGGATCGCCGCCTTCAGCCCGCCCGCGCCGCTGTCGGACTCGCGCTGGCCGGGGTTGGGGCTGAACCCCAGGTTGAAGTTGTTGAGGATGTTGTCGAGGCTCTGCCGGGTCGGGGCGTCGAAGGTCGACAGCAGCTTGAAGAACTGCACCGGCGAGGACACGTTCGACTCCGGGATCGTGAACCCGCTGTTGACGGTCGGCGCGCTTGGACTGCCGGGATCGAGCGCCAGGTAGTAGCTGCCCTCGAGGAACAGGCGGTCGCGGATCGTGATCGTCGCGTCGGTGTGGACGGGGAGCCCGTTGCTCTGCATCGTGAAAGCGATCCGGGTCGTGTTCCCGGGGCCCGGCGACGTGCCCTGGACGACACCGACGTCGATCCCCGCGATCCGCACCGGAGACTCCGAGCGCACGTTGACGCTGTTGTCGGTCAGCGCATAGAGCGTGAAGTGCTGCACGAACGGGAGCCCGCCGTTGAACGCGTAGAAGGTCACGAACACGGCCCCGAAGATCACGAGGAAGGCCGCGATCAGCGGGTGCACGCCGCGTCTGCGGCCCCTGCGCTTGCGCGGAGCGGGACTCATGGCACGAGCCCGGCCTTCCTGCCCTCGGCCAGGACCCCGGCGGGCGGGGTCGTGTTCTCGGACACGGTCGATGTGTGCGCGGGATTGCCGATCAGCCGCCCGGGGGTGTACGGCTCGTTGCCGGCCTGGCACTGGCTCGAGTCCTCGATCGGGTAGTAGTTGTCGTGCAGGTCGGCCGCCGGCGAGCTCGCCGGGAGCATCTCCGGGAGGTCGATGATCGGCGCGAACCGCAGCCAGCCGGCGGTGCTGTCGCCCTCGCTCAGGGCCGAGTCGAAGTTCGCGGTCCACAGCCCGACCGTGTTGCACGCGAACTGCGCCGGAGCGACCACGCGCAGGATCGCGCCGAGGCCGACGAACGCCGAGGAGCCGAACGTCGCCAGATCGCTCGAGCCGAGCACCTTGAAGGTGTCGGTCGAGGCTGGGTCGCGGGCGAGCGAATCGACCGTGACGAGCGCGGTCTGCAGCGACGAGGCGAGCGCCGGCACCTTCCTGAACGCCGGCGTCGCATAGTGGAGGATCGTGTCGAGCCGGTTGGCGGCGAGCGGGAGCAGCGCTGCGGATGGCTTCAGCTCCTGCGTGATCACGGCGGCGTCGTCGAGCACCGGCAGCGCGTTCGTCAGCACCGTCGTGCCGACCGCTTCGGTGCTCGGCAGCTGATCGATCGTGGTCCCGAGCGCGGGCACGTCGAGCGCCTGGAACGTAGTTGCGCCGTCGGCCAGCAGGGCGCTGATCGTCGGCGCCACCGGCGCGAGCGCGCTGGTCGTCGCCGATAGCCCGGAGATGAACTCGCTCAGGTGCGTGCTCGGCGCGGCGAACAGTCTCAGCAGGTTGTCGAGCGGCCCGATCAGCGAGTGCAGCCCGTAGATCGCGTCGTTGAACTGCGTGCCGCGCCCGGCGAGCGCGTCGCCGAGCTCGCTCGTGGCCTCGCGGATTCCCTTCTGCGTCTTCGGGCCGAACGTGTCGAACGCCGTGTCGAGATCCACGAACGGGATGTTGTGCTGGACCTGGCCCTTGACGTCTGAGAGGTGGAACGTCCCGCCGTCGGACAACGCGGGCGTGCTCGAGGTGTTCCGGTCCGACCCGGGGATGATCTCGAGGTACTTGCCGCCGAGCACCGAGGCGAGCCGCACCTGGTAGCGGGTGTCGTACGGCAGCGGTTTGAGGCTCGTGTTGAGCGCCAGCCCGAGACGGGCGAACGGCTGCGGCCAGCCCGGGTCGGTGCCGCGGGGCTCGGGGACGATCGTCAGCACCTGGCCGACCCGGGCGCCGCCGATCCGCACATCCGCGTTCTTGACCAGCTCCGAGGCGTTCGCGACATCGACGTTGATGTTGTAGGTCGGGATGAACGGGAGCCCGTTCTCGGCGATGTAGCTGAGGTACACCGCCACGATCGCGATCAGGATCGTGATCGTGCCGATCAGGATCGGGTTGTCGAAGATGTCGCTGGCGGCTCTGCGGGTGGCTCTCATTTGACCAGGTAGTTGAGGAGGTTCTGGAGCGTCTGCGAGGTCGACGCCGTGGTCTGCTTGGTGCCCTGCAGCAGCTGCGAGAGGACCTTCGACCCGACGTTGCCCGGCTGTGGGGTGGTCGACGTCTGGGCGGGCGTCGGCGCGCTCGTCGCGGGCGCGGCGGCGGTGCTGCTGCGCGTGGATCGCTTGGCCGCGTGGGCACGCGATCCGCGGCTCTGCGCCTGGCGCGCGAGCGCCTTGCTCGGGGTGTATTTCGGCCCCGTGCCGTAGTGGGCGCTGCACGCGGCGACGGGCGTCGTCGCGTAATTGCCGCAGACGCCGTTCTGCGGCCCGATCAGCAGCACCGACAGCAGATGCGAGGTCTGGTCAAACCGCGCGAGCGAGGCCTGCACGTAGTAGAACACAGACAGCAGGTTCTCGACGAAGCCGTGCTGCTGGAGGTTCTCGAACAGCCGTGCGACGAGCTTCGTCCCCGGCAGCGAACGGGCCGTGTAGCTGCGCAGCGTCTCGGTCAGCGGGGTCGTGTCCCGGATCGCCGGAATCGCCTTCTTGAGTGCCGCGCCGAGGTCGACGAGGCCGGGCTTCGCGATCTTGACGAATGGCCCGAGATCGTTCGCGACACGGTTCAGCGCGGGCACCGCCGCGTGGATCTGCTGTACGAGCGGCGTGCCGTCGACAGCGACCGTGTCGAGTTGCTCGAGCGCCGGGCGCGCGGCGGACAGCAGGCCCGGCAGGCGATTGATCGCGAGCGACAGGTTGCTCGAGTGCGATGCCGTCAACGTGCTCAATGCCGCGGCGCGGACGAGGAAATTCTGCACGTCGGTCGTGTGCGATGCGGCCTGCGAGGCGATCGTGTTGGTCGCGTCGATGATCGTCGCGAGCTCTGACTTCTGGCGCGCGAGGATCCCGATCACCTGCCGCGCGAGGCCGAGGGCCGGGTTCGCGCGGCGCAGGATGTCGTTGAAGTTCTGCCCCTCGCCCGCGGTGCCGATCCCGAGCTCGTTGACGATCACCGCGAACCGCTCGCGCGTTGGGACGTTGAAGATGTTGAACAGGTCGAGCAGGCTGACCGGCTCGGTCGTGTTCTGCACTGGGACGGTCGGCGGGAAGCCGTTGACACCCTTGAGGATCGGCGCCGGCGGGCTGCCGGGATTGCAGTCCACGTAGTTCTCCGCGATCAGGCCCTCGGGCCGGATGATGCAGGTCGCGTTGGTCCGGAACGGCATGAACTGGCTCTCGATCGAGGCCTCGATCCGCGCCTTGAAGTCGGACGTCACGACGACGTTGTCGATCGTCCCGGCCTGCGCGCCCGCGACCTTCACGAGCTGGCCGCCGATCAGGCCACGGGCGTCGTCGAAGATCACATCGAAATTCGACGTCGAGGAGCCCTGCGCGGTCGAGCCGAACACGAACGCGGCCAGCGCGCCGGATGCGCCGAGCAGGATCACGATCGCGGCCAGACGTCTCATTTTTGATCGTCGGCCGGGTTGCAGAGTGCGCCCGTGGCCGCAGGCGTGTCGGGCGAGGTCCACGGATTGGAGCCGTCTGCGGCGGGGGGGCTACCGCCGCCCGGGCACGGTGCGATCAGGTCGCTCCGCCCGTTCCCGATCCCGGTCAGCGCGCCGGTTACGCCGCCCAGCAGGCCGCCGAGCGTGTTCAGCAGACCGGTCAGCGTGTTGCCGCCGGCCGAGATCACCACGCCGCCCTTGAGGTAGTGACCGTTGGCGTCGTAGTTGCCGCCGTCGCCGCCGCCGACGCCGGTGAAGAAACCCGCCACGACATCGGGCACGTACGGCCGCAGCCCGGCGAGGATCGGCGTGATCGGCTTGAGCGCGTTGGTCAACGACTTGACCGCGGGAACGGCCACCTTGACGACCGGCGGCAGCGCTGTCAGTGCCTTGCGCGCAGCTGGCACGAGCGCCTGGACGTCGTCGATCGTCGGGATCGCGTTGCGGGCCGCGGGCACGAGGACGCGCAGGAAGGTCCCGAGCCGCGGGGCGACCGGCTGCAGGTCTCGGAGCACCGGGTCAAGCACCCCGAGCGTGTAGTTCACGTCGGCGAGCACGCCGGTCCCCTGATCTAGCACTGCCGGCGCCCTTAAGATCGAATCCTCGAGCGCCGCGCGCTCGCTCGCGACCTCCCTCAGCCACGAGGCGGTGCTCGAGACCGCACCGCCGAGCGCGCTGCTGCGTGACGCGAGCGCCGCCGAGACGTCCGCGCTCGAGGACACGAGCCGGTCGAGCGCGAACTTGTCCGCGACCACCTCCGCGCCCAGCCGCGTCAGCTGGCTCAGCGCCGGATTGAAGTACTCAATCGACTTGTTCACCTGTGCGGCCGTCGGCTTGCCGACGAAGTAGGCGCCCGTCTTGAGGATCGTCTGCAGCGACGAGCGCACGTGCGGCGTCAGCGCATCGAGCAGCACATCGAGATCGACGATCCCACGCGTCTGGGACACCGGCAGCGTGCCGCCGTTCGGGATCAGGCTCCCCGGGCCTAGCGACAGGCCGACGAACCGGTTCGCGACCCCGGTCAGGCTCAGCTGTCCGATCGTCGCGATCGTCCCCGACCTGATCGGCGTGATCCCCGTGTCGCTGATGTCGAGCTTAACGTCGGCGAGCCCGTTGTTGGTCAGGCTGATCCCGCCGACCGAGCCGACCTGGTGCCCCGCGAGAGTCACGAGATCACCGTTGACGAGCTGCCCCGCGTCGGTGAAGTCGGCGTGCAGGACGTAGCTCGACCCGCCCGTGAACAGCACGATCAAGATCGCGACGCCGGCGATCCCGAGGGCCACGAGCGCAACTAGTCGAGCAACCTGCTGCCGCGCCATCAGCCCCCGATCGGCGCGTGTGCGTTCTGGCCCCAGAACAGCTGCGTTCCCACCATCCCGATCAGGTGCACGCCGATGATGTTCGCCACCATCGATTGTGCAGTGGCCCTGCCCACACCTACAGGCCCACCGGTCACGTGGTAGCCGTAGTAGACGCACACGAGCACGATGAAGACCGCCATCGCGAAGCATTTGAAGAACGCGTAGACGAAGTCGGTCGGCGCCTGGAACTCCCAGAACAGCTGGAAGTAGCCGCCTGGCGACACCTGCCCGAGCTGCACCACTACCGCCAGATAGGAGGCGAAGAACCCAACCGCGACCGACATCCCGTACAGGAACGGCAGCACCATCATCGTGCCGAGCAGCCGCGTCGAGCCGAGGTACAGGACCGAGTCGAATCCCATCACCTCGAGCGCGTCGATCTCGTCCGAGATCCGCATTGACCCGATCTCGGCCACGAACCCGGTCCCCACCTTGGCCGACATCATGTAGCCGAAGGCGTACGGGATCACCTCGCGCAGATCACACAGCGCGGTGATCGCGCCGGTCGCCGAGCTGGCCCCGACCGTGCGAGCGGCGTACGCCCCCTCGATCCCGCACTGCAGGCCGAGGATGAACACGAGCCCGAGCACGATGATCGCCGAGCCGGTGATCAGGATCCCGGCCTGCCGGACCGTCTCGCCGATGAACTTGAACACCCTCAGGTTCAGCACTTTCCAGACGATCTGCCCGCAGAAGCGGGAGGCTTCGCCGAACGCGATCAGCGCCGCGATCGGTCTCGTGAGGATGCTCATCTCGGCGTGTTGAGATTCGGGTGGGTCGCGAGCAGCGTCTGCGTGAACGTGTAGTCGACGGCGCCGATCGCGAGGAACGCGAGCACGACCGCCTGGTTGACGGCTCGGCCGACCCCCTCGGCGCCGCCGGACGCGGTCAGGCCCTTGTAACAGCACACGATCGCGATCAGCGCACCGAAGATCGTCGACTTGACCAGCGATGCCTGCAGCTCGGTGGTCGTCGCCTGGGCGAAGAAGGTGGAGAAGAACGGTCCGACCTGGGCGCCGTTGGAGAGCGTCACAAGCACCCCGCCGAGCGTCCCGAACAGCAGCGCGTAGATCGTGAACAGCGGCGTCAGCAGCATCAACGAGAGGAAGCGCGGCACGACGAGGCTCTTGATCGGATCGACGCCGAGCACCATCAGCGCATCGAGCTCCTCGCGGATCTTGCGCGCGCCGAGATCCGCTGTCATCGCCGTGCCGGCGACGCCGGCCATCACGATCGCGCACACGAGCGGCGCAAACTCCCTCAGCACGATGATCACGAACAGCCCGCCGAGCCGGTCGATCGCGCCGAGCAGGTTGAGGAAGTTGCCGACCTCGATCCCCGCCGGCCCGTACGTGAACGCGAGCGACGCGAGGATCATCGGGAACCACCCGAGCCGCAGCGCAAACAGGAACTGGTCGACCAGCTCCGGGCCGTAGTTGTACGGGGGCGTCAGCGCGGCGACGATCGTCCGCCTGAACAGCAGCAGCATCGCGCCGACCGTCTCGATGAACTCGCGGACCGGCTCGTAGCCGAACCTAAGGATCACATCCATATGCCGGCCGCTCCTCCTCTCTCCCGCCTCTCCACCCTGCCGCACGGGGGGCGCATCATATGCGCAACAACGGTGGCATCGCAACGTGCAACCGTCACGCCGAAGCTTCCTCCCCGGCACCTCACTATACTTTATGAAGTATGGTCACGTTCAGGCGACTGCTCGGCTTCCTGGCGCCCTACCGCAGGGGCGTCGTGTGGTCATTCGTGCTCGCCGCGGGCGCGATGGGCGCGACCGTCCTGATCCCGTATCTGACCGGCCGCGCGATCGATTCGATCCGTGGCCATGATCGCCACGAGCTCGTGATCTGGGCGGTCGCGATCGGCGTCGCCGGGATCGCGCGGCTCGGGCTGAGCGTCGCGCGCCCGCTCGTCGCCGGACGCGTCTCGCTCGGCGTCGAAGTCGATCTTCGCAACCGGCTGTACGGGCATCTGCAGGGACTCGAGCTGTCGTTCTTCGACAACCAGCAGACGGGACAGCTGATGTCGCGCGCGACGGTCGACCTGCAGGCGGTCCGGTTCTTCCTCGGCTACGGGCTGATCTTCATCGGCCAGTCGCTGCTGACGATCCTGCTCGCGGGGGTCGCGATGTTCCTGTTGCGGCCCGAGCTGGCAGCGCTTGCGCTGGCGCCGGTGCCATTCGTGGTGATGGTCGCGCGCAGCTACGGCAAACGCTCGCGGCCGGCGTTGCAGGAGGTCCAGCAGCGGATCGGCGAGCTGACGGCGGAGGCGGAGGAGAACATCTCGGGCGTCCGCGTCGTCAAGGCATTCGCGCAGGAGCGCCGCCAGCTCGGCCGCTTCGGGGATTCGGTCACGCGCGTGTTCGACCAGGCGATCTACGCGACCAGGATCGAGGCCCGGTACGTCCCGATCATCAGCTTCCTGCCGAACCTCGGGCTCGCGGCGATCCTGCTCGTCGGCGGCCGCGAGGTGATCGAGGGCTCGCTCACCGTCGGCGAGTTCACGGCCTTCTATGCGTACCTGCTGATGCTGATCTCGCCGATGCAGACGCTCGGCTACATGCTGAGCGCATCGCAGCGGGCGGTCGCCTCGGGCGCGCGCATCTTCCAGATCCTCGACCGCGAGCCCGCGATGACGGTACCGGCCGGCGCTCCGGGGCTGCCCGCCGGCGATGGGCACGTCGCTCTCCGCCACGCCTCGCTGACGTTCGAGGGCTCGCGGACTCCCGCGCTCGCAGATATCGACCTCGAGCTCCAAGCCGGGACCACGATCGCGCTCGTCGGCGCGATGGGCTCCGGCAAGACCGCGCTCGTATCGCTGCTCCCGCGGCTCTACGACGTCAGCGCCGGCAGCGTCGAGATCGACGGCACCGACGTCCGATCGGTCGATCTCGCGAGCCTTCGCCACGCGATCGCGGTCGTCAACGACGACCCGTTCCTGTTCTCGGCAACGGTGCACGAAAACATCGCCTACGGGCGGCCCGAGGCGACACGCGCTGAGGTCGAGCGCGCGGCCGCCGCGGCCCAGGCAGACGACTTCATCCGCTCGCTCCCCGACGGCTACGACACGCTCGTCGGCGAACGCGGCCTCACCCTGTCCGGCGGGCAGCGCCAACGGATCGCGATCGCGCGAGCGCTCGTCGCCGATCCGCGGATCCTGATCCTCGACGACGCTACCTCGTCGGTCGACGCCTCGACCGAGCAGCAGATCAAGCTCGCGCTGCGCGCGGTGATGGCGGGACGCACGACGTTCGTGATCGCCCACCGGCTCTCGACGATCGCGCTCGCCGACGAGATCGTGGTGCTCGAGTCCGGACGGATCGCGGATCGCGGCACGCACCGCGAGCTGCTCGAGCGCTCGGAGCTATACCGCGAGATCGTCGAGAAGGGGATGCCCGACCAGGTGTTCGTGACGCGCAAGCAAGCCGGGGCGGTGGGGCTATGAACGTGCACGAGATCCGCCGGCGGCTGCACGAGAGCGGCGGGCGCGGGCGCAAGCTCCGCGGGCTCGCGCAGATCCTCGCGCCGTACCGCTGGCGCGTGATCGCGATGTTCACCTCGCTCGTGATCGCGACCGCCGCCGCGCTCGCCCCCGCGCCGCTGGCGAAGCTGGCGATCGACGACGGAATCCAGAAGCACGACTTCGCCACGCTCAACTGGATCGTGGTCGCGTTCATGGTCTCGGCGGTCCTATATGCCGTCGCTACCTACGTGCAGACCTACCTCGTCGGCTGGGTCGGGCAGCGCGCACTCCAGGATCTGCGGCTGGCGCTGTTCGAGCACCTGCAGTCGCTGTCGATCTCGTTCTACTCGCGCAACCGCGCCGGGGTCATCATCTCGCGGCTGACGAACGACGTCGAGGCACTCGATCAGCTCGTCTCCGACGGGCTCGCGACCCTGATCCAGTCGGGGCTGATGCTGATCGGCGTGGTCGCGATCCTGGTGGTGCTCGACTGGCACCTGGCGCTGCTGACGTTCCTCGCCCTGCCGCTGCTGCTCGTCGGCGGGCTCCTGTTCAGGATCGCCTCGGCCGACGCGTACCGGCTGACGCGCGAGAAGATCGCGACGATCACGGGCTACCTGCAGGAGACCCTGTCCGGGATCCGCGTCGTGCGCTCGTTCGGCCAGGAGCCGCGGCACATCAAGCGCTTCGATCAGCTCAACGACGAGAACCGGGTCGTGAACATGACGACCGTGAACCTGAATGCCGCGTACTTCCCCGCGGTCGAGCTGCTCTCAGCGCTGATCACGGTCGAGATCCTCGTGATCGGCGGGATCGAGGTGATCAACGGTCACACCTCGACCGGGGTCGTGTTCGGGTTCATCGCGGCGCTGAACAACTTCTTCGACCCGATCCAGCAGCTGTCGCAGCTGTACACCACCTACCAGTCCGGGATGGCGGCGCTCGACAAGATCTTCGGCCTGCTGGACGAACCGCCCGAGCTGACCGACGCGCCCGGCGCGATCTCGCTCGGACGGCTGCGCGGCGAGCTGAGCTTCGAGGGGGTCTCGTTCCGCTACGGCGACGGCGAGTGGGCGCTGCGGGGCATCGACCTCGCGATCCCGGCCGGCCAAACGGTCGCGCTCGTCGGCGCGACCGGCGCTGGTAAATCCACGCTCGCGAAGCTCGTCGCGCGCTTCTACGACCCGACCGAGGGCGCCGTGCTGATCGACGGCCATGACCTGCGCTCGGTCACTGCCGGATCGCTGCGCTCGCAGATGGGAATCGTCCCCCAGGAGGGGTTCCTGTTCAGCGGCACGATCCGCGACAACATCACCTTCGCGCGGCCCGACGCCTCCGATGCCGAGCTCGTCGCCGCCGCGCGGGCGGTCGGCGCACACGGCTTCATCACCGCGCTCGAGCACGGTTACGAGACCGAGGTCGGCGAGCGCGGGGTGCAGCTGTCGGCGGGCCAGCGCCAGCTGCTCGCGTTCGCGCGCGCACTCGTCGCCGACCCGCGGATCCTGGTGCTCGACGAGGCGACCTCGAACGTCGACGTGCACACCGAGAGCCTGATCGAGGATGGGCTGCGGCGGCTGGTCGCGGGCCGCACGGCGATCGTGATCGCCCACCGCCTCTCGACGATCCGCCACGCCGGGCGGATCGTGGTGTTAGAGCACGGACGGATCGTCGAGCAGGGCACGCACGACGAGCTGCTCGCGGCCGAGGGTCGCTACTGGCAGCTGTACCGCGACTGGG
>Ga0302325_10030320_pt1 | contig 11154 bp, 8 predicted proteins | sample Palsa_T0_2_FD_201948 | JGI IMG/M metagenome (GOLD analysis project Ga0302325, IMG submission 201948) | Peat permafrost microbial communities from Stordalen Mire near Abisko, Sweden - Palsa_T0_2 | ecosystem: Environmental > Terrestrial > Soil > Palsa > Peat permafrost | place: Sweden: Abisko...
GCGAAAATTTTCGCGGACGATTCTATACAAACACACCTCGCGTTCTCTATACTGAACGCATCGAGATTCGCAGTGCCTGAATTATTTTCCATCGTTCTCGCAAGCGCGTCTCCGCGGCGCTACGAACTGCTCACCTCGCTCGGTCTGACCGTCGACGTTCGGCCGAGCGGCATCGTTGAAGGGGAACGTCCCGGCTATGGCCCACGCGAGCTCGCGTCGCTCCATGCTTCGGCCAAGGCCGAGGCGGGCGCCCGCAACCGGAGCGTGGGGGTGATCGTCGCCGCGGATACCGTCGTCGATCTCGATGGCACCTCACTCGGTAAGCCGCACACCGCGGGCGAAGCCGCCGCGTCGTTGCGCGCGCTCTCCGGCCGCGAGCACCTTGTCCACACGGCGTACACCGTGATCGATGCAGCAAGCGCTCGCCGCATCGACGCCGCGCACACGACGCGCGTGAAATTCGTTCCACTTGGCGACGGGGATATCGCGGCCTACGTCGCATCCGGGGACCCGATGGATAAAGCCGGTGCCTACGGCATCCAGGGCCGCGGGGCAGCGCTCGTCGAGTGGATCCAGGGCGACTTTTACACGGTGATGGGCTTCCCGCTCGGCGATTTCGTGCGCCGGCTCCCCGAACTCGGCTATCGCCTGCCGGCGGAGCGCGTTACCGCATGACCATCCTCGGATCGCTGCGCTCGACCGTTAGCCCGGATATTGGGCTCGACCTCGGCACGGCGAACACCGTGGTGTACGAGCGCGGTGCCGGGATCCTCATCAGCGAGCCCTCGGTGGTTGCGTACGACACGCGCACCGACGAAATCTTCGCGATCGGGCACGCCGCCAAAGAGATGGAAGGCCGCGCGCCGAGTTCGATTCGCATCGTGCGCCCGATTACACTCGGCACGATTTCCGACTTCCGGGCCGCGCAGACGCTGATCGCGCGACTCGTCGACCGGGCACTCGCCGCCCGCCCGCGTCTCGCACCGCGCCTGGTTGCCTCGGTGCCCGGTTGCGCCACCGACATCGAGTGCAAAGCTGTCGAACAAGCCGTCCGTGCGGCCGGTGCCCGGTATACGAACTACGTTCCGCAAGTCGTCGCCGCGGCCGTTGGAGCCGGCCTCGACGTGACGAGCACGCGCGCGCAGATGATCGTCGATATCGGCGGCGGCACCACGGAAATCGGCGTCCTCGGCACCGCAGGCGTCATCCGGCTCGCGTCGCTGCAGATGGGCGGCGACTTCTTCGATCGGGCGCTCGTGCACAAGCTGCGCGCCCAGCGCTTCGCGATCGGCCTGCTTACGGCGGAACGCCTGAAGATCGAACTCGGCTACGCGGGGCGCCGCCCGGGCGCGGACGACATGCTCGTGAACGGCGTCGACCTCGATGCAGCCGCGCCACGGGCGCGGATGATTAGCGAGGCCATGGTCGCCGAGGCGATGCAGGAGGGGATCGAGCGGATCCTGCGCGGCGTGTGCGCGGTCCTGGAAACCGTTCCCCCCGACGTAGCCTCCGATCTGATCGAAAGCGGCATCACGCTCACGGGCGGCGGCGCGCTCCTCCATGGTCTGGCCGCGGAGATCGGTGGCCGGACGCACGTACCGACCGTGGTCGCGCCTGACCCGCTGACATGCGTCGCCCGGGGCGCCGGCGAAATCCTTGGGTCTCCGACGTTGCTCGAGCAAGTAGGCCCGCACGCGGATCGGTTCACGAGGTGGTATCAATCTTTACGTATCGGGATGAGAGAAAGCTATTCGCGGTAATCGGCGCGGTCGTTGCGGCCGCCGCGATTGCCCTGGTCCAACTCGATTCTCTCAAAACCGGTAAGCCAAGCCTGATCGCGGTCGCGGTCGGGTCGGCCGGCGTCTACGCCGAGACGGCGACCTCCGCCGCGGGCAGCGGCCTGCGCGGGGCGCTTGCGAGCATCGCCAACGCGCCGCGCCTGACCGGGCAGAACGCGGAGCTGCGCGCGAAAAACGAAGCGCTGCGCGCGGAGAATCAGCGCTTGCGCGAAGCCATCGCGGCGGCACCCGAAGCGCAAGTGATCGCGACGCTGCGAACGGAACTCGGCAGCGGGACCTCCGCGACCGTCGTTGGATTCGATCCCGAGGAGACCTCGCGCACGGTAACGCTCGATCGCGGCGCGGACGCCGGCGTGAAACTCGACGACGGCGTGCTCGATGAAGAGGGCGTCGTGGGCCGCGTGATCGGCGCGGGCCCCGCGAGCAGCACGGTCTTGCTCGTGACGGACGGCGCGAGCAAAGTGCCCGCGGTCGTGCAGCGCGGGCGCTGGTGGGGCATCGCGATCGGCACCGATACGTCGATTCGGCTCGAATACGTATCGCAAGATGCGAAACTCAAGATCGGCGACGACGTGGTGACCGGCGAAGGACGTTCGTTCCACGCCGGCTTCGAACTCGGCCGCATCGCGCGCATCGATCATCCCGAAGGGGCGCTCTACCAGAGTGCCGTCATCACGCCGGCGGTCGCGTTCGGGCGGCTCTCGCGCGTTCTCGTCGTCGCAAAGTAGCCGCATGGCGCGCACGAACGATGACGTCGCGCGCACGCGCATGCTGTGGGCGGCAAACAAGCCGGGCGAAACCGCCGCGCCGGCGTACGTGCCCGATCCGCCGGTCTTTTGGCACCTCGCGATCGCACTCGTGCTCGCGCTCGTCGTGCAGACCTCGATCGCGCCGTGGTTCACGCTTCGCGGCGCCGCGCCGTCGCTCGTGACGCTGCTCGTTGCGTGGTACGGCGTTCGTACGGGAACGCTGCGGGGCTTCGTTTTCGGGTTGATCGCGGGTGCGTGCGAGGACGCCTTCGCCGGCTCGTCGGGCGTTGCGTGGACGTTTGCCACAGGCCTCGCGGGCGCGCTCTGCGGACGTTTCGCGCGTACCTGGCTCGCCGATACGAAACTCGCGCTCGTGCCGGGCGCGGGCATCGTCACGTTCGTTCGCTACGGCGCGTTCGCGCTGATGATGCAGGTGCAGGGCCGGCCGCTCGCGTTGCCGCTCACGCATTTCCACGTCGTGTTGTGGCAGAGCGCTTTCGACCTGGCGATCGCGTTTGTGGTGCTGCGCATCTTCCCGCGCTTGGGAGGGTCCGATGCGCACCGTCGCTGAGAACCCGCGACCGTTTCCGCGCGGAACGTGGCGCATCGTAGCGTTCGCGCTGGCCCTCACGCTCGCGCTCGCGCTGTTGATCGCGCGTCTTACGCAAATCCAACTCTTCGAGAGCGCCCGCTTCGAAGCGGCCGCACGCGCGAATCAAATCCGGCGCATCCCGGTCGCCGCGCCGCGCGGGCGCATCTACGATCGCAACGGCCTCGTGCTCGTACGCAGCCGCCCCTCGTTCGTCTGCGCGATGGTGCCGAGCGACGTGCACGATGCCGCGGCAACCATGCACAAACTCGCGGGCGTTCTCGGAGTCGACGAAGCGTTACTGTGGAAACGTCTCCTGCATCACCACGGAGTCAATTACAAAGATTTCGACGAGGTGGCCGTCTACGAACCGAACGGTCCGATCGTGCTCGCGAGCGACCTCACGAGCGCGCAGATGTCGCGTCTGGCCGAGGCGCAAGACGAACTGCAAGGCCTCGATCTCGAAGCGCAGCCCGTGCGCGACTATCCGTATCACAAACTCGGCTCGCATTTCTTCGGATACGTCGGACAAATCACCGAAGACGAGTACGCGGCGCTCAAAGGCCAGGGCTATACCGCAAACGACGTGATCGGCAAAGAGGGTCTCGAAGAGCAGTACGACTCGTACCTGCGCGGAAAAGCGGGCGGCGAGCAGATCGAAGTGAACGCGCAGGGACAACTCGTGCAGCGTCTGGGGCCGGTCGATCCCGTGCCGGGCGACAGTCTCGTTCTCTCGATCGATTGGCGCGTTCAGGCGCTTGCCGAACAAGCGCTCAACGATCAGTTGGCCGCGGTTTCGAAGTTGCGCGGGCATCCACTCGGAGGAGCGGTCGTCGCGATCGATCCGAGCGACGGCGGCGTGCTGGCGCTCGTCTCGTACCCGAACTTCGATCCCAACGATTTTACCAACGGCATCAAGGAATCGACCTACGCCCGGTATCTCAACGATCCCCTGCACCCGCTCTACGATCGCGCGATCGCGGCGGCGACGCCGACCGGGTCGACGTTCAAGATGGTCACGGGCAGCGGCGCGATCACATCGGGCGTGATCGGAACCGATCAAGTGCTGTACGATTCCGGCGCATGGAATTGCCACGGCGTGCTCTTTCGCGACATCGCCTCGGGCGGGCTCGGCACGACCGATTTCGTGCACGCGCTCGCGGCATCGTCCGACGGGTACTTCTACCAGCTCGGCTACCGCCTGGGACACCAGCGGCTGCGCTATTACGCGACGGAGTACGGGCTCGGCAAGGTACTCGGCATCGACATCCCCGGCGAATATCCGGGCAATTGGCCGACCAACGCCTGGTCGATGAAGGTCTACGGTCTGCCGCTCGAAGCGAGCGACGTGTGCCAACTTGCGATCGGCCAGGGTGCGATGCAAGCGACGCCGCTGCAGATGGCCAACATCACCGCAACGGTCGTGAACGGCGGTACGCTCTACGCGCCGCACCTCGTGGAAGCGATTCGCAACGCGCGCGGCCAGATCGTGAAGCAGTTCCACCACGACGTGATCCGCCAGGTTCCCGTGACCGCCGAATCACTGCGAGAAGTGCGCCGCGGCATGGACCAGGTCACGCAACCCTGGGGTACGGCGTACGGCGAAGACGTCCCCGGCCTCGCCTACGGCGGCAAGACCGGCACCGCGGAAACCGACGGCGGCAACGGCCCAAACACGACCTGGTTCGTCGCGTACGCACCGGCCGATCACCCCACGATCGCGCTCGCCGTTTTCATGGAACGCTCGGGCGGCTACGGGGCAAACACGGCGGCCCCGGTCGCGCGGCGGATCTTGGCGGGATACTTCCACAAGAAGCTGCCCGAGTAGAGCGTCGCGCTCGATAGCAAAACGCCGCTCCGTAAGGAGCGGCGTTTTTTCTACGCAGGGGCGCGGCGCGATACGCTAGTTCAGGCCACGCCAGGCATTGCGTCGTGAGGTCGCGATGCGAGGGCCCCAACCGGCAAACGAATGGACGACCGGGAGGCCTTCGACGAGCCGCCTCGATGGGCGTTCGCGCGCCTCATCGGCGGGAACCACGGCGGTACTGGTTTTTAGTTTTTCCACGGGAACGGATCTCTTCTGTAATCAGCTGCGGACGCTAAAGAAGCTCCGCGTCATTTATCATATCGTGAAAGTCAGCGAGGACCTATGACTTTCGCGGGACCTCGCGGCGAGACAGGATGAGTTAGCCCTTTTGGGCTATTCGTACGGCCTCATGAACCACGGCCGAGACGGCCGGAAGAACGGTCGCCGTGGCGAAAACCGCACGCATGATCGCGCATCACATTCGGCCCTCCGCGGCGGCCCTGCGACTCACGGGCGAGGGCGCTTTCGAAGCGCTCGCACGCGCAAGGGAACTCGAAGCGCAGGGCGTTGACATCGTTCACCTCGAGGTTGGCGAGCCCGATTGCACGACACCCGAGCACGTGAAACGGGCGGGCATTGCGGGGATCGAGCACGACGCGACGCACTATTCGCCGTCGGCCGGCATCGCGCCGCTGCGCGACGCGATTGCGGAGTATGCGGGGCGCTTTCGCGGCATGCCGGCGTTCGCGCGCGATGAGGTGGTGGTCAGCCCGGGGCTCAAACCGTTGATTTGGAACGTGATGACCGCGCTGCTCGATCCCGGCGATGAGGTCGTGTACGCAGATCCGGCGTATCCGTCGTATGCCGGATGCTCGGCCTATCTGCAAGCGAAGGCGATCCCCGTGCCGCTGCTCGAGCGTACGAACTTCCGGCTCGATCTCGATGCGCTCGCGGCGGCGATGAGCGATCGCACGAAGCTGCTGATCCTCAACTCGCCGCAGAACCCAACGGGCGGCGTGCTGACGCGCGAGGATCTCGAGACGATCGCGGCGCTTGCGATGCGGCACGATGTCACCGTCGTCTCGGATGAGATTTACTGCCGCAACCTGTACGAAGGCACGTTCGTTTCGATCGCGGAGATCGACGGAATGCGCGAACGCACGATCATCCTCGACGGCTTCTCGAAAGCGTACGCGATGACGGGCTGGCGTCTCGGGTACGGCGTGATGCCGGCGTCGATCGCGAAGATCGTCGCGCTCGTCGGGCAGAATACGTACTCGTGTGTGGCCGCGTTCGTGCAAGAAGCCGGCATCGCTGCGCTCACCGGGCCCGACGACGCAGTCAAGGCGATGGTCGCCGAGTTTGCGATACGGCGCGATGCGATCGTCGCGGGTCTCAACTCGCTGCCGGGTGTGACGTGTAAAACGCCGCTCGGCGCGTTCTACGCGTTTCCCAACGTCGGTGCGATCACGCGCGACGATAAGAAGCTGGCTTCGTACTTGTTGGAAGAAGCGCACGTCGCCGGCCTCGGCGGATCGTGCTTCGGCGAAGCGGGCCGCGGCTACATGCGCTTCTCGTACGCGAACTCGCTCGAAGCGATCGGCACCGCGATCGATCGGATGCGCGAAGCGCTGCCGCGTTTCGTTCCGTAGCCGCTCGAACCCGGGCTTAGAGTTCGCCTGCGAGTTCCCAGCCGAGCGGCGAACCGATGCCGGTCAACTCGTCGTATCCCGTGCCCGCGGTCTGCGTGCCGTTCGTGCCCGTGATGACATCGCGATAGGCCCACGTGTAGCCTTGCGTGTTTTGGATTTGGTAGAGACGCGGATTGATCCATCCGTTGCGCGTTCCTTGTATTTCGTCGATCTCGGCGACGAGCGCAGCCATGGCCGGCGTCGCGAACGAGGTCCCGAGGTCCGGCGTCGACGAGCCACCCAAGTACTCTTCGAACGGCGCTCCCGCGTTGAGTGCGATATCGGGGATGTTGCGGCCGGATGCGACCGTGCCCGCGGTCGCCGCCTGCCACGAGGGCCGCGCTTCGTATATCGAGGTTCCGCCGCCGCCATCGACATAGCCCGCCTCGCTCACGTACGCGCCGTTATCGGGATTCACGACCAGCGTCGTGCCGCCGACGGCCGTGAAGTAGATGTCGGCAGCTGGAACCGAGACGGCCTCGAACGCATAGTTGTTCCCGTTCACCGATGAGTAGAGATAACAGGCTTCGCCACCGTTGTCGCCGGTGGCGGCGAAAAACGTCATTCCCTTCGCGGCGCCCTGCATCGCCAGATAGCCATCGGCATATTCGATCGCCGGATCGAAGTTCTCGCAGTTGACGAAGCTCGAACTTACAACATCGGCAACATCGTCGCTGACCGCCTGGTTGTACGCGTCCTCAACCTGGAAGTCGTAGCTCGTCACCGGAAAAACGTACTGGTCGTACGTCACGTCGGGCGCCAAGCCGACCGCGACCTCAACGTCGGCGTCGGCCTCGAAGACGGCGCCCGCCGGATAGACGGCATTCGACCCGCCATCGATTTCGATCGTGTAGGTGGGAGCGGTCCGCACGATGCCGTACGTGTTCAGGTAATCGGTCAGATCGGACGGCCCGTATGGCGCCCCGATGATGTCCGCGAACGTCCGGCCGCGGCCGGCATACCCGTGCATCACCGGGAAGTCGTACGCGACCGCCAGAGCGACCGGGCCGTAGCCGCTATGGCCCGCAAGTCCCGACGTCACGTAATCCAGACCGTTTTCGAGCGTCGCCTCCGGGCTCGGATTCGGCGCGGGCGTCGTCGTGCTGATGGGCAGCGGCGCCGGTGAATCCCACGGCGATGGCCCGGGCGTTTGCGGCGCCTGCGTCGGAGTCGGCGCAGGCGACGGGGCAAAAACGTGACGCGGCTCGAGCGGCGCGCGGCGCACCATCATGTTCAGTTCGGAGCTGTGTTCGAAGCGCGCGCGTGGCGGCTTCGCAACCGGGAAATCGCTGAGCCCGGAGACCGACACGATCGCGCCGCGCAAAGCGGCCGGGATCGAGGCCGCCCGAACGTTCGCAAATCCCACGTGCCCATCGTGAACGATACGGTCGAATCGGGTCGCGAACGTGTCTGCAACGATGGCCGCCGGGGCGGCCAGGATCGCGAAGCCGCGGTTCGCCGCGAGGAATTCGACGCGGAAGCCCACTTGCGTCAATTTCGCAAGCGTCGTGGCGACCGCGCGCGCGTCGGGCGCGAACGTCGCGTTCCACTGCGCCTTGGTGAGGTAGTGTTTGTAGAGCGGCGACCTGCGGTCGCTCTGGAGTTGAACCAATTGCCGGACGCCCGCTTCATCGCGATAGCGAAACAAAATCCCGATGCGTAACGGGGCGTTTCTGGGCAGCGGGCCAAGATCGCGCTGACCGGCGCGCGCAACGAAGGCGGGCCGCGCGGTAGAGAAATCAGGCGGCAGATGAGCGATCATCGCACGTACACTCCGGTCGGGTTGTCGAGTCCTGTGTCCGCGCCCGAAATCGTCGCGCTCGGCGTTTCCGACGGAAGCGTGCCGCTCGTGAAGACCAAGATCGAGTTATTCCCGCGGTTGGCCACGTAGATCGTGTTGGCAGGGTCGATGAAGATGCCCCAGGGCTGATCGAACGACGTCGACTTCATGATCGCCGTCGGTGCGGTATCGCCCGTCGCCGTCGAACTGAACTCGACGATGTCGTTGACCGTGTTATCGGCCGCGTAAATGTTCCCGCTCGAATCGGCCGCCACGCCAAGCACCGAGACGAGCAGGGTCGATTCCCCGAAGATCGCTTGGAGCGGCGTCACGTTTCCGTTTGCGCCGGGCGCGTAGGTGTTGATTTCGTTTTGCATGGCGACGTCGATCTTGCCGGGCGTGGAATCGGTTGACTCCACGAAGACTTGGTATTCTTCCGAGGTCGAAAGTAAGGTATTCGCACCCGTGATTTGGCGCAGCATCGTGGCGGGCGTCCCGCTCGCACCCGGCGCGAACACATCGATCGCTTGCTCGACACCGGCGTAAAGGTTGTTGCTCGCGTCGAGTGCGAGCCCTTCGGGTTGATAGAGCCCGCCGATCGTCGCAACCGGCGCCACGTTCAGGTGCTCGGTCACGGGCGCAAACTCGGTCACGCTGCCGGTCGACTCGCCTTGGTTCTCGTTGGAAAGATAGATCGTCCCCGACGGATCGACGGCCGGGAACCAAATCTCATCTTCCGCCGTCGCGCTTCCGGCGAGCGTCGCAACCGGCGTCGCGTCGCCGTTCGCGCTCGCGGGGTAGATCGTCACGGTCGGATTGTTCGCGACCGGCCCGAACGTGTCGTGGTTCGCGACATAGAGCGCTTCGACGCGCGTCACCGAGCAGGTGCCCGAAACGGTCGTCCCGGCAAGATTTTGCCCCGCGGTGTTGAGCGTTATCGCAGTGTTCGTTTCCAGCACGTTGACGTTGAACTCGTTCCCGGTCGAAGTCGACGCGATCGTCGCCTGCGACGGCACGGCTGCCGTCAGCGCGAGCGAGGGAATCAGGCCCGGCATGATGATGATGTTGCCGCCGGCATCCTCGGGCAAGAGTACGATCCCGCCCGCGGGGCCAACCATCGTGAGCGCCGGCGCGGAAGCGGTGGGCATCGCGGTCGGCACGGACCTTGGGCTCACGAACGGCGCCGTGCCCGCGCACACGATGTTCGCGAGGTTGCCCCGCAGCGTGATATGGATCGTATTGGCTTCATCTTTGGTGATCGTGACGGACCCGACCGAGCCCGATGCGAGCAGGTTGCCCCCGCCGTTTAGGCCCTCCCAATCGTTGACCCTGAACGTGTTGTTCGAGCCGACCGGCACTGCGATCGAGATCGACGTCGTCTGCGTCCCGCCCGACCCGCCCGGAGAAAGGGCCGGGTTGTTAGCGATGACGGGCGCCCCGCCGTTTGCGATGATCGAGACGCTGGCCGTTGAGTTGCTGAAGTAGTCGCGCCGCCGGCGCTCGGTTTCCGAAGGCGGCACGGGCCACTTGATCACGAAGACTGCGGTGCCTCTCGCTTGCGGCGCCGGCGTGCGCGATGCCGACGACGTCGCCGGCTCCGACGGCCCCGCGGTGTTCGCGCCCCCGCCGCTGCACGCCGCGCACAGCAGGGCCACGAATACCATTGCGATCGGCGCGCTCGAATGAATTCGGCGTGTTAGAGGGGTAGATTCCACGACGTTGGGCCATTTCGACCATGACGGCCGCGGCTCCCAGCATGGCTGCAAAGCTCGCGGGCGCATAGGTCGCTCTCTGACTACGGCAGGCGCATGGCGGCCTTCACGTCCGCGAGCGTCGCTGCCGCCACGATGCGCGCCTTCGCGGCGCCCTCCGCGAGAATCGTGTCGACCGCGGCCGGGTCGAGCGACGCGCGCCGTTCGCGAACGGGCTGCATGAAGTGCGCGAGCGCGGCCGCGCATTCGCTCTTGCAATCGACACAGCCGAGAGCGCCCGTCCTACACTCCGCTTCGATTGCGGGGACGCGCGGAACGTTGACGATGTTGTGCAGCGCGAAGACGGGACAGATCTCCGGCCGGCCGGGATCGTTGCGTCGAACCTTGAGCGGATCCGTGATCATCGAGCGCACGCGTTTCGTCGTCGTCGCATCGTCGTCGGCGATATCGATCGTGTTGCCGAGCGACTTCGACATCTTGCGGCCGTCGGTGCCGGGCACGTCCGGAAATTCGGAGAGCGTGCCTTGCGGTTCGACGAGCGTCGGACCGTAGAGGCTATTGAAGCGACGCACGACCTCGCGTCCGAACTCGAGGTGCGCGAGCTGATCCTTGCCGACGGGCACGGTATCGGCGCGCACGATCGCGATGTCGCAGAGCTGCATGAGCGGATATCCAAGGAACCCATACGTCGCGATGTCGCCGCCGAGTGCGACGATCTGATCTTTGAATGTCGGCACGCGCTGAAGCCAAGAGACCGGCACCACCATCGAAAGCAACAAATGCAGCTCGGAAATTTCCGGCACGTGCGATTGCACGTAAATCGTCGAGCGCTCCGGATCGACGCCCGCTGCGATCCAATCCAAGACGTTCTCGCGCACGCTCGCCGCGATCACGTCGCTGTGCTCGAACGCCGTCGTGAGAGCGTGCAGATCGGCGACTTCAAAAAACGTCTCGTCGGTCTTCGAAAACTCCACCCATTGCGAGAGCGCGCCGACGAGATGCCCGAGATGCAGCCGCCCCGTCGGGC
>Ga0302325_10030322_pt1 | contig 11154 bp, 10 predicted proteins | sample Palsa_T0_2_FD_201948 | JGI IMG/M metagenome (GOLD analysis project Ga0302325, IMG submission 201948) | Peat permafrost microbial communities from Stordalen Mire near Abisko, Sweden - Palsa_T0_2 | ecosystem: Environmental > Terrestrial > Soil > Palsa > Peat permafrost | place: Sweden: Abisko...
CGCTCCTTCATGACGTTGATCGCGGCTTCTGCTGGGCTGGACGCGGCTGTGAGTTGACCTTCACCAATACGGGGCTTGCGCTTGCGATTACGCTTGGCCTTGGGTGGACTATTCTCTGCTTGCTTCTTCTCCCACATCTTTATTTGTTGCTTACGGAGCCAGTCCTTGTTTGCGTTGACCCAGAGCTTCTCTTTCTTCTCGACCTCTTCGGGAGCGAGCATACAGTTCAGGACCTCGGGATCATCCGCAAATTCATCTGCTCCAATGTGCACGTCCATGCTGATATTCTTCGATGGGTTTTCTTTCTCAGCCAGGAGCATATGAGCAGCTGCGCGACGCTTGGCCGTTGCGTATGAAGCGGCATGATAAATTGTGTTGGGGTCATTAACCATTTCAGACATCTCAGTCTCCATTTGATCCTCCGAGGCTGCCCATGCCTCAGGAACATGAACTTCACGATTACGTGGTCTTCCACGACGTTTCGGAGCACTGCCGTTAGATGAAACATCGTCATCCTCATCGGCATTTTCTTCTTCGCCGAATTCAGCAACTAGCCTGTCGAATGCGGCATCGGACTGGTCCTCCATAGCAGCATCAACGAGGTCGGGATCAATTGGGATATCGTGGGATTGAGTAGGCTGACTAGGTTGAGGTGGAATGGCAAACCCGTCAGCATCACGACGAAGCTCAACAGACTGAACTGGCTGGTCGTGGTGGGGTGTTGGCTCAGTGGTTCTTTGGCGTTTGTTGGGTCCTTCCTCATTACCCTCATCATTACTGCCTGAATTCTCTGCATTTTCTCCCTCCTCATTCAGACCATCATTAATTTTTCTGCGTCTGCGCTTCTTCCTATTCTTCTGGAATTCTTCGGTTTTCTCGTAAAAAGATGGTGGATCGTGAGCGGATTCGAGAAACTCGTTATTCAAGAATTCGTCGACGGTAAGAGCGCTGCTAGGAGTCACCTTGAACTCCTCGAGACGCTTTTGAATCGTATGTGTTGTGACTTTGACAATGTAAACGACTTCGGTGATCGTTCGGCGGAAGTTGTTCATGCGTGCAGCAAGGATAAGACAAGCACCGCATACACCAGAAGGGCGTCGGCCTTGATCCATCCAGTCCTTACTCATTCGCTGAACCAGACGGACTGCGTCTTCAGCGACTTTGTTTTGGAGAGGTCCGAATTCAAGCTTCTGAGCAAAACGCCAGATCAAGTCCTCCGGTAAGACGGGTTGAAGGCCATCCGCGGAAAGAGTGACAGTGCGGTGCAGAGATTTGAAAGTGTGACCAAGCTTGAATACATTGACCTGAAATAATCAGTAAATGCTCAAGGAAGAAAAATTAGTGACATACCTGAAGTTTATCGGCAAAATCAATAAGCATAACTCGGCAAGGCTTCTCCTTACGAGCAGCTGTGTACAAGCAAACAGCAGAGACCATGTCCATGCGACGACCTTGGATGAAATTGTTGTTTGCAGCAAGCTTGAAGATTTGGATTGCGCTGTTGATCGTCGGCTCTGGTATTCCAAGCTGGCCGGCCAAATTCTGCATAATACGTCGACCTGCAAGTACTCAGTAATAAGCAAAGAAAAGGGGGAAGGGCTCGCTTACCTTCTCTAATAGTACCCTCTCTATCCTCCATGCCACCAGCTCGTCTAAAGGCAGGACCCATGCTCTTCGCTCCACCTTGATCGGCACTGACAAAGCTACCTTGAACAACGGCGGCGCCACTGCTACTCTCACCAAATTGGACTTCAGAAACGATATTCGAGTCGTCAACAATAGTACCGCAATTGTGACAGACTCCGTCGACGACATCGGGGGCAGAACAGGTCTTGTTAGGACAAGCGCGTCGAGCAGGCCGGGGTGCATTTGCTGCAGCGGCCGCAGCTGCAGCTTGTCTCTGTTGGAAGAGAGGTGGAAGCGGAGCGTTGATGGGTTTGCGATTTCTGAGGGGATTGGGTTTTCGAGGCGTAACCTCCTTGGCAGGACGTGTTGGGCCCATGATGACTCCCCCACTACCCCGCGACGCCTAAATCAGCTCGTAGCAAGTCTATGGGCGAAGCAATTGTTGCTGTTGCCCCTATTGATGCAAAGCACACGTGATAGGTGGATGGTGGTTGGTTGGTGCAGAGGCCTTCGTTGTGCGTGGTGTTGTTGGTTGTTGCGAAGGAAATTGTAAAATTTGAAGGTGGGCCGGGAGGTTGGTAAGTTGGACGACAATCATTCGGTTTCGTGTGGTTGCAATTTTTTAGTAGGTATTGTGGCTAAGCGAAGGTGAGGCTAGTGCGTTTACGCGTTTTAGCGACTCGAGCTTCGTCAGCCTTGCCCACAGCCTTGCCGTAGGTAACCAGTGTGAACGACAATAGCATTGCAGTTAATTCAAAAGCGTCGTTATTAATGTTGACTAACGAGATCTTTGACAGTTAACAATTTGAATAAGTTCTAAATTCGACAGTTATTACGAGCTTATCTAACTGGGTGGTAGCTTCTGGCCTTATCACGTGATAACTCAAAGCACTTGGAATTTTGATTTAACCCAGCAACCGCTCAACATTGATAATACTTGCTCTAGCGGGAACAGATCTACTATTTTTTATTTTTTATTTCTGAACAACCTACTTCTGCAGTCGACCGTTTCCCGCTGTGCTACAAAACGGCCATCTTTGTGGAATCCAGAGTTGCGGAATTTGGCTAGACCAAAATAGTAAGCGGTGAAACTGGCAGAATCTCCGGGCAGGACCCTCGAAAAAAATTCCCTAAGCTCCACCAATCTCGCGCGATCCTCAACATTAACATCAACAACTTCTTCTCCGTCCTCCCAGCCACCAACTCTGCAGTCACTCCTTCACCCATCACTTCACCCCCTCCCGCAACCATGGCGGACGACAAGATGAAGGGAATGGAACATTCCGAAGTCCATTACTTCAACAGGTGAACTCTCTTCCTCACCGGTATTTGGCCAAGGCTAACAAAACTGATTAGCTACAATCACCATGGTATGTCTTCAAGAACCCAGAAAAATTTGATCGCATACTGACTGAACTCCAAAGGCATCCATGAAGAAATGTTGGTGTGTACCAGGAGCCGCATGCTTCCCACTTCTGCTGCGCCGTACTGACAATATCCAGAAAGATGAAGTTCGGACACGCTCCTACATGAATGCTATCGTGCAAAATAAGCATCTCTTCAAAGACAAGATCGTCCTCGATGTTGGCTGCGGGACCTCGATCCTCTCCATGTAAGCCGCGTAGTCTCCCGAATTTCTTTACTCGAGACTGATAAAAGAAAGGTTCGCCGTCCGCGCAGGAGCCAAGCACGTAATCGGCGTCGACATGTCAACCATCATCGAGAAAGCCCGCGAGATCGTTGCCGTGAATGGAATGTCAGACAAGATCACACTCCTGCAAGGAAAGATGGAGGAAGTCGAGCTGCCGTTCCCAAAGGTCGATATCATAATCTCGGAGTGGATGGGGTATTTCTTGCTGTATGAATCTATGTTAGATACCGTCTTGTATGCGAGGGATAAGTACTTGGCGCCCAATGGGTTGATTTTCCCTGACAAGGCGACCATTTTCATGGCTGGGATTGAAGATGGAGAGTACAAGGATGAGAAGATTGGCTGTGAGTTCCCCTCCTCTCATCCCCTCTTTTCCTTGCTGATGATAACTAGTCTGGGACAACGTCTATGGCTTCGACTACTCACCCCTCAAGCACACCGCTCTCACCGAACCCCTCGTCGACACCGTCGAAATCAAAGCCGTCGTTACCGACCCAACCGCTGTCTTAACCCTCGACCTCTATACCTGTACAACAGCTGATCTCGCTTTTTCTTCCCCGTTCACACTCGACTGCCGCCGCGATGACTTCGTACACGCCCTTATCGCCTGGTTCGATATCGACTTCACCGCCTGCCACAAGCCGATCCGTTTCTCCACCGGCCCGCACACGAAATACACCCACTGGAAGCAAACAGTCTTCTACCTACGGGAGGTGTTGACCGTCCAACAAGGAGAGCAAATCAGAGGTGTGCTGGAGAACAAGCCAAACAGCAAGAACAAGCGAGATCTGGATGTCAAGATCAGCTATCAATTAGTGACGGACGATCCCACGAGGGCCGCGGAGGGAAGTTGCGAGTACAAGATGTGTTAGCGATCTACTTGTCACGATCAACTTGTTATGAGCACATGTTGCGATCTGCAGTAGTATACTTCCCGTCTATCTACTAAAGATACCCTTGGGTGGAAGCAGGGAGGAAGGGTTCCTTCGCGGCTGAGAGCGCAGACCCTGGATTTCTTCTCATCATGCTCTGTTCTTTTTTTCCTACGGCTGGCTGATTGGTGTCAGTGCTCTCATTCTGGCGAGATGAGTTGATGGTCTGTGATATGACGGCGTTCGAGGAAACAAGCATAGCGTGGGCAGCTAAACCTGGAAGTCTGAGCTTTTCTATTCCTGCTAGAGATTCGGAATGCAATACCCATTGGTGGGCAATGAGTGCTTTCTTCTTTGGCTCTCGAGAAGCTGCTTGTTGTGATACCTTCCTCACCAGTATGAATGCTGGCTATTATTGTTAGTATTGCTTGCTAATTTCTCCGAATTTTGCTACTGCTTGGTTTAGTTTGCATTCCTTCATTGAACTGTTTTTTAAACACTGGAAAGTAGCCTGGTAGACTTTAACAATATCTGGTAGGTAAATGTTCGGGTCACGTGTTTATCATTCAGCACTCCTGCATGGTAGGTAATGTATTACTAATATCTTACAAATGTAAATTGACAGCCTGGTGTGGTTACACGGCTGCTGCCTTCACTTCTGCCTACTGCCATCTTCTTCCGCCTACTGCTAAGAAGTGTTGCTTGTGCCTTCTTACATCAACTTTCATCGGGGTAGTCGTACCTACTATCCTAATCAACATCTATTGCGCGCCTGTTCAGGACTATTTCGTTACTTCGACTAAGTTCATCATCATGTCACAGGCAGAGGGCGATTCCGAAGCGGAGGAGAGGACTCGTCGTTGGGACCGTGCTCGACGGAAATGCCTCAATCGAAGGATCAAAAATATCAACGTCCTGATGCGGAATGATCGCAAGCGGGACGAAAGAGAACTTGCTTCCCTTGCCCCATCAAGCCATCTCACAAAGCCGGTATGTCCTTGCTTCTAGTTATTAGATGACGAAGGTCCACTTTCGGTACAGCGAGTACTATCACTTTTTATTTTCTTCGAGAGAAGCATGAGTAATCTAACAAGAGAAACCTAGGGCCAATGCGAGGTGTGCAAAAAGATTCTGCTTTTCTTCAACACACCATTGCATGGGTTTAGAGAGGTCGATCTTGGCAAAAAAGATTATATTTTGTCGTTACCATGCAAAGCGCATTCCCGGCTACTTGCTGAAGTCCTTACGGATAGCAAATATCCCGATTTCTATCAGAGTCCAATGCAGTTAATCCGTTGTTACAAAACCATGAAGGAGAGAGTTTGGTTCTACGGGACGATCGGCAATCCTAATGACTATAATCGCGTTTATAGTACAGGACTAAACTTGCTATTATCGAATCCTAGATGTGGTTTCAAATCCACAGCACAAATAGTTCACCCGCAATGGATCAAACATGGCCTTCCTCGGCAATGGAAAGAGCGCTGTGACTGTCGTCATGGTGCTGAATGCAGAAGAGTTCCCCTTGCGGCCTTTCTGACCCGCGGCCGACCTAAGTGGATAATAGACGTGTGGCGTTCATGTCTCGTTCCCGGTTCTCACGCCGCTGAGTACGTAGCATTGAGTTATGTCTGGGGAGGGAGGAAGTTTGTTACAACTACCAAGGACAACTTTGATTGTTTTCGACGCCCCGGGGCGCTTTCAGCTCTTCCACTCCCCAACACAATCCGAGATGCTTTGGGCTTCACAGAAATGCTTGGAGTGAGATATCTCTGGGTAGATTCCCTGTGTATAGTGCAAAATGACGCAAATGCAAAGTATGCTGAGATGGAGAACATGTCGGCGATATATGCAAATGCTTCTGTGACGATTATTGCCTCAGACGGCTGCGATGCGTACAGTGGTTTTGCAGGACTGCAGGGAATCTCTGGCCCGAAAGCTTCCAAGCAAGTCATTTACGACCTCGACCACGGTGCCAAATTATCGCGTCAGCAGGATTATGAAACTGAAACAGTCTGGAGCGCCAGAGCATGGACATTCCAGGAGCATCTCTTTTCCAGAAGGAGAATCATTTTTCAGAACGACTGCATTCGCTGGGAATGCTCAAAAGCTCTCTGGTACGAAGATGTACTTCAAATGGATGGACTCAATCTTTCTAGGAGAGAAGTGGAAAGAAGGGCCATGCTATCCTCCAAATTTCCCGATCTGCTAGGACTGAATAACCTTTTAAGAGATTATAACGACCGAAATCTTACCTATCCAGAAGATGCCCTCAATGCTTTCGCAGGAATCATGAGAGCCTTATGCCCCGCTTTCAAGTCTGGATTCCTATCCGGGCTTCCACTGGCCTTTTTCAACATTGCATTGCTTTGGCAACCACGAGGGTACGCCGTCCGTCGTGTTGCAAGGAAAGGCGTGAGTGGGGCAAATTGCCTACCCAGTTGGAGTTGGGCAGGTTGGAAATGTAGTGTTGAAACCTCCTGGATGGTGAACGAATATATAAAGCACCATTCATTCAGCAGGGGGTTATATAAGAGCGACTTGTTACATGAGGCGGTTGTGATTCCACATGTTCAGTGGCACAGTCACCCAAGCCTAAACGCGATAGGAACCCCAATCCTTTCAGACTGGTACGAGTACAAGAAAAAATACTTTAACACAGAGGCTGCCGCCCCAGCTGGCTGGACCAAACATGCTCTTGATAAAGGTTTTTTGAAGTTGGGAGCCCGGTGGCCCGACTATTTCCTAAACCCGGAAAGTGTACCGAAATATTTATACAAACACGAGTCCGACCCAGACTCTGAATTTTGGTATCCAATCCCACTACCAAGTACCACCGACGAGTCGGTTTCAATCGCCTCGGAGCCATATTTATCCTGCTGGACTCATCGTGTCTGGGCTTTTGGAGGCAAGTGTCAGTTCAATAAACCGCCACACCTGGGCCTTTATGATAAAAATGACTATGATATCGGGTTTCTCAGGTTACTCGAAAGCTCGCCGCTTAATGGGGAGAATGATTCTGGAAACAAATATTTGGGGCAACCTATTGAACTTGTCGACATTGCTATAGGGTACCGCAAAAATTATGGCTCATCTGGTAGTGGTAGCTTCCATCATGTCATGTGGATTGAATGGGAAGACAAAGTCGCTTATCGAAAAGGTCTCGGGGCAGTTTCCATGGAATTTTGGGAAGCACAAGATAAGAAGTTGATCCATCTCATGCTCGGCTGAGCATTGTCTCGAGCGTTATGTATGGCTGTTAGATGCACATAACCTGCCTATCGGAATCTCAATACATGGGGGTCATGCTAAATCAACTTGCTTGTCAGAGAAATTCTTATAGCCTTTTGCCTAACGATTGTGCTTTAACCTAGTCATCAGCTTCTCAATACTACGAGATTTTTGGACCAATCTGCATCTCACCAAAGTTCGAAATCTCGTCTTTTATTCCGAGCATCCGCTGCTCTGCTCCATGCTGATCATGAGAATCAGTTTGTGCATCAACATCCCACAATCAAGACAGAGGTTTCGGCCAAGATACTGTTACTCATATCTCCATTTCCCACCGTTGGAGCTCTCGGTATACAGTTCTTGGGTGCTCTAATTTCATATAGCAGCCCAAACTGCTGCGTCAAGAATTCCACATCCACTCATCTAACACCAAAAATTTGGTGAAGTAACTTGACAGTCATCCTTAGAGCATTAGAGTTCTCTAACCTATATAATAGATCAGTTTTTGTATTGTCTGTATTCAAAGAAAGAACAGTTCTTGACTTGACTTACTGCAACGTCAATCACTATCCAGCACCGTTGAGCCTCATCGAGATCTCAAAGTCAGACCCAGAAAATAGAGCCCTCGCACTCTCTATATTCCCGCATCTGAAAATAAAAGTACCAAATTGCTTACTCGGACTAAGAATCTACGTATGGTTGAAGATATAACACACCCGCTTATCCCAGTCCTGAGAAGCTATATCCGAGACTATTATAGCATGCCACTTACAACTTACATTAGCTTCCAGTCATTCCGAATATTAGGAATGAAAGTATAGAAATTAAGGGGAATGATGGTATACTTATGCATTGCTGAAAGGGTCTACCTGAATCTTTTCTCCCGAAATACCTCAAATTTTCAGCATGGACGTATTCCAATTGTCGAGAGGGATTGGGTCCATTGATCGAGTTGGTGTGCGAGGAGATTGCTCTTCAGATGCAGCTGAGAGAAATTTGCGCTGTCGGATTTCAAACGGGGTCATCGGCTTGCGTTTGGATGTATAATGGAGGAAAGGGTTGGAGTGAACACAGGTAATTTCGACATAAACTTGTACCCTTAAAGAAATTTTGTTGGACAAGATAAGTTCAATAGTTTTAAGAATACTTTGTTCGTATGTACGTATCAATCAAAACAAAGTCTTGGTTAGAGATTATTGCAGTGTTGTGGTTGAAAATAAGCGAGTTGCCCCTGAGAGCTTGATGGCTCATCCTCAACGAAGGGAAGAACAGTAAAATCGCGGTTTATAGGATAGAACCCGACTTTGGTGAAAGTAAAACTACTTGAAAAGTGCTACAAAAGTGTTCAGTATGTAGCTAACGATCAGGCAGCTCACTGCAGAATGGCACCCATATTTGGCAGTTGGAAGATTAAGACCGAGCCTATATCATAAGATCATCGCTCTTTTTAATTCTTTAAGAGTTGACCAATAGGCTCTAGTTAGGTCTCCTAGCTTCTGAATTACTTTGTATCTATATCCACGACAGACATATACTCACCCATGATATCCACGAAAGCTGGGCCAATATCCTCCTTGTTGGTCAGTCCAAAGTCGATATGATGTGGGTTGAAGCGAATATATACGCCATGATGCTTAAAAGAGCTGTAGAATCTCCTCTCATTGGAGTTCATCCGTAGTCCTTTTTGATATAATTGCTCAAGAGTTCTTGTTCCATTAAAATCGAGCAGGATGCCCAACGGCTCGGCCACAGTGTAATCATCATCCCATGCACAAGAGCCTGACTTATTGAACCGTTTACGATGTCCCTCAGATTGAGACCTGATATTCAGGCCAAGAATGAGGAGCAATTTTCTTTCGCTCCCTCTGGAGTCCCGAACCTTTAGTTCTAGACAAGCATGCCAAGATTTCCGCTGTCCTCCATGCTCAAGGCCTTGCAGAATGCCTGCTTTCGCATCCCAGAACCCTGGTGGATAGACATTGAGTACTTTTTGAGCCGAGACTTCTGGAAGGATGAAACCCAGATGCCGATTCCTACGGCCAAAGGAGTATCTTTCAATGTGTTTATTTTCAATGAAAACTTCTTGCACGATGTGAGCAGATATGTGTGCTGTCTGCAAGAGCTGAAGGCGTCGTTTGAGGTCCCGGACAAAATGCATGGGGCCAACCCTAACCAAGGGTAGAGCTAAGGCGTGAAAAAAATCGCCTTCTGCATGACAGTTCAGAACAGCGAATACTCTGACTGACTGCGGCCCTAAATCTGATGAAAGGGTACCAAAGAAGTATTTCGATACTTTCGATACTCCTGACGTGACCTTTTGGAGCACTCGAGGCTCTAGGCGGATATTCAAAGGCAGTGAGATATGAAGTCCAATATTTGTCATACTGTAAGGCCTTGCCTGACCCTCTTTGAATCTGAATGGGACCAGATTGTGCGACCGGATGAAATCTGCGGGACTCTGCGCAAGAACGGCACAATTCTCGGGTATATGTCGAGACTGCAATTTGGTTTATCTGGTAAGTAAAATACTACGACCTTATGGTAAAAGGAAATTATTGGCGGGCGAACTACTTACAGTATCTGAGCTGCTATTATGAGATTTCAATATGTCTAGCTTGCCAGGCGTCGTGGTCTCGTCCCAATACATCGCTATTTTGTTTGGATTTGTATATCGTTCTCCCCAGGCAAAAAGTGTATGATCGTCCGAATATTTCATAATCTCTTCCTGCAGTCTCCTGAAAGCTTTTGGTAACCCTTCTCCATACAGAAGGGGCATCTGAACATCGAAAATCCCAAATAGTGAGTAAGCAATGTCCTCCGCCCTGGTTGCCTTTCTGTTCGCCGCCCAAGACATCCTTTTAGCGATGCTCGCCATGTTCAATTGCCCGTAAATAAGATAATCATCGTCGATGCCAGTTGCTTCCGCGATGGTCGATATTTTCTCTTCTTTGCTTCCGACTACTTTCCAATCACTAGAGAAGAAGACGAGCTGCCTTGGGGCCAAAAGCTCCTGTAAAGTCCAGGCACGCTGGAACCATAAGCTTCCCCTGATATCCACTTCTCCATCCTCTGGCATTAATACGTCTCTGAGGTAAGCATAACAGATCCTGGCGTTTTGATACCATCGGTACATCGAATTGATCGCTTCTGAAAGTTCTGCGCTGCTAGTTTTGTCGATGCAGCAGGTGTCAACCCAAACAAACTCAATATCCTCTTTCAATGCCTGCCCACAACAAAACTGAATTTTCGCGAACCCGGCTCTTTTCGAAGCTCGAGATATATCCTGGAGATCTTCGAACAATACTTCTTCATCGTGCCATGTATGAGACAGAATGGCATATCTGGGTGCCTCGCCCTCTTGGAAGCTGTGAAGCTTCAGTGTCTTCGCGTTGAGGAGTCGCATTTTGAGTTCGACTGCGGAGCTTTCGCCACGACGCTGCGCGTTCAGGAATCCGCCTGGATATGAAGATTACAAGTATTAGACAGTTGGCAGCTCTATCGTGCGTATTCTCTCACCTTTGTTCTCGGGCTCGCGGAGCGCCGATCAGTGGTCGCTTGCACTGCCCTGCAGCAGCACAGCCGCAATGCGAACCTAAAGGCAGCCAATAAACCCATCTCTCCTGTAATTGGCAAACACTTCTAAACCCACAATGGATACAATAGGAGAGAAGGCCCTTAATCCCTGTCATATCCTTGCATAAGCTATCCCAAAGCGTTAAGTTTCGATCAGAAAGGAAGGACTTGGTAGGATTTTGGATCAACTTTATCTTTAGA
>Ga0302325_10030323_pt1 | contig 11154 bp, 9 predicted proteins | sample Palsa_T0_2_FD_201948 | JGI IMG/M metagenome (GOLD analysis project Ga0302325, IMG submission 201948) | Peat permafrost microbial communities from Stordalen Mire near Abisko, Sweden - Palsa_T0_2 | ecosystem: Environmental > Terrestrial > Soil > Palsa > Peat permafrost | place: Sweden: Abisko...
GTCGCCCTAGCTGACACGGCCCGTGGCCGGTGCGGTGCCCGCCGATTGGGGCCCCGGCGATTTCCTCCTGCGGGCCGCCGCCGTCGGCGCCGGCAAGACGACGTTCGCCCAGGGGTTCGGGGCCGGCCTCGGTGTCACCGAGCCGGTCACCAGCCCGACCTTCACCCTGGTCCGCCAGTACCCGGTGGACGGTGACGGTCCGGTGCGCACGCTGGTCCACGCTGACCTGTGGCGGCTGGACCACCTCCACGAGATCGTCGACCTGGGTCTGGGCGAGCTGGTCGAGGACGGCGCCGTGGCCCTGGTCGAGTGGGGAGATGCTGCCGAGGCCCTCCTCGGGGCCGATGCCCTGGCCGTGGCGCTCGAAGCCGGCGAGGGCGATCACCAGCGGGTCATCACCCTCCGTCCCTCCGGGGAGGGGTGGCTCGCCCGGTGGGACGCACTGCGGGGCCCCCTGGTCCGGTGGCAGGTGGCGTCGTGACCCTCTTGGCCATCGAGTCGGCCACCGACATGGTGGGTGTCGCCCTGGTCCGGGACGACGGGCCCGCGGCCGAGCGGGTCCATGTCGGAGGGCGGGCCCACGCCGAACTGCTGATCCCCTCGGTCGTGGAGGTGTGCGCGGTGTCCGGGTGCTCGATCGCCGACATCGACGTCATCGCCGTCGATGTCGGGCCCGGCCTGTTCACCGGTCTGCGGGTGGGGGTGGCCACGGCCAAGGCCCTGGGCCAGGCCCTGTCGGTGGGACTGGTCGCGGTGAGCAGTCTCGACATCCTGGCCGCCGCCGCCCTGGACCTCGCCGGCTCCCACCCGGCCGACGGGCCACCCACCGTGGTCTCGGTGGTCGACGCCCGACGTGGTGAGGTCTTCGCCGCCGCCTACCCGTTCGCCGCCGCCGACCCGACCGCCCCGGCGGGTCACGCCGTCGACCCGGCCGCCGTGCGCCACGACCGGTCGGAACCGATCAGCCCCGCCGACCTCGAGACGTGGCTGGTGGAGCTGGCCGGGGCCCACGGCCGGGTCACCGTGGTCGGCGACGGCGCCGTCCGGTACCATCGGCAGCTGGTGACCCACGCCGGCCTCGACCTGGCGGACGCCACCGAGCTGTCGGCGCCGCCACCGGTGGCCCTGGCCCACCTGGCCCTGTCCCGCATGGCCGGGGGCGAACTGCCGACTCCCGCCGGCGAGCTGGTCCCCGACTACCGCCGACCGGCCGATGCCCGCATCAACTGGGAGCGACGCGCCCCGCGCCCTTCAGCGACCGGTGGGGACCGGCCCGGGTGAGCCCGGAGTCCGAAACCCCGCCGACCCTGTCGGCCTCGGCGTCGGCGTCGACACCGGCCATCCACACCGGGTCGAGCCCGCCACCTCCGGTCGAGGTGGTCATCGCCCCCATGCGGACCAAGGATCTGAGGGGCGTGCTCCGGATCGAGGAGTCGGTGTTCCCCCAGGCGTGGTCCCACCGGCTCTTCGTGGAGGAGCTCTCCCAGCGGACGTCCCGCGCCTACCGATCCGCCTGGGTGGGCCGGACCATCGTGGGCTTTGCCGGCCAGATGTTCATCGACGACGAGTCCCACGTGAACAACATCGCGGTCGACCCCTCCTGGCAGGGCCGGGGCCTGGGTGCGGTGATCCTGGCCGATCTGGTCCGTACCGCTCTGGACCGTGGCGCCCGACACCTGACCCTCGAGGTCCGGGTGGGCAACGACCCGGCCATCGCCCTCTACCGACGGTTCGGCATGGCTCCGGTCGGCGTGCGGCGGAACTACTACCCCGAGACCGGCGACGACGCACTGGTCATGTGGGTCCGGGACATCGACTCGGACGGGTACGTCGACCGCCTGGCCGCCATCGAGGCGACGCGTCCGACCGATCTGGTGGTGAGGTCGCGCCGGTAGCCGCCCGACCGGTCGTTCCCCGGCCCGGCCGTCCCGGACCGCCGTGCCCGACGCAGCCGGCCGTGCGCGCCGACCCGGACGGAGCCCGGGTAGTCTCCCGGCGGTGAACGAGCATGGCGCCACGAGGGTCCTCGGGATCGAGACCTCGTGTGACGAGACGGCCGCCTCAGTGGTCGATGGCGGCTCGACGATCGTGTCCTCGGTGGTGAGCAGCCAGATCGACCTCCATGCCCGGTACGGCGGAGTGGTGCCCGAGCTGGCCGGTCGGGCCCACGTGGAGCTGCTCACCCCGGTCCTGGCCGAGGCCCTGGCCGACGCCGGATCGGACACCGGAGGGACGGGCATCGATGCCGTGGCCGTCACCTACGGCCCGGGCCTGATCGGCTCCCTCCTGGTGGGGGTGGCCGAGGCCAAGGCCCTCTCGTTGGCCTGGGACGTGCCTCTGGTGGGGGTCAACCACCTCGAGGCCCACCTCTTCGCCTCCCTGCTCGAGCAGCCCGACCTGGGCTGGCCGCTCGTGGTACTGCTGGCATCGGGTGGTCACACCCTCCTGGTGGAGGTGACCGGGCCGGGTCGCTACCGGCTGATGGGCGGCACCATCGACGACGCCGCCGGCGAGGCGTTCGACAAGGTGGCCCGCTACCTCGGGCTCGGCTACCCCGGCGGCCCGGCCATCGACCGGATCGCCGACCGCGGGGATCCCGACGCGTTCGCCTTCCCACGCTCGTATCCCGGGGACGGGTACGACTTCTCCTTCAGTGGGCTCAAGACCTCGGTGGTCAACACCGTCCGCAAGCACCCCGACGCCGACACCGCCGACGTGGCCGCATCGTTTCGCCGCGCGGTGGTGGACGTCCTGGTCACCCGGGCCCGGACGGCGGCCGCCGATGTGGGGGCCCGGGCCCTGTGCCTGGCCGGAGGGGTGGCGGCCAACGCGCTGCTGCGGTCCACCGTCGAGGAGGTCTGTGCGGAGGACGGCATCGGCGCCTTCCTACCCGGCCGCGCCCTGTGCACCGACAACGCGGCCATGGTGGCCGCCGCCGGGTGGTGGAGGCTCCGGCAGGGGGATGTGAGCCCTCTCACCCTGGGGGCCGATCCCAACCTCCGGCTGGTGGCCACCGCCTGAACGCGCCCTTGCCGCTGCCCTGACGGTGGTCCGGGCTGGCACTCGAGAGTCGCGGTTGCCAAGTGCCTCGCGGATCGCTACCATTAGCACTCTCAACGCTCGACTGCTAACGCGTGCCACAGGAGGCCCGAACCCATGAGTCTGCATCCCCTTGACGACCGTATCGTCGTCCGCCCCGGCGAATCCGAGGAGACCACCGCATCAGGCCTGGTCATCCCCGATACCGCCAAAGAGAAGCCCCAACAGGGCGAAGTGCTCGCCGTCGGCCCCGGCCGCCGTGCCGAGGCCAGCGGTGACCTGATCCCCCTGGACATCGCCGTCGGCGACACGGTCGTCTACTCCAAGTACGGCGGCACCGAGATCAGCTCCGACGGCGAGGACCTGCTGATCCTCTCCAGCCGGGACGTGCTGGCCAAGGTAGGTAAGTAATGCCCAAGATCCTGAAGTTCGACGAGGCCGCCCGCCGCGGCCTCGAGGCGGGGGTGAACAAGCTCGCCGACACCGTCAAGGTGACCCTCGGCCCGAAGGGCCGCAACGTGGTCATCGAGAAGAAGTTCGGAGCCCCCACCATCACCAACGACGGTGTGTCCATCGCCCGTGAGGTGGAGCTCGACGACGTGTTCGAGAACATGGGCGCCCAGCTGGTGAAGGAAGTGGCCACCAAGACCAACGACGTGGCCGGCGACGGCACCACCACCGCCACGGTCCTGGCCCAGGCCCTCATCAAGGAGGGTCTGCGCAACGTGGCCGCCGGAGCCAATCCGCTGGGCCTGCGCAAGGGCATCGACAAGGCAGTGACCGCCGCCGTGGAGTCCATCAAGGACCAGGCCAAGGAGATCGACTCGAAGACGGAGATCGCCCAGGTGGCCTCCATCTCCGCGGCCGACACCGCCATCGGCGAGGTGCTCGCCGATGCCATCGACAAGGTGGGCAAGGACGGCACCGTGACCGTCGAGGAGTCCAACACCTTCGGCATCGACCTCGAGTTCACCGAGGGCATGCAGTTCGACAAGGGCTACCTGTCGCCGTACTTCGTCACCGACGCCGAGCGCCAGGAAGCGGTGTTGGACGATCCGCTGATCGTGTTCGTCAACCAGAAGATCAGCGCCGTCCACGACCTCGTGCCGGTGCTCGAGAAGGTCATGCAGACCGGCAAGCCCCTGCTGATCGTGGCCGAGGACGTCGAGGGCGAGGCCCTCGCCACCCTGGTGGTCAACAAGATCCGGGGTACGTTCACCTCGGTGGCCGTGAAGGCCCCCGGCTTCGGTGAGCGCCGCAAGGCCATGCTGCAGGACATGGCGGTGCTGACCGGTGCCCAGGTGATCTCCGAGGAGATCGGCCTCAAGCTGGACACCACCACCGTCGACCTCCTGGGCAAGGCCCGTCGGGTCATCGTGACCAAGGACGAGACCACCATCGTCGAGGGTGGCGGTTCCGAAGCGGACGTCAAGGGTCGCATCGCCCAGATCAAGCGCGAGATCGATGACACCGACTCGGACTGGGACCGCGAGAAGCTGCAGGAGCGTCTGGCCAAGCTGGCCGGCGGGGTCGCCGTCGTCAAGGTCGGCGCCGCCACCGAGGTCGAGCTGAAGGAGAAGAAGCACCGCATCGAGGATGCTCTCTCCGCCACCCGCGCCGCCGTGGAAGAGGGCATCGTGGCCGGCGGGGGGACCGCACTGGTCCGGTCCCGGGCCGCCGTCCAGACGGTGGTGGACTCCCTCACCGGCGACGAGGCCACCGGGGCGGCCATCGTGGCCAAGGCCCTGGCTGCTCCTCTGCACTGCATCGCCAGCAACGCCGGACTCGAGGGCTCGGTCTACGTCCGCCAGGTGGAGTCGGAGACCGGTTCCATCGGCCTCAACGCCGCCACCGGCGAGCTGGTCGACCTGGTCAAGGCCGGCGTCATCGACCCGGCCAAGGTCACCCGGTCGGCACTGCAGAACGCGGCGTCGATCGCCGGCCTGTTGCTGACCACCGAGGCTCTGGTGGCCGACAAGCCGGAGAAGGCCGATCCGGCCGCTGCCGCGGCCGCTGCCGCGGCCATGGGTGGCGGCATGGGCGGCATGGGCGGCATGGGCGGGATGATGTAGATCCCCTCCGGCTCCCCCGGGAGCCGGACGCGCCAACCGGCGCACTCGGCTGGACCGATCGACCGGGCCCTCGGGCCCGGTCGATCTGCGTCCGGGATGGACTCCGGGCCGGAGTGCGGACCGTCCCGTCCGGGCTCCCGGTCCGTCCTGTGTGGCCCGACAGCCGGAGTCGCCTGGCCGCGGAGGCCGCCGCCCTACTCTGAGAGCCGCCATGGAATCTCCCGAACCGCGCCGGCCGGCGTCCGTCAGCCGAAGCGCCATCACCCGACCCCCCATCAACCGTCCGGGCGAGCCGCCGCCCTGGGCCGCCCTCCCCGAGGGACGCCGACGCCCGATCTCGCTCGACCAGGTCCGCACCGCCCTCGACGACGACCTCCGTGCTCGGGACGGAGTGGCCCGCGAGCCGTGGCCGACCCTGGCCGGATCGGTGATCGGAGGACGCCCGGCTGCCGTGCTCGTCCCCTTGTTCGAGGAGGAGGGCGAGTGCCGGGTGGTCCTCACCGTCCGGTCCGACCATCTCCGCTCGCACCAGGGAGAGGTGGCGTTCCCAGGTGGCCGTCTGGAACCCGGCGAGGGGGTGGTCGTCGCGGCCCTGCGGGAGGCGGCCGAGGAGGTGTCCCTCGACTCGTCGTTGGTCACGGTGATCGGCCGGCTGACAGCGATGCCCACCGTCTCGTCCAACACCTCGATGACCCCTGTGGTCGGGGCGCTCGCCCACCGGCCCGCCCTCACCGCCAGCCCGGCCGAGGTGGAGCGGATCTTCGACGTGGCGCTGAGCGAGCTGGTGGCCGACGGGGTGTTCCACGAGGAGTGGTGGACGGTGCCGGGCCGTCTCGACAGCATCGGCCTTCCGGCGGGTGAGTTCCCGGTGTGGTTCTTCGACGTGGCCGGCGAGACGGTGTGGGGGGCGACCGCCCGCACGCTGATGGAGCTGCTCTGCCTGGTCCTGGGCGTGGCCTTTCCGCCGTCCCTCGGGACCGAGGTGTCGACCGGCTGACATGCCCGGGGCCGTCGGATGCGGTCACTCGGATGGGCACTCGGGCCCGGCTGGGGGAGGGTCCAGCCGCGTGTCCCCAGGCGGTATCGTGGGGTGCAGTCGGTTGGTTCAGCGTCGGAGCGGCCACCGATCGGAGGTGTGGAGAAACTGCGACCAGGGTCCGGAGGAACAGCACGTGGCTGAACTTGAGATTGGCATCTTCAAATCGGGTCGGAGGGCCTACGGGTTCGACGACATCGCCATCGTCCCCAGCCGACGGACGCGGGATCCCGAGGACGTGGACATCAGCTGGGAGATCGATGCCTACCAGTTCGAGCTCCCGCTCCTGGCCTCGGCCATGGACGGCGTGGTCAGCCCGGCTACGGCCATCGAGGTCGGGCGCCTCGGCGGCCTGGGTGTCCTCAACCTCGAGGGGCTGTGGACCCGGTACGAGGATCCAACCCCCCTGTTCGATGAGATCCGGGAGCTCCCGGCCGAGAAGGCCACCGCCCGGATGCAGCAGATGTACGCCGAGCCGGTGCAGCTGGAGCTGGTGACCGAGCGCATCAAGGAGATGAAGGCGGCCGGGATCACCACCGCCGCCTCGGTCACGCCCCAGAAGACCGAGCTGTTCGCCCCGGCGCTGCTCGCCGCCGAGTTGGACCTGCTGGTCATCCAGGGCACGGTGGTCTCGGCCGAGCACGTCTCGAAGACGGTCGAGCCGCTCAACCTCAAGCGTTTCATCCGCGAGTTCGAGATCCCGGTGATCGTCGGCGGCTGTGCCTCCTACCAGGCCGGCCTTCACCTCATGCGCACCGGTGCGGTCGGGGTACTGGTGGGGGTGGGCCCGGGCAACGCCTGCACCACCCGGGGTGTGCTGGGCATCGGGGTGCCGCAGGCCACCGCCATCGCCGACGTGGCCGGGGCCCGGATGCGCCACCTCGACGAGACCGGCGTGTACTGCCACGTCATCGCCGACGGGGGCATGTCCAAGGGAGGCGACATCGCCAAGGCCGTGGCCTGCGGGGCCGATGCCGTCATGCTCGGCTCACCGCTCTCCTCGGCGGTCGAGGCGCCGGCGCGTGGCTACCACTGGGGCATGGCCACCTTCCACCCCACCCTCCCCCGCGGGGCACGGGTCAAGACCACCACCCGGGGCACACTGCAAGAGATCCTGCTTGGGCCGGCCCACGAGAACGACGGCCGGATGAACCTGTTCGGAGCCTTGCGCACGGCCATGGCCACCTGTGGGTACGAGACGGTCAAGGAGTTCCAGAAGGCCGAGGTGATGGTGGCTCCGGCCCTCCAGACCGAGGGCAAGGACCTGCAGCGCTCGCAGGGTGTCGGCATGGGCCATTGAGCCCATCGCCCCCGTCCGCCGGCGGGCCCGGCGACGGACCGGTCCTGGTCGTCGACTTCGGGGCCCAGTACGCCCAACTGATCGCCCGGCGGGTGCGGGAGGCCCACGTCTACTCCGAGATCGTCCCCCACAGCGCTACCGCTGCCGAACTGATGGACCGGCGGCCGTCCGGCATCATCCTGTCCGGGGGACCCAAGTCGGTCAACGAGACGCCGGCACCGACCATCGACCCGGCCATCTACGAGGTCGGCGTCCCCATCCTGGGCATCTGCTACGGGGCGCAGCTGCTGACCCAGCAACTGGGTGGCGAGGTGTCCCGCACCGGCAGGGGCGAGTACGGTCGGACCCCGCTGAACGTCACCGGCTCCTCGCCGCTCTTCGTGGACTGGCCCGGCAACGGCGAGGTGTGGATGAGCCACGGCGACGCCATCACCACCGTGCCTCCCGGGTTCGTGGCCACCGCCACCAGCCCCGACGCGCCGGTGGCTGCCCTGCACGACCCCGAGCGGGCCATCTACGGGGTGCAGTTCCATCCCGAGGTGGTCCACACCGAGCGGGGGCGCGACCTCTTCGAGCGGTTCCTCTACGACATCTGCCACTGTCCCCCGTCGTGGACCCACACCTCGATCATCGAATCCCAGGTGGCGGCGGTGCGGGAGCAGGTGGGCTCCTCGCCGGTCCTGTGCGCCCTGTCCGGCGGCGTCGACTCGGCGGTGGCCGCCGCACTGGTGCACAAGGCCATCGGGGACCAGCTGACCTGTGTCTACGTCGACACCGGACTGATGCGGGTCAACGAGAGCGAGCAGGTGGAGGAGACCTTCCGCCGCCAGTTCCACATCGACCTGGTCCACGTGAAGGCCGCCGACCGATTTTTCGAGGCACTGGCCGGGGTCACCGACCCCGAGGCCAAGCGCAAGATCATCGGTGAGCTGTTCATCAGGATCTTCGAGGAAGTGGCCCGTGACCTGGTGATCGAGGAGTTCGACCCGGGGCTCGGCGCCGCCGCGGCGTCGGGCGGGGAACCGGGCGACGAGCCCTCGGGCTACCTGGTCCAGGGGACCCTCTACCCCGATGTGATCGAGTCCGGCTCCGACTCCGCCGCCACCATCAAGTCCCACCACAACGTGGGCGGGCTCCCCGACGACCTGGCCTTCGACCTGGTCGAGCCCCTCCGGCTGCTGTTCAAGGACGAGGTCCGGGCCGTCGGCGAGGAGCTGGGCCTGCCGCACGAGATCGTCTGGCGCCAACCCTTCCCGGGCCCGGGTCTGGCGGTGCGTATCGTGGGCGAGGTCACCCCTGAGCGGGCTGACATCCTGCGGGCGGCCGACGCCATCGTGGTGGAGGAGATCCGCCGGGCCGGTCTCTACCGCGACCTGTGGCAGAGCTTCGCCGTGCTTCCCGCAGTCCGCACCGTGGGGGTGATGGGCGACGGTCGGACGTACGCCTACCCGGTGGTGATTCGCGCCGTCACCAGTGACGACGCCATGACCGCCGACTGGGCCCGTCTGCCCTACGACTTGCTGGAGCGCCTCTCCTCGCGGATCATCAACGAGGTGGAGGGCGTCAACCGGGTGGCTCTCGACATCACATCCAAGCCGCCCGGCACCATCGAGTGGGAATGACCTCGACGGCCGCCTCGGGCGGCAGCGCCGAGCCCCTCCCCGAGTGGCGCGGGGACGACCACGACGACGGCGCCGCGTCAGGCGACGACCCCGGGGTCGGTGGGCCGCACAGCCGCCGCGACGCCATCGTGCAGCTCCGGCCGGACGACCTGCTCGAGGGCCTGACCGATCCCCAGCGCGAGTCGGTGCTCCACCGGGGAGGCCCTCTGCTCATCGTCGCCGGGGCCGGGTCGGGCAAGACCCGGGTGCTGACCCGCCGGATCGCCCACCTCATCGCCACCGGGGACGCCAAGCCCTGGCAGATCCTGGCCATCACCTTCACCAACAAGGCCGCGGATGAGATGCGCAGCCGGGTGGTCGACCTCGTCGGGCCCCGGGGCCAGCGGATGTGGGTGTCCACCTTCCACTCGGCATGCGTGCGCATCCTCCGGGCCCACGGCGACCGACTGGGCTACAAGGGCTCCTTCACCATCTACGACGATGCCGACTCCCGCCGCCTGGTGGAGATCGTGGCCCGCGAGTTGGACATCGACACCAAGAAGCTCTCGCCCCGCTCCATCCTCGGCCAGATCAGCCAGGCCAAGTCCCGTCAGCAGGGGCCTGAGGAGTACCGGGCGGCCGCCGTCACCATCTTCGACCGGCGCATCGCCGACGTCTTCGACCTCTACCAGCAGCGGATGGTGGCGGCCAACGCCATGGACTTCGACGACCTGCTGCTCAACGCCGTGCGTCTGTTCCGCGACCACCCCGACGTGCTCGAGCACTACCGGACCCGCTTCACCCACATCCTCATCGACGAGTACCAGGACACCAACTCCGTGCAGAACGCCCTGGCTGTCCTGCTGGCCGGCGGTCACCGCAACATCGTGGTGGTCGGGGACAGCGACCAGTCGGTCTACCGCTTCCGCGGGGCGGACATCTCCAACATCCTCGACTTCGAACAGGCCTTTCCTGACGCCACGGCCATCACCCTGGACCAGAACTTCCGCTCCACCCAGACCATCCTCGACGCCGCCAACGCCGTCATCACCAACAACGTCTCCCGGAAGCCCAAGTCGCTGTGGACCGACGGGGGCGCGGGGGAGAAGATCGTCCGGTACCGGGCCGAGGACGAGCACGACGAGGCCGAGTGGGTGGCCCACGAGATCGTGCGGCTACGCAGTGACCAGGGCCTCCGATGGGGGGACGTGGCCGTCTTCTACCGCACCAACGCCCAGTCGGCCGCCCTCGAGGGGGCCATGGTCCACGCCGAGGTGCCCTACAAGGTGGTGGGCGGCACCAAGTTCTACGACCGGCGAGAGGTCAAGGACGTCATGGCCTACCTGAAGGTGCTGGTCAACCCGGACGACGAGATCAGCTGGCGTCGGATCGTCAACGTGCCCAAGCGCGGGGTGGGGGAGACCTCGGTGGCCAAGCTGTCGGGTTGGGCGGGCTCCCGAGGCCTGTCCTTCGGTGACGCCGTGGCCCATGGCGTGGAGGTGGGGATCGGCGGCAGGGCCGGCAAGTCGCTGGTCGAGTTGTCCGAGCTCCTCGGGCGTCTCCGGGCCCGAATGATCGTGCCCCGCCTGGTCGACGAGAACGGGGACGCCATCGCTCCCCTGGACATCGAGACCCTACTGGGTCCCGATGTCCCCGGCAGCCCCGGAGGTGGCGCCGGAACCGAAGCCGACGTCGACGAGCCGGCCACGTTGGGACCCGGTGAGCTGGTGACGGCGGTGGTGGAGGACACCGGATACCGCAGTGAGCTACTGGCTGACGGCACCATCGAGGCGCTGGGCCGGGTGGAGAACGTTGACACCCTGGTGGGCATGGCCGCGGAGTACCGCACGCTGGCCGAGTTCCTCGAGGCGGCGTCACTGGTGGCCGACTCCGACCAGCTCGACGGTGACGGCACCAAGGTCTCACTCATGACCATGCACATCGCCAAGGGCCTGGAGTTCCCGGCCGTGTTCTTGGTGGGGATGGAGGACGGGATCTTCCCGCACATGCGCTCGCTCGGGGATCCCGTCGAGCTGGAGGAGGAGCGCCGCCTCTGTTACGTGGGCATCACCCGGGCCGAGCGCCACCTGTACGTCTCCCATGCCT
>Ga0302325_10030325_pt1 | contig 11153 bp, 8 predicted proteins | sample Palsa_T0_2_FD_201948 | JGI IMG/M metagenome (GOLD analysis project Ga0302325, IMG submission 201948) | Peat permafrost microbial communities from Stordalen Mire near Abisko, Sweden - Palsa_T0_2 | ecosystem: Environmental > Terrestrial > Soil > Palsa > Peat permafrost | place: Sweden: Abisko...
CGGCGCGGGAGAAATCGTCCCAGAAGGCGTGCATCACGACATGCCAGTCGAGTGAGCCGGCCGAGACGTCGTCGAGTTTTTCCTCCATCGAGGCGGTGAAGCCGCTGTCCACCCAATGCTCGAAGAAGCTGACCAGGAACGCGGTCACCAGGCGGCCGCGGTCCTCGGGAATGAAGCGCCGCTTGTCCAGCCGCACGTAGTTGCGGTCCTGCAGCACCGACAGGATCGAGGCGTAGGTGGACGGCCGGCCGATGCCGAGCTCCTCCATCTTCTTGACCAGGCTGGCTTCCGAGAACCTTGGCGGCGGCTGGGTGAAATGCTGGCTGGCATCGACCTGGCCGCGGCGCAGCGGATCGCGCTCGGCCATCGGCGGCAGCATGCGGCTTTCGTCTTCCTCGTCGGGCTCGTCCTTGTCTTCATGATAAAGTTTCAGGAAGCCGTCGAACGCGACGATCGAGCCGTTGGCGCGCAAGGTCTGGCCCTTGCCGTCGGTGACATCGACGCTGACCTGGTCGAGCTCGGCCGAGGCCATCTGGGAGGCGACGGCACGCTTCCACACCAGCTCGTACAGCCGGCGCTGGTCCGCCGAGAGGTAGCGGCTGACCTCGGCCGGGGTGCGGGCGACGTCGGTCGGACGGATCGCCTCGTGGGCTTCCTGGGCGTTCTTGATCTTGCTTTGGTATTCGCGCGGCGCGTTGGGCAGGTAGTCGCCGCCGTACGATTGCTTCACGTGGTCGCGGATCGCCGTCACCGCCTCGCGCGCCATCTGCACACCGTCGGTGCGCATGTAGGTGATCAGCCCGGTGACCTCACCCTGCAGTTCGACGCCCTCGTACAACTGCTGCGCCATGCGCATGGTCTGTTGCGCGCCGAAGCCCAGCTTGCGGCTGGCCTCCTGCTGCAGGGTGGAGGTGGTGAATGGCGCCGGCGGGTGGCGGCGGACGCGCTTTTTCTCGACCGTGCCGACATGGAACGTGCCGGCTTCGACGGCGGCTTTGGCGGCCAGCGCCAGGGTCTCGTTCGGCAGGTCGAACTGGTCGAGCTTCTTGCCGTGCAGATGCGTCAGGCGGGCGGTGAACGGCGCGCCGCCCGGCGTGGTGAAGGCGGCCTCGATGGTCCAATATTCGCGGGCGCGGAATGCCTCGATCTCGGCTTCGCGCTCGCAGATCAGCCGCAGCGCGACTGACTGGACGCGCCCGGCCGAGCGGCTGCCCGGCAGCTTGCGCCACAGGACAGGCGACAGCGTGAAGCCAACCAGGTAGTCCAGCGCGCGGCGGGCCATGTAGGCCTCGATCAGCGGCTGATCGAGCTGGCGGGGCGCGGCCATGGCGGCCCGCACCGCGGTGCGGGTGATCTCGTTGAAGGTGACGCGTTGCACGTCGACACCCTTCAGCGCCTTCATGTCGCCCAGCATGTTCTTGACATGCCAAGAGATTGCCTCGCCCTCGCGGTCCGGGTCGGTGGCCAGGTACAGGGTCTTGGCGCCCTTCAGCGCCTTGGCGATGGCGCCGACCTGCTTTTCGCCGCGCGCGTCGGACTGCCAGTCCATCGCGAAGTTCTCGTCCGGGCGGACGCTGCCATCTTTCGGCGGCAGGTCGCGGACATGGCCGAAGCTGGCCAGAACGGTGAATTTGTCACCGAGGTAGCGGTTGATGGTTTTCGCCTTGGCGGGCGATTCGACGACGACAACGTCCGTCATTGTGTCCTGTCATGCGCTAAGTGACCCGCCCCGAAATTCGCCGCCGTTGGAAGCGGATCGCGGGATCACAGGCCACTGAAACTTTTGTCTCCTGTCCCCTCGGTTCGCAGCTTTTTTGCAGCGAACCGAGGGGACAGGCAGTCGCCTTAAACAATGCCCGACCCACAAGGTCGGCCGTTGCCGGGGGTCACCGTAGGTCGGCTTAGAGCACTAGGCAGTCAGGTCCGACAGTGCCGCAACCCGGCCGCCCGGCAGCGTCTCAATACGACCGGCCAGTTCGAGTTCCAGCAATGCCGCCATGATGGCGGGGGCAGAGAACTGGCAGCGCCGCAGCACGGCGTCAACCGGCGTAGGGGAAGGTCCCAGCAATTCAAGCACTTGTGCGTGGATCGCCGCACGGTCAAGCGCGGAGTCCTGCAAGTCGGCGCCCGCGGGGGGCGGTTCGGCGAGGCCAGCCGCCGCATCTGGTGCGTCCGAGTCCGGGAACAAGAGGGGGGTATCGAACAACCCGGCATTCGCCACGGCGGCGTGGTCCGGCAGGTTGGCGAGCACGTCGGCCGCGGTCTCGACCAGCACGGCGCCCTGGCGGATCAGGTCGTTGGCGCCGCGCGCGCGCGGATCGAGCGGCGAGCCGGGGACCGCGAACACCTCGCGCCCGGCCTCGACGGCGAGGCGGGCGGTGATCAGGCTGCCGGAACGCGGCGCGGCCTCCACCACCACGACGCCGAGCGCGAGCCCGGCGATGATGCGGTTGCGGTGGGGGAAGTGGCGGGACTGGGGGACGATGCCGGGGGGTGCCTCGGTGACCACGGCGCCGGTGGCGGCGATGCGGCGCTGCAGGTCGGCGTGCTCCGGTGGGTAGGGGCAGTCGAGGCCGCCGGCGACGACGGCGATGGTGCGCCCGGCCGTGAGTGCGCCCGCGTGCGCCGCGGCGTCAATGCCGCGCGCCATGCCCGAGATGACGACGAGGCCGGCGGCTGCCAGTTCGGCGGCGAGGTCCTCGGCGATGCGGCGGCCGTTGACCGAGGCATTGCGGCCGCCGACCAGGGCGACGGCGCGCTGCGACAGCAGGGCGGGGTCCCCGAGGACGGCGATGACAGGCGGGGCGTCGTCGAGCCGGGCCAGCAGCGGCGGGTAGGCGGGGTCGCCCAGCATCACGAGTTGTGCGCCGAGCCGCGCGGTGCGGTCTAGTTCCGCGATCGCTTCGGCCTCGGTCGGGATTGCGGGTGGGTTGGCCCGGCCGCCGGCACGCGCGAGGCTGGGGAGGGCCTTGAGTGCGGCGGCTGGTGTGGCGAAGCGCGCGAGCAGGCGGCGGTAGGTGACCGGGCCGACACCCTCGGCGCGGGCCAGGCGCAGGCGATCGATTATGGTCTGGGCGATCATGGCCTGGGTGGGCGTTGCTTGATCGGGCACGGCGGGGCACTCCTGCTGCCCCGGGTCCTGGCGGCGCGGGGGCCGGTCCTACGCCTTGCCGCCGATGCGCGGCTCGGTGCCGGCGAGCAGGCGGCGGATGTTGGCGTGGTGGCGGATGAACACCAGCACGGCGATCGCCAACGCAAGCTTAACAACGCCCCAATCGATTTGCATTGGCGCGGATTGCCCGAGTCCGGCAGGCGTCCACGCGGTGATGATCGCGGCGAGGACTGGGGCGGCGGCGAACGAGCCGAGGGCGGCGAACGACGAAATGCGGACCAGCTTCGCGAGGATCAGCCACACGGCTCCGGCGGCCAGTCCCACCGGCCAGGCCGCGGCGATCAGTACGCCGTAGCCCGTGGCAGCGCCCTTGCCGCCGCGGAAGCGCAGCCAGATCGGGAACAGGTGGCCGAGGACCGCGCCGAGGCCGGCCCATAGCGCCGCTTCGTGTCCGGCGAGGCGGGCGGCGATCAACACCGCAGCGGCGCCCTTCAGCGCGTCGAGCAACAGCGTCGCCGCAGCCAGGCCCTTGCGGCCGGTGCGTAACACGTTCGTGGCGCCGATATTGCCGGACCCGATCGTCCGGATGTCGCCCAGGCCGGCCGCGCGGGTCAGCAACAGGCCGAACGGAATCGCGCCGAGCAGGTAGCCGAGCAGTATGTACGAGTCGGGCGGCATGGGTGCGGGGAGGATAGCCGGGTTCGCCGTGGGTTCCGAGAGGGGCAGACGGTCATTCGTCAGGATGAGCTCGATCCTCGGTTCGAGATATTCATCGCGGCGTTAGCTCTCGGCCTCCGGACAGTCGCACCGTGTTTTGCGCGTTGGCCTATGGTGACCCCGCTAAAAACGTCGTCGGCGTCTGCCGGGGTGGCACACGCAGCGACAGAGCGATTAAGTTATCGCCATGATCGGTCTGTGGCGTCGCCAGTTCCTGCAGGGGTCCGCCGTGTTCGCCGCGCTGCCGGGGATCGCCGCACCGGCCAGGCTATCGGACATCGATCACATCGTGATCCTGATGAAGGAGAACCGCTCCTTCGACCACTACTTCGGCACGCTGCGTGGCGTGCGCGGCTTCGACGATCCGCGGGCGATGCGACTCGGATCCGGACGCAGCGTGTTCCATCAGCCCGATCCACAGCATGCGGACGGTTACGTACTGCCGTTCCGACTGGATTGCTCGCGCACCGATGCGCAGCGCTTGCACGATCTCAGTCACGACTGGGGGCCGCTGCATGCGTGCCTGAACGACGGCGCGATGGATGCGTGGATCGCCGCGCACCGCGCGGTGAACGGCAAGTTCGCGCCGCTGACGATGGGCTATCTCAGCCGCGACGACCTGCCTTTCTACCATGCGCTCGCCGACGCTTTCACGATCTGCGACGGCTATCATTGCTCCGTGCTGGGACCGACGCATCCGAACCGCTACGTGCTGATGACGGCGACGATCGATCCGGACGGGCGCAACGGTGGGCCCGCCATCGATAACCTCACGCGGGTTTATCGCTGGGAGACCTATCCCGAGCGGTTGCAGCGCAAAGGGATCACCTGGCGAGTCTATCACGAGGCGGACGATTACGGCTGCAATGTCTGCAAGCACTTTCCGGTTTTTGCCGACGCGCCGCCGACGTCCGATCTGTACGACAACCTGATGCGAAATCGCAGCTTCGACGAATTGCTGGGCGATCTGCGGGCAGGAAATATTCCGCAAGTGACCTGGATCGTGCCGCCGTCGACGGTCACCGAGCATCCCGACTATCTACCCGCCGCCGGCGAGGACCATACGGCGCGGGTGCTCGGCGCGCTGTGGTCCAACCAGGCACTCTGGGCGCGCACCGCGGTGATCCTGAACTACGATGAAAATGACGGGTTGTTCGATCACGTTGCCCCGCCGGTGCCCGAGGCTGGGACGCTGGGCGAATTCGTTGGCGGCCTGCCGGTCGGACTGGGATTCCGCGTGCCATGCCTGGTGATCTCGCCTTTCAGTCGCGGCGGCTACGTTTGCAGTGAGACCTTCGACCATACCTCCACCCTGCGCCTGATCGAGGCGCGGTTTGGCGTGGAGATCCCAAACCTGAGCGCCTGGCGCCGGCGAACCTGCGGCGACCTGACGCGGGCGTTCGGCTTTGGCGAGCCGCCGCGCCTGGACGTGCCCGCGCTGCCGGAGACCGAGGCGGCGTTGCGGCGCGCCGAAGACGGCGTCCGGAGCCTGCCGCGACCGCGGGTTCCTGCCGTCCAGGCCATGCCGCAGCAGGAACCTGGCTTGCGGCCACGGCGGGACTGACGGCTTGGGTTGGACGGGGCGATTGCTCGTGAGGAGCAACTGCGGGGGTTGTGTTGCGGGATTGGAGTTGTTATCTGACCAGTCTAGTCAGTTAACGAAGTCGAAACCCATCATGCGCTCAATGCGATCCGACCCGTCGCCAAACTCGGGCTCCCACACCTGGAAGCTCGAGGACGCCAAGGCGCGGTTCAGCGAAGTGGTGCGGCTCGCGCGGGAGCGTGGTCCGCAGAAGGTGACTGTTCGTGGACAGGAGGCGGTGGTGATCCTCGCGGCGGAAGATTATGCCAGGCTGGCCCCGGCGGCGGTCAGCCCGAGCCTGGCGGCGCTGTTTGCGGACTCGCCGTTCGCGCGACTGGAGCGCTTCGAGGAAACACTGGTGCGGGAGCGCGCGCCGATGCGTGCGCCCCCGGACTTCGAGGCGTGAGGCAAGCCGGCGGCTGGCTGATCGACACCAACGTCGTCTCAGAGTTGCGGAAAGGCGCGCGTGCGGCGCCCGCGGTGCGCGCCTGGGCGGAACGAGTGCCGCCAATCGCCTGCTACCTCAGCCGTGTCAGCGTGGCGGAAATCCGCTTCGGCATTCAGCGCGTGACCGACCCCGGCTTCCGCGCGGAACTTGGGGCCTGGCTGCGCGATGGGCTGCTGCCGTGGTTCGCCAACCGCATCCTGGAGGTGGACGAACGCGTGCTGCTGCGATGGCGACAGATGGTGTGGGATGGGCAGAAGGAGAATTACACCTATGCCCAGCCCGACGCGCTGTTGGCGGCAACGGCGTGGGAGCACGAACTCGGCGTGGTGACGCGCAACACGGAAGATTTCGAGCGGGCCGGATTGCGGCTGCTGAACCCGTGGCTGGGCGCGGTGTAGGCGTCCGGCTTGGGTGCTCGGTGCGTACGGCGGCACCACAAGACGATCCATGGGCTACAAGACCGATACGCGCGAGGCCGGCGCATCGGAGACCGGCAGCCCAGATGCGGATCGTGATCTATTTTCGAAGCAGCAACGGCCATACTGAAGATTCGGATTTCGCTAAATGGTTTGTTCATAGAGATCCGATAGACCGGGCCCGCGCGGGTCGACACCGGGTTGTGGCGAACAAAGGGCATTCGATCACCTGCGCCTGTGGCCACTGAACCAACGGTAGGAAGCGGGGCAGGAGCTCCGCTGATTATGAGCTGGTTCGGCAAGTGAGGTGCGACGGCATGAGTTGCCGCGGCAGCGACCGGGGACGAGGAAGATGCGCCGAATCATCTATCTGTGCCCGGCCGATGACCTCCCGTGTGGCGGGGTGAAGGTGATCTATCGCCATGCCGAATTGCTCACCGCTCTGGGCACCGAGGCATTCGTTCTGCATCCTTTCGACACCGCATTCCGATGCACCTGGTTCAGCCATGCGACGCGCTTCCTTGATAGCCTGACACTGGATCCTCTGGTGGATTTCGTGATCATTCCGGAGCTTTGGGCCGGCGTGTTCGGGCCGCAATGCCGACAGCAAAACGTGCGCTATGCGGTGTTCGTGCAGAACGGCTACATCAGCCATTCGGTGTTGCCGCAGGTCTCGGCGGCACAGATGGAGGCGGTGTATCGCGGCGCTGATCTGATGCTGGCGATCTCCGAGGACACGACGCGGATGGTGGAGCTGAATTACCCGGGGCTGGACCCGGACCGGATGTTTCGGGCGCGTTATTCGGTGGGCGAGCAGTTTCTGGCGCCCGGGCCGTCAACACTTGTGCCGGGCCGCGGCAAGGTGATCACATTCATGCCGCGCAAGATGGCCACGCATGCCGCTCGTGTGGTGTTCGCGCTGCGCCAGCATCTGCCGCCGGGCTGGCAGCTCACGCCGATTCAGGGTGTCGATGAGGCGACCTGTGCGACGATGCTGTTCGGATCGAGCATTTTCCTGGCATTCTCCGACCTGGAGGGCTTGCCGCTGCCACCGCTGGAGGCCGCGCTCGCAGGCAACATCGTGGTCGGCTATACGGGGCAGGGGGCCGCCGAATACTGGGATGCGCCGAATTTCCGGGAAATCCATCAGGGCGACATCCGTGGTTTCGTGGCGGAGGCGGCGCAGGCGGCGCGCGAGGTTGACGATCTGCGCGTCACGCGCGCCGATCTGGCGCCGGGTATCCGGTGGCTGACTGAGCGATTCTCCCCCGCTGTCGAGGCAGCAAATCTGCGTGAAATGCTCGAGCGCATCGAGCGCTGTTTCGAATGCGGCCCGGTTGGCGCACCCGCGGGCGAACTGGTCTGATTGGCCGGCGTATTGCGCGGGGTCTGGCCAGGCCGTGCGGCCAACCGGTCCGGTGGCCCGGACTTCTCACACTCTCGCGGGTGCTGGCTCGTTCCTTGCCACGCCACGCGGTTGTCGCGCCTTGCGAATACAACCTGTATTGGCGGCGGCGCGAAAACGCCCATGCTTCCCTTGGGCCACGACATTGCCCATCGCCAGCATCCCGCGACAGTTTGAGAAATCCGGGTTCGGCAAGGAAGACATTGAAGCAATGCCGGTTGTTGGCGGCAGGACGAAATATTCTCGATACGACAATGACCTGGTCATCGTCCCGCGACACTCCGCGTCAGTTCAAACTCTTTTGTGCCTCGAAGATCAGATCTCCGTGGAAGGGCCGGGATTCGCGACCACACAAATCCGCCACCGCGCTGTGACCCCACGGAACTGCGGCAACTCCGGCAAACCCAGCCTGCAACAACAAATTGGTCAGGCGAAGCCGGTCGAACAGATATTGGTGGCCCCAGGCACGCATCCCCTCATTCACCAGATCGCAGGGCGTGCCCGGGCGCCAGCCGACATCCAGCCAATAATCCAACGCGTTGCCCTCGTACGCCTGCATCAGGACATGGATGTCGGGCGTGGAGATCCGCATGATGCCACCCGGGCAGAGCACCCGGACGCATTCGCGCAACAGATTGAGGCCGTCTGGCAGATTGAGATGCTCGATGAAATGCTCCGAGTAAATCAGCGAGATCGTGTTCGCAGCTGACGGGATGCCGAGGCTGCCGTCCCAGAAATGCGCGCCTGGGCGGGGCTCGCGATCCAGATTGATCCAGCCGGCAACGATCGAGGGGCCGCAGCCGAGATTGATTTTCAACAGGTCGGGTGGGGGCGTAACCCATGCGGTTGTCCGCGGCGCATCCTGGACCGATACGGCGGCGGCGGCGCGGGCCTGTTTGACCTGTTGCAGTTCCGTCTGCAACTGGCGGGCGCGCATCTCGGGCAACAGGTTGAAGACGTCTTTCTGGCCAAGCTCTCGGTGGAGGTCGGGATGTCCGAAGCCCGCTGTCGGATCGGTGTCTGCCGGGTCGGCGGGCAGTCCGTCGAACAGCAGATCGAGGCCGAGCCGGTGCAGGGTCGGATCGTTGGTGGCGATGCAGATGCGGCCGAGTAGCAAGTTGCGATCTTGTCCCGGGTCCAGTTGGAGACTGGAGATCTCCGGTGCGAAGACGGCGTCGAACATGTCTTGCGGCAACTGGGTATAGGTGCGCCGGGCGTGTGCCTGTTCCCAGGTTGTGCGCAAATGGCTGTCGAGCCGCACCGCACTGGCATTCGCGGCATTCGGCAACTCGCGAAAGCCGATGAGCGGTTCCGCCAGCACGTGGATCGGATAGGCCGCGACCAGGCGCATCCACATGTGGAAATCCGGCACATTGGCAAAGCGCGCGTCGTACAGGCCGACGGTGTCATAGCACGTCCGCCGGATCATCATCGTCGGGTGGCACAGGCAGTTGCCGTGCAGAAAGAAATGCCGCAGCCAATCCGCCTGACTGCGGTTGGCGGCTTTGAACCCGCCACTTTTGAACCTGCTGTCCTGACCCGCGAGATGGCCGTCCTTGTCGATGATCTCGGGATGGCCGAAGACGGCGCCGACCTGTGGATTGGCATCGAGAAACGCGACCTGGCGTTCCAGTTTGTGCGGCAGGAACACGTCGTCGGAGCTCAACAGGGCCAGGAATTCGCCGCTGCAGCGGCGGATGGCGTCGTTGGTGGCGAAAGCGGCGCCGCGGTTGGCGGGGAATCGTTTCAGCTTCAGCCGAGGCTCGTCGAAAGCGGCGATAATGTCCGGCGTGGCGTCGGTGGAACCGTCGTCCGTCACGACGATCTCGAAATCCTGGAAACTCTGCTGCAGGACGCTGTTGAGCGCGGCTGCAACGTAATCGGCGTGGTTGTAGCTGGGCATGAACACGCTGACGCGCGGCATTGGATGCATCTCCAATCAGGTCGAGGGGGCAGCTTGCGGTGGCGCAGGCACGGGTTGCGGATGCTGCGTTGGCGGTGGCTGCATGGCAGGCAACATGGTGGCTTTGCACCGGGGTATTGCGCGTTGCACCTGGGCCGGATTTGCGGTCGCACGGATCCGACACCGCGTCGATACAAAGTGTCGCAGGCGACATGCGGAACTAGGCAGCCTTGGGAAATTGCCGGGCGGGATTGCCGAACACCGTTGCACCGGCAGGAACGTTCGATAATACGACAGCGCCGATGCCGACCACGGCGGCCTGACCGATGACCAACGGGGACGTCCTGCTGCCCGGGTGGAGCATTGCGCCGGTTGCGATGTAGGCGTGGTCCTCGATCCGGATGTTGCCGTTGCAGCGGACGCTGGGGCCAAAGGTGACGAAGTCGCCGATTTCGCAGTCATGTCCGACATACGAATAGAAATTAGCGTGGAAGAACCGGCCGATCCGCACGTTTGCCGTGACGATGGTGAAGGGGCAGAAGACGGCGCCCGCGCCGATCTGGTTGGCCGCAAGATCGAGCGTCGAGGCGGCCTCGATCGAAAACGGCGCCATTCCGGCAGCCAGGCAATACGCTGCGATTCGCTCGCGGATTTTGGAGTCAGCAATTGCCACGTTGAAATGGATCTCGCCGGGTAGACCGCAAGCCTGCCGCAACGAGATGATCGGCACGCCATTGGTCTCGCACAGGTTGGGAAGGTGTTGGTCTTCGACGGCGAAGTGGATGTCGGCTTCTCCTGCCGCGATCTCGCGGCGGAACTGGGCGCGTGCGAGGGGCATGACCTCGCGTCCGAACCCACCTGCGCCGACCAATATGTAGCGCCGCATGCTTGTCTCCATCGAATGCGCAATCCGATGCGCCGCCGGGCAGACAATGCATGGAGATGGTTAATGCGCGGTGAGGATTTCTGCCGGTAAAGATTGCGGCCGCGAGACTGTTCCCCCCGAAAGTCCGTGTGGCGGTTGGCGCGTTCCATTAACTGTTCTTTTACGCCAGCAGCCCAGCATCCGAAGGTTCGCAACGGAACCGGAGGAGTGAGTTTACCATGGCGGTCATCAGCCCTGAAGAATTCCGCTGCCGGACGGCGATCGCGGTTGCGCGACCCTTGCTGCCCTCGGCCGATGCTCTGCTGCCTTATCTGCGGCGGATCGACCAGACGCGCATCTACGGCAACATGGGGCCGCTGACCCGCGAACTGGAAGAGCGGCTGGCGCGGCATTTTTCCGTCCCGTCCGGGTCGGTGGCGACCGTTGCAAACGCCACGCTTGGGCTGACGCTGGCGCTGCAGGCGCTTGGCAGCCGTGCTGGCTCGTTGTGCCTGATGCCGGCCTGGACATTTGCCGCCTCCGGACATGCCGCGGTGGCCGCCGGACTGCGGCCCTATTTTCTTGATGTCGACGCCGACGACTGGTGCATCAAGCCGGACTCCGTGATGGCGGCGATCGGCAGGCTTGGCGCCGACCAGGTGGGAGCGGTGATGCCCGTCGCGCCGTTCGGCGGCCGGGTCGATA
>Ga0302325_10030327_pt1 | contig 11153 bp, 7 predicted proteins | sample Palsa_T0_2_FD_201948 | JGI IMG/M metagenome (GOLD analysis project Ga0302325, IMG submission 201948) | Peat permafrost microbial communities from Stordalen Mire near Abisko, Sweden - Palsa_T0_2 | ecosystem: Environmental > Terrestrial > Soil > Palsa > Peat permafrost | place: Sweden: Abisko...
AGAGCAGCTCAAGGCGCTCGCTGCCAGCTCACGAGGCCGGACTCTCTGGTCGGCGCACTACGAGGCGGCAAGCGACAGCTCGCGGATTGCCTCGCAGATCGAGGCGGCGCTGCGCGCAGCCGGGATCGAGACCTACGCGCTGGACGGCACGCAGGCACTCGCGCTGCTGTGGGAGCGCCTGCATCCCGCAGCCGACGAAGACTGCGACCTTCTCTCGCTCGGGGCCGCATGCCAGACCGCCGCTGCCACCACCGCCGCGGAGGCAAGACTCGCAAGGCACCGGCTCATCGTCGCCTGCTGTCAAGGTGGCGAGTGCGGGATCGACGCCGGTGAGGATCCCGGCTGGCTGCGCCACGCCGACGGGACGCTCGAGGAGATCCTCCATCTTGGATCCGCGCCGGCGCACACGGACCCCTCCTGGCTGTCTCATCTGCTGTGCTGCCCGTTGCCCGCGACGCTGGCGGTGCACATCGGTGTTGGCGGCCGCGCGCGCGAGCAGGCGCGACAACGCCGCCGGTGGAAGCGGCTGCGCGCCGCGGCGCTCTACAAGGAGCGGCGCGCCCGGCTGGTGGGATCGGACGAGCAGGAGGCGCTCGAGGAGGCCGCGGTCGTCGACGCCGAGCTTGCGGCTGAGATCGGCGCCAGCGTGTATCGGGTCGGGATCTACTGCTCGATCCGCGACCCGCAGGGCCGCCTTGAGCAGTTCAAGCGCACGGTCAAGCAGACGGCCGCAGAGTTCCATGCGCTCACGAACGCCCGGGTGATCCGCGGGCGACGGCTCTGCCTGCCGGGGTTCACGTCGACGCTGCCGCTCGGCGTCGACGAGCTGCGCGCCACCCGGAGCTACGCGCAGCGCAACATCGCTCATTGCGTCGCGCTGACCTCGAGCCGTTGCGGATCGCCGGGCGGGGTGATCGTGGGGACGGCCGATCCGGGCGGGACGCTCGAGCGCGCCGACCCGTTTGACCCGGTGCACCCCCGCCGGGTGACGCTGATCGTCGGCCCGTCCGGCGGCGGCAAGACCGTCCTGACCAACGCGCTGTGCCTGCGCTACATCGCCCAAGGCGGGCGCACGTTCATCCTCGACCGCTCCTCTACGCCGGATGAGCACGGCAACACTCAGGGCACCGGCCACTACGACACGCTTGCGTCGCTGATCCCTGGCTCTCGCCGCGTCCAGGTCGGCCACGCCGGCGGCGACGTCATCTGTCCGTGGGACGTCTCAGAGCCCGCCCGAGTCCCCGCGCACAAAACCGAGCTGCTGCTCGCGCTGCACGCGCTCCTGATCGGGCACGCCCACGACCCCGAAGGCCGCGTTCGCACGCTGGACTCCGATGAGGAGACGCTGATCCGGACCGGCATCGAAGCCGCCTTTCGCCGATCGGCGGAAACCGGCGAGCGGCCGCGCGAGCAGCTCCTCATCGATGCGCTCGCCGACCGCGCCGCCGCCGGCACGCTCACCGGCGCCAACGCGGATCGGCTGCAGTCGCTCCTGCTGCGTCTGGAGCCTTACGGTGAGGGCGGCTCGCTCGCGCACATCGCCGATCAGGCGACGACGGTTCCGGTGGACACGCCGTTGACGGTGTTCGACTTCACCGGGCTGTCGGAGCGGCTGACGCCGGCGCTGATGCTGGCGACCGTCGAGTACGTCGAGCGACAGGTGCAGCGGCTCCGTCGCGCCCGTGTCGACGGCCGGCTGGACCACCTTGGCGCCTGGGCGGGCAAGTGCCAGCTGATCATCGAGGAGGGCTGGGCGCTGACGCAGAGCCCGGCTGCGGGCGCCTGGCTGAACGAGTACGCGCGGCGCTCTCGCCACTACGCGCTGTGGTTGATGTTCGTCTCCCAGCACTTCCGCGACCTCTCAAACGAACAGGGGCGCGCGCTGCTTGCCAACGGGGCGCTCAGCTTCTGCCTGCAGAACGACCGCGACGACCTCGAGCACGCCCGCGAGCCCCTCGGCCTCTCTGACACCGACATCGCGCAGATCCAAGCGCTCCCCAAGCAGCACGGCGTCTACTCAACCGTGTACATGGTGTCGGCCCGCGGCCGCGGCGCGGTCCGAGTCGCCCTCGGCGACCTCGAATACTGGATCTGCTCCTCCGATCCGGAGCATGACCAGCCACGTCGGGCCGCCGCACTCAGGGACGCCGGCGGTGACCCGTGGGACGCGCTGGCGAAGCTCTGCACGCCAGCGTGGCACGAGCGCTACCGCCAAGCCAGTGGGGCCGCGGCGTGAGCACGGTCGAGCTACGCGCGGCGCCCGTCGCCGAGCGCACGGCCAGGAAGCGGCGGCTGTGGCCGTGGCTCCTGGTGGGCGGGGCGTTCATGATCGTGATCGCGCCCGTGGTGCTGTTCGCCGGCGCCGGGAACCCGCCGTGTGAGATCGCGCCGACCGCCGCCGGCACTACGGACGGTTCGGCGCCGGCGGGGATGTTCGCGCAGCCGCTGCAGCTGGCGCCCGACCACTGGTACCGCGTGGGCGCCACCGAATATGGCGGCCCCGGCGATCCGACGTCGGGCGCGTGGGCAGCCAGCGGCGCCTATCTCCCGAGCGTGCCGGACAGCTTCGCGGAGCTCTCGGTGTTGGACACGAATCCGGCCAACACGGGCACGTTCACGTTCCAGGACGCAAACGCGCTGAACAACCTCCCTTACGGCACCGCCCTGCGCGTTGCCGCCGGCGACAGGCAGCGCGTCCTCTACAAGCGGGACGTCGGCTACGGCCAAGGTGCTGGCCAAGCGATCCCGTACCGAATCGATGTCTGGTGGCAATCCGCAGCGGCCCTGGGGATCTCCAAGACGCCGGTGACGATCGAGCTCGCTCCGAGTTCGGGAGCCGGCGCGCTGCTCGGGCAGCTGCCCCCCGGTGCGTCCATGGGATCGGATCCGAGCAGTTTGGCCGGCAGCTGCCCGGCCAGCGATGGCGGGCCACTGCCACTCACGCCCGGTCAGCAGGCGAAGATCCTCCCGAATGGGCTGGCCGCGGCACCCGCCGACGCGCCAGCCGCCGTGAAGCGCGCGATCGCCGCCGGCAACCAGCTGATCACGAAGCCGTATGTCTACGGGGGCGGCCACGGCCAGCCGCTCAGCGAGCTTGGCTCGGGATACGACTGCTCGGGCGCCACCAGCTACATCCTCCACGGCGCGGGCGTGTTCGGCGTGTACGCGGAGGACTCAACGGGGCTTGAGAGCTTTGGCCAGCCTGGGCCCGGCGGTTGGATCACGGTGTACGCGAACTCAGGGCATGCGTTCATCGACGTCGCCGGCGTGGTCATGAACACCGCTTGGTACGCGCCGGTTCAACCGACGACGCCGTCGAGCGGGCCGCGCTGGCAGCCGGCCTCGACGATCCCCGCGCAGTACGCCGGCGACCAGTACGGAGGCTTCGTGCAACGCCACCCGCAAGGACTCTGACGATGCGTCGCCGAAACACCGCTTCCATCCTGCTCGCGGTGAGCGCTGCCGTCGCACTCGCCGGCTGCGGGCTGACCGACCCCTACACCGCCAAGCAGCCGTCGAAGAGCGTCCCGAACTCGACGTCAAAGTCGACCACGAGGTCCACCGTGGCGACCGACGCAGACCCGGCCCCGGAGCGGGGCGGCACGATCCCGGCGGGTTCCCGAGCTACGCAGAGCCAGCTGGCACCCGGCGCCGGCAAGCTGTCGCCAGAGTCCGCGCTTGAGCGCTACGCACGCCTGTACGTCAACTGGAGCGCGCCGACCGTCGCCGCCGACCAGCGCGAGCTCGCCACGATCTCACTCGATCAGGCCCGCGCCCAGGCACTACAGGCCGCCACCAGCTACGCCCACGACCAAACACTCCAGCACAGCGGCGTGGCCAACAGCGGCCACGCGGTCGCGATCACATCGAGCATCACGACGCCCGGCCAATGGGTAATCGTCACCTCAGAGCAGACGACCGGAAAGGGTGACTACGCCGGCCTGCCGCCAACGCTGCACGTCACCTACGCGCAGGTCACTCGCACGTCGTCGGGATGGGTCGTAAGCGAATGGGCGCCGCAGAACTGACCCGAACCACGGGTATTGCGTCTGATGCAAGACGCGCCCGCGTGCACGCGCATCCGATCGCGGTCGCGTATGCCGGCATGTGGGTGTTGACCTGCCTCGGCGCAGCGATCGGCAGCGCCGCGCCCGGCCTGGCGCCCGACGGCCAACCGCACCCAACGCTCCATGGCACGCCATCTGACTTCGCGTCGATCGCAATCGTCAACGCCAGGGTCCTGTCCGCGCCGTTCCTGCTGGCTCTATTCCGCTTCCCATCCGACCGGCGCTCGCGTCAGCTCGGAGACCTCATCGTCGTCGTGCTGCTCAGCGGGAACGCGCTGCGCGTCGGACTCGCCCTGGGCCGTGACCGCGGCGCCCTCCTGCCGTACCTGCCTCAGCTGCCTGTCGAATGGCTCGCCGCCGCCCTCGCCGCGGCCGCCTGGCTGACGCTCCGCACTGGAGCGCGAGACCGCACTGGTCTCGCCTACCTCGCCGCGGTCCTCGCCCTTATCGCGGCCGCTGCGGCGATCGAGACGATCTGCACCCCGCACGTGGCTGCCCGTGAGCACACCGTCAAGGTCGAGCGGTCGACCGAGGCACTGCATTCACCCGGTCCGATCTCCGTGCGGAAGGCCAGAGGTGGTTTGTCTGCGCCGGATCGTGCGCCGTCGCCGGCTCTCGCTTCAAGGCCGCTCCGCTCCCTTCCCCTCGCTGTCGCTCGGTTCCGCTCGGCCGCCTGGCCGGCGCTGCCGGACTACGTCAACCACCCCCGGATCCCGCAAAGGAGGGACCAGGAATGAACGCAGTCTCAGTTATTTGGAATTGCTCCCAAATTGCCGGGATGGCTCCTGGTCTGGTCTCGACCTCCGTTGCGGTCCTCGATAGATGCCGGCGCTGATCGTGTCGTCTACCACGGAGGTTGGGATGGATCAGGGTCCTGAGGGGCGCGCTGACGCGCGAGGCGACGAGCCGGAGGCGAGGAGCGCCGCGGGTTGGCGCGAGCGCGCCGAAGTCGACCCCCCGGTCGCGGCGTGGTGGCCGGAGCTCACGTCGTGTCGGTGGGCGGGCCGTTGGCTGATGCTGCAGGCCGATCTGGGCCGGTCGCCACGGACGGTCGACGCCTATGCGCGAGCCCTGGTCGACTACCTGCGGTTCTGCGAGCGCGTCTCCTTGAACGTCGCGGCGGTTGGACGCGGCGAGATCGCCGCTTATGTGCGCGATCTGCGAGAGCGGCCGGCGCGCCGTGGCGCGAACGTGGTCGCGATCGGCACGGGTGCTGGCCTGGCGAACGCCACGCTGCAGCTGCGCATCACCGTCGTGCGACTGTTCTATGACTTCCTTGTCGAAGAGGGCGTTCGCGATCGCAACCCGGTGCGCCGGGGGCGACATGGCTCGACGCCGGGCCGGGGTGGGGAGCAGGGGCTGATCGCGCGGTATTCGCGGTTGCCGTGGATCCCGACCGATGAGCAGTGGAGGGCGTTGCTCACGGTTGCGACGGGGGAGTCGCTGCGCAACCGGTTGATGCTCGCGCTGGCCTACGACGCGGCGCTGCGTCGCGAGGAGCTGTGCCTACTCGCGACCGATGATCTGGACCCGGCGCATCGAACGTTGCGGGTGCGGGCGGAGACAACGAAGACGCGGCGTGGGCGGGTGGTGCCCTACTCGGCGGCCGCCGGCCAGCTGTTGGCTGGGTATCTGGCACACCGCCGCCAGGTCACGCTGGCGCGGGGGGCGTTGTTGGTGTCGGAGTCGGCTCGGAACCGTGGGGAGCCGATCTCGCCGTGGACGTGGTCAAAGGTGGTGCGATCGATCGCCCTTCGGGCCGAGGTGCCTGCATTTAGCACCCACACGTTGCGGCATTTGTGCCTGACTGATCTCGCGCGGTCGGGGTGGGAGCTTCATCAGATCGCGACGTTCGCCGGGCATCAGAGCACCGACACGACGCTTCAGTACATCCACCTGTCCGGCCGCGACCTCGCCGACCGGTTACAGAGCGCGATGACGCAGATCCACGCCCAGCGGATCGCGCAGATCGCGCAGGCGCTGTCATGAGCGCGCTACCCGCCGTCGAGCAAGGCGCTACACCGTGGGTGCTGGCGCTGTCGGGGAACGATTACGACCGTTCGCCGTGGCTGACCACGTCTGAGCGGGCCGCGATGTCGGTGCTGAGCGCGTCGAAGACCCGGTGGCCGAGCGATCTGAGTTCCGCGGTGGTTCGGCTGACTGAGCCGATGGATGACGTGCTCGGAGTGGTGGCGATGCAGGCGGCGTGGTGGGGGCGCTACCCGACCCGCCGGGCGCTGATCGCCGGGATGGCAGACGGGCCGCAGGCGTTCTGGGGGTGGGACCGCCAAGGGTGGGCAAGCGTGCTGCGCAACAGCGACCCGCAGATCCGCCAGGTCGTGATGGCGGTCGCCTATCTGCTCTGCGGGCAACGCGATCTCCATCTCGAGTTCCGGGGGTTCAAGGCACGAAAGTTCGCGGGCCGCGTGTTCGGTGAAGGGCCGGTCGAGGAGACGATCGCGAGCGTCGCGCGGCATCTCGACGCGCTCGGCGCCCAGGCGCAGCTGGGGCGCCCGACCCTCCAGCACGCGCTCATCGGCTGGATGCTGCTGGCAGCCAGCCCGCTGCTGGAGGACCTCGCACAATGCACGGAGCTACTCGCGTGGCTCCGTTCGCGCGAAGTGAACAACGCCCGCCGCTACGGCATCGAGCAGCTCGCGCGCACGCTCCTGGACATGGGCGTCCTCGACACGCCGCTGTTCGCCAGCCACCCGTCGCGTGAGGAGTGGCTCGCACGCAGGAACGCCGGCGAGCTCGGCGTGGCGGAGATCTGGCTGCGCTGGGTCACGCGGTGGTTTCAGACCTCAACCCTGACCGCCCGCAGCCGCGCATCGACCTACTTCATGCTGATCAAGGCCGGCCGCTGGGCGCAGGCGCAGCACCCCGACCAAAGCGACCCGCACGCGTGGACGCGCGAGCTCGCCGCCGCCTGGGTGGCGGCCGTCGATCAGATGCTCGTCGGCGAGTTCTCACAAGCGCCGAACACCGACTACATGCGCCGTCGCAAAGGCGGTGAGCTGAGCCCGCGCACCAAAGCAGCGCACGTGTGGGCGCTGCGCAGGTTCTTCTCAGACCTGCAGGAATGGGAATGGACCGAGCGACGGTTCGATCCTCGCCGCGCGTTCGCGCTCCCACGGTCGATCCGGGCGCTGATCGGACCCGACCCCCGCGTGATCGCCGACGAAGTATGGGCGAAGCTGATGTGGGCCGGCCTGAACCTCACCGTTCAGGATCTCCCGGTTCGCCGAGCGGCGGGGCCGTGGTATCCACTCGAGCTCGTCCGCGCCGCGGCGATCCTCTGGCTGTTCGCCGGTCTGCGTGTCGACGAGATTCTCCGCCTTCGGGTCGGCGCGGTGCGCTGGCAGACCGACAGCGTCGGCGAGGACGGCAAGCCGGCGGTGTGCCTGCTCGACATCCCGACCAACAAGACCGCGACCGCGTTCACCAAGCCCGTCGACCGGACCGTCGGTGACGCGATCGAGGGCTGGGAGGCCGTCCGGCCGGCGCAGCCGACATTCCCGGATCGCAAGACCGGCGAGCTGGTCGACCTGCTGTTCGCTTACCGCGGCGCGCAGATCGGGTCCAAGTACGTCAACCGGACGGTGATCCCGCTGCTGTGCCGAAAGGCCGGTGTCCCGCGCGAGGATGTCCGCGGCCAGATCACCGGGCATCGCGCCCGCGCGACGATCGCCAGCCAGCTCTACAACGCCAAAGACCCGATGACCCTGTTCGAGCTCCAAGCCTGGCTCGGACACAGCTCCCCCAGCTCCACGCAGCATTACGCGCGGATCACCCCGACCAAACTGACCAAGGCCTACACCGACGCTGGGTACTTCGCGCGCAACGTCCGCACGATCGAGGTCCTCCTCGACCGCGACGCGATCACCAACGGCCAAGCAGGCCAGGGCGGGCCGTTTGAGTTCTACGACCTCGGGCACGGCTACTGCTCCTACAGCTTCTTTGAGCAGTGCCCGCACCGCATGGCATGCGCCCGGTGTGACTTCTACCTCCCCAAGCCGTCCTCGCGCGCTCAGCTGCTCGAGGCCAAGGACGGGCTGCAGCGAATGCTGGTCGAGATCTCTCTTACCGATGAGGAACGCGCTGCCGTCGAAGGTGATGATCAGGCCATCGATGGCCTGATCACTCGCTTGGCGAGTCTCGCCACCCCCGCAGACTCGCCGCCGGGTGTCGACCGCGAGCATCGCGCGGAGGAGCTCTGATGCGGCCGCTGCCAAGCTTGATCGAGCTTGCGCCGAGGTCACGCGCTGCGGTGAGCATCGGCGCGTCGGATGGCGACGACAGGCTCACGCGGGCGGGGTGGAAGCGTCCTGATGTCGCGGACGGTGAGCAGCATCGCCAGGCACCCGAACTCGACGCCGCCGCAGAGATACAGCGCCGCGGACACGCCGATACCGGCCGCCAGCGGTCCGATCAACGCATACCCGATGGGCTGCAGCACCGCCGATCCCAGAAAGTCATATGCGCTTACCCGCGAGCGGGCCGAGGGCGGGATGTGTTGCTGCAACGTGGTGTCCCACAGCGTGTTGACCACCATCGGCCCGATACCGGAGATGAACGCGGCGATCACGATCAACACCAGGGGCGCGGGCACCCCCAACAGGATCGTCGGCAGCGCCGTCGGCATACCGATCAACGTTGCGACCAACAGAGGCCGCTGCGGTCGCAGTCGCAGCAACGTGGTGCTGGCGAGCAGCGACCCGACCGCTCTGGCCACCAGGATGGCCGACCAGGCGCCGGCACCGCCGAGATATCGCTTGGCGGTCAGCGCACCGAGCACGGGGAACGCCAGTGCGAACATCGTCAGCACCGCGAACGCGATCGATGCCGACCACACCCACGTTCGAGACCGCCACTCGGCAAAGCCGTCGCGCAGATCGTTCAGGAAATGCTCGGAACTCGCCAGCCGATCATCGTCACGGCGGACGCGGACGAGCAGCGCGGCGCTGATCGCATAGCTGGCGGCGTCGATCAGCATCGCCCAGCCCGGACCAGCTGCGACGACCAGCACGCCCGCGATTGCGGGCCCGACGATGTTGCCCGCGCCTGTTGCCATTCCTCGCAGGGCGTTGGCCTGCTGCAGCTGCTCACCGGCGACGGCCGGCATCAGGCCACTCGATGCAGGATCGAAAAACCCCGATCCGGCACCCAACAGCAACTGCGACACGGCGATCTCGGCGACCGTTGCATGGCCGCTAACCAGCAGCAGTCCGATCGCGGCCTGGCCCACCAACCGCACCAGGTCGGCCAAGATCATCACCGTTCGCCGACCCACCCGATCGGCGAGCACCCCGCCGACGAGCAACGAGAGGACCAACGCGACCGTTCGCGCCGCCAGCACGATCCCCAGATCGGTCGCCGACCCGGTCAAATCAAGAACCGCGAACGCGAGCGCTACCGGAAGCATCCCGTCGCCAATCAGCGACACCGTCGCGGCGCCGAACACCAGCCGGAACTCCCGCAGTCGCAGGACCTCAAGATCAGCCGGCAGACGCACCCGGCGATTCTCGCTCACACACCACCGATCGCGATCACAACCCTGAGCCCGACTGACCGGCGGCCCAAGCCACGCGCCGCCGAGCACCGCGGCGCCATGGCACGCCGATGGTCGGGGCCGACCAGGACAGAGCGACACAGCCCGATGCTCTCTGATGATCTCCCCTTGCCCTCGCGGGGCACCGGTGGTTCGCCTTCGCCGAGTTTCGCCGACCGACGGCCCGGATCGCTTCAAGGTCGCACGCTCCCTTCCCCTCGCTATCGCTCGGCGCTCGGCCGCCTGGCCGGCAGTTCGGGCTACGTCAACCACCGGATCCCACAAGGAGGGAACCAACAGATGAGCGCCTCAGCACCCGCAGTCAACTCCGTGTGTGTTATTTGGAATTGGCTCCAGATAGCGCACGCCGTCGGGTGCGGCCTGCTCGCCTCGTCCGGGGGAACGGATAGATGCCAGCGCTGATTGCGGCATCTACCGAGGAGGTTGGGATGGGCTTGGTTCCTGAGGAGCGGGCCATCGCGCGAAGCGACGAGCCGGAGGCGAGGAGCGCCGCGCGGTGGCGCGGGCGCGCCGTCGAGGTGTCCCCGGCGGCCGGGTCAGCAGCAGCCGTCGGTGGTGCAGCAGCTTTCGCCGCGCCAGCTCTCGCGTCCTTCGCGGGCGGCGACGGCGGCGATGATGAGCGCGGTGGCCGGGTCGGCCCACCACCAGCCGAACGCGGCGTTGAGTGTGAGTCCGACGAGCAGGGCGGCGGAGAGGTAGGCGCAGAGCAGGTTCTGCCGGCTCTCGCTGCGCCCGGCATGCGAACCGAGCCGCTGCGCGACGCTGGCTTTGGCGTTGGCGAGGAGCGGCATCGCGGTCAGGGTGACGATCGCCAGCCCGATCCCGACGGGGCTTGTGGCGGGGTGATCGCCCGTCGCGAGCGCGACGGTCGCGTCGGTGGTGACGTATGCGGCGAGCAGCCAGAACGTGATCGCGATGAGTTGTTGGGCGCGCCGTTCGGCGGTCTCGGAGTCGACGCGTGCGGCGGCGAAGCGCCACAGCACGATGATTCCGGCGAGCGCTTCGATCAGCGAATCGGCGCCGAACGCGATCAGCGCGATCGACCCGGCGACGGCACCGGCAGCGATCCCGACGGCCGCCTCGATTGCGTGCCAGGCGAGGCCGCCGTGAGCGAGCAGGCGGGCGCGCGCGACGAGCCGCTCGCGGTCGGGGTCGTTCCCCGGGGCGGGCCGCGGCCCGGGGGTCGATTGGATGATGGGCAGCTCGACGGCCATCAGGGTCAGTATGCCGCGGCGAGCACCGCGCTCTCGGAGCGATGGCCGGACCTCGGGCCCTGTCCGCAGGCGGTCCGGTGGCTCGTGTGGCAGCAGGACCTCGGACGGTCACCACGGACTGTTGACGCCTACGCGCGATCACTCGTCGACTACCTGCGCTTTTGCGAGCGACGCGACATCGACGTCGTCGGTGCCGGCCGGGCGGAGATCGCAGGGTATGTCCGCGATCTGCGCGAGCGCCCAGGCCGGCACGGCGCGAACGTGGTCGCCCTCGACTCAGGCGTTGGGCTGGCGAACGCG
>Ga0302325_10030328_pt1 | contig 11153 bp, 8 predicted proteins | sample Palsa_T0_2_FD_201948 | JGI IMG/M metagenome (GOLD analysis project Ga0302325, IMG submission 201948) | Peat permafrost microbial communities from Stordalen Mire near Abisko, Sweden - Palsa_T0_2 | ecosystem: Environmental > Terrestrial > Soil > Palsa > Peat permafrost | place: Sweden: Abisko...
TCACGACCACTTTCGGGTCGACCAGACCGGTCGGGCGGATCACCTGCTCGACGAACTCGCCGGCCGACTGGCTCAGCTCGTAGGGGCCCGGGGTCGCCGAGAGGTACACCGTCTGCCCGATCCGCTCGGCGAACTCCTCCCAAGTCAGTGGCCGGTTGTCGGTGGCTGACGGCAGCCGGAAGCCGAATTCGACGAGGTTGCGTTTGCGCGACATGTCACCCTCGTACATGCCGCCGATCTGCGGCACCGTCACGTGTGATTCGTCGATGACCAGCAGGAAGTCCTCTGGAAAGTAGTCCAGCAACGTCGCGGGCGGCGTGCCGGGTCCGCGCCCGTCGATGTGCCGCGAGTAATTCTCGATGCCGGAGCAGAATCCGACCTGGCGCATCATCTCGACGTCGTAGTTGGTCCGCATCCGCAGTCGCTGGGCCTCCAGCAGCTTGCCCTGGCCCTCGAGCTCGGCGAGTCGCTCGGCCAGCTCTTCCTCGATGGTCGAAATCGCGAGCGCCATCCGCTCCGGACCGGCCACATAGTGGGTGGCCGGGAAGATCCGCAGTGAGTCGACCTTGCGGACCACGTCGCCGGTCAGCGGGTGCAGGTAGTACAGCGCCTCGATCTCGTCGCCGAAGTACTCGATCCGGATCGCCAGTTCCTCGTAGGACGGAATGATCTCAACGGTGTCGCCGCGCACTCGGAACGAGCCGCGGGTGAACGACAGGTCGTTGCGGGTGTACTGCACGTCGACGAGCAGCCGCAGCAGCCCGTCGCGGGGCACCTCGGCGCCTACCCGCAACTCGACCGAACGGTCCAGATAGGACTGCGGCGTGCCCAGGCCGTAGATACAGGACACCGACGCCACCACCACCACGTCGCGGCGGGACAGCAACGACGACGTGGCGGAGTGCCGCAGCCGTTCGACGTCGTCGTTGATCGAGCTGTCTTTTTCGATATAGGTGTCGGTCTGCGCGATGTAAGCCTCTGGCTGGTAGTAGTCGTAGTACGAGACGAAGTACTCGACTGCGTTGTGCGGCAACATCTCTCGCAGCTCGTTCGCCAACTGCGCGGCCAGTGTCTTGTTGGGCGCCATCACCAGCGTCGGCCGCTGCAGCCGCTCGATGAGCCATGCGGTGGTGGCCGACTTCCCGGTACCTGTGGCGCCCAGCAGCACCACGTCGCGGTCCCCGGCCCGAATCCGGCGTTCCAGCTCCTCGATCGCAGCCGGCTGGTCACCGGCCGGCGCGTGGGGGCTGACCACCTCGAAGTGACCGCCGGCCCGCACCATGTCTTCGACCGGACGGTATTCGGAGTGCGCAACCACGGGATGCTCGGTAGCAAACGCCATGTCCACCAGGGTAGAACCAGCCACCGACACCCGCCGACGATGCAGGCCGGAACGGCCTGAGGAGGAGGCGGGTCAATCAGCCCGAGCCGCCGACGATGCAGGCCGGAACGGCCTGAGGAGGAGGCGGGTCAATCAGCCCGAGCCGGCGACGATGCAGGCCGGAATCAGGCGGTCAGCTGTGCTGGCGGGTCCACACCCGGGTGCCCGGGTCGCATTGGATGAGATGTCCGTCGTCAGACATCGACATGCTGAACACCGGTGTGCCCGGCTCGTCGCATGAGGTCCCGACGGGGTGTACCCCGGTGGTCGTCGGCGCCTTGTCCCAGGCGTTGCCTTCGCACACCACCTGCTCGTTGGTCGTGGAATCGTAGGCGACCTTGTCGACGTCGCTGCACGACCCGCCGAGCACCGCCGGCGTCGAGGTTCCTACCGGTGAGGCCGTGATGTTGGCTGCCTGCGCGGGATCGGCGACGGACACGTTCGGCGGGACGTCTCCGGTGCGGGTTGCCACCACCGGGATGCGCAGCGTGGCGCCCTGCGAGCCGCACTCATTGCCCTGCACCGTCTGGGTCTGAACGCCGCGCAGCGTGCCGTCCGGTTCTGGGGTCAACGACCACACCACCGTCTCGGACTGCGTGACTGTCGGGCCGCCGCGCGCCTTCTGGCACTGCACCTGCAGTTGCCGCGGCTCACCCTGCCAGTGCCCGTCGACGAAATGCAGAGTGCCGGTGTTGCCGGTGCCGGTGGCCTTCGGCGTTTGATGGCTGGTGTCGTCCAGCTTGGTCGCGGTGGCAGCGCACCCGGCCGCGGTACACGTCGACGAGAAGGCCCACCAGCTGGTGACCCCGCCGTTGTTGGCGATGACGCCGTTCGACGTCTGCTTGGCGCGGTTGTAGTCCAGTCGGTAGCTGCCGTTGATGGGTGGGGCGGCGATGGCTGACGCAGAGGATGCGGACGACGTCGCGCTCACGCGCGGTGGTGGCGCGGAGCTCGCTTGAGTCTGGTCGTCCCAAGAAAAGAATGAGATCGCCCACGTCACGGTCAGCGCGACGACCATCGTGACGATCATCGCGATGGCGATGCCCACTTTCAGGGAGGGCCGTCGGCCGGCTCTACGCACACCGGAGCGGCGCCGTGGCCGCGACCTCGTCGCGAGGGCGCCCACCTCGATGCCGTGCTCTCCGGCCCGGGAAATGTGCTCGCTGAAGGCAGCGGCGAATTGGCGGCATCGGTCGAATCTGTCCGCGGGATCCTTCGCCAGAGCTTTGAAAAACACGTCATCGAGATCTGCCAGCTCGGGGCGATAATCGCTGACTCTGGGCAGTTCTGCATGCAAGTGCTGCCCGATCACCGCCACCGGATTGGAGTTCCGATACGGCGGCGCACCGGTGAGCAGGTGAAATGCCGAAGCCGCCAGAGCGTATTGGTCGGCGCGGCCATCCATGTTCGATCCGACGAGTTGCTCGGGGGCCGCGTATGCGACGGTGCCCACCGCGACATTCGTTTCAGTGATTCCGCTGATATCGGCGAGTTGGCGGGCTACGCCGAAGTCCGCCAACAGGATTCGACGGTCGTCCTCGTCGGGACGGGTGAGCAGGATGTTGGCGGGCTTGACGTCCCGGTGCAGCAGCCCTCGAGCGTGCGCATAGTCGAGCGCGCCGGCGACCGCGGTGATGATGTCGGAGACGTCTGTCTCCGGCATTCCCTCCCGAAAACGCTCACGCATCAGCCGGGCCGCGTCGGTGCCCTCGACGTAGTCCATCGCGATCCAGAGGTGACCGTCGAATTCGCCGCGGTCGTGCACCGCGACGACATGGGGATGCCACAGCGTGGCGGCCAAATCAGCTTCGCGATTGAATCTCTCGCGGAATTCAGGGTCGGCGGTGGTCCCCTCCGTCAAGACCTTGAGCGCATCAAGACGCGGCAAGCGGGGATGCTTGGCTAGATAGACGTCCGCCATCCCACCAGACCCCAGCGGACGCATGATCGTGTAGCCGGCGAAGCTGGTCGGGGCGGCCAGCGCACTGCTCGGGGTGCCGTCCGTGCCGGGCCGACCAATTTGCCCCGAATCCCGGCGAGGCCGCGACGCGATCAGTGGAACCCGGGTCAGTAGGCGGGTCACCGCGGAGTGCGGAAGCGACGCGTAGCCACGTTGCAGCAAGCTGCGGACGCGCGGCGGCTCTGCGGACGGCCCCGATTGGGCGTCCCAGCGCTGCGTTGCTCTGGTCGCCTCATCCATCTGGTCTTGCCCCCTCACATCCACCCAATAGGCGCTTGAACCACCACGCTCCCAGTCCCCTTGTTGCGGGACTAAGCTCTTAAATTAGTTGCGGCCCGGACGTTTTCGAACACCCGGCGCGCGGCCGAACTTGGACAGTTTCCTACTCTTCGCAATCATGCCGCCAAACGTGGTGAGCTCCTGGTGCGCCGCTTATGAAACCGCTGTGAATCGCAGGGTCAACGCAGCCCGCGGCAGCACACAGGCGAATCACAGTGCGCCGCGTAGTAGCTGGGCCGCCGCGGAGTCGATACTGGAGTAGTGAGTCGACCACCCCCGCCCCTGCTGACCATTTGGCACGACGGCTCAGAACGTACCTTCGCACCAGGTCACGACGTCGTCGTCGGGCGTGACCTGCGCGCTGACATCCGGATTGCCGATCCGCGGATCTCACGCGCGCACCTGATCCTGCGGTTCGACCAGGGCAAGTGGCTGGCCATCGACAACGGATCGGTCAACGGGACCTTCGTCAACGGCTACCGCAGACCGGTGGTCGACATTCACGACGGGCAAAGCATCAACGTCGGCAATGCGGGCGGGCCCCGGCTGACCTTCGAGATCGGGCGGCGCCGCGGCAAAGGGGGTCAACCCCCAGGAAGTGCGTCTCCGCGCGAGGCGCACTCGACCGAGTCGTGGTCGACCCCTGCTCCGCCTCCCGGCCGGCCCCCGAGTCCGCCGGCAGGCCCGGGTTGGGGCGGCGCCGCGCCGACGCCGTCACCCGCCCCGCACGTCCGGCAGGCGCCGCCGCTGTCACCATCGGAGTATCCGACCAACGTGCAGGCCAACGTGCGTGCCGTCCCGCCGTCCGCCGGCCCACCGCCCGACGAGACCACAGTGGTCAACGCCGGGCGTCCGCCGAGCACACCCGACGTGCCAGCCACCGAAGTCACCATGCTCGCCACTCCGTCCGGCGACGCGGCGAATCTCGCAACCAGATTCGTCAAACTGCTGTCGCCGAGGTTGGGGCCGGCTGCCAAACCGGCCGGCTCGGTAACGATCGGTCGGGCAACCGACAACGACGTCGTCATCCCCGACGTGCTGGCATCCCGATATCACGCAACGTTGACGCTGACCCCGCTGGGCACCGAGATCCGCGACACCAGTGTCAACGGGACGTTCGTCAACGGCACCCGGATCGGCTCGGCGATCCTGGCCGAGGGCGACGTGGTGACCGTGGGCAACGTCGACCTGGTAGTCAGCGGCGGCCTGTTGGTCCGCCGCAGCGAAACCGAAGCCGCGACGCGCACCGGCGGCCTGGAGGTGCGCGGCGTCCAGTACGTCGTCGACAACGGCAAGCAGCTGCTCACCGACATCTCGCTGACCGCGCGTCCCGGCACGCTGACCGCGGTGATCGGCGGATCCGGCGCCGGAAAGAGCACGCTGGCCCGCCTGATCGCCGGTTACACGACGCCCAGCTCCGGCTCGGTGACGTTCGAGGGGCACGACATTCACAGCGAGTACGCGTCGCTGCGCAGCAGGATCGGCATGGTTCCCCAGGACGACGTCGTGCACCGCCAGCTGACGGTGAACCAAGCGCTGAGCTACGCCGCCGAACTGCGCCTGCCACCCGACACCAGCAAAGCCGACCGGGCCAAGGTCGTCGCCCAGGTGCTCGGGGAACTCGACCTGACCAAGCACGCCGACACCCGGGTCGACAAGCTGTCCGGCGGACAGCGCAAACGTGCCTCCGTGGCGCTCGAGCTGCTCACCGGGCCGTCGCTGCTGATCCTCGACGAACCGACCTCGGGTCTGGATCCGGCGCTGGACCACCAGGTGATGATGATGCTGCGCCAACTCGCCGACGCCGGTCGCGTGGTGATCGTTGTGACGCACATGCTGTCTTACCTGGACATCTGCGATCAGCTGCTGCTGGTGGCACCGGGCGGGAAGACGGCCTACTGCGGGCCGCCGGACGGCATCGGCGAGGTGATGGGCACCACCAACTGGGCCAAGATCTTCGGTCAAGTCGGCGCCGATCCGGACGAGGCCAACCGCCGGTTCCGTGAGCGGGATCAGCAGCAACCGCCCCCGCAGACGGACAAGCCGGTCGACCTTGGCGAACCGGTGCATACCAGTGTGCGCCGCCAGATCTCGACGATCGCGCGCCGACAGGTCCGCCTGGTCGTCGCCGACCGGGCGTATTCCATCTTCCTGGCGCTGCTGCCGTTCATCCTCGGCGCTCTGTCGCTCACCGTTCCCGGCAGCACCGGATTCCAGGTTCCCGGCCCGCACGCCGCGACGCCCGACGAATCCGCGCAGATCCTGGCCTTGCTGTTGCCGGCCGCCGCGTTCATGGGCACCGCGCTGACGATTCGCGACCTGGTCGGTGAGCGTGCCATCTTCCAACGCGAGCAGGCGGTCGGCCTGTCGACCACCGCCTACCTGCTGGCCAAGACGCTGGTGTTCTGCGGGTTCGCGATTCTGCAGTCGGCGATCATCACCACACTCGTGGTGGCCGGTAAGGGCGCGCCGGCCCGCGGAGCGCTGCTGCTGGGCCACTCGACGGTGGCAGCCACCGCCGAGCTGTTCATCACCGTCGCCGGGACCTGCGTCGCCTCGGCCGTCCTCGGACTGGCCATCTCGGCGCTGGTCCGCTCGACCGAGCAGATCATGCCGTTGTTCGTAGTCGCGGTCATGGCGCAGCTGGTGTTGTGCGGCGGGATGGTGCCGGTGACCGGCCGGCTCGGTCTGGACCAGCTGTCGTGGCTGATGCCGGCGCGCTGGGGTTACGCGGCGGCGGCGTCGACGGTCGATGTCCGGCATTTGGTGCCGGCCACGCTGCTGCCCCAGGACCAGTTCTGGCAGCACACCCGACATTTCTGGCTGCTCGACATGGGCATGCTGGCCGGGCTGACCGTGTTCTTCGCCTGCTTCGTCCGCTGGAAAATCCGGCTCCGCCGCTAAGCCGAGGTGACCCCATCCATCCGCCGAAGCACGAGACGTTCGACCTGGGCGCCCGCACCAACACCGATCCGAAGGGCATCGTGCGGGCCGTCGACGACTACATCCTGCAGCCATGGGGTCTGTACTTGGCCCGCCCCACACCCGGCCGCGCCCAATTCCAATACCTCGAGTCGTGGTTGTTGCCGTCGCTGGGGTTGCGGGCCACGGTTTTTCATTTCAATCCCGGCCACGAACGCGACCACGACTACTACCTCGACATCGGCGAGTACGTACCCGGCCCTACTGTCTGGCGGTCCGAAGACCACTACCTCGACATCGAGGTTCGGACCGGCCGAGGCGCGGACTTGGCCGACGTTGATGAGCTGTTGGAAGCCACGCGGCACGGCCTACTGGCTCCCGAGGTTGCCGACCAGGCCGTCCGCCGTGCGGTGAACGCCGTCGACGGCCTGGCCCGCAACGGCTATGACCTCAACGCATGGCTGGCCGGTGACGGCATGCCGCTGATATGGCGCCGTATGCCGAAACCGTTGTAGGACAGCGAGTTCAGACGGCAAGCAAGCGCTCGAAGAATTCGCGGTAGTGCATCAGAGCCAGTCGCAGGTCCTCGGTCGATGCCTCCTTGCCGCGAGACCACTGCTCTTCCAGATGCGAGCGCGCCTGGGCGAATCCGGTGGTGAGCTGCTCGACCAGATCGGAGACAAGGACGTCCGCCTTCTGGACGCAGTCTTTGGGATCATCGACGAAGGCCGCCTGAACACCGGCCCACCGCGCACGTAGATCCGCGAGATGGTCGCCGGCGAAAAGTATTTCTTCGGCTGAAGTTTCGCGTTGCACGCTTGGCTGCTCCGCCTGAGCGTCATCGGTGCTGGGTTCCGCCATGTCGGCTGCAGGCGTCGCGTCGGGCGCAATGGGGATTGCAGCCTCACCGGTCGAATCGGCGATTGTGCCTTGCTCATGTGTGGTCATGCGCTTGCCTCCTGTGCTGCGTCCTTGTTGGTCGGGGTTTCCAGCAACTTCTCAAACAGCGCCCGGTAGTGCACGAACGCCTCCCGCTGCTGCTCGGTGTTGGCATGCTGCTGCGACACGTGGATGCCGTGGGCGGCGCGGTAGTTGTCGACGATCTGCGGGTGATCGACCGAAATGTCCGCGGCCCGCTGATCGAAATCGTCGACGGGGTAACCCCGTTGGCGCATCACCTCCGTCACCAAACCGTCGGCGACACCGACGGCGGTTGCGGGGTTGTCCACGAACCCGGCTTGCACCTCGTGCCAGCGCGTGGTGAAGTCCGAGAGTGCTGAAGGCGTGAGAGGAATGATGTCGAGCTTGTCTCTCTTGCGTTCTCGCGTAGTGAGTTCCCGCACGGCACCCTTCTCGCTACCGGTCTCGGATACCACGCGCTCATATTCACTGCCGTAGTGCTGCTTGAGCCGCTTCGTCTTCCTACGAAAGCTGACCATGCTTATTGCGACAACCGCCCCGACAACCGCCACCACGACGGCAATCCCGATCAAGATCCATTCCCAAGTAGGCATCACAAGCTCCTTTCTGACATATGTTTAATAACCCGTCCGGCGATGACCCAAACGCGATTTTGTGACGTGCGGCACTTTTCGCCCAGTACGGCCGACCTGTCCGGTCGGTCAGAAATAGTGCCGCCGGCCACCGATCGCGCGGCCGGTGCTGCCCAGCACGGCCAGGATCGCGCCGATAACGAGCAAGATGAGCCCCAGGGTCGACAGGATGGAGATCTTCAGCAGAAATCCCGCGATCAGTAGGACGATGCCGAGAACGATCATGGTTGTGCCTTCCTTCAGCTGTTGTTGACCGATGTTCGGGTCGGCCGGCCCGCAATCAAGTCGACCACCCGTAAGGGGGGTACAACTACACCCCTAGGGAGGTAATGTCCGCGGAGTGCCATCCCCACCTCGCGCGCCAATCACCGTCGCGCTCGTCGACGACTACGACGTCGTCGTCAAGGGCGTGGCCAACATGCTGGAGCCATACCGCGACCGCGTCGTGGTAGCCGAACTCGACTCCAGTGTGTCCGTCAAAGACGATGTCGACATTGTCTTGTACGACTCATTCGCCCAACCCGAATCCGACCACGAAGAGATCAGGGTCTTGGTGGCCAATCCACGCGCGCACCGAGTTGTGGTCTACACCTGGAACTTTCACCCCGAACTCGTCCAAAGCGCGCGGCGACACGGTGCCCACGGGTACCTGTCAAAGACCCTGCCCGCGCGCGAGTTGGTCGCGGCCTTGGAGGCCGTGCACTCCGGTGAGGTGGTCGTCAGTGACGCTGCAGCGCGGACACGCAGCGCGCCCGGGCTCGACTGGCCCGGCCGCGGCGAAGGCCTCAGCGAACGCGAGGCGGAGATTCTGGCGCTGATCACCCAAGGCATGAGCAACGCCGACGTCGCGCGGCTGACATACCTCAGCCCCAACACCGTGAAGTCCTACATCCGCACCATTTATCGCAAGCTCGACGTGAGCAGTCGCACCAAGGCCGTGCTGTGGGGTGTCAACCACGGTTTCACACCCGACCACCACCGCATCGAGCACTGGCGCGGCGGTCCCTAATCCGTAGGCCGCCAACCTGATGCGTCGGCCCACGCCCACGCCCGCGGGTAGGCGTCGAGAAACCACGGTTCCTTGGCGGCGAGATAACGCGTGATGTCTCCCTCGGGCGCTGCGGCCTGCTCAGCTTTGCGTTTGATGGCCAGATATTCTTCCCGGACATCGGGATTGGCGACCAGCCAATCGACGAACAGCAGCGCGAACTGCTGATCCGGCCAGCCGTCGACGCGTAGATGCACATTCGTCGGCCGGCCGGGATCGGCCGATCCATGAATACGCTTCTGCCACGGGCCCGGGCCGTCATTGTGGTCGTAGCGGCTCTCGGTACTTCGCGGATCGGGTTTGACGCGGTCGGCGGCGATGCGTTCGATACGTGGGTAGCCGGCGGACAGCAACGGCTCAGCGAGTTCGTCTGCCGCCGAGAGTGATTCGACGGTGACCTGGACGTCGATGGTGTCCTTGGCATCGAGCCCCGCGACCGCGGTCGACCCGATGTGGTCGACGCGCAACGCCTTTGCCCCGCAAGCGGTCTTCAGGCGGTTGACGATGCGCCTCGCCTGATCGGGCCAGGTCGGATCGGCCGGCGCCAGTCGCGCCGGTGCACGGACGACCTCGCCTGCGCTGATGTTGTGCGCGAGCGGCAGGATGCGCTGATCCCACACCTCACGGGCACGCTCGATCAGCGCCTCGGGCGAACCCGAATTGTCCAGCCAGACATCGGCGACGGCGCGACGCTGCGCGTCGTCGGCTTGCGCGGCGATGCGGGCACGCGCGTCCGCCTCGGCCATGCCGCGGTGTTCGACCAACCGCTTCACCCGCAATTCAACATCGGCGTACACCACGACGACCAGTGGGAAAAACGGCGCCATCCCGGACTCCACCAGCAACGGGATGTCCTCCACCACAACGGAGTCCTCCGGAACGGCGGCGATGATCTCCGAGCGCCGCTTGCCGACCAGCGGATGAACGATCCCGTTGAGCGTGGCTCGGCTTTCATCGTTGCTGAATGCCTTGGCCGCCAAGGCCGGTCGGTCCAGCGCGCCGTCTGGTAGCAGAATGCCGTCACCGAACGCCTCGACGAGTGCGGCCAATCCTTCGGTGCCGGGCTCGACCACCTCGCGGGAGATGACGTCACCGTCGACGATGACGCCGCCGCGTTCGGCAAACGTCGCGGACACCGTCGACTTGCCGGCCCCGATACCGCCGGTCAGACCGATCCGAAGCATCCGGTGCGCAGGTTAGGCGCTGCCCGCGAGCTTCTCCCGCAGTGCGGCGAGTTGCGCGTCGCTGGCCAGCGAACCGCCGCTCGGCTGCTCGTCGCCCGACGAACCGTTGGCCTGCGGGCGCTCCGCAGCGGCAGCTTCGGCCTCCGCGAACTTCTCCATCTGCGCGGTGTGCATCTTGTGCCGGCGCTCGGCCTCGGCGTAGCGGGCTTCCCACTCGTTGCGTTGGGTGTCGAAACCTTCGAGCCATTCGTTGGTGTCGGCGTCGAAGCCCTCGGGGAAGATGTAGTTGCCCTGCTCGTCGTAGCTGTCGGCCATGCCGTACTTGGCGGGGTCGAACTCCTCGGTGTAGTCCTCGTTGGCCTGCTTGAGGCTCAGCGAGATACGGCGACGCTCGAGATCGATGTCGATGACCTTGACCAATGCATCGTCGCCGACGGCGACGACCTGGTCGGGCACCTCGACGTGGCGCTCAGCCAACTCGGAGATGTGCACCAGACCTTCGATGCCCTCCTCGACGCGGACGAACGCGCCGAACGGCACCAGCTTGGTGACCTTGCCCGGCACGATCTGGCCGATCGCGTGGGTGCGGGCGAAGTGCCGCCACGGGTCTTCCTGAGTCGCCTTGAGCGACAACGAAACCCGCTCGCGGTCCATGTCGACGTCGAGCACCTCGACGGTCACCTCGTCGCCGACAGTGACTACCTCGGAGGGGTGGTCGATGTGCTTCCAGGACAGCTCGGAGACGTGCACCAGACCGTCCACCCCGCCCAGATCGACGAACGCGCCGAAGTTGACGATCGAGGACACCACGCCCTTGCGGATGGCG
>Ga0302325_10030329_pt1 | contig 11152 bp, 8 predicted proteins | sample Palsa_T0_2_FD_201948 | JGI IMG/M metagenome (GOLD analysis project Ga0302325, IMG submission 201948) | Peat permafrost microbial communities from Stordalen Mire near Abisko, Sweden - Palsa_T0_2 | ecosystem: Environmental > Terrestrial > Soil > Palsa > Peat permafrost | place: Sweden: Abisko...
TGTGGTCGTTGGGCGGGTCGAACTGCACCACGAGGTCGACGTCATCGACGTGGATACCACGCGCCGCGACATCGGTGGCGACCAGGACGCGAGGATGCCCGGCGGTGAACGCGTCCAGGGCCCGCTGCCGCTGGCTCTGATTGCGGTCGCCGTGGATGGCCGCGGCCTCGACACCGGCCCGGGAGAGCTGCTTGGCCAGCCGGTCCGCGCCGTGCTTGGTGCGGACGAAGAACAGGGTCCGTCCGGGACGGCCGGCGATCTCCGCCGCGACCGGTACCTTGTCCGCCGCGGACAGGACCAGGACCCTGTGTTCGGCGGGCCCGGAGTCAGTCGCGGCGGTCACCGCGTGCAGTGCGGGGTCACGCACGTAAGAGGTCACCAGCTGGCCGACTCCGCGGTCCAGTGTGGCGGAGAAGAACATCCGCTGGCCGTCGGCGGGAGTAGCGTCCAGGATGCGGGTGACTGCGGGCAGGAATCCGAGGTCAGCCATGTGGTCGGCTTCGTCGAGGACGGTGACCTCGATACCGGACAGCGTGCAGGCGTGCCGTTCCATCAAATCGATGAGCCGGCCGGGTGTCGCTACCACGACGTCGGCGTATCGCGCCTTGGCGATCTGCTTGCCGATCGGCACGCCACCGTAGACGGTCGTGATGCTCACGTTGATGCGGCGGCCGAGCGGCTCGAGCACCTCGGCGACCTGCTGGGCCAGTTCCCTGGTCGGGACCAGGACCAGTCCGCGCGGTGTCTTCTCGCGTCGCCGGTCCGCGGTGGCCGCGAGCCTGGTCAGCAGCGGCAGCCCGAAGGCCAGCGTCTTGCCCGACCCGGTCTGGGCCCGGCCGAGGATGTCGCGGCCAGCCAGCGCGTCGGGCAGCGCCCGGGCCTGGATCGCGAACGGCTCCTGGATGTCCTGGGTCGCGAGTGCGCTGACCAGCCGGGCGTCGAGACCGAGCTCGGCGAACGTGGCAGGCGTCGGCTGCGGTGCCGCCGCGGCCGCATCCAGGGCGAGGTCAAGCGCAGACTGCGGTGCGACACGCCGTGGCTGGGGCGCCCGGGGGTACTTAGCCGGGGCTCGGCCGCGACGCTGGGTGCCGCGCTCGGCGCCTCGGCCATAACGGTCGGAAGGCACGCGCGGACGCCTGGAACTGTGGGGCATGCAGAAAACTCCATCGGTAGTTCGGAGGTCGCATGCTCGACAGATGTCAACGACAATGGCGAACGGCTGGCTTAGCCGCACTGCTCACACAGCGACCGGCGGGCTGCTCGCCCGCGGGAGCGGCGGCGAAGATCGCCGCCTCGTATGCAAGGCTATCAGCAGGCTGCTTATTCCTCGCCAGCGCGGTCTGGTCCAAGCCGATCGCGGACCGTGTCGTAGTCCAGCCAGGGGTCCTGGAGGAACTCCCGCCACCGGTCGTCGCGCCCGGATCGCTTGATCCGGAAGTAGACCGCACGCCTGATCGCCTGGGAGGTGTTGCCACCGATGTTATGGCCCAGCAGGTAGTGCGCCAGCACCAGGTCACCGGCCTGGCCGGTGACCTGCTCCGGCTCAGGCAACCGGATGGGCGGGTAACCGCCCGCCGTGAAGAAGGCGTCCGGCCCGTGCGCCCCGAAGTACTGCGCGTGGGTCAGGTGCGTGCCCGGCCATACCCACAGATTGCCTCCGTCCTGCTCGCGCTGATCGGACATCAGCACCCCGGCCAGCATGGTGAACGTCCCCGGCCGCCCGTCCAGCTCGGGCGGGAAACCGTCGATGTGTCCCATGCCGGGCCGGTGGCCGAACGGCGGGATGCTCAGCGCCACCTGCACCTGCCAGGGCGCCTCCAGCGTCGCCGGCCCGGTCAGCGACTCCGCTAGCCCCAACGCCGGGCTGCGGGCCAGCAGCGCCGCTAGCGCCGGGGCTTGCCTGCCTTGGAGAAAGTAGTTGTACGGTCCTCGCACCTGCGGACCGGGCGGGTCGTGCTCGATCAGCTCATCGATCGCCGCCGACGCGGCGGCTACCACCTCCGCGGGAACCACCTGTGGCAGCACCAGGAAGCCGCGCTCAGCAAACTCGTCTAGCTGTCCACGGGCTAGCATGCGCATCACCGTAGAGTAAGCGCCGACCCATGGGCCAGCTGTTTTCGCGTCCGCGGCGTCATCCTGACCGTGTTCCTGCGTCCGTACCGGCTGCCATTCGATTAGCCCGAGCGGCCCGACGGCAGGTATGACGGCCTTGGCGGCCGCGCCCGCCCGGCCCCTGATAAGCGCGGCCGGATATGCCCGGCGGCAGGTTGCCGCCAGGCGCGGCAATGAGGCCTGCCTTGCGGCCATGGTCCTGAACCTGGGATCCAGGCTTGGCGCACAGGCTGAAGCTGAGGTGGCAGCTCCTGCGGCTGAGGTGGCGCCTGGTGCCGCTGCTGAGGCTGGGCCAGGTGGGTAACCGGGGTGTGCCGGGCCTGGTCGTACCGCTGGATGGTACGTGGGTCGGCGTAGCCCATGGCGTTCTGGAGATCGCGGAGCGATCTGCCGGCATCGAGGTACAGAGCCGCGAATGAATGCCGCATCATTCGCGGTCCGAGATGGCTGGCCAGGTCGGCTGGCAGGCCGGCCCGGGTGGCGAGGCGGCGCAAAGCCTGCCACACGTCGGCGGCGAATAGCCGTCCTCCGGTCCGCGTGGCGAATAGCACCGGGACGCTCGTCACGTCGGGCCGGGTGGCGAGATAGGCGTCTATCCGGGAAGCCGCCAAGCTGGGAATTGTGAGGCTCTGGCGTCGGCCATTGGTGCGGGTGACCCGCAGCACCCGGTGACCCTGTTCGGTGCCGAAGTCCTCGACGTTAGCGCCGATGACCTCGGACACCCGGGCACCGGTGAATAGCAGGACAGCTACTAGCGCTGCGGTGCGGGCGCGTTGCGGGCCGGGTGCGGTGTCGGCGGCGTGAACGAGCGTAAGGGCCTGGTCCCGGGTTAGAGCCGGCGTGGGCGGGCTGCCCGGGTCGGCCCTGGGCCGGGCGATGCCGACGGCCGGGCTGGCGGCGATATGTCCGCGCCGGGCCAGCCAGGCGTACCAGCCCGACACGGCGGCGAGCTTGCGGGCCGCGCTGGCCGGGGACAGTCCTGCGGCGTCTAGCTGGCGGGCGTACACGGCCACGTGCAGCCCGGTGACGCCGGTGACCGGGTGCACCCCCTGCTCCTGGCACCAGGCCAGCCAGGACGGCGCGCGGCTGGCTCGCCGCTGTGGTGTGATCCCGATGTCGCGGGCGTAGGCGGTGCGGGTGTTCTGCGATCGTTTGCTGGCGAGCCAACCGAGCACCAAGAGGGTCACCGGATCAGCGTCGGCGCAGGCGGTCACCAGCGCGGGTCCCAGGGAACGAGTACTTGCCATGTCTGGACTCTTCCCCGTGTAGTCCTCGATAATCACGGTTATCGAGGATCTGCTGCCTCCGGGGGTCGTGGAAGTGGCGGTGACTCATCGAACATCTTCAGTTCTCTTGCGTGAGCGGGGATGATATTGTACGTTGGTCACCGAACAGTGTGTCTGGTTCTGGGAGACTGTGCCGGAATAGGCCCGGGAAGATCTGGGTGCCCGCAGGTGGTTTCAAGCCGCTTATGACGGGCACGCGGGTAAAGTTTGGTCTTCCCTGGCGGAGCGGAGTTGCTCGTGCCGCAGTCAATTTTGCGTCCCATCGCTCATCGAGCGGTGCAGGCCGCGATCTTGGCTGCCGGAATCCTCACCATCTTGCTGGTGTTCTCGCGGCAGGCTGACGCAGCCACCTCTGCCCCCAGCTCCGCGCCCGTCAGCACCGCGCTCGCTGCGTCGCCGGCCAGCACCCCCAGCTCCGCGCCTGCTCCGGTCGCGTCGGCGGCGTCGCCGGTTACCTCGGCTGCCCCCGGTTCCGCGCCGGCCAGTACCCCCAGCTCCGCGCCTGCTCCGGTCGCGTCGGCGGTGGCTCCGGTCGCGTCGGCTGTCGCGTCGGCTGTCGCGTCGGTGGTGGCTCCGGTGGCGTCGGCTGTCGCGTCGGCTGCCCCCGGTTCCGCGTCGGCCAGTACCCCCAGCTCCGCGCCTGCTCCGGTCGCGTCGGCGGTGGCTCCGGTCGCGTCGGCTGTCGCGTCGGTGGTGGCTCCGGTGGCGTCGGTGGTGGCTCCGGTGGCGTCGGTGGTGGCTCCGGTGGCGTCGGTGGCTACCCCGGTTATCTCGGTGGCGGCCCCGGTTGCGTCGGCTGTGGCGTCGGTAGCTACCCCGGTTGTCTCGGTGGCGGCTCCGGTGACGTCGGCTGTGGCGTCGGTGGTGGCTCCGGTGGCGTCGGTGGTGGGTCCGGTTGTCTCGGTGGCGGCCCCGGTGACGTCGGCTGTGGCGTCGGTGGTGGCTCCGGTGGCGTCGGTGGTGGGTCCGGTTGTCTCGGTGGCGGCTCCGGTGACGTCGGCTGTGGCGTCGGTGGTGGCTCCGGTTAACTCGGCGGTGGCCCCGGTCGTTTCGGCGCCCGCCAGTGTGGTGGTTCCGGTCGTGTCCGTGTCGGCCGGTGTGCGGAGCCTGGCTTCCGGTGCTGGGGTGCGGGGTGGGATCTGGCCGGTTCAGGGCGGGGGCATGGCGGCTGGTGGTGTTTCCTCGCGACCGGCGGGGCCGGCGGGGCCGGCGGGGGCTGGAGGCGCTGGTGTGCCGGTGTCGCCGGGGCCGGCGTTTCCCCGGTTGCCGGCTGTGCCGGGTGGCGGCGCGAACGGGGTCAGCGGTTCTGGCGGCGGCGGCGGGGGCGGGGTGCAGGGCGGTATCGGTGCTGCCCTGATCGCGTTGCTGATGCTGGTGTTGCTGCGGCTGGCGCGTGGTGCCGCCGCGTCGCCGGTGTGGCGTTCGTACCTGCCGGAGGTGCCGCCCGCTTAAGTCCTTTCCTTCCTGACGGTCCGTGTTTCCGGCGTCCGGGCCAAGAGCGTCTGGCGCTGATTCCCCTTTGGAAGGAAAGTGACAGCACTGTGCGTATGTGGACCAAGTCCGCGTGCGTCGTGCTCGCCTGGTGCATCCTGCTGATCATCGCGGCCGGCGTGACGGGATCCGCCCGCCCGGCCCAGGCGAACATCCGCATTGCGAGTAGTACTACTGAGGTCACCCTGGCCAGCACGCTGAGCGTGGCCGCGGCATTCGTGCCGGCGGCGGGCCCTGCCGCGAGGTACGTCGTGCAGCCTGGTGACACGTTGTCCGGGATCGCCGCGCGGTTCACCGTGCGCGGCGGCTGGCCGGCTCTGTACGCGGCTAACCGGCCGCTCATCGGCCCCGATCCGGATATCGTACGGCCGGGCACCGTCCTGGTGCTGCCCGGCCAGGCGGCACTGGCCTGCTACACGGTCGTGGCTGGTGACACGCTGGCCGCGATCGCGGCCGGCCTGGGGGTGCGGGGCGGCTGGCCGGCTCTGTACGCGGCTAACCGGCGGGTCATCGGGCCCGATCCGGAGGTGATCCGGCCCGGGACCGTGCTGGCGGTCCCGGGCCCGGCGGCACCGTCACCGCCCGCGGCGGCCACGGGACGCTCCCCGTCCCCGATACCGCCGTCTGGGCCGGCGGGCAGCCGGTCCGGAGGCGCACCGGTGCGGGCCAGAGCGCCGGCCGCGGCCGGGATGCCGCGGTGGCTGACGACCGTGCTGCTGGCCGCCGGCCTGCTGACCGGGGCGGCCTTCCTCGCCGAGCCGGTCCTGCTGTACCGGCGACGGCGGGCCGCCGCCCGGGCGGCCGGGCCCCGTAGGGCCGCCTCCGGTCAGGGGCCCGGTTCCGGTCAGGGGCCGGGTTCCGGTCAGGGGCCGGGTTCCGGTCAGGGGCCCGGTTCCGGTCAGGGGCCGGGCTGCAGGCGGTTTGCTCCGGAGAAGGCCCGTGTCGTCCTGGCCGATTATGACCGGCTGGTGGTGACGCACAGCACGTGTGATGACACGGTGTACGTGCTGCGGCCGCCCGGGCAGGATCCGGAGGCGATCTTGCGGGCGGCCCGCCTGGTGCTGCACGAGGGTCCCTACCGGGAGCTGGCCGGGCTGCTGGGGCTGCCCGCCAGCTGGCCGGTCGTCCTGGCCGATTATGACCGGCTGGTGGTCACGCACAGCGCGCCTGACGGCATGGTGTACGTGCTGCGGCCGCCCGGGCAGGATCCGGAGGCGATCTTGCGGGCCGCCCGCCTGGTACTGCAGGAGGGCCCCTACGGGGAACTGGCCGACCAGCTGGGACTGCCCGCCGGCTTACCGATGGAGTAGGAGTGCCCGCACAGGCGGGCCGGGGCGGAGGTCCCTGGCCCGCCCGGGACCTCGGGCGGGGCGCCCGGGTCTGCGGGGATCTCGCGGTGCTGGCGGCGCTAGCGGTCCGGCGGCTCGGCCGGAGCCCTGTTCCGCAGCGACTCGACCAGCGCGGCCACGTGACGCCGGTCCTCGGGCGTCAGCTCGTCGATGCTGGCGATCAGGAGCTCCCTTTCCTGGTCGCCCCGCTGCTCCTGCCCGCCGGGGACGTCATCGTAGTAGTGCAGCCCGGTGGACTCGGCCGCGGCGGCGCGGACTGCGGAGACCGGCACGTCGAGGCCCTTGGCCAGCGCGTCGATCGTGGCCGGACGCGGCGGCCGGGTCAGGTTCCGTGTCATGGCCAGGGTGTACAAGGTGGACCGGGGCAACCCGCCGCGCTTGGCGACCTCGCCGTAGGACCAGCCCCGCTCGCGCAGCCGCTGCTGGATCAGCCGCTGCAGCGGGTTGAGCGGGGGCTCCAGCGCCGCCGCGGCCGCGGGCGGTCGCTCTGCGGGGAGGTCTTGCCTGTCCCCCATCGCATGCGCCGTCATAACCACCAATCTAGCTCTTCTTCGCCTCGGTGAGCTCAGCTGCGAATCCGCAGCATTGACTCATCCCAGGATAACGCTGTACGGTTATGAACGTACAGTTCGTATGCTGGAAAACGTACATCAGGTCCGTGACCCAGCGCCACCGAGATGCCGGGACGGTCCCAGGGGCCCCCACGGCCCGGGGGCCATATCGTCCCCGAAATCTGGTAGCACCTGCACCGCTGGCCTGTGCATCACCTGGGGGGGATGCGCGGCAGCAAAGGGAGGGCCGCCCTGATCTTTCCTTCTCGGGCGGCCCTCCCGTCTGCGGGTCGGCCCCGGTCGGCCCCCGTTCCTGACGTCCCTGGTGCATGCGAGGGGGAGCAGCCGTGGCTGCGGTCGCAGGGTGCGTGACCGCCGGGAGTACGGCACCCGCGCTGCCCCGGCGGGTGCACCCGGCTGGCCCGGCCGCCCCGGCGCGCGAACGGTTTTCAGCCCCGGGCCCGGGCGCACAGCTCGTCCAGCTGGCGCGTAGCGCGGGCTGCGTCGTCGTCGAGCACGGTGACCAGCAGGGTGTGATCATCAACCCGCTGGGCGACGGCCGTCGCCGCGGCGACGACGGTATCCGGCCCGGCGGCGGGCGGTCCGGCGATCAGCGCGCAGGCGAGCACCCGGCGGCCCGCGGTCAAGCCGGCCCAGGCTGGCCGGGCCGAGTCAGTCTCCGGGTCCAGGTCGAGGAACTGGCGCAGCACCGGGCGGCCGAGCCGGGTCACGTCCCAGCGCAAGGTGGCCCCACCGGGCGGTTCCCCGGTGCGGCCGAGCACGATCAGCTCCCGCCACTCGACCGCGGCGCCGGCGCCGAGCGTCAGCTCGACGCGGACGTCGATCCGGCTGCCCCGGCAGACGACCAGCGCTCCGGGGTCAGCGACCAGGTCGGCTCCGTCGGCTAGGTCGGCGCGGATCGAAAGCGCCGCCGCGTCCCCATGCCCCCGGCCCTGAGCCACGCTGGCCCCGGTCGCTCGCAAGGTGGCCTTAGCGCCCGGCCGCAATCGCACCCAGACCGACAGGTCGTCGCCGGCCAGCGGGCCGGCCGCGGTCCCGACCAGACGCAGCTCGCAGCGGTCGCGGGCCTCGCTGTGCACCTGCCGCAGCGTCAGCGGCGGCGCGCAGGCCACCTCGCCGAGCACGCCGCCCGCCTCGACGACGGCAGTCGTCCGGGCGATCACGTCGTCGTCCGGGCGGTGAAACGCCGCCAGACGGTCACACCGAGCCGGGCGATCACGCGGTCATCCCGGCGGTCTTGCCGTCGCCACGGCCGAACGGACCGCCCGCATCCACACCGCCACCTCGGTCGCCACCGGGTCGGCGACCAGGGAGGTGAACACCGTCGGCCGCTGGCCGCGGACCGCCGCGGCGTCGCGCGCCATCACCGCCAGGTCCGCCCCGACCAGCGGGGCCAGGTCGGTCTTGTTGATGACGAGCAGGTCGGAGCGGGTGATGCCGGGTCCCCCCTTGCGCGGCACCTTGTCGCCGCCCGCCACGTCGATCACGAAAATCTGGCGGTGGACCAGCCCGTAGGAGAACGTCGCGGTCAGGTTGTCGCCGCCGCTTTCGACCAGGATCAGCTCCAGGCCGGGGTGATCGGCCTCGAGCTGCTCGACGGCGTCCAGGTTGGCGCTGATGTCATCGCGGATGGCGGTGTGCGGGCATGCCCCAGTCTGAACGGCACGGATGCGTGCGTCCGGCAGCACCCCCGCTCGCCGCAGGAAGTCCGCGTCTTCGGTGGTGTAGATGTCGTTGGTGACGACGCCGATCGTCAGCTCGCCCGACAGCGCCCGGCACAGCGCGGCGACCAGCGCCGTCTTGCCGCTGCCGACGGGCCCGCCGATGCCGATCCGGGGCACCTGCGCCCCCGGCGGCCCGTCCGCGGGCGCGCGATCGAGCTGGCCGTGATCATGCGTGCCGCTGCCGTGATCATGACGCGTTTCAGGACGCAAACAGACGCACCTCCGCGGTGAGATGGAAGTCGGCGAGCAGGTCCAGGGCCGGGGCCCCGTCAGCCGGAAGCGACGATGGCGGGCCCGCGGCGTCTTTGGCGGCGCGGCGGGCGCAGTCGTCGACGCCGGGCGCCAGCCGGGCCAGCATGGCCTGGACCGCGAACGGGTCCAGGCCGAGCAGCCGGACCGCGGCGCTGGCCGGGCTGGCGCAGGCCGCCAGCGCCGCGGCCCGCGCGGCCAGCTCAGGGGAGCCGCCCGCCAGGCTGACCCCGGCGCCGAGGACGAGCGGATGGTGCGGCGCGAGCCTGCCGCCGCGCGCCCAGGGGGTTACCAGCGCGGCCTCCGGCTGCAGCGAGCGGAGCAGGCGCAGCAGTCCGCCGCCGAGCTGGCGCGACGCGGCGCGCATGGCCGCCGACGGAGTGCGGGCGTCGAACTCGGCATCCAGCTCGGCCCACGGGTCCGGCGCCGGCCACGCGTCCGGCGGGGTCCACGGCTCCGCGTCCGCCCGGGGGGCGTCGGGGCTGGCAGGGGTGGGTAGCGGTGCTCGTTCTGGAGGATTAGCTTGAAGTCGGCAGGCGGCGGCGGCGAACGCCGCCGCGACCCGCGCCGACGTCCGCAGCCTGGCCTGGCAGAAGTCCTCCAGGTCGGAGAGCCCGGCCACCAGGCCGGTGCCGACCGCGGCTTCCATCCCGCCGGAATGGTGGTGCGCCCCGGCCGGGGCCCGGGTGTCGAGCAGCAGCAGCAGGAGCGTGTTCATCGCCTAGAACAGGAAGTAACGCTGGGCCATCGGCAGCTCCTGGGCCGGCTGCGGCTCGATCAGCTCACCGTCCACTCGCACCGCGAACGTCTCGCTGTCCACGTCGATCACCGGCAGGGCGGCGTTCTCGGGCAGGCTCGCCTTGGACAGGCCCGACACATCCTGGGTCGGCACCAGGCGCCGCTCGCTGTCCCAGCGGTCGGCCAGGCCGGCCTCGAGGGCGGCGGGCGACACGAAATGCAGGCCGAGCCGGGCGGGCATCGCGCCGAACGCGCCGAACATCGGGCGCGGCAGCTGCGGCTGCGGCGTCGGGATGGAGGCGTTCGCGTCGCCCATGTTGGCCCAGGCGATCACGCCGGCCTTGACCACCAGGTGCGGCCGGACGCCGAAGAAGGCCGGCTCCCACAGCACCAGGTCGGCCAGCTTGCCCGGTTCCACCGAGCCGATCTCGGCGTCGAGCCCGTGCGTCACGGCGGGGCCGATGGTGTATTTCGCCACGTAGCGGCGGGCCCGCATGTTGTCGGCGGCGCCGTCACCGGGCAGCGCGCCGCGCCGCTGCTTCATCACGTGCGCGGTCTGCCAGGTCCTGATGATCGTCTCGCCGATCCGCCCCATCGCCTGGGAGTCCGAGCCGATCATCGAGATCGCGCCCATGTCGTGCAGCACGTCTTCGGCCGCCATCGTCGAGGGCCGGATGCGCGACTCGGCGAACGCCAGGTCCTCCGGGATCGACGCGTTCAGGTGATGGCAGACCATCAGCATGTCGAGGTGCTCGTCCAGGGTGTTCCGGGTGTAGGGGCGGGTCGGGTTGGTCGAGGACGGCAGCACGTTGGGGTGCGCGGCCACCTTGATGATGTCCGGCGCGTGGCCGCCGCCTGCGCCTTCGGTGTGGTAGGTGTGGATCGGCCGGCCGCCGATGGCCGCCAGCGTCGACTCCAGGTAGCCCGCTTCGTTCAGGGTGTCGGTGTGGATCGCCACCTGGACCCCGGCGGCCTGGGCCACGGTCAGGCAGGCGTCGATCGCGGCCGGGGTCGTGCCCCAGTCCTCGTGCAGCTTGAACCCGGCCGCCCCGGCCCGCAGCTGCTCCCACAGGCCTTCGGCGCTGACCGTGTTCCCCTTGCCGAGCAGCACCATGTTGACCGGCCACTGGGTGGTTGAGGCCAGCATCATCTCCAGCCAGAACGCCCCGGGCGTGATCGTGGTCGCCTTGGTCCCCTCGGCCGGCCCGGTGCCGCCGCCGATTAGCGTGGTCATCCCGGCCGCCAGCGCGACCGGGATCTGCTGCGGCGCGATCAGGTGCACGTGGCTGTCGATGCCGCCCGCGGTGAGGATCAGCCCGTTGCCCGCGATCACCTCGGTCGATGGGCCGATGACGAGCTCGGGGGTGACCCCGTCCATGGTGTCGGGATTGCCGGCCTTGCCCAGCGCCACGATCCGGCCGTCGCGCACGCCGATGTCGGCCTTGATCACGCCCCAGTGGTCGAGCACGACCGCTCCGGTGATCACCAGGTCGGGGGTGCCCTGCGCCCGGGTGGCGACGGACTGTCCCATCGACTCGCGGATCACCTTGCCGCCGCCGAAGATCGCCTCGTCCCCGGCCAGCGGCCCCGGGCCGCCGCAGCGGTCCTGCGTCACCTCGATCAGCAGGTCG
>Ga0302325_10030330_pt1 | contig 11152 bp, 9 predicted proteins | sample Palsa_T0_2_FD_201948 | JGI IMG/M metagenome (GOLD analysis project Ga0302325, IMG submission 201948) | Peat permafrost microbial communities from Stordalen Mire near Abisko, Sweden - Palsa_T0_2 | ecosystem: Environmental > Terrestrial > Soil > Palsa > Peat permafrost | place: Sweden: Abisko...
CGAGAGTATCTACACGACGGGCTCTGAGCTCGTCGTCGACGGTGGCACGACCGCATGACCCTCACCCGCGACAGTTTGGAGATCCGCCGATGAGCCCAACCAACCACCAGGTCCGCCTCGCGTCGCGCCCGTCCGGACTGCCACAGCCCTCGGACTGGAGCTTCACCGAGGAGCCGGTCCCCACGCCCGGCGCCGGGGAGTTCGCCGTTGCGATCTCATACCTGTCGCTCGATCCCGCGATGCGCGGCTGGATGAACGCCGGGGCCTCCTACATCGATCCAGTCGAAATCGGCGACGTCATGCGCGCCGGCGCCGTCGGCGAGGTGATCGCCTCAGAGCACCCCGGGTTCGCCGTTGGCGACAACGTCTACAGCGACTTCGGGGTCCAGGAGTACGCGCTCTCCGACGGCGCGGGAGCGTTCAAGGTCGACCCGTCGCTCGCTCCGCTTCCGACCTACCTGGGAACGCTCGGCATGACCGGCATGACCGCCTATTTCGGGCTGCTCGACACCGGCAAGCTCAAAGAGTCTGAGACGGTCGTGGTCTCCGGCGCGGCCGGCGCCGTCGGAAGCGTCGTCGGGCAGATCGCCAAGATCAAGGGCTGCCGTGTGATCGGCATCGCCGGGGGCGAGGAGAAGTGCCAATGGCTCACCGAGGTTCTCGGCTTCGACGCCGCGATCGACTACAAGAACCAGGACGTCCGCCGCGCCCTGCGCGAGGTCGCACCCGATCGCGTGGACGTGTACTTCGACAACGTCGGCGGCGAGATCCTCGACGCGGTGCTCACCCGCCTGGCGCGCGGGGCGCGGATCGTGATCTGCGGCGCGGTCTCCCAGTACAACGCCACCGAGGGCGTGCGCGGTCCGGCCAACTACCTATCGCTGCTGGTCGCCCGCGCATCGATGACCGGCATGGTCGTATTCGACTACGCCCCGGAATTCGCTCGGGCGATGAGCGAGATCGCGGGCTGGATGGGCGAGGGCCTCCTGATCTCGCGCGAGGACATCCTCGAGGGCGGCATCAGCGCGTTTCCGGACGCCCTGCTCAAACTGTTTGCCGGCGAGAACACCGGCAAGCTCGTGCTGCGGATCTAGCGCGGCGGGCTCTGCTCGCGCGGGCGGCGGTTGAGGCCCAGGCAATACCACGCGAGGATGGGCCAGGCCGATCCGCGCCGCTCGGCGTGGTGGACCCTCATCGACTCCGTCAGCGCAGCGGCGAGCACATGCGGCGCCGCGCCCTTTCGACGAAAGGCGATCGCGCCCGCCTGCATCAGCTCGCGAACCGTCCCGTGCGACCTGACACCGGAGAGCATCACGATCGCCGTGGCGGGAGCAACCTCGATGATCCCGCGCACGGCACCCAGGCCGCCGCCCTTGGGCATGCGCACGTCGACGAGCGCCGCATCGGGTTGATTTATCCTCGCAAGCTCGATCGCCTCTTCGCCGTCACCGGCCACACCGACGACCTCGAACTGGTGGGCGAGCGACATGCGGAGCATCGACTGCACCACCGGATCGTCATCGGCGATCACCAACCGCGGGCGACGGCCTGCGGAGGTAGTCGGTGGTTCCGTGAGCATTGATGATCTCGATGAGGAGCTACGGCAGCGCGCATCGCGGTCGCCGAGCTGCGTCTCGCCTTCCCATCGGCAGGCCCCGACCCGGACTTGAGCTGGCAGCGTCAGAGCGGGCAAAGCGCCTAGGTATAGGCTCCCTGATGATGGCAACACCGGACCCAAAGGTCGCTGTCATCGGGGGCGGCGTGGTGGGGTGCGCCGTCGCCCACGCGTTCACCCGTCGTGGCGTGGAGGTCGTGCTGCTGGAGGCCGAGACGGGCTTGGCGCTCGGGGCGAGCGGCACCAACTCCGGAATCCTCCACACCGGATTCGATGCCACACCCGGCGAGCTCGAGACTGCCCTGATCCTGCGCTCGGTCGCGCTACGCGAGGAGCTGCTCGACGAGCTCGGCATATTCGCGTGGCGCTGCGGGGCGCTGCTGGCGCCCGGCGATGAGGACGAGCGCGCGTCGGTCCGCAAGCTCTCAGAGAACGCTCGCGTGAACGGCGTCGCGACCCATCTCGGTGACGACGGCTGTCTCACCGTGCCCGGCGAGGCCGTCACCGACCCGGTCGCCTTCGCCAGAGCGCTCGCCGCCGCGGCCTGCGCAGGCGGCGCCTCGCTGAGGATCGGCGCACGGGTCAGCGGGCTCGCGCGTGAGCCGCGCGGGGGTCTCGCGGTCGAGCTTCGCGGCGGCGAGCGACTGCAGGTGGGCGCCGCTGTGAACTGCGCCGGCCTGTTCGCCGACGAGGTGGCGGCGCTCGCGGGCGATCACCCGGTGAGCGTGTATCCCCGCAAGGGAGAGTTCATCGTGTTCGCGCCGGTCGACGGCGAGCCGCTCGAGCAGATTCTCCTGCCGGTGCCCTCAGGACTCGGGAAGGGCGTGCTGGTGTTCCCCACCGTCGAGCACCTGATCATCGCCGGGCCGACTGCCCGCGAGCGCGAGGACAAGCGCGACTGGTCGGTGGAGGCCGACGCGGAGGAGCTGATCATGCCGAGGGCGAGCCGCTCCTACCCGGCGCTCGAGCGCGCCAGGACGATCGGCGCCTACGCCGGTCTGCGCCCCGCCGGGCGCGAGGCCAACTACGTGATCGAGCGCTCGCCCAAGCTCGCGGGCCTGATACACGTCGCGGCGATCCGCTCCACGGGACTGTCCGCGTCGCTCGCCATCGGCGAGCACGTCGTCGGCATGCTCGCCGATGACGGGACGGTGAAGCTCGGGCAGACGCGGCCCCTGCCTGCTCCGCCGGCCCAGCCGGCGCGGGGCGCGTGGTGGGAGCGCGCCGCTTCCTACCACGCAGCCTCCAGCAGCCGGATGCCCGCGCGATGACCGCGCCGCTTCTGCTCGGCATCGATGAGGGCACCACCGCGGTGAAGGCCGCCCTGTTCGACGGCGATCTGCACGTGGTGGCGCAGGCGAGGCGCGAGATCCCGGTCTCCCACCCGCAGCCCGGCTGGGTCGAGCAGGATCCCGAGCTGATCCTCGCCGCCGTGGTGGACGCTGTCGCAGAGGTGCTCGAGGCCGCCGCCGGGCGCGAGGTGCTCGCGGCGGGGCTCGACCATCAGGGTGAGTCCGTGCTCGCCTGGGATGGGGGAAGCGGGAGGGCGCTCACGCCCGTGATCGTGTGGCAGGACAAGCGCCAGGAAGCCCTACTCGCGGCCATCGACGGGCGGGCGGTGGAGCGCTCGGGGCTCCCGCTCGATCCCTACTTCTCAGCCGGCAAGCTGGCCTGGCTGCTCGAGCACGACACCGCCGTCGCCCGCGCCCGCGACGCGGGCTCGCTGCGGATGGGCACGGTCGACGCGTTCCTCACCGACCGGCTCGCCGGCCGTTACGCCACCGACCTGTCGACGGCGTCACGCACCCAGCTGCTCGCGGTCGGCGGGCACGACTGGGATGAGGAGCTGCTGTCCGCCTTCGGAGTGCGGCGCGAGTGGCTGCCGGCCGTGGGTCCGAGCTATGGACCGCTCGGCACGCTGCGTCACACTCGCTGGCCCGTCCCGATCGCGCTGACGGCGCAGCTGGTCGACCAGCAGGCCGCCCTGGCCGGCTCCGGGGCCGTGCGCCCGGGCGAGCTGAAGGCGACCTATGGCACCGGCGTGTTCATCCTCGGGCGCACCGAGCACCCGGTCCTCGCGAGCGGACTACTGCCGACGGTCGGCTGGGCCGCACCGGGCGGCGCGGGTGGAATCGGCGAGGTCGCCCACGCCCTCGACGGCGGGGTGTTCGCGGCCGGTTCGCTGCTCGACTGGCTCGCATACGGGCTCGGCCTCGCCGAGAACGCCCCAGCGCTGGCCGGAATGGCGGCCGGCGTGCCCGACAGCGCCGGCGTGATCATGCTTCCCGCGCTCGCCGGCCTCGGCGCCCCCTGGTGGCGTCCCGCGGCCCACGGCGTGATCGCTGGGCTCCACCCCGCCGTCGGCCCCGCTCATATCGCCCGAGCGGCCCTCGAGGCGATCGCCTGGCGCGTCGCGGATATCGTCGAGGCGATGGCGGTGCTCGCGCCGGTTCACGCCCTGCGCGTCGACGGCGGCCTGACGAACGACGAGACCCTGCTTCAGATCCAGGCCGATGCGCTCGGCCTCCCGCTCACCGTGGGCCCAGCCGAGGTGACGGTGCTTGGCACGGCCATGCTCGCGGGTGTCGGGGCGGGCGTCTTTGCAGGCGTGGAGCAGGCCGCACGGGCGCTGCCGCAGGGACGCGTGGTCGCGCCGCTTCTGGACCATGGCGAGCGCACGCTGCGCCGCGAGCGCTGGCGGAGCTTCGTCGAGGCCTCGGCGGCGCTGTAGAGCGGCTACCCCTCCTCGGCGTCATAGCCGCCGCGCTGGAGCGCTGCGAGCACCTCCGCGGTGTGCGCCGGGCCGCGGGTCTCGAGCATCAGCTCGACGCCCGTCTCGCGCACGTGCAGCGGCACCGCCTCGCGCACGTGCTCGAGGCTCACGAGGTTCGCGCGGGCGCGCGCGACCAGGCTGAGCAGCTCGGCAAGGCCTCCCGGCCGATCGGAGACTCGCGTGAAGATGCGCACGCGGCGGCCCTCCTCGGTTTCGTGGCGGCGGAGGATCCCGGCCAGCAGGCCGCTGTCGACGTTGCCTCCCGAGACGATCGCCACGGTCACGCCGGCGACCGGGTCAAGGCGCCCGTTCATCAGCGCCGCCACGGCCACCGCGCCGGCTCCCTCGACGACCAGCTTGGCGCGCTGGGCGAGGAACACCATCGCATCGGCGATCTCGTCCTCGCTCACCGTCTCAAGGCCATCGAGCAGCTCGCGCAGGAGCGGCAGCGTCAGCGTCCCGGGGCGCTTCAGCGCGATGCCGTCAGCGATCGTCGCGCCGGTTGCCACCTCGAGCACGGCGGGAGGACCGAGCCCCTTCAGCGCCTCCACATAGGGGGCGCATGCCCGTGCCTGCACGCCCACGAGCTCGACCTCCGCACGCGCTTGTCGCAGCGCGATCCCGACCCCGGACGCAAGGCCGCCTCCGCCGACCGGCACCACAACGCGCGCGAGGTCGGGCACATCCTCGAGCAGCTCGAGTCCGAGCGTGCCCTGCCCGGCGATCACATCGAGGTCGTCGAAGGGATGCACGAACTCGGGACCGTCTCCCTGCGCGCGCTCAGCGGCCAGCGCGAGCGCCTCCTCGACCGAGGCGCCACCCAGGTGCACCTGCGCTCCCAGACGCTCGACCTCGGCGACCTTCGAGACCGCCGCGTCCCGTGGCATGAACACCTCACAGCTGACGCCCCTCACAGCCGCGGCGCGGGCGACCGCGCGGCCGTGGTTGCCGGCGCTCGCCGTGACGAGGCCCGCGCGGGCGCGCTCACCGAGCGCCGCCACCTTGTGCAGCGCGCCTCGCAGCTTGAACGAGCCGGTGCCCTGCAGCGACTCGGCCTTCAGGGCGACCGGCGTTCCCGAGAGCTCCGCCAGGTCCTCGCAGGCGAGCGTCGGGGTGTGTACCGCCACACCCGAGATCGCCCGACGGGCCGCCTCCAGGTCGGCGCCGGCGATCAGCTCGCCCGCGCTAGAGGGGGGTGGTGTAGGCACTGCTCAGACCCCCGTCCACCAGGAAGGTCGAGGCGGTCACGAAGCTTGACTCATCCGATGCCAGGAACAGGGCTCCGTGAGCGATCTCCTCGGCCCGGGCGAAGCGTCCCATCGGCACGTGCACGAGCCGCCTCGCGGCCTGCTCGGGGTCTGAGGCATACAGCTCCTGCAGCAGGGGCGTATCGACGGGGCCCGGACACAGCGCGTTGACGCGCACGCCGCGACGCGCGAACTCGACGCCCAGCTCGCGCGAGAGCGCGAGCACGCCCCCCTTGGAGGCGGTGTAGGAGATCTGCGAGGTGGCGGCGCCCATCACCGCGACAAAGGACGCCGTGTTGATGACCGATCCACCGCCGCCGGCGAGCATATGGGGTATCCCGTGCTTGCAGCACAGGAACACGCTGCGCAGGTTCACCTGCTGCACGCGCTCCCAAACCGGGAGCGTTGTCTCGAGCACCGAGCCATCGTCGGTCGGAGAGATCCCGGCATTGTTCACGAGCACGTCGATCCGCCCGAACTCCGCGAGCGTGTCCGCATACATCGCGATCACCTGCTCCTCCTCGGTCACATCGACTCTCAGCGACAGCTCCCCCGGCGCGCCGGCGGCCAGGTCCACCCCCACCACGCGCGCTCCCTCGCGCTGGAATACCGCCACCGTCGCGGCACCGATCCCGCCCGCTGCGCCCGTGATCACGCAGACCTTGTCCTCGAGCCTCATGACAGTCACCCCGTGGCGTAGTAGATGGACTTGACCTCGGTGTATGCATCCAACGCGTGCGGCCCCAGCTCGCGGCCGTAGCCGGACTGCTTGAAGCCGCCGAACGGCGTGGTGACGCGTACCGACGTGTTCGAGTTGACAGAGATCACGCCGGTCTCGATCGCGCGGGTCATGCGCAGCGCGCGAGCGCCGTCGCGCGTCCATACCGACCCCGACAGCCCGTAGATGGTGTCGTTCGCCAGGCGCACGGCGTCGGCCTCATCGGCAAACGGGATGACCGCCGCGATCGGCCCGAAGATCTCCTCACGCGCGGCCCGCGCGCCCGGCGCGACAGGCGCGAGCACGGTGGGAGCGAACCAGAAGCCCGGACCCTCGGGGGCGCTGCCGCGGATCGCCACCGGCGCCTCGCCGTCCAGGAACGAGCTGACCGTCTCCAGCTGTTCGGCCGAGATCAGCGGGCCCATCTCCGTGGTCTCGGCGAGCGGATCGCCCACCACGATCTTGCGAACCGCGTCGCCCAGTAGATCCATGAAGTTGTCGAGCACCGATTCCTGGACGAGGATCCGCGAGCGCGCGCAGCAGTCCTGCCCGGCATTGCCGAACACCGCCATCGGCGCCGCTGCGGCTGCGGCCTCGAGATCAGCGTCCGCGAAGATCACGTTGGCCGACTTGCCCCCGAGCTCGAGCGTCACGCGCTTGATCGTCTGAGCCGCCCCGGCGGCGATCAGGCGGCCGACCTCGGTCGAGCCCGTGAACGCGATCTTCGCCACATCGGGATGCTCGACCAGCCGCTGCCCGCAGCTGCGGCCGGGTCCCACCACGACGTTCACCACGCCCTCGGGGATCCCCGAATCGAGCGCGAGCTGCTCGAAGCGCAGGGCGGTGAGAGGGGTGAGCTCGGCCGGCTTCAGAACCACCGTGTTGCCCGCGGCGAGCGCGGGCGCGAGCTTCCAGGACGCGATCGCCAGCGGGAAGTTCCAGGGCGTGATCAGGCCCACGACGCCCAATGGCTCGCGCACGGTCCAGGCCTGGCCCCCCGCGACTGGGATCGTGTCCCCGAGCAGCCGCTCGGGAGCGCCCGAGTAGTAGCGGAACGTATCCACCACCATCGCCATCTCAGCGCGCGCGTCGGAGATCGGCTTGCCGGCGTTACGCGCCTCGAGCACCGCGAGCTCCTCGAGCCGATCCTCGAGCGCCTGAGCCAGGTCGCGCAGGCGGGCTGCGCGTGCACCGGGCGCGAGCGCGCGCCACGCGGGATAGGCCTCGCGGGCGCGAGACACGGCCGCGTCGACGTCGGCCGGGCCGGCGCGGGGAACCTGCTCGAGCACCTCCTCGGTGGCCGGCTCGAGGACTGACAGGCGATCGCTCAGCGCTCGGCCATCCATGGCGGGCACGGCCGCGGAGCGCGGTATGCGAGTTGCATGCTCCCTCCTACGGGGACTCGGCGATAGCCGGCAGCGCGATTTCCTGGTCGAGCTCGTCGATCGTGCGGATCGGGCCCTTGAACGACTTTTTCGCCGAGACCGAGAACCAAACGGTCACGGCCACCATCACGCCGATCGTCACGATCGGGGCGTAGTTGACCGCCGACCAGTTGAACGCGCTTTCCCACGGAACCCCTTCGGGGCTGAACGGCAGGCAGAAGATGATTACGCACAGAGCCACCCACACGATCGCGATCGGATTGATCCACTTGTATTTGCTGCCCAGCGTCCACGACCCGGTGACGAAGCTGTCGCCCTGGCGCCAGCGCAGGTAGACCGGGATCGTGTAGGCGATGTACAGCCCGATCACCGAGATCGACGTGACCGCGAGGAACGCCACCGGCGTGCCCAGGTGATTCGGGAAGTACGCGGGGATGGTGATGACGATGGCGAACAGGACCACGAACAGCGTCGCCCAGTTCGGTACCTTGCTGGGGCTGAGACGACGCCACAGGTTGTGCCCGGGGACCGCGCCATCACGCGAGAACGCGAACGTCATCCGTGATGCGCTCGTGATGCAGGCCACTCCGCAGAACAGCTGGCCGACGGTTGAGATCAGCACGACGGCCTTGTCACCCGCCGAGCTGAGCGCGGAGGTGAAGATGACCAGCGCCGGGTAGCCGGCCTTGTAGATTTCAGCTTCGTGGCTCTTCTGGATCGCGAACGTGATCGCCAGCAGCACGATCCAACCGAAGATCGCCGAGTAGAGGACCGAACGCCAGATGCCCTGCGCTGAGGAGTGTTCCGCTCCATGCGTCTCCTCGGAGATGTGCGCCGAGGCGTCGTAGCCGGTGATCGTGTACATCGTCAGCAGGAATCCGAGCGGGAGGATGTAGATCCAGAATTTCAGGCCGCTCACCGCGCCCCCGTTGAAGCCCGATTCATTGGCCTTGTGGCCGAAGACGTAGGAAAGACTCGCGTGGTGGGAGGGCACGGCGATGAGGATCACCACGATCACGAGGACGCCGATGATGTTCCACCACGCCGAGACGTTGTAGAGCAGCGAGATCAGCTGGCGGGAAAACACGTTGACCAACCCGGCGGCGATCGCGATGAAGGCGAACACCGCGAACTCAATGTGGGCGGTGTAGTGGACGTTGCTCCCTGCCGCCGCCTTGACGAAGTTGAAGATGAAGTGCACTTCGTAGAGGCCGAGCAGGTTGATCAGGAAGACGGCGCTCACGTAGACCACCGACGCGACCACCGCGACGAGGCCGATCAGGTTGAACCAGCCCGTGAACCAGCCCCAGGCCGGTCCGCCCAGGCGTGACGCCCAGTAGTAGATGCCGCCGGCGGTCGGATAGGCGGAGGCAAGCTCGGACATCGAGACCGCGACGGCGAGGATCAGGATGCAGATCAGCGGCCATGCGATCGAGATCGCGATCGGCCCGCCGTTCTTGAGCGCCTGTCCGTAGGTCGTGAAGCAGCCGGCGAGGATGCAGATGATCGAGAAGGAGATCGCGAAGTTCGAGAACCCGCTCCACCCCCGGTTCAGCTCCTGTTTGTAGCCAAGCTCCGCAAGCTTTTGCTCGTCGCTGCCCAGGGTCTCGGTGGTGCTCATCGGCTGCCCCCCTAAGGAAAAGGTTTGATCATCCGTCCTTCATTCGTGACGATACGCTCGACCCCGGACTACTGTCAAGTGCAGCTGGCCAAATTTCTGCAACGGGCGGAGTACACCGGGCCAAGCGTTGGCCGCGGCGAGATCGCCACGACCGTCAGGCGCCCGGCAACAGACCCGCGAGCACGTGCTCGGTGCCCCGCAGGTGCTCGGCCATCGCCGCCGCCGCCCGCTCTTCGTCGCGTCCGCGGACGGCCGCCAGGATGCGCCTGTGCTGGACGTTGGAGGAGGCCAGCACCTCGGGAGGGTGTGCGATCAGCGAGATCAGACCGGTCATCTCTCCCTGCGCCTCGGTGCAGGACATCACGAGTCGCGGCGAGCCCGTGGTTTCCGCGAGGCCCACGTGCAGGCGGATGTCAAGCTGGCGGTAGGCGGGGAAGTCCTCGAGCCGTTCCTCGAGCGTCAGAGCCAACTCGTCGAGCGCATCGAGCGCATCGCCGGACGCGCGCTCGGCGGCCAGCGCCGCGACGCCCAGCTCGACCGCGAGGCGTCCGTCGCAGACCTCCCGCCAGCCCGCGAGCAGCTCGGCCGACGGCGGCTCGGCGGCCGGCAGGCGGTCGGCCACGAACGTGCCGCCGCCGCGCCCGCGCACGGCGCGCAGATGCCCTGAGTGCCCGAGCGCCGTGAGGGCCTGGCGAAGCGTCGAGCGGGCGATGCCCATCCGCGCGCACAGCTCGCGCTCGGCGGGAAGGCGCGTTCCCGGTGGCAACAGGCCCAGCTTGATGGCGGTGCCCAGTCGTTCGACCGTCTCCTCGAAGGCGGTCTGGGAGCGCACGGGCGCAAAGACCGTTTCCGGAGAGAGGACCGCCTCGATCACAAACGCTCGAACCCCCGGTAGCGCTCCCAGTCGGTCACGCTCGCGCCGAACGCGGCCAGCTCCACATCGGCGGCGTGAACGTAATGGTCGACCACATCGTCTGACAGCGCCGAGCGAGCCAGCGCGCTTGAGGCGAACAGGTCGCGCGCATCGCGCAGCGAGCTCGGGACGCGCGGGAGCTCGCCCGCGCTGTAGGCGTTGCCCTCGAACACCGGCTCGAGCTCGAGGCCCTGATCGACGCCCGCAAGGCCCGCGGCGATGATCGCTGAGAGCGCCATGTAGGGATTCAGGTCCGCTCCACCCACGCGGTTCTCGAAGCGCAGCGACGGACCCTCGCCGACGACTCGCAGCGAGCACGTGCGGTTGTCGTGCCCCCAGGCCACCGCCGTCGGCGCGAAGCTGGCGGAGGCGAAGCGCTTGTAGGAGTTGACGTTGGGCGCGAACAGCAGGGTCAACTCGCGCAGGCCGGCCAACTGCCCGGCGAGGAAGGACTCGAACAGCGGGCGCTCGCGGTGAAACAGCGGCCCCTGCTCGTCGGCGAGCGAGAAGTGGATATGGCAGGAGTTGCCCTCGCGCTGATCGTACTTGGCCATGAACGTGATCGACAGGCCCTCCTGCGCGGCGATCTCCTTCACTCCGTTCTTGTAGATCGCGTGCTCATCAGCCGTCCTCAACGCGTCCGCGTAGCGGAAGTTGATCTCGTGCTGGCCGAAGTTGCACTCGCCCTTTGAGTCCTCGCAGAGCATCCCCGCGGCCTCCATGCTGTTGCGGATGCGCCGGATCAGAGGCTCCACGCGCGCGGTGCCCAGCAGCGAGTAGTCGACGTTGTAGAGATTCGCGGGATCGAGCTCGCGATAACCCTTGTGCCAGGCCTGCTCATAGGTGTCGCGGAAGACGATGAACTCGAGCTCGGTGCCGG
>Ga0302325_10030332_pt1 | contig 11152 bp, 10 predicted proteins | sample Palsa_T0_2_FD_201948 | JGI IMG/M metagenome (GOLD analysis project Ga0302325, IMG submission 201948) | Peat permafrost microbial communities from Stordalen Mire near Abisko, Sweden - Palsa_T0_2 | ecosystem: Environmental > Terrestrial > Soil > Palsa > Peat permafrost | place: Sweden: Abisko...
CAAAAGCGACGGCGGTTGCGGGGTTCGTCGCGCCGACCGCGCGACACGGCTGCCGCGTGGGATATTTCTCACAGGGCCTGTTGGAATATCCCACAGGCCCGGCGCGTTGGGTTACAGCGCCGGCCACGGGCGCGGCGCGTTGGGCCGCAGCGCCGGCACCGGGCCGCAGGCGCGCCGCGGCCGCAGGCCCGCCGCGGCCACAGGCCCGCCGAACGGCGGATGCCGTGGCCCCCGTACGGTGCAGACGTACCCGCTCTCCAGTCGCTCCGGGCCGTTTCGGGCGATCGGGCGTGCCGACTATCCTCGCGCTCGTATGGACCCGATCGCCGAAACCGTCGCCCGTGCGTTGGCCGAGGATGTCGGCTCCGGCGACGTCACGACCGCCGCCACGGTGGCGCCCGACGCGCGCGCCACCGCCCTGATCACGCAGAAGGCGCCGGGCGTGGTCTTCGGACTGCAGCCTGCGCGGCTCGTCTTCGAGTCGCTCGATCCGTCGATCGCATTCGAGGCGCTGGTGGACGAGGGTGTCTGGCGCGACCGCGGTCAGGTGGCGCGCGTGACCGGCGGCGCCCGGGCGCTGTTGACCGGCGAGCGGACCGCGCTGAACTTCCTGCAGCGGCTGTCCGGCGTGGCGACGATGGCCGCACGTTGCGTGCGCGCCGTGTCGGAGGCGGCGGTGGGTGGGTCCATGACCAGGCCGGTGATCCTCGACACGCGCAAGACGACGCCCGGCTTGCGAGACCTCGAGAAGGCGGCGGTCGCGGCGGGCGGGGCGACCAACCACCGCGCGGGCCTGTACGACGCGATCCTGATCAAGGAGAACCATTCGGCGCTGGCGGGCGGCGTCGGCGCCGCCGTCCGCAGCGCCCGGGAGCTCGCGCCCGAGCTGGGGCTGGAGGTGGAGTGCCGGTCGATCGACGAGGTCGACGAGGCGCTCGAGGCCGGCGCGACGTCGCTGCTGCTGGACAACATGTCGCCCGACGAGCTACGCGCCGCGGTCGCCCATGTCGGCGGCCGCGCCACGCTCGAGGCGTCCGGCGGCGTGACCCTCCAGACGCTCCAGGAGGTCGCGGGCACCGGCGTAGACTTCATCTCGGTGGGCGCGATCACCCACAGCGCCCCCGCCCTGGACCTCTCACTCCTATTGGAGCCGCTGCCATGAGCCTGCCGGTACTCAGCGCGAACGACGCGCCGCTGATGCTCGAGAACATCCCTGCGCTGCAGGAGGAGGTCCGGCGGCTGGCGCTGGACCGCGGCGCCGTGATCCTGGCGCACAACTATCAGCTGCCCGAGATCCAGGACGTCGCCGACTACGTGGGCGACTCACTCGGGCTCTCGCAGCGAGCCGCCGCGGTCGACTCGGACACGATCGTGTTCTGCGGCGTGCATTTCATGGCCGAGACCGCCTCGGTTTTGTGCCCGGATAAGACCGTGCTGATCCCCGATCCGGACGCTGGCTGTTCGCTGGCGGATTCGATCACGGCCCCGCAGCTGCGGGAATGGAAGGCCCGGCATCCGAACGCGATCGTCGTCATGTACGTCAACACCACCGCCGAGGTCAAAGCCGAGACCGACTACTGCTGCACGTCGGCCAACGCGGTGCATGTGGTTGAGCACATCTACGCCGAGCACGGTCCGGACACCGAGATCCTGTTCGGACCCGACATGTTCCTCGGCGCCTACGTCGAGCGGACGATCGGCCGCGGGATGCACGTGTGGGATGGCGAGTGCCACGTCCACGCCGGCATCAAGCCCGCCGACATCGCCGCCGTCCGCGCCTCCCATCCCGACGCCGACTTCCTGATCCATCCCGAATGCGGCTGCTCGACCAGCGTGATGGAGTACGTCGCCGCCGGCGATGTCGCCGCCGACGGCGTGCAGATGCTGTCGACCGGCGGCATGCTCAAGTACGCCCGCCAGCTCGGCGCCGACCCCGACCCTGCTCGGCGGACGGCGATCGTCGCGACCGAGACCGGGATGCTGCACCCGCTGCGCCAAGCAGCGCCCGACGTCGACTTCGTCGCCGCCAACGAGGCCGCCTCGTGCCGGTTCATGAAGATGATCACGCTTCCCAAGCTGCGCGACGCGCTGCGTGACGGCGTCCACGAGGTCAAGGTCGCACCTCAGATCGCCGAGCGTGCGCGGGTGCCGATCGAGCGGATGGTCGCGATCAGCTGAGCGACGGCCGCGAGGGCCGCGAGGGCCGCGACGGCCGCGAGGGCCGCGCCGGCCGCGAGGGCCGCAACGGCCGCGACGGCCGCGAGGGCCGAACCCCCAGCGCCGCGGTCAGACCGGTCGGGACCGCAGGGCCGGTACCGGCTGGGACTGCGCGGTGTCCTCGAACAGCAACAGGCCGCGCTCCACGACGCTGGCGATCAGCGGCAGGCTCGTGCGCCGGCGCAAGAACTCCGACGCGGTGTAGCAGTGGATGTCGGCCTGGTCGCCCATCTCCAGCGCGTCCCACAATGCGGTCGCCTGGTAGACGCGCTCCAGCCAGGGGATCCCGTCGAAGCCGTAGGAAACGAGCACGACGACGTACTCGGGGCCCCGCTCACGCTGAGCCGGCGCGCCGCGCAGGTCGTCGACCCGGGCCCCTCCGAGCATCACCACCTGCATCGGCCAGCGATCTCCTACCCGGGTCAGATACCGCTGCAGCTCATGCAGGTTCAGGGCGTGTGCCAGCTGCACCGTGCGATTGTCAACCTAAGTGGCCCGTTTCGCAAATAAGAGGACGTTCGAGCGGGCTTTCAATATCGAGCGATCGCCGCGAGCATCTTGCTCTCCAGCCAGAAGCCGGTGGAGTTCTCGGGTCCATCGATGAAAAACGCGAACGCCAGCTGCTGATCGCCGCGGGCCGAGCAGTAACCCGCGAGGTTGCTGACGTTGTCCAGCGAGCCGGTCTTGGCGATGCAGTGGCCGGCCGCGGCGGTCTTGAAGCCGATCGACTGCACCGTGCCGTTGACGCCGGCAGTCGGCAGCGTCGCAGCAAGTTGATCGCCGAGCCGCGTGTGCCACAGCTCGGTCAGCAGCTGCACGATCTGCTCGGGCGAGCTGCGGTCCTGGCGTCCGAGCCCGGAGCCGTCGAAGATCGTGGGTCGCAGCCCGTAGTTCGACGCGATCGTCTGCGCGATCACATGAGCGCCGGATGTGATCGTGCCGCCGTGGCCGTAGCGCAGCCCGAGCTGCTTGGCGAACAGCTCGGCGAACAGGTCGTCGGACGGCACGTTCATCAGCCGCAGCATCACGGACATCGGCGGCGAGGCGACGGTCGCCAGCAGCTGCGCGTCCTGCGGTGCGGTGCCGTCGTGGCGGTCGGCGACGGCCTGCACGCCCATCGCCCGCATCGTCAGCACGAACTCATGAGCGGCGAAGGTGGCCGGGTTGTAGTGCGGCATCACCGTGCCGTGGTCGTAGGTCAGCGCGCTGAGCTGGCCCCCGAGGTCGTCGTTGTCGGCCTTGTAGTCGGTGATCAGGCCGCCGCGGCGGTGGTCGAACAGCGACTCGTCGCCGAACACCCGGCCGGTGACCCTGCGGATCCCGAGTCGGCGCAACTGCGCGTTCAACTGGTTGGGGGTGGGGCCGTAGCCCTGGTTCCAGACCTGGTTGAAGCCCGAGTCGCCGAACGTCGGGTCGCCGCCGCCGTGCAGGTAGAGGTTGCCGTGCCAGACCCCGCGTGACAGATGGCCGGTACCGAGGACGGTCGTGTCCAGGCGGGCGTCAGGCCCGAGCCGGCTCAGGACCGCAGCAGTCGTCCAGAGCTTCTCGACCGACGCCGGCGGCCTGCCGTAGCCCGGGTGCGCTCCGTAGAGCTCGGTGGCGTCGGATAGATCGAACACGAGCGCCCCGGTGCTCGGGCCGGCGACGTGCAGCCACTTGCCCAGCACCGCCTCGAGCTTGTCCTCGGCGGGCGTCGACGGGCGCAGCGCTGCGGGCATCACGACGGGCGGAGGCGTGGGCGCCGTCGCGGCGGTCGGCACGCCTGCCGCGGACGTCGTGGTGCTCGTCGATGCCGGATCGGCGGCCGCGGCGCGGCGCTTGCCCTTTCCGGCACCGCGGCCGTCTCGGTGAGTATCGGCCGTCGCCCGTGCCCGGACCGATCCCGGGTCCTGCGTGCCGCGGTCGTTGAGCGTGCCCGCCAGCGTCAGTACGACCACGACCGCGATGATGATCAGCGCCGCCGCGGCGGCCAGCCAGCGTCTCAGGCCGTCTCCAGCTCCTCGACTGTGTGCGGGCCGACGCACGCGACCGACAGCCGGTCCTCGATCCCCGCGGCGATTGCGCGCACCTCGTCGTAGGTCACCTGGTCGAGCAGGTCGATCGCGGTGTCGGTATCGACGTCCTCCCCGTAGACGATCGTCTGCTGGGCAGCGAACCGCGCCACCGCGCCCGAGTTCTCGAACGCGATCGCCCGCGCGCCGGCGGCGTACGCCTGCGCGCGCTTGACCTCGGCTTCGGTCGGCCCGTCGTCACGCAGCTCGGAGACGATGTCTCGCATCCGTCGGTAGGCCTCCAGGCACTTGCCGGACTCAAGCCCGGCCGAGAGCTGCAGGATCGGCACGTCGGCGTAGGCATGCGGCGCTGCCGAGACCGAGTAGGCCAGCCCGCGCTGCTCCCGGATCTCGTCGAACAGGCGCGAGCCCATCGAACCGCCGAGCAGCGTCGCGTAGATCACGAGCGCCGCGCGCTCACGCGGCGCCGAGACGTCGATCGAGGGCCGGTAGGACATCCGCAGGTGCGACTGGTTGGAGTCTCGCTCGGTCACGAGCGTCCGCGGATGCTGCGGGGGAGCCGGGTCAAACGGCGCGGGCTCGGGCTCCGCGGTGAAGCGCTCGAACAGCTCCTCCAGCTCCCGCCCGCCGTTCAGCGCCTCAAGGTTGCCGACCGCAAACGCGGCGCCCTTCGAGGGCGACCAGCGGCGCGTGCGGAACGCGACGATCCCGTCCCGCGTGAACGTCGTTCGCAGGTGCTCGGCTGGGCCCAGAACCGGTCGGCCGAGCGGGTGCTCACCGAACACGGCGTGGTCGATCAGATGCTCGGCCATCACCGACGGCTGATCGTCGGAGCGGGCGATCTCCTGGACCACGACGCCGCGCTCGCGCTCGAGCTCATCGGCGTCGATCCGCGGTCGGGCGACGAAGTCGGTCAGCAGGTCGGCGGCCTCGAGCAGTCGCTCGGCCCGGGCGGTGATGTGAAATGCGACGAGGTCGTGGCTCGTGTAGGCGTTGAGCACCGCGCCGATCGACTCGGCGGCGTCGTTGACGTCCCGGTAGTGGGGGTACTTCTCGCCGCCCTTGAAGACGAGATGCTCCAGGAAGTGAGCCATCCCGTTCTCCTCCGGGCGCTCGGTCCGGGCGCCGGCATCGAAGGCGGCGAGCAGCGTCACGGAGCGAGTCCCGTCGACCGGGATCCGGTGCACGCGCAGGCCGTTGGAGAGTGATGAGATCGTGATCTTCGACATCGTTCGCAGAACGGTACCGCGCCGGGGCGACGGGCCCGCCGGACCGATACGGCCGCCTACGAAGCGCGCGCGGGGACGCAACTGGGCCGGTTCTGCAAAAGCGCTTGCAAGCAGCCTAAACCGGGACGGGTGCGGGTGCCGGACGCTACTGTGGCCGGCACCTATGGCTATCTCATCACGGCACAGGAGCCGGACACGCCGTCGTGCCGTCACGGCTCCGGTCACCACGCGGGCGGGCGGCCCTGAATCCGCGGCCGCCGGCAAGGGCACCCGCTCGGTCATCGAGTTCCGGGACGTCAGCAAGCTGTACGCCGGCGACGTCGGCCTGGAGCACGCGACCTTTTCGATCCAGGGCGGCGAGTTCGTGTTCCTGGTCGGCTCCACCGGCTCGGGCAAGTCGACGGTGATGCGCCTGCTGATCAAGGAGCTCGAGCCGACCGACGGCACGATCCGCGTCGCCGGTCACGACCTGGCGCGGATCACCCGCAAGCGCGTTCCGTACTTCCGGCGCAACGTCGGGGTCGTCTTCCAGGACTTCAAGCTGCTGCAGAACCGCACCGTCTACGACAACGTCGCCTATGCGCTGAAGGTGACCGGCGGGAACCGAAAGGAGATCCGCGCCAAGGTACCCGACATCCTGCGGCTGACGGGCCTGTCGACCAAGCTGCACAACCTGCCGACCCAGCTGTCGGGTGGCGAGCAGCAGCGCGTCTCGATCGCTCGCGCGTTCGTCAACCATCCGCCGTTGCTGCTGGCCGACGAGCCGACCGGCAACCTCGATCCCGACACCAGCATCGACATCATGCGCCTGCTGTACCGGATCAACCGGACCGGGACGACGGTGCTGGTCGCCACGCACGACCAGCAGATGGTCGACAAGATGCGCCGGCGCGTGCTGGAGCTCTCCCGCGGGCGGATCGTCCGCGACGAGGCGGCCGGTCGCTACACGCGTGATGAGACCACGCGCGACCTGGCCAACCGACTGCGCGCTCCGTCGGCACCGCCGCCCGGGGTGATGTAGGCGATGCGGGTCGGATTCTTCCTGCGCGAGGCGGTTCGCGCCACGCGCCGCAGCGGAGCGTCGAGCTTCGCGGCGGTCGCGACCGTGCTCGTGACGATGCTGATGCTCGGGGTGTTCATCCCGATCGTCCAGGCCACCAACGGCGCCGCGGACACGGTCCGCAGCCGCGTCGAGGTCGACGTCTACTTCAAGTCCAATGCGACCAGGGCCGACGAGGCGCGGGTCCGGGACAAGATCCTTAACATCGCCCACGTCAAGCGGGTGGTGTTCGTCTCCAAGGCGCAGGCGCTCAAGCAGCAGGAGAAGACCGATCCGGCCGCCTACCAGCTGCTGGGCTCAAACCCGCTGCCCGACACGTTCCAGGTGATCCCGACCAACCCCCAGTACGTGCTCTCGGTCCGCAACGCCCTGACCCCGAACGGCGCGAACGGCAAGCCGGGCACGATCGACCCGTCGGTCCAGACAGTCTCCAACAAGAAGACCGACACGAAGAAGATCCTGCAGGTCACGAACCTCGTGACGATCACCGCGGCGGTGTTGACCGTGTTGTTGGTGCTCGCGTCGGTGCTGCTGATCGCCAACACGATCCGGCTGTCGCTGTACTCGCGCCGGCGCGAGGTCGAGGTGATGAAGCTGGTCGGCGCCACCGACTGGTTCATCCGCTGGCCGTTCGTGATCGAGGGGGTGGTCGTCGGCGCGGCCGGCGCGGTGCTGGCGCTGGTGGTGCTGGCGCTGACGAAGGTGTTCCTGCTCGATCCGCTGGCGAGCAGCTGGACGCTGATCGCGACGCCGAAGACGATCTCGTTCGTCGCGCTCGTCGGCGTGCTGATGGGCGCCGGCGTGCTCGTCTCCGCGCTCGGCTCGGGGCTGTCGCTGCGCCGCTTCCTGCGCGTCTGATCCGTTGGCAGGCGTGCCCGTCCGCTGCGGCGGGCACGCGGTGCCCATGGGTACCCTCCCCAGAGATGCTGTCGCGCGGTAGATCGTCACGGGCGCTCGCGTACACGCTCGGGACCGCGAGCGTGATCCTGGCGCTGGTGGTCGGGTTGTGGTTCGGCGGGCACCCCAGCTGGCTGCCGTCGCCCTTGCGTGGCGCGTTCACGTCGGAAAGCGCGAACGACAAACTCGTCAACCAGGTGCTCGGGCTGCTGTCCAAGGAGTACTACCGGAAGGTCGATACGAGCGCGCTCGTGAACCGCGGTCTGACGCGGATCGTCGCGAGCCTGGACGATCCGTATTCGCACTACTACGACCCCAGCCAGTACGGATCGTTCCAGCAGTTGACCGACCCGCACCTGAGCGGGATCGGCGTCGATGTGATCGGGACCCGCAAGGGCGTGAGGATCCTGCAGGTCTACGGCGGCACTCCGGCGGCCAGCGCGGGGCTCACGCACGGCGAGCAGATCGTCGCGGTCGGCTCGCAGTCGCTGGGGGGACCCAGCCCGACGGCCAATGCCGACAAGGCGACGAAGCTGATCAAGGGGCCGGCCGGGACCAACGTGACGATCAAGGTCTTGGAGGGCTCGCGCGCGTTCGTCAAGACGTTGACCCGCGCGAACGTGATCGTCCCCGTCGCCGCGAGCCGCCTGCTGACCTACCACGGCACCAAGATCGGCTATGTGGAGCTATCGCAGTTCGCGCAGGGCGCCGGCGCCGAAGTCCGCGCCCAGGTGCAGAAAATGCTGCATGAGGGCGCGAAGGCGCTGATCCTCGATCTGCGCGACAACGGCGGTGGGCTCGTCAACGAGGCGGTCAACACCGCGAGCATCTTCATCCCGTCGGGCACGATCGTCTCGACCCGCGGGCGCGCGGTGGCGCCGGAGGTGTACATGGCGACCGGCAACGCGATCTCGACCTCGATCCCGCTGGTCGTGCTCGTCAATCGTGACACGGCGTCAGCGGCGGAGATCGTCACCGGCGCGCTCAAGGATCACGGCCGCGCGACGGTCGTCGGGACCCGGACCTACGGCAAGGGCGTCTTCCAGGAGATCATGCAGCTGCGAAACGGAGGCGCGCTGGACTTCACCGTCGGCGAGTACTTCACCCCGAACGGGACCAACCTCGGTGCGCCCGGTGTCAGGGACGGCCGCACTGTCGCCCGCGGCCCCGGCATCAAGCCGCAGGTGTACGTTGCCGAGAAGCCCGGATCACGTGTGGACACGCAGCTCCAGGCCGCCGAGAAGACCGTCGCTGCCAAGCTGCGCTGATGGGGCTCGCCATTCAGCCGACGCCGGCGCGTTGAGCGACCGGGACTCCGATCCGCGCGCGGTGCCGCGGGTCGCGATCATCGCCAGGCAGGGCAAGTTCGTCGTCGCCGAGCCGTTCTTCGGCCCCGGCCCGCGGCTGGCGATCAGCCGTGACAAGCGGTATGACGTCGGCGACCTGGTGGAGCTATCGGGCGCGGCCGGGGGCGGCTCCGGATCGGACTCCGCGCGCAAGGGGGGGTCGCGGCGGCCGAGGGTGCTGCGCCGGCGCGGCCCCCCCCATGTCGCCCGTGACGTGATCTCCGCGCTGATGCTCGATCGGGGGCTCGATGGCCGCTTCGATCCGGCCGTCGGGCGCTCGGCGCGGGAGTCGTCGGCGCGCGAGGTGCTTGCCGAGGGACGACGTGACCTGCGCGAGCTTGAGACGTTCACGATCGATCCGGTCACCGCGCGTGACTTCGACGATGCGATCTCGGCGCAGGCGTCGGCGGACGGCGGCTGGCGCGTGTGGGTCCACATCGCCGACGTCTCCTTCTACGTGCCGCAGCGTTCGCCCGTCGACCGAGAGGCACACCGGCGCGCCACCAGCGTCTACGTGCCGGGCACGGTCGAGCCGATGCTCCCGCAGTCGCTGTCCAACGGCGCCTGCTCGCTGGTCCCCGGCGACGTACGGCCCACGGTGACGGTCGAGCTGACGATCGGGGCGCGCGGGGTGCGGGGCGCCTCGCTGTACCGCTCGCTGATCCGCTCAGACGAGCGGCTGGACTACGACCGCGTCGACCGGATCTTCGCCGGCACCGAGGCGGCCGCCGACCCGTGGGGCTCGCCGCTCGCCGCGGCCCGAGCCGCCGCCGGCGCGCTCGATGCGCTGCGGCGCGGGCGCTCCGCGGTCGTGCTCGAGTCCGCCGAGCCCGACTTCCGCTTCGATCGCCGCGGCGATGTGATCGCGGGGACGCCGACGGTCCAGACCGAGTCGCACCGGCTGATCGAGCACCTGATGATCGCCGCCAACGAGCAGGTGGCGCAGTTCCTGGCCGAGCGCAGGATCCCGACGTTGTACCGGGTGCACGAACGGCCCGAGTCCGCCGCCGTGGACCGACTGGTCGACCAGCTGGCGTCGCTCGGGGTGCCGACGCCGCCGGTGCCCGACGGCCACCTGTCCGGGACCCAAGCGGCCGAGGTCGTCTCCGAGGCGTCCGCACTGGTCGCCGGCTGGGTGGAGCGGACGGGGCGTGGCGGCCGGGCGCTGAACTCGCTCGTGCTGCGCGCGCTGAAGCAGGCCTACTACACCGATCGCAACCTCGGTCACGCGGGCCTGGCGTCGACGGGCTACTGCCACTTCACCTCGCCGATCCGCCGCTACCCGGACCTGATCTGCCACCGCGGAGTGCTCTCGGCGGTGGCCGGCGAGCCGGTGCCCGATGGCGCCTGGGTCCGCGCGGCGGGGCCATGGACGTCTGACCGCGAGCGCCGCGCGATGACGATCGAGCGCGACGCGGACGACATCGCGCGCTGCTTCTTGCTGGCGGGCGTGCTTCAGGATGCTGCTCGCACGGAGGACGTGGCGTTCGACGGGGAGGTCGTCGGGCTGATCGGGGCGGGCGCGTTCGTCGCGTTCGGCGACCGGGGCGAGTACCAGGGGATGCTGCCCGTCCGGCGACTGCGCGGCGATTGGTGGGAGCTCAACGATGAGGCGACGATCCTGGTCGGGACGCGCAACGGCGGCTCGATCCGGCTGGGCGACCCGATCACGGTGCGCGTCGGGCGGATCGACGCGCCGCGGGGTAGGGTGGATCTGCTCCCGGCCGATACTTACGAGACGAACCACTAGGTTGGAGTCATGGCCAAGGGAAAGAAACGCAAGCTCGGCGCCGGCGACGTCGCCAGCAATCGGCAGGCGTCGTTCCGCTACAACCTGCTCGAGCGGTTCGAATGCGGGATCGTGCTGGCCGGCACCGAGGTCAAGTCGCTGCGCGAGGGCAAGGCCCAGATCAAGGACGCCTACGCGAGCATTCGCGACAACGAGGTCTGGCTGTACGGGCTCTACATCCCGCCCTACGGCCCCGCGGCCCGTGACAACCACGACCCCGACCGACCCCGAAAGCTGCTGCTGCATCGGCGTGAGATCGAACGCCTGGCGATCCGCACGAACGAGCGCGGGCTGACGCTGGTGCCGACGCGGTTGTACTTCGCCGGGACACGCTCACGGGCCAAGGTCGAGATCGCCCTGGCGAAGGGCAAGGACCTCTACGACAAACGCCAGTCGATCAAGTCCCGTGACGTCGCGCGTGAGATCCAGCGTGAGCTGCGTGAGGTCGGCCGCTGACGGCGGCCACCTATACTGGTCAGCACATACCCACGGGGACGACAGGCTTCGACGTGGTCGGATTCGTGGGGGTGGTTGCGAGTCGAGGTCCGGGGAGGCCTCGTAAAACACCCCGGAAAACAATAAGTGCGGACTCTCACGAGTAC
>Ga0302325_10030333_pt1 | contig 11152 bp, 10 predicted proteins | sample Palsa_T0_2_FD_201948 | JGI IMG/M metagenome (GOLD analysis project Ga0302325, IMG submission 201948) | Peat permafrost microbial communities from Stordalen Mire near Abisko, Sweden - Palsa_T0_2 | ecosystem: Environmental > Terrestrial > Soil > Palsa > Peat permafrost | place: Sweden: Abisko...
CGCGCACCCATCATGCCGCAAGGGTGCAGCTTAAACCTCCACTTTCCCTTTCGCGGCGTTCCATTTCATCCGCCGGCCCTGCTTCAGCGACATATTCGCCATCTGCACCACCAGCGCAGCTTGGAACGCCACCCGCATCGGCGCGGTCGGAGTCTTCCTCGTTCGCACGCACTCCAGGAAGTTCTGCACATGCAGATCCGTCGCATACCCGAATCCCTTGGGTGAAGTCTTTGCAATCGCGGGCACGTCCTCCGCGCCCTTGAGAAACACCTTCAAATCCTCGCGCCCGATATCCATCCGTGCGGCATCCCCGTCCAACTGATTCAGCTGATCGTTCCGGCTCTTGTACTGCATCGCGGCGTAGTTGATCGAAAACACGCCAATGAAATCCTCAGCGTATTCCGCAATCACAACCACCGATTCCGGCGTATCCACGCCCGCTTTATGCACTTTCCCCGCTGAAGCATTCACCGCCAGCGGATAACCCGCGCTCATCAGCAGATGAATCCCGTCGAAGACATGCGCGCCCTGGTCCGCGACGATGCCGCCCGCATAATCCGAATAGAGGGGCCAGTTGCGAAAGCGGTTCGCGTCGAACGGCCGATGCTCCGCCGGACCCTGCCACTGCTCCCAACCCAGTTTGCCGGCAAGCTTGGTCGCAGGCGCGCCGCCGAGATAGTTATTCAACCACCACGAGCGCGCCATCCGCACGTTGCCAAGCTTCCCGGCTTTCACCAGGTCGCGGCCCTCAAGATAAAGATCATAACTGCGGCGCTGCATGCCGACCTGAATGATGCTCTTCGATTTCCGTTCTGCCTCGACTAGCTGCGCGCCTTCTTCCGGGGTCTGGCACAGCGGCTTTTCGACATACACATCCCTGCCGGCCGCAAGAGCGTCGAGCACCATCTGCGCGTGCCAATGCTCGGGGGTCGCAATCAGCACCGCATGGATATCCTTGTCCACCAGCAACTCCTTGTAATTCCGGTAGATCTTCGGGGAATTGCCACCCTGTGCTTTCGATGCTATCGAAACACCGTTCTCGAGGTTCGGCTCATACACGTCGCAGATCGCGCCCACACGAAGCGCCGGATCCTTCTGGAAGACGCCCATGACGAATGTGCCCCGGCTGCCCGCTCCGATCACTCCGAGGTTCACTCGATCGGACGGCGCCACCTGCGCAGCGAGCATACCGCCGCCTGCGATCATGAACGTCCGGCGGTTCACACGCCCGCCTCTTGCATGTAGACGCGCAATTGCTTCACGTCGCGCTTCATCGCCGCCAGCACCTCTTCCTGCGGCATCGTCAACTTCGTCTTCCCGTTATTCGCGCCACCCAGTGGGTATTCGTAGTGAATCTGCAGCGGTCCGCTAAAGCCGCTCTGCTTCACCATGCGGAAGAACTCAGGGAACTGAACCATCCCCGCGCCCATCGGCACGAATTCGGATTTCCATTTGCCCTTGGCGTCCTTCTCCCAGATGCAATCCTTCACCGCTATGCCACGCAGATGCTGCGCCGTGATGTAGAAACTGTTGATCCATCCCCCAAAGCCGCCTTCGATCGTCGCGTGGCCGATGTCGTAATTCACGCCAACGGATTGCGGATCGAAATCCTTGAGGACAATGTGCAGGTCCCAAATCGACGCGCCCACGACGCCGACGCCCGAGTGCGTGTGATACATCGCCGCCGCACCGTAGCGCTTGTTCAATTCCGCGAGCTTCGCAACGCGCGGCTTCAACGCCTCCAACTGCGGAGCCAGCGGCTTGGCGTAGTCGTACTTAAAGCCGCCCCAACGGTAATTGCGGATGCCCAGCTCATGCATCGAGCGAAGCAGATCCTCCGCGTAAGGTGAATCCACATCAACAATGTCCGTGGTGATCATAGGCACCTCAAGGCCATGCGCGCGGATGATCTTCACCAGCGTCGGCAGTTCCCGCGCCGCAACGTCCGGCTCAACATGGCCACCCTTGCGAACGGCAATATCGATTCCGTCCAACCCCAGGCCCGCGGTAGCTTCCGCCAAAGCCTCTCCTTGGAGAAACTGAAGGTGCTTCGAGAAGATCGAAACCTTGAGGCCGGCGGCGGGGGCAGGCGCGGCCTTGGATTGCGACGCGGCCGCGAACGCAGCGGCACCCAGTAAAGTTCTTCGTGAGATTTCCATACGTTGATTCTCCTTCTACCGTATCTCGATGTAGTCAAAAGCCGCGGACTCCCCACCATTCGGAAAGCCCTGGATACGAATCTCATCGCCCGGCCGCAGAGCCACGCCGCGGATCGTGCGCCGGGTTGCGGTCGAGCCGTCGATCTTCCTGCTGGGGACGTGATCATCCGCAGTCCAGGAATCCACTGTTTGGCCGGAAACCGATACCCTATATATCGCCGATCCGCCGTTCTGATCGAAGTAGGCGACAGCGATAGAAAACCACCCGGGCTTGCCTTGATACATCAAAGTGGCGGAGCATGTTTCGCCGGCACACGTAACAGCTTTGCCTCCCGATGCCGCCTCCCATGGCTTGACATCGAGGACCGTATAGCCCTCAAGCTTCATCGATTCAGCCTCGATGCGATAAGGGTGGAAGCCTACCCGATGATGGGCATCCGCGATCCCGGAAGTTCGCAGGAACCACTCGGACACCGCATCGCGCCAAATGATCGCGCGCCCGGCCTGGTAATCCAACTGCGCGGCGATCTCCCCAAAACGCTGGTCATCCACTTTGCCTTTCAACGCTTGCCACCGTTCGGCGAGCAGCCCTGTAGCCTCCGCGCCTTCGTAATGCGAATCGTAGATCGATTGAATCACCGTCTTGCCCGAATGCAACAGATGGCTGTAGGGCACGTGGTGAAAGAACAGCAAGAGATTATCCGGACAGCTTTCGAGCGATTCATACATCCGTGCAAGAGGCGGCCGGTATTGGCCCGTGTAGCCTGTACCGGTCGCTACGGTTCTATCCATGCCCACGCCTTTTGCATCGGCGCGATGCCATTGTCCCCAGCCATTGTTCTCCGAAGCCTCTACCGCGACCCCGAAATGATTGCCCACAATATCGGTCAGCGTCTGCAAGCCCAACGGACCCGTATAGTTTTCGTAATCCGTCCACGACTGGAGAAGCATCGAAGACACCGTTCCCATCACTGACGGGTCGTCACCGAATGTGAAGCGCGTCCATTCATCGGCAATCTGGCGCGAACTCAGATTCGGATCCCAGGCCAGGCGCCCGAAGCCATAAAGATTCGCCTGTGAAAGGTCGCTCCCCATCCAATTCGCATCAAGCCCGACATTCGCCACGCCGACGATTCCGCCGATCGGACGATGAAACGTCTTCCCCGCGGCCAGCGCTTTCACGGTGCTCGGCGAGTTGCTCGCATGCAGATCGAAATCGAGCGCTTCTTTCCATTGCGGAACAAGAAAGACAACGTGCCGAGCCTGCCCCATGTACTCCTGAGTCACCTGCAATTCCATGGCTTCATTTGTTTTTTCGAGCGCGCCAAATAGAGGCGATACAGGCTCCCGAACCTGAAAATCGATCGGCCCGTTCTTGATCTGCACCAGCACGTTCTCATCGAACTGCCCATCGAGCGGCTTGAAATTATCGTAGGCAGCCCGCGCACGATCATTTTTAGGATTGTTCCAATCCATGTGGTGGTCGTAGACGAAACCACGATAAAGAAGCACTCCGCCGTGCGGCTTCAGAGCACGCCCCACAACATTCGCGGCATCGGCATGCGTCCGCCCATACTTTGAAGGACCGACGCGCCCCTCCGAATCCGCTTTCAAAACAAAACCAGCAAGATCGGGGACCGCGTCGTAGATCCGGCTCGCAGCCCCAGCCCACCATTTCGCCACGTCGGGATCGAGAGGATCGAAAGTGCTCAACCCGCCGATCGATTGAGGACTCCCGAAATCCACCGAGAGCGCCACCTTCACGCCCCAAGGCCGCAGAGCCGCTGCAATCCGCTGGATCTCGGGAATGAAGTCAGCCGCCAGCACCTTCGGATTCGCGTTCACATTATTGATGGCGCAAGCATTGATCCCCAGCGATGCCAGCAGCCGGCCGTAGTCGCTCACCGCGGTCAAATCCTGGCGTGCGTGGCCCGCATCCCAGAAGATCGATCTTCCTCCATAGCCTCGTTCCACGGTGCCATCCAGGTTGTCCCACTGATTGATCCAGCGCAAAGAAAAGTAGGGCGATTGCTGTTCTTCCCAGCTCTGCATCGCCTCGCCCAACGAGATCTTGTGAAGCAACGCGAAGGCCCCATGCAGCACTCCGCCCTCGTCAAGGGCAGCCACAACGACGTATCGAGCTCCGCCGGAGGTAGCCGACGTCAGCCAGTAACCGCCAAGTTCGAGCTTCGCCTTGGGCGAAAGTCCCGGAAAGATTCCCACCAGTTCCGCTATCGTCCCGAGCACGATCGCCGGCTCCTTAGGAAGCGTGGACTCCATGCGCAACGTCCGTCCCAACATCCCGCGCACCCCGCGAACGATTTCATTGCGAGCGCTAATAACCGGAGCCGTCGAGCTTGCCGCGAAGACCACTGCCGGCAACTGATCCCGCATCTTCGTCAGGGAAGCGCCTTGCAGTGGTACATAACGCAGCCAAGCATCATGGCCCGATTCCGCCCACAACGGAACGAAGGCCACAAGACAAAACAGAGCGCAAATGCGACGAAGCACTTCTCCTCCTAATGATTCACGCCGGACGCAAGAAATCCACCATCAACGGTAATACATTGGCCTGTCAGGAAGCTTGCCGCGTCTGAGGACAGCAGCACCGCCGCTCCCACCAACTCCTCAGGCCGGCCAAATCGCCTCATGGGCGTGCGCATCAGCAGTTCGCTTCCCCGAGCCGTCCCTTCAATCAAGCGGCTATTCAACTCCGTCGGGAAAACGCCCGGAGCGATCGCATTCACGCAAATGCCGTCCTTAGCCCACTCCACGGCCAAACTGCGCGTAAGCGAAAGAACGCCCGTCTTAGCCGCGCAATATGCCGCCACTTCCTGAAACGCCACGTACGAGCTTAGCGAAGCAATGTTAACCACCCGCCCGCGCCCACTAGCCTTAAGCGATTCGTAGAACACTTGCGAGGCGCGCAGCATGCCCGTCAGCGTCACATCGATCAACTGAGTCCAAGCCAATTCAGTAATCTCCGCGGTCGGCTGACGGAAGGTCTGCCCAGCGGCATTGATCAGAATATCGACCGCACCAACCTGATCCCGCAAATTTTCAATTGACTTCCGCGAAGTAACATCAACGGGGTGCTCAGCCGAACTCCGCCCAGCCGCAACAACACGCGCTCCGTGTTGTTCAAGACCAACTGCGAGCGCGCGGCCGATACCGGACGTACCGCCAATAATTACGGCCACCCGGCCGCTCAAGTCAAAAAGGAATTGTCCCACTGCTCTCATCCAGAGGGTCTGCCCATCGATCGTTCGGAAGCACCGGCGTCCAATGAGGCCGCGCCGGATCGCGGTCATACGGATACCCGCCGAGCCGCTGATAGAGCTCACTGTACTCGCGCAACTTGTCGCGATTGAGCTTCACACCCAACCCAGGCCCAGTAGGAACCTCAATCGCACCATCCTTATACTTCATCAATCCGCCTTCGATGATGTCATCCGTGAGGTGATGATAGTGCGCGTCAGCGGCGAAGCTCAGATTAGGGATCGCGGCGCCAAGATGCAGCATGGAAGCAAGCTGTATACCCAACTCGCCCGACGAGTGAACCGCCGCGCCAAACTGAAATGTTTCGCAAACCGTGGCAGCTTTCACGCAAGGCCGAATCCCGCCCCAAAACGTCGTATCGAGCAAAATCACATCCACCGCCGGAGCCAGAATATTCGCCGCCAGTTGCTCGAAATTCACGACCACCGTGTTCGTTGCCAAGGGAACGCGCGTCATTTGCCGCACACGGCGCATGCCATTCATCCCATACACAGGGTCTTCCAGGTAATCGTTCTTAATGCCCTCGATGCCCTGCGAGAAACGAATCGCCTGCTCAGTCGACCACACCCCATTGCAATCGAACCGGAACGAATCGCCAGGGAAGGCCGCCGCTACAGCCCTGTAAATCTCCAGCTCGTGATCAGGATGGAACACGCCCGCCTTCACCTTGTGCGTGGTGAACCCGTAACGCTCTTTAGCTTGACGCGCGTGCGCGATCACCTGCTCAACGGTCCGAACTTCACCCGATCCATCCCGCGGATTCGGATACCGGAAGAAACAGTAAGACGCGAACTTCACCCGATCTCGCAGCCGCCCGCCCAGGATGTCGTAGACCGGAGCGTTCCATGCCTGCCCCAACAGATCGAGACAAGCAAACTCCAACGCCGCCAGAATCTGCGTCCGATTGTTGTACAGAGACGCAGTAGGATTCGCAATCAGGAACCGCATCTCTTCCAAATTCACCGGATCGTGGCCAACCAGATACGCCTTCATCGCGCGGAAGGCAGCTTCGGCCGATTCCCCGCCGCCGCCCATCTCGCCCAGCCCAATCAGCCCGTTATCGGCTTCTACCTCCACGATTGTGCGGACAAACCGTCCCCAGTGGCAGCCATTGGCGTGGCGTAGCGGCGCTTCGAGCGGAACCGTAACCGTCGTCGCGCGAATATCACGAATCCGCATATGTCTTAAGGCTTCAGATAAGGCGCCAAAGCGGGAACGGCGGCGGTCAACTCACCCGCCACCATGTGCGCGAAGTAGGCCGACCCCTTCGCGCCAAGATGCGTGTAATCGAACAGAGGCGCCGCTTCGCCTTTGCGTTCCACCGCATTGGGATCCGGCTTAGGAGCGTTCATCGAATTGCCGCTCGCCGCCGACTCTGCAATCTCAGGTGGCGGAGGCGCCATCGCCAGACTGTTAGCCTCCACGGGACCCATCCTCTGCACCGCGGCCAGGCTATCCGAGTTCAATTCAAGCACAGGCACGTGCTCTTCAACGCTAACCAGCCGTGTAGCGTCCGCCCACGGACCCAGATTGTCCGCCACCTTCCCCTTGCGGAAGGAACGCCGCGTAAGAGGAGTAACCAGCACCGGCTTCGCTCCCGCGGCCTTCACCTCTTCTACATACCGTCGAATGTTCACGGGAAATTCCGTCGCCAAATCGGTCGACCGCCCGGGCTTACCAGGTTGATCGTTATGTCCGAATTGAATCAGAACATAGGTGGCCGAGAAATTCCCCGGCTCCTTGAGCACCTTCATCACCTGCGCCCACGAGCCTTCCTCGCGATAACTGCTCGAGCTACGCCCGCCCTTCGCCATGTTGAGGCAGGTAACTTCGGGCATCACAACTTCTCCGCAAAAGCCGGGTCCCCAGCCGCTCTTGACTGCCATGGTCGAATCGCCGACCAGAATGATGCGGACAGGCGGATTCTCCGCCAGGGTCAAACCGGCCGAAAGCAGCAGGAGCGGTACGAACTTCATTCTTATACTTAGACCACATCTTGGATCATCCGTAGCCACGTCCGCGCGAATCGCTTGCGGCGCGCCCGCCCGTACCAATCCGCGGCGAAGCAGAAGCAGCTGAGCGAAGCGCAAACTGCAGTCGTCACCAGGAGGGATTCGTTCACGTTAGGATCTCGAAATGCGCCCCCGCAGCTAAACCAGCTGAGCGCGGCGAAAGCCACAGTGCCCGCTTTAAGGACCATCGAAAACCGCGCAGGCGGATAGTCACTGATCCGCAGGGGCCCTTCCACGCGATGGAGAAGCCGCGGCAGATCCTGGTCCGCGACCTTCCCTTCTCTCCACAAGTCCTGCAGGGCCAGCGGCAGTATGCGATACCGGTTGTGAGTCCGCGCGAAAATGCCCACGACGCACATCCTTGGCAATCGATTGCTGGTAGACGGAACCGATTGCTTGGCTGCTGGCGCGGCATTGATGAACGTCTCGCCCACCATCCGATAGACCACCACGCTCCAAGTGACCGGACGCCCTCCGGCCCAAGGGTCCTCCCCGTTAAACTCGCGATGGGTCCATTGATAGACAGGCAGCAGATTGAGGCTGAGCGTCATGCTGCCGGCTTGATCGCGTAGAACCACGCCGCCAAAACCAGGAAAGCAACCCCCCAGTACTCAGCACGAATCCAATAGGCCGAACAAACCGGACGCATGTACCGTTCACGGCCCGTCTGACGCTCCAGCACCGGGCGGGGCGGACTGCGCCGGGCATGCAACCCAAGCAAGATGTTCAACGCACCCGAAATTGCAAACCCCAAACTGATCGGCCACGTGCGATGCGCATGCGGCGCCAGGAAATGCTCAATGCCCAACAGCACTCCGAGACTCAGGAACAAAGTGCCGAAGATCCACAGTCCCTTGCCGCTCCAAACGAAGAACATGGTTCAGGCCCCGTGGTGCGAGAGCAGATAGTAGTCGATTCCCGCGCCGAGCGCCATGAGAACAATCAGCGCGGTCAGCCCCATCTTGTGTTCCCGCGTGCTATCCGGGCGCAATGGCCCCGACCACTCCGGCCGAAACATCATCAGTAACCCACCGAACACTCCCAACGGCCCCAGGATCGTCAGCTTTGGATAGAACAACCTCTCGGTTAGCAATAGGTGCCAGTTGTACCACCACCCTGCCAAACCAACCGCTATGGCAAGCGCCGCGAACAGCCGAATCTTGCCATAGTCCGGCTTGACCGATTTACGATACTGCGCACACAAACTGACGTAATCCGGATGCTCCGGCCCGATCTCCGCAACCGCGCCCGTCGGATCCGTGATCCGCAGCTTTCCATTCGTAAGAAGTGTCACCTTCATATTTCAGAACTCCCGCCTCGGCAGCGCCGATATATCAGGCAGCACCGCGCTCTCAAGCGCGCGCCCAATCTCGTCGGAATGCTGGTTGAGAAATTCCTTTCCTTTTGCGAGGTAGTCCTTCGGGTCGGTCACTCGCGCCCCGTAGACCAAAATGTATGCGTTCTTGGGCCCGAGAGCAATTTTCACAAAATTCAGCTCGAACCGGTGCTGCTCTGGCTGTTCGAAAGCCACCACGATGTAGTTGTAAGGGGCTCCTTTGTGATCCTGCATCGTCTTCGCCAGAAGGATGCGCCCGCCGTGCCCTTTGTAATTCGAATCGATCCCCTCAGCCAGACGGTCCAGGTCCGCCTGCGTGTGCGCATCCGGACGGTCAATCACGGTAACCAGCGTTTTCCACGCATTGATGCTCTCGCCAGGCGGTACAAACTCCCACATCGCGTTAGGCTTCTGATGGAAAGACGCCAGTTTGTAACTACGTGTAAGAAGGTTAACGTCCGGTTCAGCCGCGCTCGCGAAAAACCACGCTATCGACGCCAGCGTCATAGCGATCCAAATTTTGCTCACTGACTCCTCCACCTACGTAAGGCGGAAAATCAGCGGAGGATTTTTCAGCGCCTAGAACACAATTTTGGCCGCAACCTGAATTGTGCGGACCAGGTTGGCCGTCGCCGTAATCGTGCCAAAGGCCGCGTTTGTCGCCGTCGTATTCGGCGCGGCGAAAACCGGATGGTTCACAATGTTGAACCCTTCGAAGCGCAACTCAAAGTAGCTCCGTTCGTATTTCGGCAGGTCGAAACGCTTCAGAACCGACGCATCCAGCTGATTGATACCGTCCGCCCGCGCATTCGGGAACGTGGTGGAGAACGTGCGGATGTGATAGTTAAACGCATCGGCCGTCTTGGTGTCGAACGCGGCGGTGTTGAACGCCACGCCATTTACCTGGCGCGGGTCCACAGTGAGCGGACCGCCGAGGTAAACATAGTCGCCAGGGGTCGCCGAACTGCCGTTCACCCATGTGATCGGAGCGCCTACCTGGAATGTATAGATCGAGTTGATGTGCCATCCTCCCGCGACCGTGTTGGCCCACTTGGAATGCAGATCGTATTTCTGGTGAGCGCCGAATGGCAGTTGATAGCTGGCAGCCACCACAAATCTCTGCGGGTGGTCGCTGGGCGAGATGCGCTTTTCGGGCTGCGCATCGGTATCGTTCAACCACGAATCTTTCTCAATCAGCTTCGACCAGATGTAATTGAACGTAAAGTACAGATTATTCGAAAAGCGCTGCGAGACTCTCGCGTTCATGCTTTCGAAGTAAGAGCTGCCGACATTCAGGTTTTGTTCGATGATGCCGCCGCTGCCGCTCCATGAACCGCTGCTGTACCCGAGCGGGAACTGAGGATACTTGGCCAACAGCTGCGCCACGGTCGTAGTTGCCGTATTCTCACTTGTCTGCAAGCCGGAAAACGGATTGGCCACAGAATTACTAAGATAGTTTTCCGCGGCATCGCGTGTGTTGAGCGTGCTCAGTAAAGATCGGGGCAATCCGTTAATCTGGGTCACGGCGACCGGCAGATGAACGCCGTGGTTTCCGACGTAAACCAGCTCCAGCATCATGTTCTTCGTGAGTTGCTGCTGAACGCCCATGTTCCAGCGGAGCGCGTACGGGTTGCTGACGTTGGGACTCAGGAACGAAATCGTCTGCCCCGCAAACGTATTCAGACCCGCCGATGATCCTGCCGGCGCCGTGAAACCCGTTGGGAAAGGATTGCTGAGCGAAAGGCCCGGGGTCAGATAGTTATTCGATGTCACGGAAGGAGCCGTACTCTGGCTGAATCCCTCTTGATTCGTAATCGGCGAAGTGGAGTAAGCGCCCGTGATCGCCAGCGTCGAAATGGTAACCGGAGAAACAAACATACCGAAGCCGCCGCGAATCACGGTTTTGTTATGCAGTCTCTCCGGCGACCACGCAAACCCCACGCGCGGACTAATCAGATGTGAAGTGTTGTTATAAGCCACGGTGTTGCCGCCCGTGGGGAAGGTAAGTCCCCCCACGGGATTGAACTGGCTGACGGGCAGCTGTGCGACCGGGCTCTTGGCATATGCGGCAATCGCCGCGGCAGCCAGCGGGCTCGGCGTCGTGTCGTTGAATCCATCCACCGTGCGGCCATACTTCTCGTGATAAGGGGAATCGTGATCGAACCGCGCCCCGACATTAACAGTAAGCGTGTGCGAAACGCGCCAATCGTCCTGCACAAATCCAGCCGTGTAGTAAGAATACCAGGATCCGAACGTATTCAAATCGTAAGTGGCGCTATAAGGCAATCCCAACAGGAAGCTTGCGAAGTCCTGTCCCGCGGCCACGGTCGAAGACGCGCTGCTGGAAGCCCTCACATAACTATTGC
>Ga0302325_10030335_pt1 | contig 11151 bp, 8 predicted proteins | sample Palsa_T0_2_FD_201948 | JGI IMG/M metagenome (GOLD analysis project Ga0302325, IMG submission 201948) | Peat permafrost microbial communities from Stordalen Mire near Abisko, Sweden - Palsa_T0_2 | ecosystem: Environmental > Terrestrial > Soil > Palsa > Peat permafrost | place: Sweden: Abisko...
GGCGGGCCTTCATGCACGCGCATCATCAGCTCGTCGCGCACCTGAACCGGGGCCTGCAGGAATCGGGCCTGTCCGGGGCCGACTACGAGGTCCTGGCGGTGCTCTCGGCCCTCGACGGGGACCGCATGCCCGCACGCGACCTGGGCAACGCACTGAGCTGGGAGAAGAGCCGTCTCTCCCACCAGGTGCGGCGCATGCAGAAGGACGGGCTGATCAGCCGCGAGCTCAACCCCGACGACGCCCGTAGCACCATGGTCTGCCTGCTGCAGGCCGGCCGCGCCGCCATCGAGAAGGCGGCGCCCAGGCACGTGGAGGACGTCCGCCGGAACTTCATCGACCTGCTCACCCCGGCCGAGCTCGACATGCTCGCCGCCCTCAACGAACGAGTCCTGCACCACCTGGCCACAAACTACGACTCCCCCGCCGAAGACGAGCCCTCATAGCCTTCATCAGCCGTGAGCGATTCAGCCCCCCGCATCCCAGGTCTTTCGGTAGGGATGAGACACCGGTTTTAAGGCATCTTTTGAGACACCTCCAACTGGCATTCTCCGGCGCACAATCGATCCCGGCGAAGTCGTCGCAATTCTTTAGATTCGAGACGCTCGTCAGAATTTAGCTGGCTGACACATGGAGTTGGGATCGGTAGCAGCGCGGGCGGTGTCCACCTGCACTGCACGGAGAAATAGGGAATATTCCCGATGAAACGAGGCCGCCGCCAGCGCACACTCACGGGACAGGGGCCAGGAGAAAAGGGACCGGCGACATGAGACGAACACTCATCACTGGGATAGCAACGGCTGCCCTCGTGTCTGCCGGTTTGGGGTGCGCTGCTTTGGAGCTGGCCGCAGGCACCGCCCATGCCGGTGCCAATCACTGGTGTCCGGGGGACCCCCCGCCGCGGGTCTCTGCAAAGGCGCCGAACGGCAACACGATATCTGTTCCAGTCCACCCAGCTTGGGATACGAATGTTTGCCACGACTGGGTGGCCACTGACGGCCACGTGATGGAGGGAATTCCTTGTATCCTCCCCAGTTTTCAGCAATTCATGTGTCCGCCCGGCACAATCCCTAACCAGCTGATGACGCCCGTCCCGAATGTTGGTGAAGGTTGATCGGCTGTGCGAGGGTCTCGCGGCCCACGCTGGTGGCAGCGTTCAGGCAGGCAGAGCGCCGGCCGTGGGCTGATGTTTGACGCGATATTTGAGAAGCCAAGCACGTTAGATCTGAGACGGACGCGCCGAGTGTCCGAGGCACAAAGAGACGCCGACAGCGCTACATCTCAGAAGTCGCTTCAAAAGTAACCTCGTATTAGTTGCCCGTGCGGCCATCGGAGCCACTCACCATCGGAGGGGCCGATAGTCGAACAGAACGCGTTCTTTCGGGGTCGGCGCTACCCCGTACCAGCCGAAGCAAGCTAACGACTGACCGCCGGCACCCTCAGGCACACAACTCAATCCGCCGCGCATCCTTGAAGCCGTCGTATCGGCCTGGCGTGCAGGTCAATACGATCACTTGCCCGCGCTCCCCCAGGGTGTCGAAAACCGTCGCCATCTTGACCAATCGTTGCGGATCGGTGAAGCCGAGCGCGTCGTCGATCAGGATCGGGACGGCGTCCTCCTTGGCGACCAGGGCGGCGCCGGCCAGTCGCGCCAGGATGCCGAGTTGCTCCTTGGCCCCGCCCGACAGTGATTCGTACGGGACGGTGCACCCGTCCAGGGTGCGGTTGAGGATGCACAGGTCGCTGTCGACGTCGACCTCGAAACTCGGCCCGAATACTGGACGGCCCAGCCGCTGCAGCTCGGCGCGGAACGGCTCGACGTAACGCAGCCGGGTGGTGTCGCGGTGCCGCACCATCACGTCGCGCAGCAACTGCACCGCCCGGGCCCGGCGACCGACCCGGTCGTGCTCGTTGCGCGCGTGTTCGCGCTGGATCTCGGCGGCGTCGAGCTTTCCCTTGCGGCCTTCGGTACCGAATACCGTGAGCTGCGCGGTGATCTCGTGCAGGGTGCGCGCGATCTCATCGCGGCGCTCGCGCAATACCGTGGCGGCATCGACGGCATCGGTTAGCTCCGCGGCGACCGCATCGGGCGCCGCGGCGGCCAACTGTTCGGCGAGCTCGGCGACCCTGCCGGCGGCGGTGTGGGCCGCCAGCGTGTCGGCGTCCGCGGTCGCGGTCAGTTTGTCATCGGCGACGGTGGCCCGCTGTTGGGTCAGCCGGTCAACGACCACCGCGAACTCGGCGCGTTGCGTGACCAGCTTGTCCTGCAGACGTGTTGCCTGCGTTGATACTTCGTTCAGCTTGCTCATCGCCAACGCCGCGACGCGCCGGTGGGTCTCGCAGTCGGCGCCCGCTTTGACGCGGCCCGCTTCGGCCTCATCGAGTTCGGTACGGGCAGTGCCCGCATCGATCGTGATGTCGCCGGAAAACCCGGGCAGGGAGCGCAATTCCGCCAGCCGAGAGCGCAGTTGCTCGACATCGTCGTCGCCGCACAACGCGGCCAGGGTCGCGGTGAGCTGGTCGCGGGTGCTCTGCAGTCCGCGGCGCCGCTGATCGGTAATGCGCGCCGCGGCCAGGTCGTCCACCTGCGCCGCCGCCAGTCCAGCAGCCAAATCCTGTTGCGCCGCAGTGTATTGCGTCTGGATCTCCAACGCGGACATCCCCGGCGTCACTCGTGCGGTCAGAATGCCGGGGACCTCGACCTCGGTCGTGGCATTGGCAACGGTCGACCAGCTTTCGTCCGCCGCGAGTGACACCCGCTGGTCGCCGATGACGAGTTCGATGTCGGCGGCCGCGACGAATTCGACTGTCGCCGATACCAACGCGAGTTGACCTTCCGCGCGCTCGACGGCCGCGGCGGCCTTCTCAATGTGCCGGAGCGACTCGTCGGTCACAGCGATTGTCGACAGCTCTTGCGCGATGGCGTCACGGTCGCGCAGCGCGGCATCGATTTTCGTGAGCCTGGCCGATAACCGCTGCGTCTCTTCGCGGCGGGACAGCTCGTCGGCCACGCGCCGAGCTGTCTCGACTCGCTCCTGGGCGTCGGCAAGAAGCTGGTTGGCCCGCTCGACGAGAGCATCGGCCTCCACGGCGACGTCGCGTGCCGTCGCGTGCGCCTGCGCCGCTTCGTGGGCTTCGGCTTCCAGGGCCGCGACTACGACTGTGCGCGAATCGGTTTCGGTGCGCAGCCGCACCCGCTCGCCGAGCAAGGCGGTCGACGCGCTGCTCGTTGCCGTCGCGGCTGCGGCGATCAGCTCGGCTTCCCGCACGTGTTCGGCCAACGCAGCGATCGCGTCCGCGGCGGCCTGGGCGGCGGCCTGCCGCACACTGGCCTCCTGCTGACGCTGTGCCAGTTCGGCCAGCTCAACGGTCAGCGTGGCGTGTCGCTGCACACGATCGTCGACCTCGGCGACGGCCGCCGTGCACTGCTCGACGTCGGCATTGGCAGCCTCGAGCGCTTTGTTGGCCACCGTCCACTCACCGGTGGGGCGGCCGGTCGGCGTGAAGTACCGGGCATACTCGGTGTCGATCCGGTCGATAAGCAACGGCTCGGTTCCCGACAGCGCAGCCGCATCACCCGCCGCCACATCGAGTGCCCGGGTCAGCGCGTCGCAGCCCGACAGATTCACCGCGTCCGTCGACGCGGACTGCAATACCCGTTGGGCACGCCACAATTCGGTGTCGACGGTCTCGGCCAACATGGCCTGCACACGGTCGTGTGCCTCGTCACCGCTGTGCTGTTCCCGACGCGGATCGAGCACTGTCAGCTGGGTCTCACACTTCTTGTGGAAGCGCTTGTGATACACGAAACGGTAAGGGCCCGCGCTGATCTCGGCGGTGACTTCCGATCCGACATCGGCGTGGGTCGGCTTGACCTGCTTGACTTCTTTCTTTGTCGAACGATCCTTGGATTCCAGCAGCAGATCCAGCGCCTCGACCATCGACGACTTGCCGATCTCGTTGGCCCCCGATACCACAACCACTCCGTGATCGGGGAAGTCGATTTCGCGGTGCTCGATGCCGCGGTAGTTCTTCAGGACTAGCCGGTGCAGCTTCATGCCGCACCTCGACCCTGGTGGCCGTTGTCGGTCAGCCGCAACAACAACGCCAGCGCCGCCTGCGCGTCGCCGGCAGCTTCGCCGTCTCCCACCCGCGCGACCTCGACCAGCTCCTCGACGGCGGCTGCGGCGAACCCGCCGATGCCAAGGTCGCTGAATTCGCCGTCGGCCGGTATCACCGCGAGATCGCTGTGGCTGTCCCACACCCGCAGCGAGGCGAACAGCCGCGAATACTTGTCCAGGCAGGCGTCCAAGCCGGCGCGGTCGGTGACGGTCAACGAACCAATCAAGGCCAGCCGCAACACCGTTCGGTCCTTGTCCGGCATCAGATCCAGATTCAGATCCAGGTCGGCGATGTCACGGCTGTTGTCCACGTGTCGGCTCAGAGTGCTGAACCGCCAGCGTCCGACCTTTGGGGCTTCGACGCTCACCGGGTGTTGGGGGTCAGTCTCGTCGACGTCGACAATCAGCACATGGCCGGGATCGGCCTCCACGTCGTCGTAGTTGGTGACCTCCGGCGAGCCGGAGTACCACACTCGGCCGGTGCTGCCCACTTCGGTCCACGAATGCTTGTCGCCGAGCGCCACGTAGTGCACCGCCCCACGGGCCAGCGCATCTTCCACGCCGGCCAATCGGATCAGCGACGGCTTCGTCGGGTCGGGGTCCAGCACGTCGACACCGCCGTGCGCGACCAGCACCCGAGTGACTCCGTCGGCCGGCAGGCCGTCGAGCACGTCGGCAACCAGGTCGGTGGTCGGCCGTTTCGACCGCCAGGGCGCCGCGACGATCTGCAGACCCGGCCGAACCTCGTGGACACCGGGCCGATCGAGCACGTGCACGTTGGCCGGGCATTCGGCGGTGAATAGCGCGCTGGTGTACACCGACGACGCATCGAGCGGATCGTGGTTGCCGGGCAACAAGTAGACGGGAATCCCCATGGCGCGCATGGCTTCCAGCGACTGGCTGATGACCTTCGGCGCCAGCTGGTTGTCTTCGAAGACGTCACCGGCCACCACGACGAACTCGGCGCCTACCTGTGCGGCCAGCGGGCCGAGACCGGCCACTGCGTCGCGGCGGGCAGCTGAATACTGCGGTTGGGCTTCGCCGGCGAGGAAGTGACGGGTCATGCCGAGTTGCCAGTCGGCAGTGTGCACGAATCGCATTGCGGTCCCGTCCCTTCTACGTCATGACCGGTCGGTGTGACTGGGCATCGCGAGTTTAGAACCGGCCGCCGACAAGTCCGGGGACCTCGATCGGCAGGTCCGGTATTCATCGGAAGCCGCTCACCGCATACGTCACATCAGCCACATGAGCCTCGCCGACGGCGCTGCCGTAACCTGAGTCGGATGAGCGACCGCACACTGGTGCTGCTACGCCACGCAAAGTCGGCCTATCCCGATGGAGTGGCCGATCACGAGCGACCACTGGCACCGCGCGGTGAGCGAGAAGCTGGCTTGGCCGGTGACTGGCTGCGAGCACACCTGCCGGCGATCGACGCGGTGCTCTGCTCGACGGCGACCCGAACCCGCGAAACCCTGGCGCGCACCGGCATTGACGCGCCGGTCCGATACGTCGAGCGACTCTACGACGCCACGGCAGGCACCGTGATCGACGAGATCAACGGCGTCGGTGACGACGTCTCGGTCTTGCTGGTGATCGGCCACGAGCCGACGATGACCGAGGTGGCCTTGGGATTGGCCAACCCCGAAACCACCAACGCCGATGCCGCCGAACGCATCTCGACGAAATTTCCGACATCGGCCATGGCAGTGCTGCGGCCAAACAGCAGCTGGACGGACCTCGAACTCGGGTCCGCCCAGCTAGCCGATTTCCACGTGCCGCGTTAACCGCGGCTACGACGGGTTACTTGCAGATTTCGACGATCTTCTTGATCTTGTCGTCGAGGTTCTGACGCAGTTCGTCCTGTACGAAATCCTGCGCACCGGCGAGATATCCGATGCTGAGTTCCTCGAGCTGGCCGCCCAGCGCATTCGCATTGTCCGCCAGGTCTTTCGGGGTCGCAGGCTGCGCGGCCACCCGGTCGCGCAGGAAGGCCCCGCCGTCGTAGAACGCGAACCGCTGGGCGGTCGCGACCGACAGCGCGCCGATCGGCCCGCCGTTGTCCGGGTTCTTCAGGTGCGAATTCCTGACCACAGCGCGGTCGATGATCTTGAAGGTCTCACAAATCTGCTTTTTGGCGTCGCTGCGCTGCTGGTCGGTGTATTTGCCCGCGGCGGCCGCGCTCTCGTTCGGGAAGAAATACCCATAAGCAGCACCCGCGACGGCGAGGATCGCCAGCACCAAGGCCGCAATGGTGCCCCATTTAGCGAACCTCGACGGGGCCGCAGCGTGCGAGGTCGGAGTCGTGGTTACTGGCGCGGAAGCAGGCGCGGCGACAGATTCGGTGACGTCCTCGGCTGCGGACGATGGCTCGGTTGAAGGTGTTTCAGACATCGGTCGATCGTATAGGGCTCCACTATTGGCCCGTAACCGTTTCAGGTGTCAATAACGCATCGCGGTCGCTCGCTTTGGCTGTGAATTACTCGCCGTTCACCTGTGCATACGTTTGCCGTCGTCTCCCGTGGTCGCTCGCAAGAACCGTTGAGATTTACGTTAGGTATGGTCGGGGTGCGGGACGGTTCGTAGGTCCAACTGGGCGATCCCGTCGAAATCTGCAGGATTGCAGCTATATAGCGGCAGCCTGTTCGCAATGGCGCTGGCAGCGATTAAGGCGTCGTAAGCACGCACCGAATGTTTGCGACCGGACGCGCGCAGTGATGAAGCGACGGCGCCGAACGCGCGCGCGGACTCTGCGTCGAAAGGCAGCACGTCGAAATCTGACTCTGCCTGCTGCAGATGCGCCTGGCGGGCGGCGCGCTCATTCTCGCTGCGGGCAACGTGAGGGCCGACAGACAACTCAGCCAACGTGATTGCGCTGATGACCGATTCCTCAGGCAGGGACGCAGGGTCCGTGAGCCTCCCAAGCAGGATCACGGTCGATGTGTCGAGCATGCCCTTTGGGGTTCGGCCAGAAGTCACAGCGATGGATCCACGACAGCGTCGATATCGCGCCGGAGCTCGACGTCGTCGACAGGCGGCAATGCCTTCCTGCGCGCGATGAGTTCGGCAGTTCGGGCGCTGCGCCGCGGAAGTGGACGCAACTCCGCAACTGCACGGCCATCGCGTGTGATGATCACGCGCTCGCCGCGCTCCACCCTGTCTAATACCTCTCCACCCTTGTTTCGGAGGTCGCGCACGGTCACCGATTCCATCGCGTCAGTGTATCACCGGTGAGACACAGGCCGTCGGCGTCGGCATGCGCAAGCATCGCGGGGGCGTGCCAGTGCACAGTTCGCCCGCCTCATAGCGATTTCTCGCATCGACCCCGCTGAGTTGTCGCTCGAAGGCGGGCACAACGGTCCAACCCCGTCACCGGCGGCTGCAGTCGCGGCCAATCCACGACGCGCGTGGCGCTACTCGGCCGTCCTGCGCCAAGCTTCGTGTACAAGCCCTCGCGCCGTCTCCTCCGAACAATCGAAGCCGGCGTCGTCGAATTGATCTTGAACCGAGCGGATCGCGTCGTCTTCACTCACGTTGGTCGGGATCTTCACGCCCACGGCGAAATACTCTTCGAAGTACTGGTCGATGAGGTGGTCCAGGCTGGACATATCCGGTCGCTCCTATTCGTTCTTTCGGGGCGCTCTCGCGGAGGCCACTTCGGCACCAATTCCGTTGGCAGCACCGGTGATTAACACGACTTTCCCCCGACTGCGTCCATAGGCCCACCAGCGTACCTAATCGTACGCGTGTTTAATAATGGTTAACGCAGTCGCCGTGTAACGACTGGGTAACCACCCTTCCACAAGAACTCGAGAATCCAACTTTTCTACGCCGCAACGGGTTTCGCGGTTCGCTTGGACTAGGTCAGGGTCCGGTCATGAATCTTGCTGTAGTTACACGTTGGTGGCGTCACGGGAGCGCCGATCGAGCTGCTCCTCTTCGACGTTGCGCTGTGATCCCCCGACGTGGAATTCTGAGTTAATCCCCCCGACCCGGACAGCCCCGTACCCCTTCGGATCGTTGTCGAGTCTTCGCGACCCCGACTACCGATTTCGATTCCGATTGCGATAACGCTATTGGAAAAGAATCTCGCGACATGTCACTCCGGATCAGACGTTGTACAGCACATCACCAGCGATGGATCATTGCGCCGCTCCTCGTGCTAGTCGCTGCAGCGGCATTCGCCACGCCCGCCCACGCCGACGACCAGAGCTTTCTGAACGATCTCCGAGCTAGTGGCATGCCGGTTATGTACGAACCGTATTACGTCGGTCTCGGCTACAAAATCTGCGCTCAGATTCAAGCGGGGATGAGTACACAAGACGCTGCCAGCCAGTTAGGCATTGAGGGTCAGATCTGGGGTCCGCAGATCGTCTCTGCGGCCCAACACGATCTATGCCCGAAGACGCTGCCGCCCGGATCGTGATCGCGATTCGTGCGCGTAGCAGCGAACGGGCCGACCGCTCAGGACATCCCATCGAGACCGCGGCAATTCAGTTCCATCGCAAGGAAATCCAGGCGCCACAGCGCCTGAAACAGGTTGCGGCCAAATTTCTCAAAGCTGGCAGGCCCGCCTCGCCCCGGGCCTTGGCTCTGCGCAACGCACGCCGCGATCTCTCGAATCGTGCGGCGGCCATCGAGGTTCTGCACGAAGGGCAACTGTGCCGCGTTGAGACTCATCCGCCAACCCGGCCGGAAAATGTCAGTGCCGGCGAGACCACAGCGCATGCGCATCCGCGGAATATAGTCGAGACTGGCGATCGTCGAAAAGTCAATGGTGTAGGACTCTTTCGGCCGATCAGGGTGGCACGCCATGAAAAAATGGCAAGCGTTTGAAGTATGCATTCGCTCCATCACCGACCACAGTTTGGGTTCCGGTAGCGCGCTAATGGCCGGATCGAACTCTGGCGCCGGCGTGAGCAAATCATGATGGTAATAGGGCGCTTTGAGCAGCCAACCCTGAAATGCGAGCCCAGCCGAGCGGACAAGGTCGAGACATTCCTCGACCGAGTAACTACGCGCACGGCCGTGCAAAAACGTGTCCACCAGGTAGGCGTCATACCGCGCATCCCCTGATGTCTTCAAATAGCTCCGTACCGGGTGATCGGCCGACAGCAACGAGATCGCCTGCTTCACCACTCGCAATGACGCATCGTCTTGACGCAGCCCGAAGTCGCGAAAGACCGACTCCATCAGCTCAACTCCGACGCGGCCGTACTTCGCGTACAGCATGACGCCGATCACGCCGTCGGGCCGCAGGCACGCGGCGAGCGCTTTCATGCCCGCCAACGGATCGGCCATGTGATGCAGCACGCCGGTCGATACGACGAGGTCAAAGTCGAGCCCCAGGGTTGGCAGCTCCTCGATCGGCAACAGCCGCAACTCCAGGTTGAACAGCCCGTGCTTGTCTTTGAGGTATTGCTGATGGTCCAGTGACGGCTGACTGACGTCGACCGCGACCACATTGGCCTTGGGATTGGTGCGCGCGAAAACCGCGGCCTGGTTGGTGCCGCAGCCGGCAATCAGAATGTCAAGACCGGGCTTGTAACCGCGGTCGGGCCACAAGATCCGGTGGGAGTGACTCGGGTCGAACCATTGCCAGTTATTGCGGAGCCACGCCTCGAGGTCCTGAATAGGTTCGGGGTATCGGTACCGCTCGTACTGGCGAGAGACAATATCGGCTTTCGGATCGTTCACGTCAGCGGTGGCTCCTTTGGGTTCATCGAGACCATTCCGGCGATCGTACGGTCGAACAGACCTCATACGACTTGCAGCCCGGCAGGAACATTCTGCGGGTCGCGCCAGAACGCGTCGTTGACAAATCGTTTGAATAGGTCCGGCGGTAGCAACGTCTCGCGCGACTGGGCTTTGACCGTGTCGCCCACGGTGTGCAGCCCCGGGGTACCGGCCCGTTCGTCGAACTCGGTGACGTCGTAGTCGATGTGGTCGAAGTCGTGCTCGAAGGTCGGCTCATCGAGAAACCTGTAGATGGCGTGCATAGTCTTGGGCGGGTCGGTGGTCAAGGTTTCATATTGCACCAGCAGCAGACGGTCTTTCTGCGCGCCGAAGCAGGCCTGCTTGAGCGAATCGAAGGGAGCTCCGACCATGCCGTTCTGTCCGGCCACACCGTTGGCGCGGGTATAGACGGTGCCGCCGGCGTTGTAGTTGAAGATCGACGACGGGCTAAAGACGTTGCGCTGAATCAGCCGCTCGATGCTGTCGATTACCCACGGCAACTCGCGAACGCAGGCAATGACTTTCGCGTCAGGGAACAGCTGAGCGATCGCCGGCATCCACGCGCACCAGGCGCGGTTGGTATCGAAAATGACCTCGGCGTCGCATTCGGCATAGAAGTTGTCGAACAATCCGTGCAGGATCCGCTGACGTTTGGCGTCGTCGATGAATACCGAAAACTCGTTGCGCGCACTCATCTCGCCCAGCAGCGCACCGAACAGACCGGCTAGCGGACCCGACATCCCGGCCTCGAATCGCGGGTTTTGCCGCAATAGTGCAGCCAGCAATGTCGAACCCGAACGCGGCAGCCCTGAGATGAAGTGAATCAATGCCATGTTGCTGCCGCCTAATGCGAGGGGTTCAGGGCCATCGCAACGAAATCGAGACGCCACAACGCCTGAAACAGCTTGCGGCCGATCCTTTCACAGCAATTACCGAAAACTCCGACAACACCGCGGTCGCCGGGCCCGCGGGCCCGGCGACCGTGATGCCCGGTCTCAGCCGGCCTAACTACCGGCGCCAGTTGCACCTGTCTGGCCGTCGCTGCCGCTGGTGCCGCCGCTGCCGGTGCCGCCGGAACTGCCGGGGCTCCCGCCACCGTGGCCGCCGGCCCCACCGCCGCCGCCAGTACCGGCGTTGCCGCCATCACCACCGGCGCCCGGACCACCGCCGCTACCGCCAGGGACGCCGCCCAGGCTCGCCCCGCCGGTGCCGCCGTCACCACCGGTGCCGCCGGCGGTGCCGGTGCCGCCCTCCCCGCCAGTTCCGCCAGGGCCAGGAGGCGTGGAGTACTCAGGGTTGT
>Ga0302325_10030337_pt1 | contig 11151 bp, 13 predicted proteins | sample Palsa_T0_2_FD_201948 | JGI IMG/M metagenome (GOLD analysis project Ga0302325, IMG submission 201948) | Peat permafrost microbial communities from Stordalen Mire near Abisko, Sweden - Palsa_T0_2 | ecosystem: Environmental > Terrestrial > Soil > Palsa > Peat permafrost | place: Sweden: Abisko...
ACCCGTGGGCGATTCGGGGTGGCCTTCTAGGAGTAGTCGTACAGTATGAGGGGGGGGGGGAGTCGCCGTGCTATCGTATGAGTCGGTCCTTATAGGTCCAATCATCTGCGGCCGCCGAAGCCCTGCTCCACCACAACTCCGCTGGTCGCGAATCGCAGTATATCCTCAACGCTCCTCGTCTTGCCATTGGGATCCTTCTTCAGCTCGCTCATTCCAAACTCAACTGCCCCCATGCTTGATCGCCTCGCGCTTGTGACTTGGACTCCAGCATCCTCCATTTCTTCGTCTTCATCCTCTTCCTCACTGTCGGATTCATCTAACTTTCTTCTCAGCCCAGTCCTGACATTCTCAACCCCCATTTCCCTCTCTTCAACAGTGTAATTGTCTCCTGCCTCTTCACCGACATAAGTCGCAATCCGTGCATCGATGAAGTTCGTAGCCCACGTCAACAGCTTCTCTTCATCGCTATCCCTCTCACCCGTGTTGAGTTCTGCTCCTAGTGAACGTCCCTCCTCGACCCATGTCTCCACGTGGGGTTCCAGCTTCTTCCGCAACAGTTGACCCAATAGTCCTTCTTGTGTGCGGCCAGGGTAATTCGTAGAGGGATAGACGACGGTCCTGCTTAGCAGTGCGGAATGGGTCGAGAAGAGGTCGGTGAGGTTCTTGACATTGATGGCTAGGATGGATGCGGATGTTTGAAGAGACGACCTGCATGAAGGCAGCGTTAGCATTGACGTTAAGTCGGGCCGGGGAGTGATTGAGGCTGCAGATGCCGACATACCACTGCGGAAGAGGATTGGTCCTTAGGACGTCGGCCTTGAGAGAGGCAACGTTGTTCGATAGTTGGAAGAGTTGCTGGCGGATCTTGTCGAGGGCTTTGAGATCCTCCTGGCTCAGAGCCGCTTGCGCCATGGTTTGCGCGAAGATGTTTTCACAACGTGGGGGGTTTTTCGAAAGAAAAGTGGAACTGTAGAAGAGGGTGTGGTGTTGATGTTGTGGTGGTTGGGGACGGTGATATTTTTAGGGCGTGAAGGCATTGGCGACACGCATGGAATTTAAGGTTAGGCTATTAGCGGCCGATGCCCAGGCCAGGCCAAGTACAACCGTGTCCGATGTCCCACGTTCCACGTCCCGTTTGAGGTTCTACGTGTAACTATTCACAACTTCACGTCTGCCGCAGTTGCTGAGAGATGTTGCACTTCTTCAAGGAAGAACCAGTCCTCCGGGCCCATTCCTTTTGCTGCTCCTCCAAGTGGAGGGAGAGATTGTCCGCTTTGGGTTGTACTCGGAAATACAGGGCAGCTCTTATTGGCCACAGGCGGCACAGCGAAAGTGATAGATAGCCTGTGGCTTTCCCATCTTCGCGGCCCTGGTCTTCCAAGAGCCGTTTCGTGCTTGGTCTGTGGTCTCAGGTCTGTGGTTTTGTGGTCTGTGGCCTGTGGTCTCAGTCTGTGGGCACTGGTCTCTATCTCCACATCTCCAGTCTCACACACGGGGGGAACGACTGTCCAGCTTCCGGCCTCCATAACCCTACCCATACCGGCCGATATCAACAGCTGTGCTGGCGGCGAGCATCTTGCCCGTCACACTGCCCCACGAGCCCCACGAGGCCATTCTCAATTACTGTATCTCAGCTCCTCGCGCTGCATCATCACCCCCCCGTCTGCTCACTTGTTGTCACCGCTGCCGCCTCTATTGTAGGGGCCAGTTACCCGTCTGCCGTCGCCATCACCTCCACGCCCCTGCAGAAGCTCCGGGAGATGCTGTGGCCTGTCAGGCGGTCCCTGACCAGACGGTGAACTAGCTGGGAGCCACTGAGCTACCCGTCTCGACCTGCAGCACCGTCCGCGCTGCCGATGTGACGGTGTTTTGGCGATCGCCAGAACCTTCTCTTCAGCGGCTAGCGAATTGGGTCTACCCCAATGGAGCAATATCGTACGTTCTTCACAATATTCTATCAATTCTGAGAAGTGATATCTCTGCGCAGAGATGAGAACACAGCAGCACAGGCGGGCGCCAGGCTCCCAAGCACACAAGCAACAATAATTTCCTCTGTCTCACCGCTAGACGGGGCACATCACTGCCCTCGGGCACGGCATCCTCGCGACCTTCCCGAATCACTCGACTCGAATGGCGCTAAATTAACCTTCAAAGGGATAGGTCGGCCTCTCAGACCGGCATAAGATCCCGGAACAAGGGCCTGCGGGATATGTATTCCTTCCGCAAATGCAGAACACGAGGCAGATCTCGGGACACCCGCTCGTCTTCGGAGGCGGTGCACCGTTTCCAAGTCTTACTGTATGCTAGGCCTTTATCTTGGTTTCGGCGACTATATATAGTTGGTTGGTAACGTCTTTGGCTGCCACGTGTCAACCACAATATACCCACCGGAGATAATTTCTTACTTAATGCATCGATATTATTTTCTTGCTAACGTATGACAACACTGCTGGTACCTTCCTTCCTCCTCGTCTCACCTAGTCGCGTGCTACCACTCCGCCTCAACTTGCTTCTTCGCTCTTGCTATGTGTTAGTTGCGATTGTTTCTCGGGTCGGCGTGTTAAGATGATCGAAAGGAGTGAAGTCTCCTCGATCCTTTGTCCAACTTCATTCAGCAGTGGGTTAGAGATTGAATGGGTACCAAGTCTATAATGCAGTCCGCAATCTATAACACTTCCTCTCCTCGGCATCACTCCTCTTCCGCCACTTCCAGACGACCAAGGCTGCACACTTCAAGATCTCGTACAGCATCACGTGGAGAATCACACTTATCAACCTCAGACGTAGCTTCAAACTCGTTCCTCGCTCGAAAGATGGCAATCGATGCTGTCCCGAACGGAGCCAACGGAGCGAAGCAGTCAACGAACTCTGAACTCGACAAAATCCGGCGTAACAGTCTGTACATGACTTTCAACGCTCCTCAAGTAGATGACTACGTATGTAATTTGATTCTCATTCTTGCCCCGTTGCGTGAAATTCCTCACTTCGTCAACAGTGGGGTCCAGGTTTTTGTCTCTGAAGAAAGTCACATCTTCGAAGGGGGAAAAAAAACTCCTTTAATATCATTCAGTCCAAGTTATCACGTTTTTCACTTATGCTAACACATTTCAGCACCGTGGTCTGTTCTTGACACACCCTCCTGTTCGTACCATTCCCAATCCCAGCTTCTCTGGCACTCTCTTCCACGCGGCCTATGTCGACAAAGCATGGAACCTCGACCAACGCGCTGTCAAAGATGTTTCTTCCTCCCATTCACTCGTTCTCCTCTACCGCATCGGTACTCTTGACCCTTCTCTAGCTCCAATTGAACAACAGTTCGACAAGATCCGTGAGGTCTTGGAGAAGGTTCCCCTTGGCAAGGAGGCTCGAGAGAAGGAGCTTGGCCCCAAGAAAGGAAACGCCGTTCTTGGTGGTTACGATTGTGTAATCTGGACCTGCGATGCTATAAATGCTCTGGTCAAGGCCGGAATGGTTGACTTGGCTGGTCGCTCAGTTGGTACGTTCCATTCATTCACTTCCCGAACTCACCGTTCAATTTTGGTCACCAGATTACTCATCCAACTGGATAACAAATGCTAATGTAACCCCTTCCAGATGAAGTGATTGCTGAAGCTCGCGCCCTTGCCGGGCCAGCTGATGCAAAAACTATGGTCGGGGTTGATTTCGGCGGTATCAGAGTCGTGAACTAGATCACACGTCCACTTTCTCATTCTCCTTTTGGGGTACATTCCCGATTATCTAAGTTTCAGCTTGCGTTGGGCAAAGACTTTCTAGAATGAGATGCATAGCGGGCGGTGCGTTTCTCCTTCTTCCGTGTCGTTTTGGGATATGTTATTCTGCTTTCAAAACTCGAAATTGGCTTGTACACTCAGTTTGCGCGCAAAGGATTTTTAATGCAGCATGGGAAGCATGGCATACGGGCAAGGGAAACAGGCTTGGAAATTGCTTTCTCGCGTTGGGATTTTAGCATGGCGTTGTTCCCTGGTCGAGAGTGAGAGGTTCGCAAAATTCCAACCCAATTCCAAATTCCATATTCACAAAATCAAAAATTCACAAAATCCACAAAATTCTCCCTTTTTTTTCTTCTCCAATTTCTGGAGGTTCCATGCTAGGCAGTTGACCAAAGGAGCTGCATGCAGCAGGTCATTCTCCAAAACATCCCATTGTACCACCCTGTTGGTCCCATCGTAACGCCATACACAGTCCCCGCGCCACCACCCTCTCTCCCATTCCCAATGCCCTCGCCTCCCCATTTGTGAACGGATGTGGGATGGCGACCCGCAAGTGTGGTCAGCGAAGCCCCGCCATTTCCTATCGCGGACATACCGGCATGCACTCCTGCAAGAACCCACTGGCTCGGACCTCTTCCGGGTCCCGCGGCGCTTCTTCAGCACCGCTTTTCGGGCACGCGGAACACAGGGAGGCAAATTGAGCACCCTGGCGAGCACTGGAGCTGGAAACCACCCCCCCTTTCACCATCCACACACATGGCCTTCCAGAAACATTTCCGCGTCAAGTGTGCCACCACCTCCTCGGTTGTGATGTCACAAGGGAGGCACAGGGCTGATATCATTTTTGCTTTTTCTGGGCATTCCTGGGATAGTGGGGCCGAGGGTGGCTGCTGCTCAGTCGTCGTCGCCTTTATTACTGGAAGGAGTTGAATTTCAGTCGATTACCGGATTGCGTTTCTTGTGCAGCGTTCCATGACTCGGCCCTTCCTGCGGGCGGGGCCGTAGCTGCCCTGTCAATAGGTTGCTCTGGTAAGTACCCAAAGGCATGGAACATTATCCGAGATAACAAAATATAGTTCATGGCTGAAACGTCTGACTTTACTTCTTCGATGTATCTTTGCTGATGTTACACGAGCTTGGGTCTAGACAGTTCTATGGATTGCTTCGATGTCTCGATTCTCATCCAAGATGTCTGCAGCTTGACTCCTTATTGCCGTAAATTATTAAAGGGAAAATTCTCCAGTGGGAGGGAGAGCGTGTACTGTATAGAATGAGGGAGACGTCTTGAAGCAATCAGACCATCGCCACCTGGAAGCATCGGACTCCCCCTACCCGCCCACCGGCGGCTCAGCCCTCATCCCATTCCACGCAAGTAATCCACACTCCCCACCGGCCGCATCACCTTCCCAATACAACCGCTCAACCTCCAAAACCCCCCTCATACTAGCATCCAAATGCTCTTGCTTCAACTGCACCAAATCAACCCCTTCCCACTCTCTCATCAACGTCTTCAACAACACCAATGCGGGCTTAGTGAGATGGTGGTTCATGTTCAGGAAGGAGTCTTCTGTGAATGGGAGCTGGTGGCAGCGTGGACACCTGATGCGGGACTTGAAGGTTGTGATGGCGGTGGCTTTCATGCTGGCCCACAAGAGGGTGAGTTCGCGATGAAGGAACTGGCGGTGCTGGCGGATGGCTGAGGTGGAGGGGTAGCTGTCAGGGAAGCTAGGCCATTGGTATTGCCATTGTAGGTCTTGCAGGGTTTGGATTTGCAGATGGTAGGTGAGATCTCGTTGGTGGGCTATTTGAGTGTTGTATTGGTTCAGGGGTGGCGGGGTGTTGCTTGCCATCTTGTGATTAAGCTAATGGTGACGATTGAACACGATCCAAGTAGGCAATGAGTTGAAGAAGTGACGATGTTGAAGATGAAGTGCTCTTTATATTGTAACTTGCGTCAGATCACAAAGGAGTCATCTGCGCAAAGGTTTGGCGCATTCACTACATCAACGTTTTCTTTGTTCTTCTCACAGTCTTAGATTTGAAAAACTTATTGTGCGCACTGGTCATTTCCAAGCCTATTATATCCGTTAACTCTGACCACAATATCAGCTTAAAAAGGGGAGAAGGGGGCCATCTTCCTTTGAAAATACAACTACGAAGAAGTTTCCTGTGATAATCTCTTTGGAAATTTCTCAAGTTTACCTTTCATTATGTCAGCACAGGAAGCCTTTGAAGCGACACAGAGATAGGGGTGGGCCTCTGTCACGTGTCACGTCATTTCATTCTCACCATGTCGGCCCACTCACTCCAAATTCGCTTACGATCACTTCATCTTAACAGCATGGCAAGTATCCGTTAGCATTAAAAAAAACTAACTTTCAAAATGTTTTATTCTATAATCAGTAATCATCAAAGCCAAGCTTCAAGCTATCACTGCCAAGCAATGGGGCTCCTCACCAGAGGCAAGAATTAACTCACCTCTCTCTGATTACATCAGCCCTAAGGCCTTGGCCCCACCAAACCCCCGCCTTACTCTCAAACTCAAAAGTTTAGCTCTCAATCAGCCAACTTCTCACTGCCTCCTGAGATCTGCTAGCAGATCTAGCGACTAACTCTCACTCCCCCTCATCTACCTCGTATCTACCTCGTATCTACCTCTACCAACACCTCTCAACTACTGAACAAGAAAAGAGAAACTACTATTTTACAGTACTACATCATCCATACAGCTCAACCACACCCTCTATAAAGCAGGCATTCCACTCCCATCGCGTTCCGCACCTATGCCCCCCAATTCTCAGCCCTATGACAAAACATCTCCACAAATCAACGCGAAAACAGCCCTGAAGCCAAAGCCACAGACTTCAAATTCCCGAAACACAGAATAGAGGGGGCGCCCCCCTGCCCATGTTTTATCTATGCCGCCGCAGCCGCCAGATCGCCATCTAGCACGGATACATCCTCGTATTCGAGCACCCTGCTTCTCTCCCCCTTGCATCACACAAAGGAATGCAGGAAACGGATAAGAGTAGTGGGAAGGGTGCAGGTATTTGGGTTGATTTCTGCATCGATGCAATAATGCTCAATACACTCCCTCCCCTCAGAGCCGCAAGACGTGTTAAAGTTACCGAGACTTTACGCACGTGAAGATGTGAGGGAAATCAAGCACCTCGCGTCAGGAGGGATCATGGCATCCATAACGTCAGCGTGACGTGGTCTAAGAATTAGGATCAAGGTGGAGGGAAGGTGAGAAGGAAGAAAACTTGGGCTTAGCATGTAGGGATGGGCTTTGAGGCGTTGGAGGTGGTGTGGATTGATACGAGGGGGATGGCATTCTGGTTGGTGGGGTAGAGAGGGCTGTGGAGCATGTTTCTGCTGCATTTCAAGCGGAAACGAGGAAATGGGGGCGCAAAGAGCGTTTCCGAGGCTGAAGTTTCTGAGAGGGGTGGAGTGGGGGATTATTTTTAGAGATGTAGAGAGGTATCAGGTTATGCGATTTAGTGCGGCGCGGTGTATGGACCGTTCTGCTTTAAGCTCTTGGTCCGGGGCTGTTCGGCTCAAGAGGATCATGTTTTCGCGTCAGTTGTGAAGTTGGCGAATAGGAGTGCCTGAGAATGAGGTTTCAAGTGGAGGGAACATTTTTAGATGGAGTTTTGGATCCGGCAGTCTTGATACTCGGTGTTTGGTTCCGAATTGAGCTTGCTGCATATTGACCCGATGGTCACGATGAGAGTTCTGAAAACGACATTCCCGAGGTAGGTGTGGAGAGAGGAAGGAATATTTCTTTCGGGGGGGGGGTGTTAAGTGGGTCTGGATGTAAGGAGATTGGACACTGTTATATCCTTTGAGCTTTGTGCATCTCATTACTAACATGTTACCTTTAGAGAAAACGAGTTTGTTCGTGGATGGATTATTTAGGCGAGTACAGATCCGGTGGTTTGGATATTGGACGCTGTCCGCCTGTTCGGGCTTGCTGCATGTCAATTCTAATATCTAGTCGCTAGAAAGCGAGTCATGTTTAACTAGGCGAAGGATGAGAAAAGTGCGGTATTTTAGGGGGCTCGGGACTTCATTCGCTTCCGGGGGTTCGGATATTGGACACCCATTGTGACCTAACTAAGCCCTGTGCACACGGTATTTGGTGTTTTGGGGCTGGGGAAACCGTTTCTCGGATCAAGACCGAGACTTGGAAGCTGAATTTAACGGCCCGAATAACTGCATTCCCTGTCTTATGAGCGTGCGGCACCGTTTCAAGGTATAACCTGGCAGAGATCCCACACTCCTCTCGTATTAGTCAGGTCAGCTGTTAGTCGTCGGGGAATGATTTCCCTTCTCGTCCGCATTCAATTGCACTTTCTGGAGAGAAGCTTTGAAAATTTCGCTCGATGAAACCAAGTTTCTCGGAGAATTTTCCGCTTTGTGGCTTTCCCGCTTGGAGTTTCAAGTAATACAACATAAAGGCAAAAGGACGGACACTAAAGATCTACCCTGCAGGTTTTTAGAGCCCCCCACATCTAACTAATGCGGCTTTAAATTATCCCGAGAGCCTCAAAAGCAACTACGAGTACCGCCGAAGCGGAATGTAATCAGAAGCGATTCGGTAGTGACACTCTCCAGCACAGCCACAAAGGTGGAGAGATTTGCACGTTACACGACGTCGGGGTGTACAAGATGCACATCATCGCAAGAAAGTGGGGTAAGCCTCTGGAAGCTAAAAGTCGTCGATCCATTATTCGGAGAATTGGCGTCCCGGTTGCACAAGGAATGAGGCTGTTGGATAGAAGAGAATGGATGTATCCATCCGTTGGGCTTAAATGCCAAGATCCAAGGCTTGCAGACTGGTGGAACAATTAGAAGAGGTGCCGAAGGTACCAGTTGTGTACTGGTAAAATAGTTGAAGACTTCTCATTTAGTTTAAAGTATTCAAAAAAAGCAAGGTATTGCAAGAGGGGGGATTATAATTTGTCCAATGCAAGTTGCGGGGCAGTGGGAGTTTCGTCTCGGGAATTATAATGCACTGGCGTGTCCAAATCAGGAAGTATTCACTTCGCTTGATATTTCCATTTTCAGATGTGTTTCAACTCAAGAGCAGGCTTCAAGTGAAAAGTTGTGTCTGGGTTGCTAGCTTGGTCATTATCCATTGGCTATACTAGGAAATAATTTTTCAATTCATGAGAGCAGGCTCGAGGGAGAAGGTCGATATAGCCCGGGACTTTAAAATTTAACTTTCCATCATCTTAGACAGCGCTAAGAAGTGCCTGGAATAGAAACCCTTCAGTATGCTATTCTGTTGTCATCTATAGAATTTCGCAATAAGAAGAAGTAGCTCCAAATTCCGAGAACTCTTAGATCAAACATAGATGTAGCAGAAGTCTCCCTCGACTATACTCATCAACTGCCCAATCTCTTTGGTCACCCCACCTGCAAAGCCTAGCTGTACTGTGTCATTGAGAGTCGTATTGGCGCTTGGCGGCACGTTCAAGTACGTGTTAGTTTGCGTCAGTGTGTACTGTCGATGCACAGGATCCAAACCCTGCCAAATTGCCCACATGCGATCCACCTGTCCATGATGGACGAAGAACGCTGGTTATTGGGACTTGAAAACAGATCCGACATGTCGTTGCCCACGGTATAATGGCCGCCGCCATGCGCACCGACCCCGATCCCCGGGATGCCTTGCAGAGTCATCTGGAAGGCGTAGATGTCAGCCTGCGACAGTATGTACAAGACGTCGGACCAAATGAGGTAGCCCGCTGTGATATAGGGGTTTATATCCCGTGGAAGACGGCGCGGGTTATAGCCTATGCCTCCGTCTACGCCAGTGGTGCCCGATGAGACAGGCCCAAGATTCACGGTGTGGTTGGCAAATGGGCCGTTGTAGATACAGCCACCTCCTAGGCCCCGCTTGAGGGTGAGCGAGGCAACGCCCGGGGAAGTGAGAATGAAGTCGCCGCGATTGGGATAAAGACTCCATTCCCTGAGAGGGAAGTCGATGAACCGTCAAACATTGGGTTATCTTGTGGGGCTGCTATATATTTGGACCACTCCCGGTAGGGCTGGTAGCCAGTGTAGCCACACTCCTCACGGAGGGGCTTCTCATAGATCCAAACGTAGTAGCGGTGCCATGAGAGGAAGCTTCCACTGTAATGAATTCGAAGAGTTTGGTTAATATGGGCAGCTAGAATGAAATTAGAAGGGGAGAGAGAATAGTGTGTGCCTGATAAGAAGCATACCGACAAAATCATCATACTGCAACAAGTTTTAGTGGTTTTTTGGAAAGTGGAGCTGGTTAGGCTTACCCCAGTTCTTACTCCCGGAGCAGTTGATAATGGTGTCAGCGGTGACTTCTGCTGGAGACATTTCACTGCGTTGATATAATTGATCTTCTCTACTGATGTTAGTTGATTGCTAGGTGGTCAAGCGGTCAGCCTCATAAACATGAGGAAGTCGAAAGGTTGTTGTACTATTCCTTCCGAATTGCTACTGTGTATCTGTTGCACGAACTTGGCTGGCCTCGTCTGATCAACTCTTCGTGTCTCTTATCGAGACTCGATAGTATATAAGCATTAGCTTGTGCTTGGAACTCGTCTAGGGATGTCGCAATCGACTTGTCTGACGAGGAAGTCACCAGTGCGGAGGCTAACAATGAGGTTGCAGCCACGCGAGAGCTAAGACACTGAGACGCATGATGAAGTGCCATCTCCTAAAATATGTGATCTCTGTAAAAGTGTGGGAAGGGTCGGCTATGGTGGTCTCTTTAAGCAGCTCGATTAAGCGATGAGTGGGATGGTAGTCCCCCATGGAAGCGTTAAGGGCCATGGGCTGGCATTGAGTCCCTGTTACGGAGTTGCAATTTTCACCTAGAAGTGGCATATGAGAGCTTATACCTCCTATAGGAGCCTTTCGGTGTGGTGCGGGGTAAATGACAACTTTACCGCTTTTTGGCTATCACTAAAATGGGGGAATTCCGGGTGTCGAAAGGCACGGCTCGGAGGTAGCTTGGATTGCTTGCAGCACTACTACTTAGTCGTAGGGATAAAAACTTCCCCCTTGTACCAGCACAGTTAAGCGGAGGCATGAGTGAAGTATTTATGTCATTCCTCCAGAACCATCTTATTCACGAAGGCACTTCAATATATATAATAAAACTATTATATTGCGGGTACAGCACGCCTGACTAGCTCTTTGTGGGGGACCGTTCGGGGCTAAGATCTGCTCGAGTAGCCAATCAGAGCTCGGAACGTCCTCCTCTAGGAGCGAGGGAAGCCTGCTGTCGCTCTAATTGAATGGGCTCTATCTAATGGCCCCCGTATATACATATATAGGGAAGGTGGGATGGTTGGTTGACAATGAATCCGATATAGCTGTCGATGGTTTTGGTGAGGAAGAATGCAGGAGCTGTAGGCCAAAATAATCGTAT
>Ga0302325_10030340_pt1 | contig 11150 bp, 11 predicted proteins | sample Palsa_T0_2_FD_201948 | JGI IMG/M metagenome (GOLD analysis project Ga0302325, IMG submission 201948) | Peat permafrost microbial communities from Stordalen Mire near Abisko, Sweden - Palsa_T0_2 | ecosystem: Environmental > Terrestrial > Soil > Palsa > Peat permafrost | place: Sweden: Abisko...
CGGGACCTCGCCGGCATTGCAAAGTCTCATCGCCTGAGGAAACTTTGCGCAACCGCAGAAAAGGGATTCGACCATATGGATGTGCGCGCCGCCGTGGCCTGGGAAGCCGGCAAACCGCTTGCGATCGAAACCGTTCAGCTTGAAGGTCCGAAGGGCAACGAAGTCCTGATCGAGATCAAGGCGACGGGCATCTGCCACACGGACAAATTCACGCTGTCCGGCGCCGATCCGGAAGGATTGTTCCCCTGCATACTCGGTCACGAAGGCGCGGGCGTGGTGGTCGATGTCGGCCCGGCGGTGAAAAGTCTCGCCAGGGGCGATCACGTCATCCCGCTCTACACACCCGAATGCCGCGAGTGCAAAAGCTGCACCAGCCACAAGACCAATCTCTGCACTTCCATCCGTGCGACGCAGGGCAAGGGCCTCATGCCGGACGGCACCAGCCGCTTCTCCAAGAACGGCAAGCTCATCCATCATTATATGGGTTGCTCGACCTTCGCGAATTACACCGTCATGCCGGAGATCGCGGTCGCCAAGGTGCGAAACGACGCGCCGTTCGACAAGATCTGCTATATCGGGTGCGGTGTGACGACCGGCATCGGCGCGGTGATTTTCACGGCCAAGGTCGAGCCAGGTGCCAATGTCGTCGTCTTCGGGCTGGGCGGCATCGGCCTCAACGTCATTCAGGGTGCGAGGATGGCCGGCGCCGACATGATTGTGGGCGTCGATGTCAATCCGGCCCGCGAGGCGCTCGCGCGGAAATTCGGCATGACGCATTTCGTCGATCCGAAAACGGTCAAGGGCGATCTCGTGGCGCATCTCGTCGAACTGACCGGCGGCGGCGCGGATTACAGCTTCGAATGCGTCGGTAACGTCACGCTGATGCGCCAGGCGCTCGAATGCTGCCATCGCGGCTGGGGCGTTTCGACCATCATCGGCGTGGCCGGGGCAGGGCAGGAGATCGCGACGCGCCCGTTCCAGCTGGTGACGGGGCGCCGCTGGATCGGTTCCGCCTTCGGCGGCGCGCGAGGACGCACGGACGTACCCCGTATCGTCGACTGGTATATGGGCAAGAAGATCAACATCGACGATCTGATCACCCACGTCATGCCGCTCGAGAAAATCAACGACGCCTTCGATCTGATGACGCGGGGTGAATCGATACGCAGCGTCGTCGTCTATTGAGGGGGCCACGCAAACGGTGAAGCCCTGACGTATCAAAGATAGCGGCAGATTCTGGCCAGCACGCTTGTGCTCTGGGGCAGGCTGCCGAAATCCGAGCGCCGCCGCCCGAAATAGACATCCACCAGCGCGCCGACGGTCCATTGCGGCGAGAGATAATAGTCAGCCGTGAATTGGCCGAGACCGGAGCCGTCGCGCATATCGGAGTCGATGAAACCGGCGAGGGCCAGATCGCGCACGAAGGCATTCTGCCAATCGGCGCGAAGGAAAGTGCTGCTGCGCGCCATGGGTTCCTGCTGGTCGGCCGCATAGCCCCGGATGAACCACAATTCTGCCGGCAGGAGTGAATTGCCGCCGCGGCCCGCATCGAACCAGTTGCGCCAGTCGGCGCCGGAAAAGCCGGCCTGGTGGAAATCGTATTCGAGGTCGAAATTGATTCCGAGCTTCGTCGCATAGGAAGCGCCGACCGCAAGATCGTCGGCAAAATCCTGCCTGTCGCTCACGGGAAACGGAGGCGTCGATGGCAGAACGCCATTGCGAAGGCCTTCAGCGAACGCCTCGTCCGCAAGGCTCGCGCGGCGTCCGCCGGACCACTCCAGATACCCCACGATCGACTGGCCGAAACCTCTGGTCAGATTGAGGCCGTAACGCGGGTGTGCGGCTTCGTCATAGGCCAGAATTTCGGGGCTCACATCGTCGGGGAGATCGATGCTCGCCTTGATTAATACGCGCGTGCGCGCATTGGTGCGATCGAATGTCGGGTTGAAACTGGGCAGGTTGTCGTTGAGATAGGGTGCGCTGTCGCTCGCGAGCTTCGGCGCCAGGGCGATTGTCAGCGTGCCGCCGGACCACACCGTCTGCCCCAGCAGCATTGCCGTACCGAGGCGATCTTCTCTGAGGGCGGTCGGGTCGGCCGTGACCGGTTCCACAACCGCGCGGGTCTTGAAATAGTCGGTGGGATTGTAACCCTGCGCGACGCCGCTCTTCAGATTGATGCGCCCCGCTTCGAGAAAGAAAAGTCCGTCACCGCTCTGCCACGTGAAATAGGCCTCGCGAAGATCGTTGCGGACGTCTTCATGATCGGGAAAGCCGAGTCCGTCCTCGGCCCGCAGATTTAATCGCCCACTATAGACGAAGCTCAGCGCCTCGTTCAGCTGCCAATGCACGCGGGCGTCGAGAAACACGCGCGCTTCCCATTGTGGCGGCGCAGGCGGCGGAAATGCCACGACGAGATTGTTGCGCAGGGCGCTCGATGTGAGATCGCTCTGCATATAGAGGGTGCGGTTGAGTGAGGAGGCCGGTGCATTGTCCGGGAGTGCAGGATTCCCATCGATCCCCGAGTCCGCCGATGCAGCCTCGATGCAGGCAAGGAAGCTCATCGCAGCAACTGCAACGCGCCGCATTCAATTGATCTTCAGATGCGGCAGGTAATCGCGCTGAAACCACGCGTCCGGGATATCCTGAAAATGCGGATCGCCCAGATCGACCGTCGTAACCAGCTGCGGATCCACCGCATCGACGATCACGGCCTGTCGGGGCGCGACGTGATCGCTGCTTTGCGTGAAATTGCGATAGTACAGCGTCTTCAATCGCACGCCGCTGTCGGCATAGAATTCGGCTTTGATCGGATAGTCGGTATTTCGCTCGACCCAATATTCGGCATGGTTGTAAGTCGCCGCATCGTTCGCGGCCCTGAGTTCGAGATGCCAACAGGTGTGCGGCTGTTGCGAGGCGTCCTGAACCGTTTCGGTGGCGATGATGGCCGGCGTGTAGTCCACCGCGAGGTTCTCCGTCAGCACGTCGCCGGCGGACGCCTGTCCGGCGAGCTTCTCCTGCGGGGATATGCGGACGCTCTGTTGCGACGCCGGATCGTAGAACCAGAGATTATCGCCGTTCAGCAGCAACATCTTTCCGGCGTCGCGCGGCGGCTCGACATACAACATCACGTCGCGGAACTGTCCGGTTGAGGGGTCGAGTTTCGAGTAGACGGTATAGACATTCTTGCCGAGCGGCTGGCCGGATCGGTAGTCGATCACTGTCGCGGTAATCCGAAACGGGCGATCGGGATTGCGGACTCTGTCCGCACCGGCGACGATGTCGTGCGCGCTCTGGGCCTGGGCAGCCGTTGCGAACGCGGCGAAGACCAAACCACGCGTGCATCTATACATGGCGCAGCGCATCGACGATGGCGAGCCGGGCTGCCCGGTTTGCGGGAACGAAAGCAGCGATGGTCGCGACGAGGATCAGGGCGACCCAGACCGCCGCGATGATATCGACCGACCCCAGCATATAGAGCTTCAGCGGGATGGCGTGTGCGTCGCCGGGGGGCGTCCAGGTCAGTCCCGCGCTATTGATGGCCGCCGCGGCGGCAAAGGCGAGGGCCGTACCGAGCGACGCTCCAAGCACGCCCAGCATGCTTCCTTCGAGCAGGAACTGCGCGCGGATGCGCCCGCGGCGCAGGCCGAGCGCGCGTGCCGTGCCGATTTCGTCGATCCGCTCCATTACGCTCATGCCCATCGTGTTCGAAACGGTGAACAACACCACCACACCGATGAGCACGGCGATGAACGAGAACATGGATTTGAAGAAGTTCAACGTCTGGCCGTAATAGGCGTTGATTTCCTGATAGTCGCGCACTTCGAGATCGAGATTTTTGCCGCAAACAGTGCCGCAAGACGCGTGCGAGCGATCGGAATGTCCTCGGTCCGATGAAGCTGAAGGATGATGCCTGTCGCCTTGTGCTCTCCGCGCCCGTAGACGAGCTGCTGTGCCAGCGCGAGGTTCATCGCGACATAGCCATCGTCCATCTCCTTGCCGCTCTGCTTCTCGACGCGGCCGACCTTCATGGCGACGATATTGGGCGCGCCGCCTGAGGTCGCGGCCATCAGATTGATGCGCGGCACCGCCGCGCGGGCCCCGACGGGCCCGGTCAGAGCGGAGAAGTCCTGGTGGGGGAGGGAGGCGACGTCGCCATTGCCGCGCGTGGGAATGTCTTTCGGTGGTTTGGGGCAGCCCGCAAGGTGCAGCCTGTCGCACAATCCCAGATAGCGGGCAAAACCGAATCCGATCACTCCGCTCGTGACGTCGTTTGCGTCCAGCTCCGTGTTCTCCAGCTCCGCACCGATGCCGTATTCGTTCCAGCGCTCCATGCGGGCCGCGTCGGCGGGAACGAAGCCGGTGGCAAATAGTGTGCGCGAGCCGCTGTTTTCCGGATTTTCCGCGATGCCGCCCAGGAATTGGACGGGTGTGACGACGGCCGTCATCCGCGCAAGTACGGGATCGCTCCCGATCAGCCGGACGATGTCCGCATAGTCGGCGATACCCCAGATGGAAGGATCGCCCGATCCGAAATCGAAATAACCCTTGCTGAATACGGTGAGGTGTCCGCCGCGCTCCACGGCCGCCGTTTGCAGGATGTAGACGTCATAGAGGGCGTAGGCCGCGAAGACGAGCATCGCCGCCATGCCGACGGCAATTGTCAGAGCGGTGGTAAGAGAGCGCCGCGCGTTGCGGAAAATGCTGCGGAATGCGATTTTGAACATCATGGCACGACGTCCGCGGAGTCTGTCAGCGCGCCGTCGCGCATGGCCACGATCCTGTCGGCATGCGCGATCAAATGGGGATCGTGCGTGGCGAAGATGAAGGTCGTCTTCGATTCGCTCTGCATTCGGCGCATCAGGGCGACAATGCCTGCGCCCGTCTCCGAATCGAGATTGGCGGTCGGCTCATCGGCGAGAACGATTGCTGGTTTTTTCACCAGCGCACGCGCAATGGCGACGCGCTGCTTCTGGCCGCCGCTCAGCTGGTTCGGACGCTGCGCCTTCTGGTTTGAAAGACCGACAGCCTCCAGCATGGCGAGCGTCGCGCGCCGTCGGGCGCCGGCGGCCATTCCGGTCAACAGCAGCGGATATTCGATGTTTTCATAGGCCGAGAGGACGGGAATCAGGCTGAAACTCTGAAAGATGAACCCGATTCTCTGCGCACGAAAATCGGAGAGTGCGTTGTCGCCGAGTGTCGCGATCTGCCGTCCGGCGATTTCGACCGTGCCGGATGTCGGGCTGTCGAGGCCACCGATCAGGTTGAGCAAGGTCGTCTTGCCGCTGCCCGATGGCGCGACAAGCATCGTGAATTGTTCGGTCCGGATGGTGAGCGAGATGCCGCGCAGGGCGCGCACCTCGATCCTGCCGCTCTTGTAGTTTTTCACGACGTTATTGAGACAAACGGCAGGCTCGTTCCCGGTATCCATCGTGCTGCCACTTCCAGATCGTCAAAACCCGCGCTTGACTGCCAGAACGGCGGCTGCATGGCTTGCCGATTTCTCGCAAGCTCTCCCCAATTTCTGAAATTGAGATCGTTATGCGGTTTTTGGTGAGATTTTTCCGGGCGCGGACGGAAGCGGTGCGTCTTCCAGAGACCGGTATTCCGATGGCGTCATGTCCATAATATCCCGGAAACCCCGGTTGAAGGTGTTGATCGATTGATAACCCACCGAAAGTGCGATCGTAAGGATCGGGGTGCGCCGCATCTGCGGATCGCGCAGCTGCCGGCAGGCCTCCCAGATACGGTAGTGGTGCAGGAAGACGTTGAAATTCTGGTAGCCCAGCTGTTCGTTGATGACCTTGCGCAGGCGATACTCCGGCAGGCCTACCAAATTCGCCAGGTCCTTGAGCGTCAGGCTCGGCCGCCGGTAGACATGCTCGATCTCCAGCAGCGCGGCAAGTCTGGCGAGCACGCCCGCGACTTCCGGAGAGAGCGTCGGTGGTCGGGCGACCTCCCGCACACGGCCGGGATCCGGCAACTCGTCCAGCTCGGCGCCCGTGAACACCAGCACGACGAAGGCCAAAATCAGAAGATTGGCCGCCGTCAACGCCAGATGCGCGTAGTAGTTGGCGATGGTGTTCTGATCGATGATCACGCGCAGCAACAGGCTCGAGCCGATGATGTTCAATCCGATGCCGATGACGAAAAGCGCTCGAATTCGCCGGCGGATTTCGACAAGGTCGAGCCGCCAATCGACGATGGTCCAATAGAGGGCAAATCCCACGAATACTGATTGCAGGATTGCCGGAACGATCTGCGTCACGAAGCGGCCGAACTGCCAGTCCGCAGGAATCAGCCAATGTACTGGTACTTCGAGAAACATCTGAACAAAAAAGAGGCCGAGCAGCCAAAGCGGAAATCGCCGGCTGCCCGAAAACAGTTTGTGACACAACACCATGAACAGGCCGGGCGTCAGATTGCGCGCAAAGTTGAGAGCGGTGGCCCAGTCGCCGACCTCGAACCGGAAGGGCACAGGAATCCAGTAGCGATATTCGTAACGCGAAAGCACGACGTGACAGATGCTGTTGAACGCTATGAGCGCAATCAATTGTGCACTCAACAGTCGGGGGCGACGCGCAAGCGCGCGCGCCCCGAAGAGCGCGCTGCAGACAATCGTTGCGATATCGATCGCGAGAAACAGCAGCGACGGGCTCAATCGTTCTCAACTCCTGGGTCCGCGACGGAACAATCCGCCCGTCCGGGATCGCGCTACCTCAGCCCGAGATGCGCGAATTGTCCATCCGGAGCGTCGTGTTCTTCAAGCGCCGCGCTTCACGCGTTGTGGCGCCTGGCCACTTCCCGTGCGGCGCGCACGCCCGAGCGCGACGCGCCTTCGATATAGCCCGCCCATTCTTCCGCCGTCTCGGTCCCCGCCCAATGAATGCGTCCACAGGGCTCCCGCAACGCCGCGCCGAAACGCGTCATGGTGCCGGGCGGCATGCTCGCGACATAACCGTGCGCGAAAGGCTCGAGCGTCCAGTCGTTGTCGTCATAGGCGATGTAATCGGCCGCGCTGACCCCGAAGAAGCGAACCAGCGAGGCGATGACGGCGTCCCGACGTGTGTTCTTGCTCGCCGCACTCATGACGAGCGCCCGGTGCCCTTCCATGAAGCAGAGGAGAAGGGCAGGTCCGCTGTCGCGCACATCGTCCATGACGATGCCGAGCACATCGTCGTCGGTCGCAACCTGCCCAGAGAAGCCGTCCCGACGCCAGAACGGTTCGTCATAGGCGACGACGCACTTGATGACCGCGCCGGCCGGCATACGCTGATGAAGCCCGTCCTTTTGCGACGGGAGATGCGGCTCGAACGCGATGCGCGCGACCGCGGTGGGCGGCGCCGATACGATCGCGAAACGCGCCGCGAATTCGCCTTTTGCCGTGGTGACTTTCACGCCGTTTGCGTCCTGTGCAATCCTCTCGACCGGCACGCCCAGGATCACGCGCTCGCCCAATTCATCGGCCAGTCGCTGCGCCACCTGCTGCATGCCGCCCTTGAACTTCGCGTCGAGCCCGCCGCCCTTGACCGTCATCAGATAGTCGAGGCCGCCTGCGCTGCGCAGCGCATCGAGAAACCACAGATAGGAGACCTGCTGCGATTCGGCGCACCACGCACCGCGCGACACCAGGCGGGCGAATTCGCGCGCCGCTTCCGTGTGCACATGCTTCAGGATCCAGCTTTCGAGCGTCATGCTGTCCCAGAGTTTGGCCTTGCGCGCGGTCCACGCGGCATCTGCCGGCACGTGCGCCATGTCGCGCTCCCAGCGCTTCTGCAGACGAAAGAGTTCGAGCAGCGACAGGATCGGCATGCGCGGCACCGAGCCGGTAAATTGCACGACCCGACCCAGCAATTGCATCACGGTCGTGCCGGCTTCGTATTGCGGATAGGTTTCGATGCCGAAGCGTTTGGCATCGGCCAGCAAAATGTCATGGCCCACACCGACCCATTGGCCGCCGAAATCGATGACCTGTCCGGCCACCTTGCCGGCCTTGAGGCGGCCACCCACACGTTCGTTGGCTTCGAGAACGATGACGGTGCGTCCCGCGGCCACCAGTTCCGAGGCAGCCTTCAATCCGGCCATGCCCGCGCCCACCACGATGACGTCGGCCTCACGCAGCATGCCGGTGCTCACAGCGCGACCACGGACTGAATCTCGATCAGGATTTCCGGCGTCAGCAACGCCTGGATGCGCACGGCCGTCGAGCCCGTGACGAGGCCGGGCAACACCTCCTCGCGCGCCGCCGCGACGTCGAGTGCATCTTCCATGAAGCTTCGCGTTTCGGGAGCGAGATACCAGGTGAGGTGAACGACGTCGGCCACGTCGCCCCCCGCGAATTCGACGATCTCCTTTATGTTGCGAAAGGCCTGCAGGGCCTGCGCTTTGAGGCCGCCTTCGATGAGCTGATGCTCGCCGGTTATGCCGGTCTGGCCGCCGATCGTGAGCGTGTTGCCGTGCCTGACGGCTTCGCAAAGACCGTATGGCTCCAGCAGCGACTTCATCGCCGGCCGTGTGATGCGCTCGACTTTCGACATGTCCCGACTTTCCTCTCCCGCAACTAGACTCTTTACTAGACCGGATAGTCGGTTTAATCAATAACGAGCTGATTTGAGGTGATTCGATGGCCGCAGCCGCAAGAAAATCCGTTCGGAAGAAGCCGGCTCCGCGCCGAGGCGAGCGCGTCCGTCACATTCTGGGCGAAAGCCTCAAATGCTTCGCAGAGCAGGGCTACGAGCGGGCGACCTATGACGAGCTGATTGCCCGCTCGCATGTGAGCCGCGGCAGCTTCTACTGGTATTTCCCGTCGAAGAAGGCGCTCTACGACGCGGTGCTGGATTTCTGCGTGTCGGGCTATGTCGCGCGGCTGGAAGCGACTTATGCGAAAACCGATGCAAAGGCGCATGTCGTGAAGCGCCTGCTGAACGCCTGCCTCGCCGATTTCAACGAGAACCGGATGCAATATCGCATGCTGCTGCGCCCGCCGCCGTCAATCGAGGCAATCAAAAAACTCGCGCGCTGGAACGACGACGTGGCTGAATTCATGGCCGGAAAGCTCGCGCCGCTGGTGGACGACGGAAGGCTCGATCGTGAAACAGCACGCATTCTGCCCGATGTCTTGTCGGCTTTCCTCGACGGTATTTGTGTGCGCCTCGTACTCGACGACGAAGGCTCCGTGTCGCGCCTGGAGAAGAATGTGGAAGCGTTCCTCTGTCGCATTGTGGAGGATGGGAGGGTTTAGGAGGCGGCGTTTGCTACCGTCTCCCCAGCCGCTCCGCCAGGAACCGCGCCAGTGCGTCGACGCGGGCGGGTTTGTGTCGACCAGGCGGTGTCACCCAGTGAAGGGCGGATGCGGGCGTCGACCACTCCGGCAACACGATTTCGAGTTTGCCGTCCCTGATTGCGTCCCCGACGATGAAGTCCGGCAGCAGCGCGATTCCGAGCCCGCCGAGAAGCGAGGGCAGAAACGCGTCGCCATTGTTGGCGCGCAATGGTCCGCGCGGCCGGGTGGAGGCTGCCTCGCCCGATTTGCTCGTGAAACGCCACGTATCGGGCGTCAGCTGATAGGCATAGGTGAAGCAGGCGTGCTCCGCCAATTGCAGCGGATGCTTCGGGCGCGGGCGCCTGGCGAAATAGGCAGGTGCTGCAACGAGCAAAGTCTGCACGCCACAGATGCGCTGCGCCAGCAGCGAGGAATCCGGCAGCGCCCCGATCCTGAGCGCCGCATCGAAGCCTTCGCCGATGATGTCCACCATTTGATCGCTTAAGTGCAGGTCGACCGAAACCTCCGGATAAGCGGCAAGGAAATCGGGAAGGAGCGGGGCCACGCGCTGCAGCCCGAAAGACATCGGTGCGGCCAGCCTCACCGTGCCGCGCGGCACGGAAGACTGCGCCAGCGCCTCGTTCTCGGCGGCTTCTCCATCCGCCAGGATCTGCTGAGCCCGCCCTACGAGCTGCTGGCCGGCGTCCGTCAGTGCCAGGCGGCGCGAGGTGCGGTTGAAAAGCCGGGCGCCCAGTCGACCCTCCAGCCGGGTCACGACCTTGGAAACCGTCGCTTTTGAGAGCTGCAGTTCTGCCGCGGCGCCAGCAAAGGAGCGCAGTTCGGCCACTTTGGCAAAGACCGCGAGTCCCTCTAGGTCTGGGAGTGTTGGCATCGAAAATGGAAACGATGAGTTTCAATTGTTTCTATTTCTATCTGATAAGCCCGTCCATAGATATCCCTCACAGAAATTCGCGGGGTGCGCGAGCGCCTCCCAAGGAGAGTCCAATGATCGACCTAAGACGTTTCGGCGGCCTCGGCGGCGCCGACCATGGTTGGCTCAAGGCCAGACACCACTTTTCGTTTGCCAATTATTACGACCCGCAGCGGATGGATTGGGGCGCGTTGCGCGTCTGGAACGACGACGAAATCCAGCCCAATACCGGCTTCCCGACCCATCCCCACGCCAACATGGAGATCGTGACCTATGTCCGCGAGGGTGCAATCACGCACAAGGACAGCCTCGGCAATACAGGCCGCACCGAAGCCGGCGACGTCCAGGTGATGAGCGCCGGTTCCGGCATCCGCCATGCGGAATACAATCTCGAAGCCGGCAAGACGACTTTGTTCCAGATCTGGATCCTGCCGCGCCAGGACGGCGGCCAGCCGGCCTGGGGTATGAAGCCCTTCCCGAAAGGCGATCGCGCCGGCCGTTTCGTCACGCTCGCCAGCGGCTTTGCAGAGGATGCGGACGTGCTTCCCATCCGCGCCGATGCGCGCGTCCTTGGCGCCACGCTGAAAGCCGGAAATAGCGTCGCCTATGCGGCCGATCCGGGGCGCCACCTTTACCTGGTGCCCGCGACGGGGGGCATCGAGATCAACGGCGTCGGCATGAACGCGCGCGACGGTGCCGCGATCACGGGCGAAGAAAAACTCGTCATCAAGGCGCTTCAGGATTCCGAGCTCGTGCTCGTCGACGCAGCCTGACTGTTCGAATTTCTTGCAACATCGAGGAGATGAAAATGGCGAAGGTACTGGTTCTCTATTATTCGGCTTACGGCCATATCGAAACGATGGCCGAGGCGGTGGCTGCGGGCGCACGCGAAGTGGGTGCGCAGGTCGACATCAAACGCGTGCCCGATCTCGTGCCCGAAGAGGTGGCGCGCGGCGCACA
>Ga0302325_10030341_pt1 | contig 11150 bp, 8 predicted proteins | sample Palsa_T0_2_FD_201948 | JGI IMG/M metagenome (GOLD analysis project Ga0302325, IMG submission 201948) | Peat permafrost microbial communities from Stordalen Mire near Abisko, Sweden - Palsa_T0_2 | ecosystem: Environmental > Terrestrial > Soil > Palsa > Peat permafrost | place: Sweden: Abisko...
TCCTGGGATGTCGCGGGCATGAATGATACCTCCGTGGCGAAGCCGCCCGATCCTGCGTCACTGCCCAAAGGCGCCACGCCGGTGGACCTGGCCGCTTGGACCGCCGTCTCCCGCATACTCCTCAACCTGGATGAAACCATCACCAAGGAATAATCGCCGTGAATTGCCAAGACCATCTGTATCGAAATCGCGATCCTGAGGATGTAACACGCCGCTGGTTCTTTGAGCAATGTGGCGTCGGCTTGGGCGCCATGGCGCTTGGCCAGTTACTCGCTGAGTCCGGTTTTGCCGCCACAACCGCACCCTCTGATCCGCTGGCTCCCAAGGCTCCTCAGTTCGCGCCCAAAGCCAAGCGAGTCATCTTCCTCTTCATGGCCGGCGCGCCCAGCCACCTCGAGATGTTCGATTACAAACCCCAGCTCGAGAAGTTCAACGGCACTCTTCCTCCCGCCGACTTACTCAAGGGTTATCGCGCCGCTTTCATCAATCCGAATTCCACTTTGCTCGGTCCGAAGTTCAAATTCTCCAAGTATGGCCAGAGCGGCATCGAGTTATCGGAGATACTGCCGCACTTGTCCAAGGTAGTCGACGACATCACCGTCGTCAAATCCATGACCACCGACGCCTTCAACCACGCGCCCGGCCAGCTTCTGATGAACACCGGCACCATGCAGTTTGGCCGGCCTTCGATGGGTTCCTGGGTCACTTACGGTTTGGGCAGTGAATCGCGCGATCTGCCTGCCTTCATCGTCTTCAGCTCGGGCCATAAAGGTCCCAGCGGCGGCAACTCCTGCTGGGGAAGCGGTTTCCTGCCCACTGTTTACTCCGGTGTTCAGTTCCGCGGCAGTGGCGATCCGGTGCTCTATCTCTCCAATCCAAAAGGCATTGATAACGAGTTACAGCGCGATTCACTCAATTCGATCGAGCACCTTGACCAAATGCGTCTCGCGGTCACCGGCGACCCTGAAATCGCCACTCGGATTAACTCTTACGAGATGGCCTATCGCATGCAGTCGAGCGCCCCCGAGTTGATGGATCTCTCGAAAGAGCCCGCGCACATTCTGGACCTGTACGGCGTCACGCCCGGCAAACCTTCGTTCGCCAATGACGTGTTGCTGGCTCGCCGCATGGTGGAACGCGGCGTCCGTTTCGTGCAGATCTATCACGAGGCCTGGGACCAGCACGGCAACCTCAAGAAAGACATCACCCAGAACTGCCTCGACACGGACCAGGCTTGCGCTGCTCTCTTAACCGACCTCAAACAGCGCGGCATGCTGGAAGATACGCTAGTCATCTGGGGCGGGGAATTCGGCCGCACACCCATGGTGCAGGGAGGCGACGACGGCCGCGATCATCACCCCAACGTTTTCACCATGTGGATGGCGGGAGGCGGCTTCAAGCCCGGTCTTACCTTCGGCGAAAGCGATGAGCTCGGCTTCAACGTGGTCAAAGACAAGGTTCACGTCCATGACCTTCACGCCACTATCCTGCATCTGCTCGGCTTCGATCATACAAAGCTGACTTACAAATTCCAGGGCCGTAATTTCCGCCTCACCGATGTCCACGGGAACGTGATCCAGGAGCTGCTGGCCTAATTGTTGTGGCGCGGACTCTCAGTCTGCCGCGTCCGCACTCGTGCGGACGCACATCCTGCCCGCTCGAGAGACAGATTCCCACCTGGCCCCGCCCGAGATATCATAACCCTGACCACCCCATCAGCATAGGAGTTGCAGGTATGCACAACGCCGCCCGCGGTCTTCTTGTTTTTCTCGTTGCTTTCTTTTTCCTCGCCGCTCAAGAGCCTGTCCCGGTCCCCGATACTCCGCCTGCCGGTGGCGGAGCGGCCGCGGCCTTGAGCCGCCTGGGGCTGGGCGGCGCATCGGGCGAGCCGCAAGCCTATAACAAGGTGATCACCAAGGACGCCAAATCCAAAACCGGCCTGTTCACAGTCCACGAGATCAAGGAGAAGTATTACTACGAGATCCCGAAGACGGAATTGAACAAGGAATTTCTTTTCGTGACGCAGATCGCCAAGACCACCCTTGGCGTCGGCTACGGCGGGCAGTTCGTCTCCGAGCACGTCGTGCGCTGGGAGCGCAACGCCAACAAGATCAACCTGCGCGAAGTGAACTATGACGTGGTGGCGGATCCCAAGACGCCCATCTCGCAGGCCGTGAAGGCATCCAACAACGACGCCATCATCATGAGCTTCCCCATCGCCGCATTCGGCCAAGACAAGGACGCCAAGACTAAGCCGGCCAAAGAAGAGGAAGTCAAGGGTGGCGAGGAGGAATCCAGAGACGAGGATTCGGACGCCGACGCCACAAAGAAAGGCGGGGCAAAGGAAACGGCGGCCCTCAAAGCAGCACCCGCGGACAAGGGCGCGGCAGGCCCAGAAACGTCGAAACAGGACACGTCGAAACAGGATACGTCGAAGCAGGATGCGACCAGGCAGGACACGTCCAAAGATGCGGCCAAAGCGAAAGACCAGGCCGCCGCGGCCAAGACACCGGCCAAGCGGCCCGTCGAGCGGGCGTACAAGGAAACGGGCAAGGAACCCTCGATCATCATCGAAGTCACGCGCCTGTTCACCAGCGATGTGTTCGAGTTCAGCGCGCGCCAGCGATTGAACGCAACCATGATGGATGCGAGCCGTTCATATGTGGATCGAATTTCGCCCTATCCTGAAAACATCGAAGCCGAAGTCACGCACACTTACTCGCGCATGCCCACGCCGGCGGGCGCGGGTGGATCGTCGCAACCGCGGCTCACGGCGGGCGGAATGCGCCCAGGCAGCGCCACGGTTGTCCTCCACCTGAGTATGGTCAAGCTACCCGAGCATCTCATGCAGCCGCGCTTGTTTGATGAGCGCGTGGGTTTCTTCACCGTGCGCCAGTTGGATTATGGCCGCGATGAGCAGCGCGCGCCGAAGCGTGCCTACATTACGCGCTGGCGTCTCGAAAAGAAAGATCCCACAGCGGAGCTGAGCGAGCCGGTGAAGCCCATCGTCTACTACATTGACGCCGCAACGCCGACCAAGTGGGTTCCGTATATGATTCGCGGCGTCGAAAGCTGGCAGAAAGCCTTCGAGGCTGCGGGGTTCAAGAATGCGATCATCGCCAAACCCGCGCCCACTCCCGAGAAGGATCCTGACTTCAGCCCGGAAGATATCCGTTATTCGGTGATTCGCTGGCTGCCTTCCACCATCGAGAACGCCGTGGGTCCGCACATTTCCGACCCGCGCACGGGCGAGATCCTGAACGCGGACATCCAGTTCTACCACAACGTGATGAACCTGCAGCGGGATTGGTATTTCCTGCAGGTGGGGCCGCTCGATCCGCGCGCCCAGAAGCTCCCTCTACCCGATGACCTGATGGGAACGCTGGTGGAGTTCGTATGCGCGCATGAAGTGGGCCATACGCTCGGCTTTGAGCACAACATGAAGGCCAGTTCGCTTTATCCGCAGGAGAAGGTGCGCGACAAGGAGTGGGTAAAGACGATGGGCCACACGCCCTCCATCATGGATTATTCGCGCTTCAACTATGTGGCGCAGCCGGAAGATGGCATTCCGGTCGAAGACTTAGTCCCGCGCGTGGGGCCGTACGACGTGTGGGCGACGCGCTGGGGCTACAAACCGATCCCGAATGCAAAGAACGCCGACGACGAGAAGCCCACGCTTGACGAGTGGGCGCGTGAGCAGGACAAGAAACCCTGGCTGCGATTCTCGACGCCCACGGCCGCGGGCTCCGATCCGGGCGAGCTGACCGAAGCGGTGGGCGATGCCGACGCGCTGAAATCCACCGCGTTGGGCGTGAAGAACCTGCAGCGCGTGGCCAAGATGATGCTGACCGCAACTTCCACCGTGAAGGGCGACCCCTATGAGGATCTGGACGAACTGTATGGCCGCATGTTGGGCCAGTGGGCGCTCGAGATGAACCATGTAGCCGCGATTGTCGGCGGATTCGAGTCGCAGCAGAAGAATATTGGCCAGGAGGGCGTCCTTTTTACGCCGGTGGCGAAAGCGCGCCAGGCCTCCGCTGTCGCGTTCCTGAATGACAATGCGTTTGCGACCCCGAAATGGATGCTCGACAAAGACATTCTGCGCCGCATCGAGCCCTCCGGCGCCATCAGCCGCGTGGCGAACGCGCAGCGCAGCGTGTTGAACAACCTGCTCGGCAGCCCGCGCTTCGCGCGCCTTGTGGAACAGGAAGCGCTGGATGGATCGGGGGCGTTCACCCCGGCCGATTTCCTCACGGCGGTTCGCCACGGCGTGTGGCGTGAGCTGGATGGCAGCAGCGTGGTGATTGACGCATACCGCCGTCAATTGCAGCGCAACTATCTGGAGCTGGTGAACTCGAAAATCAATGGCGGCGGAGTGAGCCTTCCAGCCGGGTTGCCGTCAGGGCTTGCGGCCTTCTTCGCTTTTAGCGGCGATGAGAAGGGCTTCTACCGGACGGAGCTGCGTGCGCTGAACGCCGCGGTGAGCGTCGGGCTAGGCAAGTCAAGCGACCGTGCGACGCGGGCCCATCTCGAAGCCGTGCGGGATGAGATCTCGCGGATCCTCGATCCTAAGTTTGAGGAAGCGCGGACTGGCGGCCTGGGCGGGCTCATTATATTTGGCGACCAGTGGGCCGCGAATCCCTGGAGCGCCATCCCGGCAGCCATTGCGCCGCAGAGCGATGAAGGCGCAGGCCAAGACGGCGCCATCGGCCAACCAAGCGCCCGCGGCCAGGAGACGGAAAACTGCTGGCCGGATTACGTGATTCGGCCTTAGGCGCCCAACTGGATCACTCCAGCGAGCCGCGGCACGTGCTGGCGGCGAACCTTGATTTTGCTTTCGTTCTTGCGGGCTGCCGCGAGGTCATAGGCAAGCTGCATCCGCAGCCAAGTCTCCTCCGTACTGCCGAATGCCTTCGTCAGCCGGATAGCCATCTCCGGGCTGATACCGGACTTTCCGTTGACGATGTTATTGAGCGCCTGCCGGGTAACACCAAGAACCTTTGCGCCTGCGGTCACGGACAGACCCAACGGCTCGAGGCAATCGTGGCGGACGATGCGGCCGGGATGCACGGGATTTTTCATAGGCATGGAAGTTTTTTCCTCTTAGTGGTAGTCGATCAGTTCAACGTCAAAGGCGTCCGTTCCTTCAAAACGGAAAACGATGCGCCAGTTGGCCCGGACGGTAACGGACCACAGCCCTTTCAAGTCGCCTTTAAGTGGATGTAGACGATAGCGGGGAATATTGAGCGCTTGCGGTGCGGCGGCGGAGTCGAGGACCATGAGGATTCGTTCAAGCGTGTCCCACAGGTCGGGACGTATCCCGCTGCGGTCGCCGCGTTCATAGAGGCGCTTGAGTCCACGATGCTTGAAGCTCCTAATCATCAGGGTACACTACACCGTAAAGTAGCACTTGTCACTTGTCAAAACAAGGAAGCGACACCTGTGTCTGACTCGCCTCACTTTCGCCGAATGCCCGCGCTCGGCTAAACTACTCACAAGGCCATGCTCTCCAAAGACCTCCTCAACGCCTTCCGCATGCTGCGGAAGAATCCCGTATTCGCCCTCACCACGGTGGTCACCATCGCGCTCGGCATTGGCGCCAGCACGGCCATATTCAGCGTCACCAATTCTGTGCTGCTCCGCCCGCTCCCCTATAAGGATCCCGGCCGCCTCGTTCTGGCATGCAACGACCTTACCCGCCGCAACGTGAAAGACTTTCCGATATCGAACGCCGATTTCCTCGACATCCGTAACGGCGCAAAGAGCACGTTTGACGATTTCGGCGCCGTCAACACCGGCCGCGGTCCCGTGCCCCAGGCCGACGGCACTCCTGAACAGGTCCGTTTCGCCAGCGTCTCCACCAACTTCTTCCGTCTCATGGGCGCGCCCGTCCTGCTGGGTCGCGACTTCGAGGAAACTGACGGCGTGCCGCAATCTGCGCCTCCGCAGCCCGCCGCTGCTGCTGTTCCCGGCGCCCCGCCTCCACCGCGCCTTCCCGTCTACGCCATTCTCAGCTACGGGTACTTCCAGCGCCGCTTCGGCGGGAACCCGTCCGCAATTGGCAAGGCTCTGCCGGTGGACGCGGGCTTCAGCCCCATCGTGGTGGGTGTATTAGCGCCCGGTTTCGAACTCCTCTTTCCGCCGGATGCTTCGATCGAGCAGCTCCCCGACATCTGGACCGCTGCGCGTATCCCTTACGACACCGCCAGCCGCATGAACGTACAGTGGCGCGTCATCGGCAGAATGAAACCCGGCGTCAGCGTGGCTCGCGCGCAGGCCGAGGCCGACACCATCACGGAGCAGCTTCGCCGCGTCGATCCCATCGCTCGCACAGCCGGCCAGCATATTCGCATTGAGCCCATGAAGCAGCACCTGGTGAGCGAGGTGCGGCCCGCGGTGCTGGCGCTCATGGGCGCAGTCATCTTTCTGCTGCTCATCGCCTGCGCCAATGTAGCGAACCTCATGCTCGTGCGAACCTCGCTGCGTGAGCGCGAGCTTGCCGTTCGCACGGCACTCGGCGGAAACTGGTGGCATCTGGTCCGCCAGATGCTAACCGAAGCGCTCGTCATTGCGGTTCTCGGGACGGTGCTGGGCGTCGGTCTCGCCTGGTTCGGCATCCATGAGCTGCTTGTCATTGGGCCCGAAAATGTTCCGCGCCTTAACGCCATCCATATCGATCCCACCGTACTGGCGTTCTCAGCATTAGCCGGCCTCGCGGCCGCGGCCATCTTCGGAATAGCGCCCGCTCTTCGCTTCGCCCGGCCCGACATTATGCGCATCCTGCGCGCCAGCGGCCGCACGGCGGGTCTCGCTGTGGGGACACTGCGCAACGGAGTGGTTGTCGCGGAAGTCGCCCTCTGCTTCGTGCTCCTGGTTGGATCCGGCCTGATGTTTCGCTCCTTTCTCGCCATTCAGAAAGTGAATGTGGGGTTCGATCCGCACAACCTGCTCACCTTTCAGGTGCTAGGGGAAACGGGCGATACGCCGGCTGCGCGCCAGGCCTTCATGCGCCGACTTCACGACCGCCTCTCCGCCCTTCCCGGCGTGCGCTCCGCTGCCAGTTCCACCCCGATGCCGCTGACCGGCGGTTTCAGTCCCGTCCGTTGGGGCACCACCGACGCCCTCACGGACCAAAGCAAGTTCCAGGCGGCCGACCTCCAGATCGTGCTGCCCGGCTATTTCGAATCCATGCGTACGCCTTTGATCGCAGGCCGCGCTTTCAACGAGTCGGACAACACGCCAGATCGCAACATGCTGATTGTGGATCAGTCGCTCGCCGACAAAGCCTTTCCTTTCGAATCCGCCGTCGGGAAACGGATCCTCTTCCGCGTGCGCACACCCGAAGCCCAGTGGGGCGAAATCGTCGGCGTCGTGGCGCATCAGCGCGATGTCTCACTCGCCGCGCCTGGACGCGAACAGCTCTATGTCACGGATGGGTACATGAATCACGGCGTGACCGGCTGGTGGGCTCTACGCACCAGCGGCGATCCGGCTCAATTTGCCGGACCCGTGCGCCAGGAAATCCGAAAGTTCGCGCCGCAGCTGCTGGTAACGGATATCGAGTCGATGGACGGCCTCGTGAATAAGGCGCAAGCGGGAACCTGGTTTACGCTGCTCCTCATCGGCATCTTCGCCGGCGTTGCCGTGCTCCTCGCTTCTGTCGGACTCTATGGTGTGCTCTCGACGCTCGTGCGGCAGCGCACTGCGGAAATCGGCGTACGGATGGCCATCGGCGCCCAGCCTTCACGCGTCTTCCGCCTGGTGGTGGGTTACGGGCTCAAGTTGAGCATCGCGGGAATCGTCATTGGGCTTGTGGCAGCCGCACTCTTGACACAGGCGTTGAAGAGCATGCTGGTCGGCGTCAAACCTACTGACCCGCCCACGTTCATCGCCATCGCTCTGCTCTTCTTTGTGATCGCGGCGCTGGCGTCGTGGCTGCCCGCGCGCCGCGCCGCCGCCCTCGATCCTGTGCAAGCGCTCCGCGAGGAATGATGGGCGTGGCGCGGGCTGTCTAGCCTGCAGAGCCGAGAGTCGCCTCGGCTTTCCCCCAGCAACTTCCGGATTCTTTCTCAGGCTACAGGGCCACAGCCTATACGGCGCAGCTTATCGGGATTCCCGATGCAGCGCTCTTTCAAACTTTACCGCGACGGGCGGAGTTGTGAAGTCGCCGGTCAGAATTTCACGGCTCGTTGCGTCGTGGCCGTAGAGTTCATGGTTGGTCGCCCCATCGCCATGTACCGTCGCGCCTTCCAGCGAGATGCCTGCGAAGAGCCCGTGCGAGCGGGAATACGATAGCATTTCCGCCTGCATCACGGCATCCGTCTGTGCGCTCGTGTTGCGGCCAACCGGGCCCGCGGCCGCGGACGCTTCTCCGCCAATCGTAAACTTATCGGATAACAGGTGCCGCAACCCGCCTTCGTTCATCACCAGCAGGATAACGTCGGTCTCCGAAGCGCCGATTTGAAACCCGACACTTCCGCCTTCCACCGCTATCGCGGCCGGGGCGCTCCAGCCCGAGCGAGTCTTTTCGCGGCATGCCGCGAACCCGCGGCCATACTTCGCGCCAAAGATAAATCCGGCCTTTTTCATGCCGGGCACGATAATCACGCAGCGGGCCTTTTCCAGCAGATCGTGGGGGATGCCGCTATCGGAAGCCCTCATCATATCGGTCAGCGTCGCGGCTGCCGCGTCCAGCCTGTCGTCAACCTTGATTTCTCTTTCCGCCGCGTAAGCGGCGGTACACATGGAACCAATTGCCAATATGGCTAGTAGTGTTCTACGCATGATTTCTCCCTCAATCGCATGGAGAGCAATGTGGTTTCCAATGTGTACGGAGTCACATCACTTTACCCTTTTTCGGAGCGCGGTCGCGAGGTTTGGGGGCCCGCCCCGCCGCCTTCGATCCACCAGATTGTTCATTTGCGAGGAGTTAGGGTCTGGCGATAGCGGCATCCGGCGAACAGAGAGCTTCGATTTGGCGATTGCGTAGACCACGCGCAGGAGGCTTGCCGTCCAAACAGGACTAGAAAATCTTCCATAGTCTGCAGCTTTTGCCGTGTGGATGCGGGGAGCAAGAAGAAAGAATGAGGGCGGAGCAGGGCCTCTCTATTTCTACAAACCCGCACCGGGCTGTACTAAATGATCGATGCCTACCAGATCGATCGAATGTTCGAGGCTCGAATTCTCCTGTCTCTGCTAATCACAGGCACATCGTACTGGAGCCCAGTAGCCGCAATAATGCGGTCTGGCATGTCCGGAACATCCTCGCGGTTCGCCGACGCCATCCGCCGCGCAACGGAAGTGTGGACGGGTAATTCGTGGAGTGGGTACTCCGGGTCGAGCAAGGCACGCGCCAGGTCTTCGACCGCAGTGGGCGGAATGCGGCCCTTCTCAGAGAGGTAGACCATCTCTAATCCCCAGCTCGAAAGGCCTCTTCAATCGCTTGGTGCGCGACCTCGGAAAGCTTGGGATTGTTGAATCGGTACCATACCGCGGTATGCGCGTCTGCCACTGCCGCGATCACGCGATATCGTCTCGACCAAAGGTGGAGAACATCTCGGCACGATTCTGGTCGATTTCCTCCTCAGACGGGCCAGGCCCATACTTTGCCCAGATGCCGAGGAGAGACTTCTTCGGTGTCTTGGCTGGCGCCGCCTTTTCGGGCGCAGAAGCGAGAATTGGCTCGATAGCCTGCCGAACGACTTGCTCCGGGGTTGTCCCAGCTGCACGCGCGTTCGCCAAGAGGTTGGCTTCTTCTGCAGGAGTCAGCGGGAGCGTCAGGTTCATTGCCAGGGGGCCTTGTCGACCTTCATGGTGCCAACCCTTGACTCGCACTAGGAGGTACCAAGTGCGCTCCTGGGACACCACCCGGCTTCAAGCAACGTATCATGGCTGCGATTCGTACAGGATTCTCCCTCACTCAAACGGGGCGTCGTAAGCCGCGGCGGCGATCTCTCCCAGGGCATCGCCAACCAGGTGAGCGCCAATGGCGGGATCCACCGCAACGAAGTTCGCGTAGGCGGCAATCGCCAGCATCCTTCCATCCTTGGTCTTCACATAACCCGCCAGGCCCTTGCCGTCCACCATCAGGTTCTTACCCAATGCGTTGTAACTTCCGTAAGTGCCGGTCTTGGCCATGACGTGCCCGGCGGCGGGAGAGTTTACTTGAATATCCCACAAGGTACCGTCCTTACCGAGAACAGGCAGAGCCGCAAAGTAAGCCGGAAAAAATACTTGCTTGGTAAGGTACACGAGAAACCGGACCATGAAATCGGGCGTGAACAACGCAGCCCCACCGGCGCCATCACTTTGCGCGGCGGCCGTTACATCCAGGCCGGCTCTTTCCAGGAATCCGCGCTCGAGGTCGAAGCCCGCCTGATCCATGTCTTCCTTGGCGTGACCAACCACGGCGCCCACCAGGTAGGGCATCATACTGGCGTGCAGGTTCTGACTCACCTTCAGGGTCACTTTCGCTTCCTCGGCAAACGGCGCGGAAATATGCTCGGCCAATTGCGCTTCCGGCATATAGGGCTGCGCCGGCTTGACCGTGATGGGCGAGGAAGCCATTCCCACTTTGATTCCTTCCTTCCGCAGCGCCTCGGTGAATACCGCCGCTGCGAATGCGCTGGGCTCCGGCACCCGGTAGGTTCTCAACACCGCCTTCGATCCCAAAGGCAACTCACCCTCCACAATCACGTTGTGAGCGCCGTTGGCCGCTCGATCGTCATGCCCAATGCTGACGCTCGTTGCGCCGCCCGGCGGGCCCGTTTTGGTGTGGTTGACGAACGTCACGTACCCGGTCTCCGGCGAGGTGTTGACAACGGCGGGAGCATCGGCGTTGGGGCCCGGGCTGATGATTACATCCACGACGTTGTCATTCACGATGATCGGGGAAATCGTGACGCCGGTGCCCAACTCGCGCTCGCCTTCCGGAAACAGGCTGATATCCACACGAACGCTGCCATCAATACGCTTCACGCCGGCAGCCGCAACCTGGCGAGCCAGATCGCGCAACACCACGGACGGGTCGCCCACCACCACCTCCGCTCCCGGCAAGCCACTGTAGGAATGATCGACGTTTCGAAACGCCAATGTTCCGTCAGGCTGAGCGCGATTCGAGATGTCCGGATCGCCCGAAGCAACCAGAATCA
>Ga0302325_10030342_pt1 | contig 11150 bp, 4 predicted proteins | sample Palsa_T0_2_FD_201948 | JGI IMG/M metagenome (GOLD analysis project Ga0302325, IMG submission 201948) | Peat permafrost microbial communities from Stordalen Mire near Abisko, Sweden - Palsa_T0_2 | ecosystem: Environmental > Terrestrial > Soil > Palsa > Peat permafrost | place: Sweden: Abisko...
CGCCGGGCAGGGTGCCGGCAGAGGCGAATCTCCTGAGCAAGCTTTCCTGGAGATAGCGGGGGATGCCTGGGACACGCTCATGGGCGGGTTCACGACGGTGCAAAGCGTCGGCGCAGAAGCGGACGCGCCGCTGCGCGATGCCATTAATCATGGCGAGATTCCCGGGCCGCGGATTCTGACCGCCATCCGGCCTCTTAGCGGCGGCGGCCGAGGGAACAGGACGCCGGAGGAGATTCGGGCGTACGTTGATCAGGACAAAGCGATGGGCGCGGATTTGATCAAGATTTTCGCTTCAGAAAGTATCCGTACGGGAGGCAAGCCCACGCTCACTCAAGACCAACTCAACGCCGCTTGCGACGAAGCCCGCAAAGACGGTTTGCGAACTCTGGTTCATGCGTATGGCGAAGCGGTGCGGATGTCTGTGTCAGCCGGCTGCACCGAAGTGGAGCACGGCATGCTGATGGACTTGGCCGATTTGAAGCTTATGGCCGAACACGGCACGTATTTCGATCCCCAGGCTGGCTTGGTGCAAAATAACTATTTTGATCACGCCAAAGAATACCTCGGCACCCCCGGCTATACCGAAGAGGGCTTCGACGCTATGAGAAAAGTTTTGCCGAGCGATATCGCGATGGTTAAGCAAGCGCTCGCCACGCCGGGGCTGAAGGTGGTTTTCGGGACCGATGCCGTGGCCGGCGCGCATGGTCATAACGCCGAAGAGTTCATTTATCGGGTACGGGAAGCCGGGGAGGATCCTATGCGGGCGTTGGTTTCCGCCAACTCACTAGCGGCCGAGTCGATGAAACTGCAAGATCAGGTCGGTTCGATCGCTCCCGGCCTGCAAGCCGATATCATCGCGGTGGGTGGCGACCCCCTCACCGACATCACGACCGTGCGGCGAGTGGTATTTGTGATGAGGAGCGGCACGATTTACAAGAATACCGTGAGCGAGCGGAAACGATAGGTCGTTTCATCGCGATCAAAACAACACGGCAGCGCTGTCGCGAGAGCTCGAAGTCGCCTTTCGGACTTTACTCCCTTTAAACGATAAGTTTCCGCGATCCACGGTGCCGCGGAAAGGGACCGTCGGAGACACCGGCGGCGCCTACAACGCGTTGCCCTATTTCTGGCGATAACAGCCCTTCCGTCCACTTATTGCGGCCGGCGCTGGCCCTGATATGCGGCAATATCGCCATTGCCGACAGCCGGTCACCGGCGACCTACGCCACAGGGTCCGCCCCTATCGACAGCTGCGCCAGTTCGTCGGTGGTCTGCTCCGGGAGCGCCTGAAACCCCCTACCAATGCCCGAGATCACCACCAGAGCCGCAGCACTGCCCACGCAGGCGAGCGCCATCCAGAAGGGCGCTGTCAGTCCCCATTGTCCCGCTGCAGCTCCGGCGATGGCCGAACTGGCAGCGACAAACAGATCGTAGAAGGCATTGAGTGCACCCAAGGCCGCTGCGCGCTCGGCCACAGGCACTTGGCCGACCACTACGGTTGCGAGAGCCGGCCATCGAAAAGCATAGCCCAACCCCACCAACGACGCGGCAGGGAGAGCCAGAACACTATTGTGGCCGGCCAGGATGGCGATCAAGCCCACCGCGAGGCACGCATAGCCCGCGAACAAGCTGCGCCGCGGTCCCACGCGGTCCCATACGATCCGGCAATCCACCGAAGACCGCACGTCCGAACAGCACGGCGGCCGCAAACGCGGGAAAAGCCCAAGCGGCGCCATGGCCACGATGAGGCAGAAGCAGGACCAGAAACCCGGCCATAGCTGCGTAGGTGACATTACCCAATCCCAGCAAAATCCCTGGCAGCAGCACGGGCGGCGGAAACCAGCGCGACGGCGAGTGCTGGTGAGGCCGCGCCTCTTCGTCCATCACGAAAACGATGGCCATTACCGCGAGGGAAGAGACGGTCAGGAACACTGCCACGGACGACATGCTTCCAAGCACCTGCCCGATAGCCGGTCCGATGGACAAACCACCCCAAATCCCAGACGAGAGATAGCCGAGGGCTTGCGCGCGCCTGTTGTCTGGCGCCACGTCAACCACCCATGCCACCGCGGTTGGACATTATGGAGAGCAAGATACGGGCCGGAACGCCATGGAGTAGTCTCAATGACCAGTCTTGTTTCCATCGGGTTGCTGACTTATGCTTGATACTTCCCGGAGTGTTCGAGTTAGTCATTACAGTTCTCGCGCGATCCGCCAGTTGAACAATACAGCGTGAGTTAGCAGATCAGAACGCGGGCGGCCGAAGGGAGCGGGTTGCTAAACGAACTCCTCCGCTGCTTCTCCGCTGCTCCAGCGGTCGATCGCTGTGAATTCCATCGACCGTCGGAAACGATTCTTTCCAAACTACTCGCTGATTCTTGATTAGACTTTCTACTGTCGCTGATATTAACCCTCCTCGATGGCTCAACTTCGTTCCATTCCACCATGTCGTTTGTCTCGGGCACCCTCCCGCCGGGCTGTTCAAACCGCGGTTGCCTTCCCCCTTCGGCCCGAAATGCCGTTAGGCGTTATCCTTCGGAATCGCTGTCGCGTTCGCCGGAATTCTCACGTGATATAGTCTTTGGGAAAGGAGGGAAGATGGAATCCGATACAGCACAGGACGATGTCGTCTACAAAGTGGTTTTCAACCACGAGGAGCAGTATTCGATCTGGCCTGCCCACCGCGAAAATCCTCTTGGCTGGCGCGATGCCGGGAAGATTGGAGCGAAGAGCGAGTGCCTGGAGTATGTCAAGGAGGTTTGGACCGACATGCGCCCACTGAGCCTTCGAAAACGAATGGCGGCCGCGGCGGAAGAGCGTAAGGACTAGGCGTGCCCTCTCGATGTGGCCGATACTTGGTTCAAAGCCCTCGCGATTGCGCGCCTCTGCTGCGGCTATTCTGCTTTCCATACGCCGGTGGAGGGCCCTCGATGTTCCGCCAATGGCGTTCGCAATTGCCGGAGTGGGTCGACTTGGTTCCGGTCCTGTTGCCGGGCCGCGAAAGCCGCTTTTCCGAGACGCCGTTCACCAATCTTGGGCCACTGACCGACGCGGTCGTGGAGGCGATGGCGTCCGAACTCGACGTACCGTACGCCCTTTTTGGGCACAGCATGGGAGCGCTCGTCGCGTTCGAGGCAGCACGCCGCCTCGATGCCGGTCCCGGCAGACGGCCTTCGCTCTTGCTGGTGGCGGGCCGGGTTGCGCCGCACTCCCGCCCGCGCGAAAGGATGATTCACCAACTGCCGGACGATCACTTCATCGACTATCTTCAGAAAGTGAACGGCACCGAGCCCGAAATTTTCGAAGATCGGAGCTTGATAGACATTCTTCTGCCCGTGTTGCGTGCGGATTTCGCTGCGTGCGAAACGTATGTTTATCGGCCGGGCCAGCCGTTGGCGTGTCCCATCACAACGTTTGGGGGCATCGAGGATCGCGAAGTCGCCGAAGCAGATGCAGCGGCGTGGTCAATCCACAGCGCGGCTCGATTTCGACTGCACATGCTGCCGGGCGGTCACTTCTTCGTCAATTCAGAGAGAGCACGGATGGTGTCGCTTATAGCTTCTGAATGCGTATCGGTGGGCGCGGCCCCCCCGGCGCCGCAATAGCGAGGATCACAGATCCGGAACCAGTAGCATGCCGCGAACAGCGGGACCGGGCTGAAACGGACGACGCTCGCCATTGGCCCACGACCTGTGTTGATCGCAGAAATTAGGTGAAAGCGGATACCCGGACTGGCCGCAGGGCATCTCCATGCTGCTGCGCTCCTTGCGGCCCGGGGACACGATCATCCTCAAAGTCGACCCGAAACGTGGCGTTGACACGCGGACACAATACTGCGATCCAGCCAGGGCATCTCGCGGCATACTGAGAAGCCGTGCTACCGGCCGTAGCATTTCGTGCAGTGGATGCACGATCGCTGCCGCGTTCAGCTTACCCCAGTCCGGCAGTTTGCCCTTCTGAGCGCCGGAACGTAAGGATCGGGAACTCTCGGCGAGACACGCTCTAAAGAAAGCGTTCCAATCCGTGTGATGCTCCGGATACGGGAGCAGTTCGGGAATTCTCTCTGTGAGAAGTTGCCGAAGTGGCGTTTCCAGGTTGCCCCAGGAGTAGGCGAACTGCTCATCGTTCTGTAAGCACGGAGCAACAATCGGGCCGAGCGTCCCGCGCGCCAATCCTTCCCGGAACCGGACCAGAATGCCCATCGCTCTTGAATCACAGTCGGCCTTGCCGTTCCAGGTGGCAACCAAGGTCCGGATTTCCTTGAGTTCGGGGGCGATGGCCGGCGCCTGCGTGGGCAGGATCTCCAGCACGAGATCGCGATAGAACTCGTAGAATCCGGCTGTAGTATCCAGCTGAAGATCGTGCAGAGATTGTTCATCGATGTCACTCATTTCGCGCAACTGTCCGTTGATGCGATGCGCGCGATAACCGTTCGCGAAGTTGTAGCCCAGCAGGTAAGGATAGTCCTTGCCCACAACCCGGTTATTGGCGGTCGCCAGGAAACCGCAGGCAGGGTTGGTCAAACCAGGCGACTGGTTTTCGGGAATATAGCCGGTCCACCCAACACCCTGGTTCGCCCAGGATTGAGCCGAACTGCCATCGAACCCTGCGCGAATCGGAATCTTTCCCGACAACGTCCAGCCGATCTGCCCGGCATCGTCAGCCGCCAGCACGTTGAGAGGAGGTCCGGCGAACGACCGTGCGATTGCGATTGCATCGTCCACGCGGGTGGCCGTATCGAGGTGAATAAGCGCGAAATTCACCGCGGATGAATCGAGGGCGGTCCAGCGCACCGCAACCCGGCTTCCCATGAGTGGACGGGCGCTTACCGGACCCCAGATCGTCGTCAACACTTCCGTAACATGGGGTGCGCGGCCGCGGACGGCAATCGTCTCGCGTACGGATTCAAAACGGCGCCAACCTTCAGGAGTCCGGTACTCATTCTCCCCGTCCAGTCGCTCCTCAATCTCTATTAAATCAAGGCAGTCCGCAGCGGCGTTAGTTACACCCCAGGCGACGTGGCCGTTGGATCCGGCGACCAGAACGGGAACCCCCGGCGTCAGTACGCCGGTTAGCTCGACCCCGTCGTAGTGAAGGTTTGCCCGATACCACTGATTGGGCACAGTAAGACTCAGATGCAAATCGTTGGCGAGAATCGATACGCCGTCCTTGGTCTTGGAACCGTGCACCACCCAGCCATTCGATCCGGCCGGTATTGTGTCGGCCTGTACCAAAGTGTTGGGTAGCGATTCAGACTTGCGCCGCGCCTTTTGAAATAGAGCCGCCAGGCTGCGAACCGGGATGGGAGTCGCCGGGCGGTTCGAGCCCTCGCCTCCCAGCAGCACACTGCTGTAGAGGCCGGTATCCGGGGTTAAAAAGTCGACCACGTCGGCCGGCAGCGATCGCCTCATCACGGTCATCATTCGCTCGGCGCTCTGGTCCCCGCAAAGCATCTGGAACATACCCAGCATCACGAGAATACTATCCTCTGCGGTCCAGGGTTCGGGAACGTATTTCAGGACTAGGCATTCGAACGGTTTCGGTTCAGCACTTTGAATGAAACTGGTGACGCCGTCCGCGTAGCCTTGCAGGACCGCTCGTTCGAACTCGGGAAGCCTGCCCAGAATCTCTTTACCGGCCCGGAGGAAGCCGAATGCGCGCTGCCCGACATCTATATCGATCGTGGCATCGCCGAATATCTCCGATAGCCGGCCGGCGACGGATCGGCGTTGCAAGTCCATCTGGAAGAGGCGATCGCGCGCGGTCACATAGCCTAGAGCGCGGAATGCGTCGAGGCGTGACTGCGCAGTGATAGAGGGCACTCCATAACGATCGAAGTTGAGAGTGACCGAGTGCTCGAGACTGGGTACAACCTGCCTGTCAATCTGTTGCGGAAGCGAGCGGCGAAGCCGCGTGAGCAAATATGCCAGCGGACGTACAAGGGCGCGGGCGCGGAACGCAACAACCGATAAACCAATCAGAAAGGAAGCTGTGAGTACGGCGGCGATTAATGCGGGCGGACGTTGCAGAACGCCTGGCCGGCTGAGGACGATCGTCGCGGCCGCGCCCCCCCCAAGGAGAACCACAACGGCGGCCATCTTCAGATAAAGCGGCGCTCTACGAAGCAGTACCCTGATGAGCGTCACCGGGATCGGCATCTTTAGCGCGGACGCACGGATGCTCATCCGGCCAAGCCTGACTCCGTAACGCTTTTCTCGATCGACGAAGCGCTCGCCCCTGCCCCAGCGGTCAGCCTCTGGTAGGGTTCCGTAACGCCTTGGCTCAGAATGTCCGACAACTGCGCGAGCATGCCCTCAATGGTGGCAGGCTCAAACAGGCTCGTCTTGTACTTTATCGACGCGGCCAATCCATCGGGCTGCTTGGCCACCTCTAAGATCAGGTCGAAGGTGGTCGGCGTTTGGCTCTGCTCAAAGAGGTTATAGCTATCTCCGAGCGGTGTGATGCATAGGTCCGCCAAGTTGAGATCGTGGTCATGGATAGGATCGTCCTGGAAGATGAGTAGTACCTGGCACAAGGAGGAACGGTCCATACCGAGGTCGGCTTCCAGGGCCTTCACCACGATCTCGAATGGAATCTCCTGATGATCATAGGCATCTAACACCACAGCTCGGGCGCGCCGCACGAGCTCAGGGAACGTAGCATTGCGATTGATTTTTGAGCGAAGTATTACCGTGTTGACGAATAGACCCAGTAGATGCTCCGCGTAGTCGTAGTTGCGGTTCGCGACCAGGGTCGCAATCCGGATGTCGTCCTGGCCTGAAAGGCGGCTAAGGAGGAGCTGGAAAGCAGCAAGCACCGTGATGAAAGGCGTGGAGCCCTGCGAATGGCTGAAGCTCTGAATTGCCTGCGCGAGATTTACCGGTAGCGTCCTGCTGATTCGCGCCGACCGGAAATTCCTGGCGGGCCGGGGATGATCGGTGGGGAGGTCGAGTAGGGCGAGCGGACCTTGGAGTTGTTGCCTCCAGAAGGCGAGTTGCGCGTCCAGGATCGGGCCGGTCAACCAGCTGCGCTGCCAGTGAGCGAAGTCGGCGTACTGAAGACGAGGTTCCGGCAAGGGTGAGGGCTGTCCTTGATTGAAGGCCTGGTACAGAACCGTCAGCTCGCGTACCAGCAGACCCATCGACCACCCATCGAAGGCAGCATGGTGGATACAAAACAACAGAATGTGCTCAGACTCAGCCAGACGCAGGAGAACGCAGCGCAGAAGGGGGACGGTGTCGAGATGGAATGCGTCGGCCGCGGCTTGGCGCGCCAAGTTCAGTGCGCGCTTTTCACGCTCGACCTCAGGCAGCTCGCTTAAATCGACCACCGGCACACTGATTTCCGCCGCGGCATGTATGACCTGCACGGGCTCGCCGTTGAAGTTGTCGAAAGATGTCCGTAAGACCTCGTGCCGCCGAACGATCTCCGTAAAGCTACTCTCCAGTGCCCTCGCACTCAGGCGCCCGCTCAGGCGCAAGGCCACCGGCATGTTGTAGAAGGGCGAACCGGGGAGTATCTGCTCCATCTCCCAGAAAGGCTCCTGGGCGAAGGAAAGCGGAAGGGGCGCATCGCGAGACACAGGGGTGATCGGAGGCCTCAAAAGCCCCGCACCCGAGCGGCGGGCGATGTCGATCCGCTGCGCGAGGTCGGCCAACACCGGCATCTCAAATATGCATCGCAGCGGCAGATCCACGCCAAAGACTTCGCGCAGCCGTCCTACCACCTGGGCCGCCAGCAGAGAGTGCCCCCCGAGCTCGAAGAAATCATCGTGTGCGCCCAAGTCCACTCGGTTTAGTAACTGTCCCCAGATACCTACCAGAAGCTCTTCGGTCGGAGTCCGCGGCGGGACAGGGGCCACGCCCGCGATTTCCGCGGCGCGTTCCGGCGAGGGTAGGGCAGTGCGGTCGAGCTTTCCGTTGGGAGTTAGTGGCCATTGGTCTATCCGGACATAGGTGGCTGGCAGCATGTAATCCGGCATCTGCCTCCGGAGATGCGCGCGGAGTTCCGCTCCAGTCGGACCATCCGATGGCGCCACTACATACGCCAAAAGGGCGTCCCTGTGCACCATCACCACCGCGCCCTCCACGCCAGGACATTGCTCCAGCGCCGCTTCTATCTCTCCCAACTCGATCCGGTTGCCGCGCAGCTTGACCTGTCCGTCGCGCCGCCCCAGATACTCCAGCGCCCCATCGGCGCGAAACCGCACCATGTCTCCCGTCCTGTACAGACGTCCTCCGGGCTCATTTCCAAATCCGTCGGGCACGAATTTTTCAGCCGTCAGATCCGGCCTGCGTAGATAACCCCGCGCCAGCCCCACTCCTCCCAGATACAACTCCCCGGCCACGCCCTCTGGAACCTGCTGCCCTTGCCCGTCCACCACGTACACCCGCGTGTTCCAGATCGGCCGCCCGATCATGACCGGAATATTAGCGCGGCACTGCCATGCGGTTACATCGATGGCGGCCTCCGTAGGTCCATACAAGTTGTGCAACTCCGCACTAAGGCGCGATAAGAATTGCTCCTGGACCTCGAAGGGGAGTGCTTCTCCGCTACAAATCACCCTTCGGATCGACCGGCACCTGTGGAGACTGGATTCCTGCAGGAAGACGCGCAGCATAGAAGGGACGAAGTGCAGCGTGGTGATCGAGTGCCGGTCAATCGCATTGACGAGGTACGCACTGTCGCGATGGCCATCGGGCTTGGCCATCACCAGTCGGGCTCCCGTCATTAGTGGCCAGAATAATTCCCAAACCGAGACATCGAAGGAGAACGGTGTTTTCTGCAGGACACGGTCGGCAGCGCCCAGGCGATAAGCGTCTTGCATCCAAAGCAGCCGGTTGCAGACCCCCCGATGCGTGTTGACAACTCCTTTCGGCCTGCCCGTCGAGCCGGACGTATAGATCACATAGGCCGGATTATCAAGCGCGGCACCCGAGGGGAAATCCACGCTGCCCTCCGGCCCAGCCCCCTGGGTTGACCGATCGAGGGAAAGCATGTGCGCCGCGTCCATGGGCAGCCCATTCAGCGTGGCGCTTCGGCCCAGTATCACTCGCGGACGGGCGTCGGCCAACATGAAGCGCAAGCGCTCGGGAGGGTAATCGGGGTCGAGGGGCAGGTATGCGCCGCCGGACTTGAGAATCGCAAGCACCGCCACGACCAATTCCACGGATCGCTCCAGGCACACGCCGGCTAGTTCCTCTGGTCCCATCCCCAATGCCCGCAGCTGGCCTGCCAGTACGTTGGCTCGCCGGTTCAATTCGGCATACGTGAGGCTGGAGCGTTCATCTACTACGGCGATCGAATCCGGTGTGCGAGCAACTTGGGACTCGATCAACCGATGGAGGCAATCCTCGTCCGGATGCTCCACGCGAGTTGCGTTGTACCGGTGGAACGCAGCCTGCTCCGCGGCGCTAAGGATTGAATGCTCTGAGATCCGGCGGTCCGGATGACTGACGATTCCATCCAGCAGGGTCCGAAAATGTTCGATCATGCGGGAGATGGTCTTCGCATCAAAAAGATCGGTGTTGTATTCGAAAGCTCCATCCAGACCTTGCTCCGTCTGAGAGAGGAACAAGGTGAGATCGAACTTGGACGATTCCGATAAAGCTGCGAGCGGCTCAACATCGATTCCGGGCAACCGGAGTCCCGGTGTTGGCGAGCCTTGAAATACAAACATCACTTGGAACAAGGGGTGGCGGCTCAGGTCGCGGTTCGGCTGAAGCTCCTCGACCAACTGCTCAAACGGTAGATCCTGATGAGTGAATGCATCGAGTACCACTTTCCGCACATGGCGCAATGTGTCCGTGAAACTCAAGTCTCTCGCCACATTGCATCGCAGTGGCAGCGTGTTGAAGAAGTAGCCGATCAGTTCTCCCAATTCTGGAGAAGTCCTATTCGCGACAGGCGCACCGACGATGATCTCCTCGCAATTCGAGTAGCGGGCGAGCAAAACGGCAAACGCCGTCAGCACGGTCATGAACAGAGTTGCGTGCCCGCGGCGGCTGAGTGCGGCCAGTTCCGCCGATAACTCCGCCGCTATTTCGAATGTCATGGTCGACCCACGATACCTTTGAATATTTGGGCGGGGGCGATCGGTGGGGACGTCGAGTACGGCGAGGGGACCTTGGAGTTGTCGTCTCCAGTAGGCGATTTGCGCATCAAGGACGGAACCGGTAAGCCATTTGCGCTGCCAGTGAGCGAAGTCGGCGTACTGAAGAGGCGGTTGCGGCAGTGGGGAGGGCTGGCCTTGCTCAAAGGCTTGGTATAGCGCCGTCAGTTCACGAACCAGCACGCCCATTGACCAGGCATCACCAGCGGCGTGGTGCATACAGAACAACAGGATATGCTCGTCTGCCGCTAGACGCATCAGGAAGCAACGCAGAAGCGGAGCGCTGGTAAGCTGGAACGGGCGGGCGGCTGCCTGGCGCGCTAACTCGAGGGCGCGTGTCTCACGATCGGCTTCAGCCAACTCGCTCAGATCGATAATCGGCAGCTCAATGTCCATAGCGGTATGAATGAACTGTATGGGTTCGCCGCTGGAGTTGTCGAATGAGGTCCGCAATACCTCATGCCGACGCACGATCTCCGTAAAGCTGTGCCCCAGTGCTTCCGTGTCCAGGCCCCCCCTCAGACGCAAGGCAACTGGCATGTTGTAAGCGGAGGCTTCAGGATCGAGTTGGTGGATGAACCACTGGCGCCGCTGCGCGAATGAGAGCGGAAGAGGAATATCGCGAGGAGCAGGCGTGACCGGAGGCCGCAAGAGTTCCGTACCCGAGCGGCGGACGGCGTCGATTCGCTGAGCCAGATCGGCCAACACGGGCATCTCGAAGATAGAGCGTAGGGGCAGATCCACGGCAAAAACTTCGCGCAGCCGCCCGATAACCTGGGCCGCGAGCAGAGAATGGCCCCCGAGCTCGAAGAAATCGTCGTGTGCTCCCAGGTCCACCCGGTGCAATACGTTGCCCCAGATGCCGGCCAGTAGCTCTTCGGTCGAAGTCCGCGGCGCCACAAAACCCTCGCTTTGGAATTCGGCATCATGCTCCGGCGAGGGGAGAGCGGCACGGTCGAGCTTGCCGTTAGGGGTGAGCGGCCATTGGTCCAGCCGGATATAACTGGCCGGAAGCATGTAATCGGGTAACTGCCTCCGC
>Ga0302325_10030343_pt1 | contig 11149 bp, 11 predicted proteins | sample Palsa_T0_2_FD_201948 | JGI IMG/M metagenome (GOLD analysis project Ga0302325, IMG submission 201948) | Peat permafrost microbial communities from Stordalen Mire near Abisko, Sweden - Palsa_T0_2 | ecosystem: Environmental > Terrestrial > Soil > Palsa > Peat permafrost | place: Sweden: Abisko...
CCATCGTTCGCCATGTTGAATCAGACAGACGCTGATTCGGGTATCCCCCGACCAGAGTCACGGCTTCCGGGATTTGGTATAAGTCGCTCGAACGCTGTTCCCGCATTTTATCCGAAAGGATTGCACGGGCTATCGGCCCAACAGGGAGGGTGTGTTCCAAACCGTTTTTCGTCAGCTCGCCCGGCAGGGTAACAGTCTGGGCATTGTCGGAATAGTACCGGTCGGCGAGGGCGCCTGTTTCTCCGCGGCGCTGCCCCATTAAGATTAGAAGGCGGACGATCTCAGGAAAGTCGCCCTCCATCTGAAGCGTTGCAAACCAAACTTTCCGCAACTCCTCGTCGGTCAGGATGCGCTTGCGGCGTTTCGGCCTAGCCAACTGAATACCTTCTAGAGGATCGACGGCGATGTACTGCCGGCGCTTGGCCCACCGGAAGAACATACGGGATACCGCTTGCGCGTGATGCAATTCGCTGGGGGTAGCTACCAGCTCGTCGGTGATCGCAGACAGCATGTGGGTCGTAATGCCCGTCATCCGCTTGTTTCTGAGTACCGGCAGATAGTGGCTTTCCAAGATGTGCGTATAGCCCCGCTGGGTGCTGGGCTTCTTGAGGTCGATGTGGGTCTTCTTGAACGTCTCGTACGCTTCCCCGAACGTTACGCGGCCGGTGGGGGGCTGCGCAGAGGCAAGGAGCCGCTTCGCCTCAGTCCGGGCGTCTTGGAGTGACACGGACGGATAGTGGCCGATGCGGACAAGCTGACGGTCATGGCCCCGCATGACGATCCACGTTCGCCGATTCTTGCCCACCCGGATGCCAAAAGCCGGCGTCGTCAGGTCAAAGTATTTGCCTGGCGGTAGCGATCGGACAGTTAGATCGGTGAGCTTCGTCCGCAAGAAATTTGTCTCTTTTTGTCTCTCGGCAGAGAGGTGCTGCGAGGTTTTTCCACGCAAGAGACTATCAAAGTTACGCCTGCAAATAAAGGATTACATGGCGTACGTGTTCGCCATGTTGCGCGGTGTAATCGCTGAAAATTTGTTTACAAAACCGCTGCTCTACCGCTGAGCTAAACCGGCTAACCCAACTCAATCATCCATCGATGCCTAGAAAATTCCGGCATTGCCTGCCGCAAAGCGGTGTGGATGGGGCGGGCGGGCCGTCGAATAACAGACTTGTCCTGCCGCGGCTAGGCGACCTTGCGCTGATCCTGAAGCTGAAACTCCAGGTCCTCGATCAGCTGGGCCAGCCGTTCCCGCGTCAGGGGATCGGACGGCTCCAGGGCCAGTCGGCGGGCTTGCGCCAGCCTTCGATTGAGTTCTTCGCGGTCTCTGCGGGTCATTGGCGGCTCCTGCCCAGTAGACGGACGGGTCCTTAAAATGTTCACAGAGAGCTTCACACATCGTTAATGATCCGTGACCCGAAGCACGCATCGGCTGGGGCACCGCAGGCTCATGAGGCATAGCTTGTTGGGGGTATCTCGGTGGGGAGCCGCGGTAAGGGCCTGTTTCGACCCCCTGGTGGCCGCATTTGAATCAGCCAGAGCCGCCTTTTTCGGGCCAAAAGATCGATTCTCGGATTAGGAGTTGTTTTTCCGGAACACCAGTAAAAGTAGCGGCTTGGTTCCTTAGCAAGCAAAAAGGAACACCCTCATGCCAACTCGCTTTGGCGTCACCGATACCCTTACCTGCCCGAAATGCAAAAATTCCATGCGCTTGACGAGGCGGACCCCGCATCCGTCGCGGGGCCATGATTTCGAACGGCAGACCTTTACCTGCCGGAATTGCCAGTCTGAAATCGAGAGAGACGCAGATCCCACGGGCGCGGTGGCGGCATGAACCAGCAACCACCCACGCCGTGGCTTCCCACGACGGATATCGAGCGATCAAGACCTCAAGCAGCTGGACTGCGCATCTCGCGATGAAGGAGGTATGGAGGATCGGTGGATCAGCGATTTCATCAAACGCCTCGACTCCGCAATCGGGGATATCGGTCGCAAGAAATGAAGCGCTGTGGGATGGATCCCGGCTTTATGAACTGGCGACGACGGCGTCCGACGGGTGCGTCAGTTTCTCGGGCCGTGGGCTTGCCGGTGCCGCCTGCGTCCACCCCGGCGCGTCCGGGCATGCAATCTCCACCCGACACCCGGGACCGGAGAAGATCGTCAATCGAAAGCCGTGCAACTTGACGATCGCGGTGACGAGATTGAGGCCAAGACCCACGCCCGGTGTATTTCTGATCTTGTCGGAGCGATAAAAACGCCGCTGCACGGCATCGCGCTCCTGGGCGCTGATGCCGCCGCCGGTGTCGGTCACGCGCATGATGACCGCGCCTTCGCCGCGCAGCAACTCGACGCTCACTTTTCCGCCTTCAGGTGTAAACTTGATGGCGTTGTCGACCAGGTTGGCGACCGCCTCGATCAACAAGTCACGGTCGCCGCGCACGGTTATGCGGTGCGTCGCTTCGACATGCAGCACGATATTCTTGTTCTCGGCGATCGGCTCATAGATATCGCAGACCTCGTCCAGCATCTCGTCGAGCGCGACCTCGCCGAAGCCCGCGGACCGCCGGCTGTTTTCGATCTCCGCCAGCCGCAGCAGCGCGGTAACAATCGTCAGCGCCTGATCGATGCCGACAATCGACTTGTCCGCGACGGCCTGCAGCTGTTCCAGCGTGGTGGCATTGGTGCGTCCGCGCTCCAGCGTCAGCCGCGCGCGCGTCAGCGGCGTTCGCACGTCATGGGCGATGTCGTTGCCGACGCCGGCGAGCGCATGGATCATCGTTTCCATCTTGTCGAGCATGCCGTTGACGATGATCGCGAGTTTCGAAAGCGGCTCATCGACCGAACGGTAGGGAAGCCGCTCGCTCAGATCGCCGGCGATGATGCGCTGGACCCGCTGGTTGATTTCCTCGATGCGTTTCTGCGCGCGCACGCTCAGCCACGCGCCGGCGATCAGGCAAAGAAAGAAGGCCGGCACCAGGCCGAGCGTGACCGCGAGGCCAACGACATGGGAAATCTTGTTGGCTTCGTCGACTTCGCGTCCGATCACCAGCACATTGCCATTCGGCATGCGCCTCGCGATGGCGCGGATCACACAATTCGTCTGCCCGCCGTCCGGAAGCATCTTGACAATCGGAACGCTCTGAACCGTGTCATTCAGCTTGAGCTCAGGCGGCATCTGCTCCAGATTGCCGCCAATCCGGCGGCCCTCCGGATCGAACAGTCCGGCATGCTGAAGGCTGCGCGAATCTTCCTTCAGATGTTGATTGATCGCAATCAATCGACGCTCTTCCGGTGTCGCCGCAATGATGTTCAGCGTGCCGGCGAGCACGCTGTCGGATCGCGCGATCAGGTATTCTTCGGTCTTCCAGTAGATGAAGCCGAACAGCACGGCGACAAACATGGCCAGCACGGCCGTCACCGTCAGCGCCCAGCGGAAGGTCGTTGTGTATATGAATTGCGGTGCACGCATCGGGTCTCGCCGGCTGGATGTCGTCACTTGACCTCGACAGCGGCGGTTCGCTGCCGTCGTCTAGATTTTTTGGCCCGTGCGAAGGATGAACCCGGTGCCGCGGACACTGTGGATCATAGGGGTATCGCCAGGCCCGTCTACCTTATGCCGCAGGCGGCCCATATGCACGTCGACAAGATTGGTGGCCGGAACAAATTTGTAGTTCCAGACCTCCTCGAGCAGCATGGCCCGCGTCAGCAACTGATCGCAGCGCTGCATCATGTATTCGAGCAGACGAAACTCGCGGGGCAACAGGTCGATGACACGCTCTCCGCGCTTGACGGTGCGCTCGATCAGGTCGAGCTCAAGCGGTCCCGCCCGCAGTATCCGCTCGCGCGATTCCGCCGGACGACGCAGCAGGGCTTCGATACGCGCAATCAGTTCCACGAATGCGAATGGTTTGGTGAGATAGTCGTCGCCTCCCATCCGCAGTCCGCGCACGCGGTCGTCGACCGCGCCAAGCGCACTCAACACCAGCACCGGGGTACGCACCTGGTCTTTCCGCAGGGCCTCGATAACCGTAAGGCCATCCATTCCCGGCAACAGCCGATCGACGATCATGGCATCGGGCCGCAACGAGCGCGCCCGGTCGAGGCCTTCGATTCCATTGGCCGCCCACACGACTTCAAAGCCGCAATCGGCTAGTTCGGCGGTAATCTCTTCGGCCGTTTCGCTGTCGTCCTCGATCAGAAGCAGTTTTGTCATCGGCCGACCCTCAACTACCGCGAGCTTGCTCACGATGCCCGGGCGTCCAACCGCCGAAGCCGTATGTTTACCCGAGACGAATGCCATCATATGTCGACGTCCTGTGGGACAGCGGCGTCCCTGATTGGGAATACCAGTCAGGATGCGCTATCCGCCTGCGGCGGCCTGACACACATCCCGGGCAGGCGCGGGGAGCCTACCCATTGAAGACATAGGTATGATCAATCGGCCCCGCCATTAAATTGCGTGTTAGCTTCGCAATCACCGCGTCGTGCCGGTCCGCTCAACATTCTGTGATGGGGGAAGCCGAGCCCGGGCCATCGCGATCTGGCAGGCGTCCTGCGAAGTTGAAATGGTGCCGTCGCTGCATTCGAATCTGGCGGGCGCAACATCGGCGACCGGTGGAGGGTTGGCCGGTGGGTTGGCCTGCACCTGGGCTGGCTGGGGCGCGGGTGCGGGCGCCTGCGCCACCAACTTCTGGAAGTCAGCGCAGCCGGCGCACCAAACCAGCATCAATAGAGCAAGGGCTGACCGCACCTGCGTAGCCTCCGGCGACATCTCAGCGGCCAACAGGATTGGTCTTGTCTCGGCCAACCGGCAGCCCGCGGCTTTTGCAGCATACAATGGCCGCAGATGATTCGGACACATCCGGTCGCCGCGCTGCAAACCGGACCACCCGCGCTGCGGTGCTATGGTCGATGCACGAGAATCAAGTCCTGCCGGGGAGAAACGACATGGTGAACAGGCTGACGCCGGCGGTTGTTGCACTTGCCGTGTCGATGGTTCTGCTCTCAAGCCTGACGTTTTTCTTGGGCCTGACTGGGGCGCACGCCGCGGATCCCGGGTTTTGCAGACAATATGCCAAGGCCGCCCTCACCCAGGTGCGTGGCGGATTGTCCAGTCCGGCCTGCGCCGGCGCCCTGCAGGGCGCCCGCTGGTCGACGGATTTTGCGGTTCATTACGAATGGTGTCTCGGCGCCTCCCTCGGTGCCGCGGGCACCGAAAGAGATGCACGCACGCAGCATTTGAGAGGCTGCGCCAGCCGATGATTTGAGCGCGGCGCCGGTCGGTTTTGTTTGCTCGACGCGCGGTTTTCCAGATCGTGAATGGATGTCCGGCGGGCAACATTCAAACGCAGGCAACATTCAAACACTGCGCCGGAAGCCGGCTCACGCAAGACTCCGGCGCGACAACAAGTGCGGGCGCGAACGCAGGTTCCGGGGTCTTCCCGGAACGGCTTCAAATGGCCGTGATGGCCGTGTCCACGCGGCCTCGCGATGCGGAGGCGTCGGCGCCGCTGACAGCGCCTGCGGCGATCAGCGAGTCTAGAAACCGCCGCTGCCGAAGGGGTGAACAGGGATGGGCTGACAGGTGTAGTCGGCACGATCGTCCCAGCCGCCTCTTCTGCGCCAGGCGGACCAGGTCATGTAGTCATAGGTCCGGCTGAACGGATTTCCCGGGTCCCTGGGATCGCACGCAACATTCTGGATGTGGTTGGGGTTCACGCGCCTCGCCGTTTCGGCCTGCGCCATTGTCGGCCCCGCCAGCGCGAAAGAAACAACCGCGGCAGTGCCAAGAAGCCTGAGTTTCGTCATCCGTTCCTCCTTAATCGGTCCGGTTAATAGGTCCGCCCGCATGCCAGCAAGCCTAGCCCAGGGCGCCGGCCAAGATTCGATGTTTCGTCCGGCTTATGTCCGCAAACGGTTCAAATAGATGTGACGGCCGCAGCAACAGAACCTGTCGCGGCGAATGTTCCAGATCCGGCTTGTGCCGGCTTCAAGGCGGTGTGAAGTTGCGGGATCGAGCAACGCGGCGGGGCAAAGCAGGCCATTCATGTTTGGAGTTCTGGGATTGGGTTTTTTGCTGGGCATGCAGCATGCGCTCGAGGCCGACCATATCGCGGCGGTTTCCAGCATCGCGGCGCGCCGCTCCGATGTCGGCGATATCGTCAAGCATGGGCTGACCTGGGGCTTCGGCCATACGCTGACATTATTCGTCTTCGCCGGCGCCGCGCTGGTGATCGGTCACGCGATCCCGGAACATCTGTCGCGACCGATCGAGACCGCCGTCGGCATCATGCTGGTCGGCCTCGGCGCCCATGTGCTGTGGCGGCTGTGGCGGGACCGGGTGCATTTTCATCGGCATGGCCACGACGACGGCGTGGTGCACGTCCATGCGCACAGCCATGCCGGTGAAACCGTCGCCCATATCAGCGCGCCGCACCGGCATGCGCATGGCTTTCGCTGGCGCACGCTGCTGGTCGGACTGATGCACGGCATGGCCGGCTCGGCGGCGCTGCTGGTGCTCACGGTATCGCAGGCTTCCAGCGTCGCGGTCGGGCTCGGTTATGTCGCGCTGTTCGGGGTTGGCTCGATGATCGGGATGGGCGCGCTGTCGACGGTGATTGCCGTGCCGTTGGCGTTTTCCGCGCGCTGGCTGACCTGGGCCAATAGCGGCCTGCAGGGCGCCGTCGGCGTCATTACCATCGCGATCGGCGCACGGACGATCATCGAGACCGCGTGGACGTGACCGGCGCGCGGTCTCGATGATCTGCGCGCGTTGCGGTCGCAAACCGCTGCCCGCTGTTGGGGAGTCCGCGCGGATTAACCGGCGTTAACGTTCTGATATCGCGATCGCTCGCAATTGACGGAGCGTGAAGGCTTTGGCGTTAGGCTTACCGTCAATTTGGCCGGCGGCCTTAACCCTTGGACCGGTGCGTTCGCTTAGGGTACCGCCCGTAATCGGGACTAAGACATCATGCGCGCGGCATTTGCATTGGCCTTTTTGATCGCGACCCCATGGACGGCTTTGGCCGATAGCCTTCCCGTCATCGTCATTCCCGGCCGCGCCGGCGTACCCATCATCATTAACGGCGTCGATGCTTCCTATGCCGTGGTCGAAGGCGATTGGGGGCTCGGCAAGGGCCTCCACATGCAGCCCACGGTCTATGGCGGACATCCGGTCGATCCGGACCCGCATGTCGGCCATTATTATCCGGGTTCCGGCCGCTTGCCGGGATACGGGCGCCTGGAAATCGAACCGCCCTCGAACGGCAAGCCGCAGCAGGCCGAGAGCTTCCATCAATCGTGGTCCGCGCAGTCCACCCCACAGCCGGTGCAGCCCGCCGTTCCGTTTTATCCGCCGCCGGTCATCGTCGCTCCGCAACACCACGAAACCGGCCCGCAGGATCCCGCCAACCCGCCGCAGGATTTTCCGGTTCGAAAACCCCGGAAGTTTCCCCAGTAATACCAGGTCAGCAGAACCAAGCCGACAAGGACCAGGTCAACACAAGCCAAGCCAACAAGAAACAACCCACAGGAGAGAGTGTAATGCGTCAGACGATTTCAGGATTGGTAGCGGCGTTAGCCGTGGTAGCTTTGAGCGCTGTGCCCGCGATGGCATGCGGCGGAGGCGGGCTGTTCCAGAGCTCATGCTCGCCCTGCGGACAGGCCTATGTCAGCCCCTGCGCGCAGCCCCAGGTCTATGTGGCTCCAGTGCCGGCCTATTCCGGCTGCAACAGCTGCGGCTGGGCCCATGAACGGCTTCCCGATCCGGTGCAGCAGTATGAAGTCGCGCCAGCGCCGCGGCAGCAGTATTATTACGTCGATCAGGGTCCGACCTATAGCGGTCCCGGCAATTTCGCGCCTTATCCGACCTATCGGGAAGGTGGGGTTTCGGGCTGGCATGCCTATCGCCATCACCCCTATTACTACGGCGCCCATCACTACCGTCCCTGGCATGAGCACGCCGGCTATCGCTATGGATACGCCCCCCATCACGTCTATGGGCCGCGCTACGGCTATCACATGCCGATGGCACCGCATCACTACGGCTATCGCGAGCACACGCAGCGCCGCTATTACTGATCGCCGCGCTTAATCGCACGAATCCGATGAAGGAGATCGACGCCCGTTCGCAGCTCGCGAGCGGGCGTCATCTTTTGGGGATGTTCAACCCATCAGGCCGAGCCTGATAGCGCCGATATAGAGCGCCAGCACCGCGGCATTCGACACGTTCAGGCTTTTGATTTCGCCGGGCATGTCGAGCCGCGCCACCACGCTGCAGGTCTCGCGCGTCAATTGCCGCAGGCCCTTGCCCTCGGCGCCGAGCACCAGCGCCAGCGGTTGCTGCAGGGCGATGGCGCCGAGATTTTCGCTGCCCGCGCTGTCGAGCCCGACCGTCATGAAGCCCTGATCGTTCATCTGCGTGAGCGCGCGCGCCAGATTTTGCACCGTGACCAGCGGTACCAGCTCCAGCGCGCCTGAGGCTGATTTCGCCAGCACGCCGGTCGCCTCGGGGCTGTGACGCGCCGTGGTGACGATGGCCTTGACCGCAAAGGCCGCCGCCGAGCGCAGGATGGCGCCGACATTATGCGGATCGGTGATCTGGTCGAGTACCAGCACGATGCCGTCTTGCGCCAGTTCATCGATGTCCGGCGAGGGCAGGGGATCGGCTTCCGCCAGCAGGCCCTGATGCACGGCGTCCGGCCCGAGGCGCTGGTCGATCATGGCCGGCCGCACGATTTCCGGCGTCACGGAGAATTTGATGTTGTCGTCGGCGAGCCGCCGCGCCGCGTTTTCGGTGAGCCACAGCTTGCGGATCTGGCGCTGTGGATTGGCCAGCGCTGCCGCGACCGTGTGCCAGCCATACAGGATGACCGGACCGTCAGGGCTGGATTCACGGCCGTGCCAGGCCGGCCGGCGGCCGGATTCGCTGGCGCGGTCGGGGCCTTTGCCGCCGCCGCGCCGGAACCTGGGCTTTCGATCGCGATCGTTCATGACAAGTCTTTCATGGCAAGGCTTGTGTCACGGGTTCCGAATAATGGCAATTTGGGGTCCCAAAGGCCTGAATTGGCCGCAGATCAGCCGGCGGCGTTGGTTGACTTTGCCACCGCCCATCCGCCATAAACCGCCCGACCGGGAGCCCGCCATCGGCCCCCGGTATTAACGTCATCGGTAGCCTAGCTGCCGCCATTTCGGCGGGTGGGTTGCGATGGGGTCTAAGTGGGGGAGTGTCCCGAGTGGCAAAGGGAGCTGACTGTAAATCAGCCGTCTTATGACTTCGAAGGTTCGAGTCCTTCTTCCCCCACCATCCTTCGCTTGCTGCGCAAGCTACGGCTCGGCAAGCCGCAGCGGATGGGCCGCTTTATGGGAGCCACGGCTCGGCTCGCCCTCCTGCTTCGCGCGCCGCGAAAGCTGACCGGTGTCGATTTTTCAAGCCTGGTTCACCGATGAGAGCATCCGGTTTCGGGTTCGCGCGCTGAAGGCGAGGTTTCGCGATCAGACCGCGGAGTTCGACGTCATCCGGCAGCACGTCCGGTCAGGCGATATCGTCTGCGACATCGGCGCCAACAAGGGCAGTTTCATCTTCTGGCTGTCGCGCTGGTGCGGAACCGGCCGGGTGGTCGCCTTCGAACCGCAGCCGGAATTTGCCCGGCGCCTGGCCGAGCTGTGCCGGACGATCGGACTGGACAATGTGCGTGTCGAAGCCAAAGCGGTCTATTCGCATTCCGGCGATCAGGAACTGTTCGTTCCCGCGGGCCATTCGCCGGGCGCGTCGCTGACGCACAAGGCCGCGGAAGCCGACAGCTTTACGACCCTGTCGGTACCGGTGGTCGCGCTCGACGATTATTTCGGTGAAAACGACAACGTCACGCTGCTCAAGATCGACGTGGAAGGCGCCGAGCTCGGTCTCTTCAAGGGCGCGGAGCGGATTCTGCGCCGGCAATCGCCATTGCTGGTGTTCGAATGCGAAAATCGCCATCTGGCGTCAGGCCAGGTCGGCGACGTGTTCTCCTACCTCGAAACCCTCGGCTACCAGGGCAGCTTCGTGTGCCGCGACCGGCTGTTGCCGATCGCCGAATTCGACGCCGCGGTGCACCAGCGCCAGCATGGCGAATGGTTCTGGAAGAAGAGGGATTACTGCAACAATTTCGTCTTCCGCAAGGCGCCGCGGCGGTCGTAACCCCGGCGCGAGGCACCGTGGGCGAAGTGCATCGTTTCATTTGTAGCCGGTTCGGCGCCTGCCGTGAAACAGTCCGGAAACACGATAGTTCGGACCCGCCGTGAACGCGCTCCGAAGGCGTTGCGACTGATGGGCACGACACGGCAAAAAGCCGGGCCATCAAGCCACGCAACAGGAGAGGGTCATGTTACGCAAGGCAACCACGATCGTCAGCGACCGCGTGCGTGCTCCCGCGTCGACGCCGGCCGGCGACTGGCACGACGTGTCAGGCCATCACCGCTATTACGGCAGTTCGGCCTGCAACGGCGGCGAACGACTAGCCGAAACCCGGCGCGGCGAGCGCCCGCGATCGGTCAACCTATGCGGCTTCTGACCGACCCGATAACCGGTTCAGAACGTCATTGCGGGACGGCGTTGGCGCGAACCCGGAACGACGTTGCAAGCAAAATAAAAGGCGCGGCGGGATGGCTCCCGTCGCGCCCCAATTTTTTGTACTCGCTGGTCCAGGGCTGAGAGCGCCCCGTTGCCAAGCCCTGGGGCTTAGCGGGCGATCCCAGCGAGGTGACAGCGCTTGGTATAAGACACTGGATCACCTCCTTTCGCTGTTGATGGAAGCCCCAATATAGGCGGAAAATCGCCGCCTGTTAAGGCCCGGCCATGTTTAGGACCGGTCTTGCGCAACCGGTCTTGCGCATGGGTGGTTGAGGCGGCTGGCGCGGCATGTTAGTTGATCGGCCGCGCGCGGGTGTAGCTCAATGGTAGAGCAGCAGCCTTCCAAGCTGAATACGAGGGTTCGATTCCCTTCACCCGCTCCAATCCCTCCCATCTTTTCCCATATTTTCCGTAACATCCCGAGATATACCCCGATTCAACGATTGTCCGAAAAACCGCTTGCCATGGGGCGATTTTGGGATTCGTCATAGGGGCATGATTTGCGCCGGCTTTTTGTCTCCCGTTGACCGCGCCGACCTGACC
>Ga0302325_10030344_pt1 | contig 11149 bp, 16 predicted proteins | sample Palsa_T0_2_FD_201948 | JGI IMG/M metagenome (GOLD analysis project Ga0302325, IMG submission 201948) | Peat permafrost microbial communities from Stordalen Mire near Abisko, Sweden - Palsa_T0_2 | ecosystem: Environmental > Terrestrial > Soil > Palsa > Peat permafrost | place: Sweden: Abisko...
CGCCGCCTTGCCGAACCGGTCGGGCCGGCTGGCCGGTGTGAAGAGCCAGCTCCGGAGGGGCCGCCCGATTCCGTCAACCTTGCCGCTTGTGTCGTGCGAGCCGCGTTCGTTCACGAGAGCACCTCCTTCGATGGGTGCAATCTGCTCGTGCGGGGCCCCCCTGTCCAATATATGATGGCGTCGTTCTTGATATGTTTTGGAGATACCAACGATGGAGCTTCGACACATCCGCTACTTCCTCGCCGTTGCCGAGGAGAGGAATTTCACCCGCGCGGCCGCGCGCGTCGGCATCGGGCAACCTCCTCTCAGCCAGCAGATCAAGGACCTGGAGGCCGAGGTCGGGACCAACCTGTTCCAGAGGTTGCCCCAGGGCGCAGAGCTGACGGAGGCGGGTCGCGCATTCCTGGAGATCGTCAGGGGCTTCCCGGCACAGGCCGAGGGTGCAATACGGGCGGCTCAGCGTGCCGCACGCGGCGAATCGGGCACCTTGAGGGTCGGGTTCACCGGATCGGCCGTGTTCAATCCCGTCGTGGCGGGGGCGGTGCGAAAATTCCGGCGCGCGTACGCCGACGTCGAGCTGTCACTCGTCGAGGTCAACTCGGTAGGCCTGATCTCCGGCCTGGTGGAGGGCACGCTCGATGCCGTGTTCCTGCGGCCTGGCACAGCCGGAAGCGAGGAGCTGCACCTTCGACTCCTCTCGGAGGAGCCCATGCTCGCCGTGCTACCCGCCAGCCACGCGGCGGCGAAAGACGAGGTGGTCCACCTGGCCCGCCTCAGGAGCGATCCGTTCATCCTGACCCCGCGATCCGTTGGGTCGACGCTGTTCGATACGGTGATCGCCGCCTGCCGCAAAGCGGGCTTCGAGCCGGTTCTCGGTCAGACCGCGCCTCAGATTGGCTCCGTGATCAATTTCGTGGCAGCCGAGCTGGGCGTCTCCCTCGTGCCCGCTTCGATGCGGGCAGTGAAGGTGGCAGGTGTCGTCTATCGCGAGGTATCTGGCGCCTCTCCCGTGGCTCGACTGGCCCTCGCAACCCGACGCGGAGATACGTCGCCCGTCCTGCGAAACTTCATCGCTCGAGCCGTTGCCTAGCGGACGGCTCCCCTCAGAGGGCACAAGGTCCTCGTGTCCGAGAAGCACCCCTTCTCGGAGGTGACTCGGGCGTCGTCATGACATTGTCGGGCGGCCTGTTATACTTCGGTGCAGGCACCCTGCACGAAGGCCACTCCCATGCCCGCCCGTAGCATCCGAACCGAGAAGCTCGACCTCCGCCTGACGCCCGATGCGAAGAGAAAGCTGCGCGCTGCGGCCGAAGTGGCGCATCGCTCGGTCAGCGAGTTCGTGCTTGCCACGGCGCTCACACGCGCCGAGGAGCTGCTGGGCGAGCAGCGGGACCTCCGGCTAACCCGGGCGGAGTGGACGCGGTTCATGCAGGCGCTCGATGCACCGCCGCGCTCGCATGCCCGCATGGAGAAACTGCTGCGTGAGCCGAGCGTCTTTGAGCGTCCGTGAGCTTGCGCATCGAGAAGCTGACGCGTCATCACGTTCTCGACGGGTTTGACTGCGGCCACGAGGCCCTCAATCGCTTTCTGCTCCGCTTCGCCTGGCCGAATCAGCAGGCCAGCGCGTCGCGAACTTACGTCGGCCTCGATGACGATGCCGTCATCGGCTTCTACACACTGGTCGTCGGCGAAGTTGCCTATGACGGCGCACCGGAGCGCCTGACCAAGGGCCTGGCGCGCCATCCGGTGCCGATCATGCTGCTCGCTCGCATGGGCGTCCACGTGGGCCTGCAAGGCCGCGGGATCGGCGCCGGCTTCGTCAAAGATGCGATGCTGCGCACGATCGCGGCAGCCGACATCGCCGGCATCCGCGCATTCGTCGTCCACGCGAAGGACGACACCGCGCGCGCCTTCTACGCCCACCTCGGCTTCGAGTCCTTCACCGACTTGCCCCTCACGCTGTACCGGCTGATCAAGGACATCCGTGCGATGGGTGCGGCCGCACCGCCGAAGCAAGTGACCCGGCCCCGTTGATACACGATGAGTGCCACCAGGCGTCGATATCTTCGATCTCGCGGGTCGCCCGACGCTGGAGGACGACCACCAGCGGTTCGTTCATCGGTTGCCGCGGAGCCTCTCGAGCACGGCGCCGACGGGCTCGACCTCTCCGCGGTCTGCTTCCGCCATGCGAGCTTCGATCTCCGTGAGCTGGGCGTCGTCCAGCTCGAACGGCGCCTCGGCCCCCGCGGTGAGCACCACGAGCGCGGGTAGTCCTCGATGACGGCGACGAGACGCCACGGCGGCAGCAGGTCCTCTACCAGTTCAAGCGGTTCCTTGGAAGGAACGGCCCGAAGGAGCGCTAGGCAACTGGGAGGCAACGAATCCCCCGTCCTTCGCGTTTGCACTGTTTTTCTCGGCAAATTGGAACGGTTTGTCGGGGAGGCGGGATTTGAACCCTGAAGAGCAGGCACCTCTAACTAGGTGCGGTCGCTGATCTTTTCGTCCAAGGGCCTGAATCTCCCTCCTTTTTCCCGCACTGGACCCTTCGCCAGGAGTCACCCCCAGTAGCCTGCCCTACCCCCCAAACCCCCGCCGTCGGTGGAGAGATTGTGGAGACGGCGGAGACGCGCCGTCGCGGGCGTAGGCCAAGCGCCGTGGCGCGACGGCGGGGAGACGCTGAGCGATTCGGCTTTGGGCAGGCACGGCGACGCCGCTCCGGCGGCTCGGGGTGCGGGACCCAAAGGGCCGCCGCTCCGCAGCCCCCCTGACTCGAGGACGGACGCCCGTAGGAGCTGCCTGCACAGCAACGTGGAGCTCATCGTCGCCCGACGCCCTCCCGGTCCCCGCCCCGGGCGAGCCGACGTGAGTGCGCAGACAGCTCCGCGGGCCGGACAAATTGTATACACTTAGACCTGGCGCGCCATACAGTTTGTGCTAACTCGTCGCGGTATGTCCTCCGATTCATCGAAGGTGACCGAGGCGGCGATGGCCGTGATGCGAGCACTTGAGGGCCTGAGTCCCGAGGACTGCGCGCGCGTGCTGGGGTCAGCAGCGGCGCTGTTCAAGGTTTCGTCACCGGCCGCTGTACGGCTGCCGGCCGGCGAGATGCCCCCCGATGAGGACACAGCTTCGGAGGGTCGCGCAAAGCGACGCTCCCTCGCGGAGTTCATCATTGAAAAGGGACCCGCGACTAATGCTCAGCGTATCGCAGTGTTCGCATACTACCGCGAACACGTCGAGAAGAAGTCGACGTTCGGTCGGGCGGATTTGCAGCCATATTTTGCCATGGCGAAGGCCCCGAAACCGGGCAACTACGACCGTGACTTCAACGCAGCTGCAAGGGAGGGATGGATTCACGAAGATGGTGAGTCCTCGTACTTGACAGTAACCGGCGAATCGGTTGTTAACGCCGGCTTCGGCGGAAAAGCGAAGCCTCGCGGTCGGGCTGTCGCAAAAAAGGATCGAAAGCTGAAGGCGGCAACTAGTAAATGATAGACGCGGCCAAGCTTCTCGCCACAGTCCCGACCCCGCTCCGCGATCCGCTAGTCGCCGAGTACAAGGGAATAGTGGTCGCGTACGCGGAGGGCCGGTGGAAGCTCGCTGGTCTCGACGGCGGTCGCTTCTGCGAGGTCGTGTTCACAATCGTGGAGGGCGCATTATCAGGCTCGTTTCCGAGTGGGCCGTCCAAACCCTCGCGCTTTCCCGAAGCGTGCAAGGCGCTGGAGAACAAGTCGCCGGTAGTCGTCGGCGACCGGTCGCTGCGAATTCTCATCCCGCGAGTCCTGCCTGGTCTCTACGAGATACGTAACAATCGCAACGTCGGACATGTCGGCGGTGACGTGTCTCCCAACAAAATGGACGCTACTTACGTCCGCGACGGTGCTACGTGGGTCATGGCCGAGCTCGTTCGTGTCTTCCACGGCGTCTCGACGGCGGAGGCGCAGGAGAGTGTGGACGCGCTCGTTGAGCGCAAGCATCCGCTTGTTTGGGACAATGGGGAGGTGCGCCGCGTGCTCGCTCCGACCATGTCCGCCGCCGACAAAACTCTCGTGCTTCTTTTTTCTTCGCCAGGTTGGACGGCTATCGCCGACCTGCAGAAATGGACGAAGTACAAGAACAACTATGTGAGTCAGATTCTGACACCGCTGGCGGACAAGTTGCTCATCGAGATTGATGATGCGGGCCGCCGCTTGATGTTGACACCGTTAGGAGTCGAACGCGTCGAGACGCAGCTGCTCTGAAGGGGGCGAGCCGCGGCAGGAAGAGGTGGACGGGACATGACCAGCGTGAGAATACGACTGCGTTCTGGCTCGCGTGAAATCGAACTTGAAGGACCTCGCCTGGACGTGGATGCTCTGCTTGAACGGTGGTGGCTGTCCGGCGAGCAACGACAAGAGCAGGACGAAGACGCGGCCGAACTCTCCGAGCCTCGATCCGGTCGCACGAATCGAGAATCAAGGCCGAAGGCCAAACGCGCTAAGGTAACGCCAAATGGCGGCGCCCCTCCTTTGTTTGACGTCCAGGCCGTTGTCAACAAGATGCGCGAGGACGCTGACTACGACCTCTTCGAGCAAAAGGTCCTTCATGAAAAGGACTCCCTAAACAAACTGAAGCTCGTTTGCTGGTTCACCAGGGCCGAGCTCACGACCGGGGAGATCGCGAAGATCCTTCAGGAACTCGGTGTGAAGATTGAGCAATCAAACGTCTCGCATACGCTTAAGCGGGCTCGTTCCGAGTTCCTCCAGGACGGCGTGCGCAGAAAAGGTGCTATCGTGCGGTACAGGCTCGCAGGGAAGTCGAACAAGGATTTCGAGACCTGGCTGAGAAAGGGCTAGGCCCGGGGCGCTGCGGTGCCGTCTCTTCGCGGAAGTGCCGCTTATGCGGCAGTTGAGGCGCTCGGAGAGCTTGAGGGTCATGCCCTCGGGTTGCTCAGCACCTCGTGCACGATCTCCGGATGGCGCGCGATGACCGCAAGCAACGTCCGCGCTGGTCCCTCGGGCGTGCGCCGCCCCTGCTCCCAGTCGCGCACCGTCGCGACGCTGAGCCCGAACACGCGCGCGAAGCTGGTTTGCGTGAGGCCGAGCCGCCTGCGGATCGGCTCAACGTCGACGCTCTTGGGCGGCTGGTACTCCCGCACCGGAAGATCGACCTCACCGCGCGCCCAGGCGACGGCCTCGGAGAAGCTCTCGATCAGCGCCTCTCCGACGGCGGGCTTGCGGCGCTTCTTTGCGGTCTTTGCTCGGCTAGTCACGGTAGCTCTCCATGAACTGGTCGCGAAGCTGCACCAGGAGCTTCTTCTGCGCGGCGTCGATGTCCTCCTGCACGTTCTTCGCGTAGACGTGCAGCAGTAGGACGAGCGTCTTGCCCGCCCAGTAGAAGTAGATCGTCCGCGCGCCGCCGCGCTTGCCCATGCCGGGCCGCGAGACGCGCGCCTTGCGCAGTCCGCCCGTGCCCGGGACGACCGGCCAGTGCTCGGGGTCCGCCGCGATGGCGTCCTCGAAGGACCTGCGCTCCGCCTCGGAGAACAGTTTCGAGGCGTGGCGCAGATAGCCGCGCGTCGGCACGATCTTCACGAGCGGCAACGCATGGCAGAGAGCCCTTCACCCTGCAATCATACTACGGCAATGCCGTAGCTCGATCAAGCGGAGCCTTGAGGCGCTACGCGACGATCGTCCGTCACGCGCTCGACGGTTGCTGCCGGCAGGTCACGGCCGTTGACGACGACTGAGCCAGATCGTCGTGGCGGGGACGCCCGTTTCACCTGCCGTCCGTGGAGAGATTGTGGAGACGCCAGCGCCTTCCCGCTGCGAGAACGCGTCGCGGAGGCGGGATCAGTTCCCGTTTCCGCAGAGAAATCGCCAGAACTGTGCGATAAAGCAGGGTCGGGGAGGCGGGATTTGAACCCGCGACGACGAGCACCCAAAGCTCGTGCACTACCGGACTGTGCGACTCCCCGAAGAGTCGGCTGCCTGTCTAGCACCGGGCCGCACGGGACGCAGCCCTGCCGGCCGCGCCGAAACGTCGCCGCCCCCGACCCGTGCTACCCCGTTTCTTCAGACGTTCTCACCGCAGGGAGGTCGCCATGCGATCGACGTTTCCCGTGATCCCGGCCGGCTGCGCCCTCTCGCTCGCCCTCGCGCTGGTCCCCGGCTGCGCGACCGAACCGCCCCCCGCCGTACGAGCGACAGCCACCGAGCGGATGCAGTGCGACGGCGACGCCACCTCGGTCGCGGCGACGGCGCTGCTGCGCTCCAACGACGTGCTGCGGATCCAGCCGTTGTACTCGCACGTGCTCGTCTTGCCGAACAACGCCGAGGAGCGGGTCACGGGCGCCAAGCTCCTCGTCCGGCCGCCGCAAGGGATGACAGCCGACGAGATGACGCGCGTGCTGCAGTGCCATAGCGCGCGCGTGGTGCTGCAGAAGGTCGACGGGGCCGAGGTCGCGAACGATCCGTTCTGGCTCTCGGACCGCTGGGTGTACATCCTGGCGACGCCGGAGAACGGCAACTTCGCCGTCACCGTGATGGCGAACACGGTGCACGACAACATCGAGATCTTCGGTCGGGCTTCTCGCTACGCCAGCGACCACATGATCGTGACGAACGCTGTCCCGTAGGTTGAGGGAGAGGCCCCGCGCCTCGAGGGCATACGGACCCGAGCGACGCGACCTTCGCCGCGATCGCCGTTCCTTGGCTCCCGTGCGCTCAGACCCCGTTGCGTAGCGCCGTGAGCGCCCGGGGCAAGCCGCTGGGGCTCGCCTTCAAGGCCACGTAGAGGTGGTCCCTGTCCGTCTCGATGGCGCGGATGTTCACGACGGGCGTGAGTATGGCAAGGAGCCGCCGGAGCATGGCGTTGTTGGCGATCGCCGGTACAAGCATCAAATCGATCACGATCCGGTCGTCTTCGGCATCGACGATGGCGGGCGGGCGCTTGGGGAGGAACTTCACCAGGTTGCCGGGCTTGGACAGGTCGAGGGCCCCGGACTTGATGAGCGTGGCCACGGGCGACTGGCTGTCGCCGATGAGGGCGAGCTTCACGTCGCCCAGGCGGATGCCGATGCGCAGGGCGTCGGGGCCCAGGTTGATCTCGTCGATCTTGATGGCGGCGTTGGCGCGGAGCGCGGTGCCCATGGCGTCGACCGTCAACCCGATGCGCAGGGCCGGGGGAGAGCTGCCGATCTCGATGTCTTTGGGGGCCTTGCGGGGGAGCTTGGCCTGCGCGGTGAGGTAGCGCAGGGCCGCGAGCGGGACGCCGAACCGCAGGCCCGCCGCGTTGACCACTGCACGGACGACTTCGTCCGGGTTCTTGCGAACGTAGTCTACGGCGGCAGTGACGAGCGAGCGGGCATCGAGCATGAGATTGCCAATAACGCTACACGATTACGCGGGGTTTCGTGGATGATTCGTGTACGAAGGGCCTTGTCACGGTCGAGGGGAGCGACCTCCGCTCCCCTCGAGCTCCCCACCGGATTTGGCTGTGAGGCGCGCCGGTGGGTCCTAACTTTTGACGATCGAGTCCCAGCTCTCCGCGATCTCTTGCGGCGTCCACACGCCGTTGCCCGTCTCTTTGAAGCGGCCCTGCGTCTCGATGACTTTGAAGGCGTAGACGCGCGCGCCGGCGATGGCGAGCACGTGGCCGGTGCGATCGCCGCACAAGTCGCTGCCGAGAAAGAGCGCGGCGGGGGCGATGTGCTCGGGGGTCAGGGTGTCGACGCCCTGGAACATCGGCAAGTCTTCCGTCATGCGCGTCTTGGCGATGGGGGCGATGGCGTTGACGGTGATGCGGTGCTTCTGGAGCTCGATCGACATCGTGCGGGTGAGGCCGTAGATGCCGGCTTTGGCCGACGAGTAGTTGGCCTGGCCAAAGTTGCCGAGCATGCCGCTGACGCTCGTGGTGTTGACGATGCGGCCGCCGCCGCCCTGGGCCACGAGCTGCTTGGCGAACACCTGGGAGCAGAGGAACGTGCCCTTGGCGTGCACGTTGACGACGCTGTCCCACATCGCTTCGTCCATCTTGAGGAAGCTCTTGTCGCGCAGGATGCCGGCGTTGTTGACGAGGACGTCGACGCGGCCGAAGGCGCGGACGGCGGTGTCGACGAGCGCGCCGGCGCCCTGCGGGGTGCCGACGTCGTCGTGGCTGGCGACGGCCTGGGCGCCGATGGCGCGCAGCTCTTCGACGACCTTGTTGGCCGCGCTGCCGCTGCCGGAGCCGTCGCGGGTGCCCCCGAGATCGTTGACGACGAGCTTGGCCCCCTCGTGCGCGAAGGCCAGGGCGTGGGCGCGGCCGATGCCGCCGCCCGCGCCTGTAACGATCACCACTTTGTCGTCGACGATACCCATGGAATTGGCGGCCAGCGGGGGTTTCTAGTGGCAGGGGCGCGCATCGTCCAGACGGGGCCTCCGCAGACGGGTCACGCCCCGCATCGCGCCGCCGGCGCCTTGACGACGGCGCTGAATCACGATTCACTTCGCGCCCGCATCCCCCGACCCCCCGGTCCGACCCCCAGGAGACATTCGATGGCCGTCGACATCAAGAAGCTCTTTGACGAAGAACTCCCCGCCGCGCTGGCCAAGAACGCCGCCGAGGCGAAGACCATCGGGGCCAAGTACCAGATGAACATCACCGGCCCGACAGGCGGTGACTGGAACGTCGACGTGAGCGATACGGGCCCCTCGTGCAAGGCGGGCACCGGCCCGGCCGACTGTACGATTTCGATCACGGACGAGGACTTCCAGAAGCTCGTCGAGAATCCCCAGGCCAACGGGATGCAGCTCTTTTTCTCGGGCAAGCTCAAGGTGACCGGCAACCAGATGCTCGCGATGAAACTGCAGAAGCTCTTCGGCTTCCGCTGATTCGTCCGCTCTCCGGCATCAAAGTCCTCGATCTGAGCCGGCTTCTGCCCGGCCCGTTCGCCACGCTCGTTCTCGGCGATCTGGGGGCTCAGGTCGACAAGATCGAGGACACCGGTGCCGGTGACTACTTGCGCATGATGCCGCCGATGCGCGGCGATACGTCGGCGCTCTTTCTCGCGCTCAACCGCAACAAGCGGAGCGCGTGCCTGGACTTGAAGACCGAGGCGGGGCGAGGCGCGCTGCTCAAGCTCGTCGAGTCGTACGACGTGCTGCTCGAGCAGTTCAGGCCGGGCGTGCTCGATCGGTTGGGGCTCGGCCACGCGGTGCTTCGGGCGCGCAATCCGCGCCTCATCGTGTGCGCGCTGACGGGGTACGGGCAGACGGGGCCCCTCGCGCAGCGCGCGGGCCACGACATCAACTACCTGGCGCGGGCCGGGGTGCTCGGGATGCACGGGCCGGCCGACGGACCCCCGCAGGTCCCCGGCTTCCAGATGGCGGATATCGGGGGTGGGCTGTGGTGCGTCACCGCGATCCTTGCGGCCCTACGGCAGCGCGACGCGACGGGGGCGGGGTGCGTGCTCGACGTGTCGATGGTCGAGGCGTCGACGTCGTTCGCGGTGTCGGGGTTCGCGCAGCTCTTCGGGGGGCACGCGCCGCGCCGCGGCGACGAGCCGCTCACCGGCGGGATCGCGCTCTATGACACGTACGGCACCAAGGACGGCAAATACGTCGCGATCGGCGCGCTGGAGCCCAAGTTCTGGCTCGCGTTTTGCGCGGCCACGGGGCTCGCGCCCGACATGGGCGCGCTCGTGCCGGGACCCCACCAGGCGGCCCTCAAGGCGACGCTGGCCAGCGTCTTCGCGGCGCGTACGCGCGCCGAGTGGGAAGCCTTCGCCCTCGAGCACGACTGCTGCGTCGAGCCGGTGCTCGAGCCGGGTGAGTTGCAGGGCGACGCTCACCTCAGCGCGCGCAACGCGCTGTTCGCCATCGACTCGCCGTGGGGACGCATCGACCAACTGAGCACGCCCGTCACCGATGCGGCCGGGGCCCATGCGCCGCCGCCACGCCAGGGGGAGCACACGGGCGCCATCCTCAAGGAGGCGGGGTTCGATGAGGCCGCGATCGCGGCTCTTCGGGGCGCCGGAGCGGCGCGGTAGGCCTCGACGTACGCCAGGGTCCGCGCTACCTGTGCTCGCCGTGGCTGACCGTATCATCGGGCCGAACACGTACGTGACGGTCGACTACGAACTGCGCGACGAAGACGGCGACATGCTCGAGGCGAGCGCCGAAGAGGGTGGCGCGCCGATCCGGTACGTCCACGGCTACGGCATGCTCGTGCCGGGGCTCGAGGCGGCGCTGGTCGGGCTGCGCCAGGGCGACGAGCGCGAGGTCGTGGTCCCCGCCGAAGCCGGCTACGGCGAATACGACGAGAGCCTGCTGCTCGAGGTGGGCCGCGACGAGCTGCCCGACCCCGCGGGCGTGAAGGTGGGCGACGAGTTCATCGCCGAGTCGCCCGATGGCGACGAGATCGCGATGAGCGTCGTCGAGATCGGCGACAAGCAGGTCGTGGTCGATGCCAACCACCCCCTGGCTGGCATGACGCTCCGCTACCAGGTCAAGGTGCTCGACGTGCGCGACGCGACCGAAGACGAGATCGAGCACGCCGCAGCCCAGCTCGACGAGGCGCACGAACACGTGCACGGTCCGGACTGCGATCACGACCATGGCGACGAGCCGGTGCAGCTCGGCAAGAGCAAAGAAGGCAAAGCGCTCAACTGAAAGCTCGCCCGCTTGCGCGGGCGAGGCGTAACATCGAAAGAAGCGGAGATAGCGATGGCGACGGGTACCAAGATCAACGCGTGGGAGTGGGATATCCGGGTTCGCGAGCGCAACGTTCGCAAGGGCATCTTCGACGAGAAAGAGATCGAGAAGCACCTGGCGGCCCTGCCCGACGTGGCCGACCAGGCCGACGGCGTCACGGCGCCGCAGCCCGCCCTCGGCGGGCGTTCCGACTGACGACCGACCTTTTTCACGGAGGGTGAGCGTGGGCGACGCGAAGAAGACGACCGAGGCGCACGCAGATGACGCGCTCCCGCACGTCGACTTCTCCACGTTCATCCTGTCGCTCAGCCACTCGGCGCTGATGCACCTGGGCGAGGCGCCGAGCCCGGAGACGGGCAAGCTCGAGCAAGACCTAGCGCTCGCCCGTCAGACGATCGATCTCCTCGGGATGCTCGAAGAGAAGACGCGCGGCAACCTGGCCGGCGACGAGGAACGCCTCATCGGGCAGATCCTCT
>Ga0302325_10030345_pt1 | contig 11149 bp, 9 predicted proteins | sample Palsa_T0_2_FD_201948 | JGI IMG/M metagenome (GOLD analysis project Ga0302325, IMG submission 201948) | Peat permafrost microbial communities from Stordalen Mire near Abisko, Sweden - Palsa_T0_2 | ecosystem: Environmental > Terrestrial > Soil > Palsa > Peat permafrost | place: Sweden: Abisko...
ACTGACAAACACTCTAGGTATTCACGGTCGTCCTTTCATTCCTTTCGATAATGTCCAAGCCGTGCCCAACAACCAAGACAATGGGTATTGCACGCATGTTTCTGTTCTATTTCCGTCGTGGCATCGCCCATATCTTGCACTCTACGAGGTTCGTACTATCACCCCTGGCTCCTCTAATGACTGACACCTAGCTGATCTTCCAATGGAACAGCAAATGCTTTACGACTTAATTCAATGGGTTGCCCTATTGTATCCAGCGGGCCCCGTGGGAGACAGTTATGTTGCTGCTGCTGCAAATTTTCGAATACCATACTGGGACTGGGCTGCAGCTCCCCCGACTGGACAGAGCGTCTTTCCGACGAGTGTTGGCGGATCACCATCGGTTGTTGTGGATGGACCAAAGGGGAATCAGACAATTGCAAACCCCTTGTTTAGCTACCAATTCAATCCCCTGAGTCCCAGCGACCTTCCGGATTCTCCGGTTCGTATTTATCAATCATTTCCATTTCCATGTCCATTCTAACCTTTGAATCTAGTTTAACCAATATCAACAAACACTGAGATACCCAACAACTCAGGACAGCACAGCGCAGTCTCAAAATAATCTTGTAGCGCAACAGCTCGACAACAACGCCCCCTCCTTTCGCAGCCGGCTTTTCAACCTCTTTACCAACTACGATGAGTACGTCTACTTCAGCAACGAAGCTTGGTTCAACTCATCCGATAATCCAAAAAACTATGATTCAATCGAGTCCGTCCACGATCAAATCCATGGCCTGACTGGAAGTGGTGGCCACATGTCGTACATCGACTATGCGGCTTTCGATCCGGTATTCTGGCTTCATCACGCCATGGTAGACCGCTGCTTTGCGATGTGGCAAGTTCTCCATCCTGGAAACTATGTGATCCCGGATCCAGCGACGTACAACACATTTACCAGCTACGCTAGCCAAACTCAAGATGTCAACAGCCCGCTGGATCCATTTTACAAGGACACATTTGGAAACTTTTGGACGTCTGCCGAAGTTTATAGCACAGAAACTTTCGGGTATGCTTATGCAGAGACGTCAAACTCTAGTACAACAAATGTCACCAGCCAGGTCAACACGGCCATCAACAATCTTTACGGTCCAAAAACTTGGTCCAGCAAGCTGAGATTCCGAGCGTCAGAGTCCAGCCTTACTCCTAGCACAAGTATTGAGTGGATCGCCAATATCCGCGTGAAGAAGTACGCTCTCAATTCTCCATTCTTCATCCATATATTTCTTGGCCCGTTCAACCCCGACCCATCTTCCTGGCCATTCGAGCCAAGCCTCGTGGGCACGCACTTCATATTTGTCAAGGGCGCTTCAGCAATTGCAAACTCTGCTTGTAACTGTGATCCTGATCAAATGGTCTCGGGGACAATTCCCCTCACCTACGCTTTGGAGGAGCTTGTGAGCGAAGGGTCTTTGAAGAGTTTAGATCCTGAAGATGTCAATCAATACTTGGCTCAGAACTTGAAATATCGGGTCACATTGTCCGATGGTACGGAGATTAGCAACGAAGATGTGCCGAGCTTGAAGATTTCTGTTGTCAGTGCGGAAGTTCAAGCACCTTCAAGCGACGCCGAGCTGCCCATGTGGGGTGAGGTGGAAGAACAAATGGATGTAAGCACTGGCTAGCGCGGGCATGCTAGGTACCAATAGCTTGGAGGCTGCAGTATCCCTATGGACGTTCGGCGAAAGCATCTTTTCTTCACTTTACATAATATTTCAGGAGCACGTGGGGCAGGACGAGATCCTACATGAGAAGGCGCAATGTTCGGGGTTAGATATAGCTTATTGAGCCGAGTGTGATGAGGACTTCTGGAATGTTTAATTGAGCTCCACTAATAGATCATCAGTGCCTTATTGGTTCTTTCAGTGTGTTGTGGTGAGAATTGTTTCAGTCACCTTGCTCTACCTCTACTATACTTAAACCTCGTCTTCTATAATGCCTTCCGCATCAAGTTACACGAAGGTATGCGATAGACGAGAGAAATTCTCAGCCATCAGCTAAACGTAATGTACCCTGCGTAACAGGGGCCTATTGCCAGTTGGGCTTCCAGTCTGAGAATTCTGCCAGGTTTTCTTAGGACGCAGAATTTAAAGTCTGCACTTATCTTGCACGCTGCATCTACTGCATAGCTGACGGTAGCCTGAACTTATCGTACACCAGAGGTAGCCCAACTAAAATTTACACTGCAACGCAGCACACCTTGCACTTCACCAAAAAACACCACAGCTTAAGCTTACAGCGCACTGCAGCCTAAGCCGACGCCGCACGAGAGCTTAATAAGCCAGGGCTTTACATCGTCTCCTGTCTCGTTGGGGTACAACAACTTACCGTATTATCTGTCACACTCTCCCAGGGACTTCTAACCCATTCCTTCCATTTTTAATGTGCTAGGAAATGGTCTAATACGAGAGGATGGTTTTGTGAATCCCATTAAAAAAAAAATGACAAAAATCGCAGAGTTTGCACAAAATTTATAAATCTAAACCTGGGCCTATGTGAAGGGGGATTCCTATACTTGAGGGGAGGACAGTGCGACAGATAATACAGTACTCCGCGATCGTGTGAGAATGTGCGGCCTAAGCTTATTTGTTCCCTTGCGTATATCCTCCCTGTTCGAATAAACGACCACTAAGAGCTGGTCCAGCGACCCAAGCGCGGTGCGTTAATGATCTCTCATCTGGTATCTTAGTTTGTAGGTTATATGCAAATCCGAGGCCACGAGAAAATAGACTTGAGAATGCACATTAGATGAAATTATCTACAGGTAATATTTGACCAAAGGTTGAATGAGATTGTGAAAGGACGTCCTTGCTACAATTGTGGCTGTTTTCACGTTTTGAAACCAGTGGAGAATTACTTCGTATATCATAATCAGTTAAAGAGAAGGTGTTCAACTCGCGTCCTTAATTTTTACTTATTGGGGTCTGAAAACTCTTACCGCAACAGGCGGAGGCTGGAGGCACAATTGTGCTACTAGAGTAAGAATTGGACCGACCCATGTAGCGTCGCTTCGACGCTTCGGCCACTTTATTAGGAACAACGTGATATCCGAACCAACAAGACACTTCGAAACAAACAAAAGATCAAACGATCTTTACTTTTGACTAAAATGAGTCTTTGGCCTTTGTAGATGTCTCTCTTCAGACTGTCAGTGCTGATTCTCGGCGACTAGCAAGGGACTAATTACGTGACTAAAACAGCACCTATGTGGCATTGTAAGTGCCGTTAACTCGAAAAACCCGAGGATAAAATTAAGTATCTATTAATGGCAAGCATATCAAGTTGCTATGCGCACATTAGCGGCTTTTCATCCATCTAAAAGCATACAGCAAGGTCAATAAAGAAGCAAATCGAATTCATCTGGATTTAAGGGATAGCATAAGGGTTGACCCACGGATTTATCTACCACAAAACAACACGAGTAACTAAGGAACATAATACTCGCCGGAGACAAAAAAAATCTATTACTTGCTGCTCTTCTTGCTATCCTCCTCGTACTCAGCGGGCGTCTTGGGGTGAGTAGGTCTGAGGACCCTCCTGTCTTCCAGCAGGAGTCAGATCCAGAAAGATATAGGTACCAGCCAGTCCCGCTATCCCGATATCAAAAAAGTTAGGCGAGTGCATATATACACCTGGGCATCCTCTGGCGGAACAACGTTCGGATCAAGTGTGAGTCGTGACGTGGAAGTCGTAGTTGAAGTTGCTGCCGCTGCTACTTACCTACGGGAGCTTCCAGGAGTTCTTCTCATTATATGGCGTGATTTTCTCGATTGGCGCACGCGAGATGACGACAATGACTGTGTCCTTGTCGGCGAGGTGAGTTAATGGGGGAAAGTTAGCTGTCATAAATGCGCAGCCTTGACAGCCCTCCTCCGCCGTAGGCTCGAACATGAAGTAGTAGACGATTAGCTCAGACTTTATACCGAAAAGATCCTTGAGCATAACTGGGCCGTCAGGGATTTGAAAGGTGTAGATATTCGTTAGTGGAAGCCTAGGAAGGGCTCGTCGTTCAGCATTGATGGCATCGGCAATTGTGCTCTCTCTCCTTGGCCAGAATAGCGAGACGGGCCCAACGATACTCCTCGAGGGTTGCAATCTAATGCCATGTCAATTTACAAACACTCATTTCTAGTATGAGAATGAGAGGAACCGATCTTGCCAGGCATTGCGATTTCGTTACCAGATTTAGTGAGTGAAGTATTTCGCGTTGTGCTCGATAGTGAAGAAGGAACTCGTAATGCGATACTCCAGTGTTTTATACCCCGCACCCTCCTGGACTTGAGAACATCAGGAAACTGCATCATTCCGTCTTACCAAACGCTTTGATATCTTGATCGCGAAGAAAAGGGGAAAAGGGAGGGGGAAAAAAATTCACAGTTCGGAGACACTTGTGACTTTTCCATCCCCAGCCAATGGTAGGGAAAGCAATCCGCAGCTCCGAACATGTTTGTCAGATTCTAACTAGTCGAGTGAAATACGCTCTCGATATGCTGCCTAATATCTGCAAGCCTGTCCACCTCCGACAACTGATTTCTGATTACTGAACCTCAGTCTTAGTGCGTCTTCCAAGTCGCCATTGGCTTCTCATGATGCGACGTCGACGCCTGGTCACCTGAACGGCTCAATTCCAGGTAGAGGCAGCCAGGGGCCGCCAATGAGATCTCGAGTTTGAGGATGTTATACACCCGGAATGCAGCACAGGAGTGACTCAGCAAAGATTCATCTTCCAGTATCGGAAACAATGGAAAGATGCGGAAGAAAAAGATTGAGATGACTTTCTTTTCTCCAAGGAAGGGGCAGCGGTGCGAGCGAGTGAACGGGAAAAGCAGGAGGGTGCCTTCGCCAGAGTACGCTAGGCTCTTTTAAAAAGATGGAATTACTACGTTCTAGTTCCTCTGCTTAGAGAAGAGAGATAAGATTAATTCACAATACCTTTTCATTGCATGGATCAGCACTTACATCTTGCAGTTTGGATCATCTTGTAGCAGAAGCTCATTTTCATTTTCAAGTTTCCATTTGGCAAGGCCTTTGATCATATGCTCAAGTTCAGCACAGTTAAAACGACAACGTAGGTTGAACAATGGGGTTGCTAAGTCAAGGACGAAAGGAAACGGCCACCTGATTTTTGGAGTAAAAGATCTAGTTGCCAAAGATCGATATGCCTCGATAGACTCGTCCATGCTCACCTCAAAGTCGACCAAGCATCACTGCTACAGAATGAACCTGCTCTATTTATTAACGATCACGCCACAGATAGATCAGAAAGGAGTTGTTAGGATATGAGCGTAATTGGCAGCGGAATGTTGATGTAATTGTAGTGCAAATCAAGGAGTTCCAATGAGTATATTGTATGTGTACAAGTGGAGAAGTTAGGTAGGGTGGAAAGACAATATATATACACGACAAACAGGCAGGCCCTCGCGGCTCACGTGCCATTATTCCAGACAGGCGTTACCCCCTCGTACTAGTTTCCCTAATCATAGAAAATACCTGGCCTGGCTTCGGCGGTTGAACAAGATCAATCAATCGCACCAATTTATCGAGGACGGCGAGAGAGAGACCAAACCCCGCACTCCTCCACCATCGAGTGATAGTAGATATGGAGTCCGTTGCAACTGCTCATCTGGCGTGTAGGCATCAGAACTGGGCTCATCCTTGACCTCACTTAAACACTTTCACGCATTTCGTAACTGTGCGTTCTTCAAGCGCTAAGTTTTGTGGCTGAGGGGGTTGCACATGAGAGGCTGGAGGATTCCGTGGGGAATTGGAGGCTTCATCGAAGTGATTAATTTTCAAGTTCACTCGGTTCTCCACCATCCTGTCTTTGTCGGTGCTGTACGAGTCATTTGCAAAAAGGACACAAAACTGCGAGTCTAACCATTACTGTAAAAAGATAAAAGGGCGATCCAAACTATACTAAGAGACCCCCCCCACCCCCCATTTTTCATGAGTCTCGTATTCGAGTGAGGGACCTGTTCGTTTTGGTGGTTGTGAAACGGAGAATCAGCCACCAAAAGCCATGGTCAATGCCTAACTTTTATGCGCTTAATATTGTGGCTGAAATGCAGCGAATAGAATTGAATGCCACATAATAATGTATGCTAAAGTTAAGAGAAAACGCAAGACTTTCTTTTGCTTTGATACAAGAGGGAGACGAATTCAGACGGAGGTCCAAGCCCATTCTACTTCCGTCTACGGACGCAGTCGATTAGGAGGTGGAGCAGCAACAGGACTGGCCTAATCCCCAGAACGACATGAGGGCCAGGCGCATAATTCGGAGTCCTGAGGCTAAAATGACCCCCTTGGATTCTGTGCGGATATTTGATAAAGCGAAATGGACCGCCATCTTTTCAACCTCCTCGATCGCCCAACAAGTATTCTTGTTGTTTGCTCATCGCGAAGATAGTTTTGTGGAAGAGGATTTCTGGGATTGCCTTGACAAGATAACATCGTTTAGTTCTAGTTTACAATGGGTTCGTCCCCCTGAGTTATCCCTACATGATTCTCACACTCTAACTCTCACAGGCTCGCTCGAGGATGGGAACGGATATAAGGAAAAGGTGAAGAAGGGGCTTCTTCATCCACTTTTCTCACGAATATGGTTCAGTTTCTTCTACTTCCGTGAGTATGGTTGCTTTGAAGAGCATCTCAGTATTGGAAACTGATGAAGAAATAGTCGCCGTAGGAGCAACTTTCGCGATCGCACTTGGATGCTTGTCTCCAGCTACCCAAACGCTTTCATTGACGAACACCGATACCAGCCGGATCATTAGCTACTTGGCCAACGCAACGAGCTTCAATGAAACTCAATTTCAGCACCCAGATCTTCCGGATTCCTGGTCTTGGGGATTCTCTGGTACAGTCTCCAACCCCTCCAAACTCAACCCCCCAACATTGACTGATGAATTCCTTGGGGTAGGCACTTGCGAACTATATATCGATCCCTCCAAAGACATGAAATGCTACTATGCCTTCCCTCCACTATTTTCTATCCAAGATCTCGTGGCAAAAGCTCTTAGCAGAACCAATGATTCCGATACGGCCGCAGTAATAACCACATGGAATACCGCACTCGCACAAAAGCCCTCCGATCCCGCCTTTTCTGCACTCGCAAAATCAGATTCTCAAAGGAAACGCTCTATATCTCTCTTCCGCGGCGGCGCAGCAGCAATTGTCTTCTCCCTACTCATCAGCCTCACAACCCTCTTTTGTTCCTTTACCCTATTCTCCCGACGCATAGAAGAGAAACCCGAGCGCGAATTCCGCCACATACTCTACGGCGTTGCCGTCTTCGATTTCTTGATGTTCGCTGGTGCGTTTGCGTGCTTTACTTTCGGAGTTATGATTGGGCCTGCTGCTCTTGCGTCTGGTCAATCAGGGACAGTTACGGACGGGTTTGAGGTGGGGTCTATTCTTTTGCTTGCGGCGCTATTGTGTAGGATTGTGAGTATACCGATTATTGGGGTGGTGGTGTTTTGTATTTTAGGCTTTGAGCTTGTGTGTATATTGTTTATGGGGTATTGGATGTTGAAGTGTTTTGGGGTGCTTGTGGAGGATCATCAACCCGTCGGAATGTATTAGGGGAGTTTGGGAGACTTTTTGATAAGTATATGAAGCGAGCTATATTCTTGACATAGAAATATCTGGCAAATAGATTATGCTTTTCTGTATTTTGCCAATCAATTTACGGGCCCAAGGCTGCAAATACTTCACTGCCGCGAAAGGGTCCGTTGGAGAAGCCGAATTTTTCAACCGGATCCAAGAGAGTGGTAGAAGTTTGACCATGCATAGAACTGGGGCGTTTCATTCGGGGTTGATTTTATTAGCATGGCTTTTGGATGATTCGACTACTGGTAGTTGCCGAAAATGGGAACGCATCCGCGTGCGAATTAGAACTTGCAAGCCTAAAATTATTTTTATCGTGTTGAGAATATCAGAAGAAATTGAAGATCCACATAGCAAGGATTTAACCAAGGATATATACGAGATAGCAAATATATATGCGCGTTGCATCTGGTGATGGTGTTGTTAAACCTAAATAAGGGGGGCTACAGGGATGCTGCTGAGACCTGCAGCCTGGCAGACTGCGCCCAAATCCTGATCTTCTTCCCTCAACAACCCTTCTCCTTCAAGAAACAGCAGGCTCTTAGACCCATTCCGCGCAGCTTCTCCGATGCCAGATCTCATCTCCACGATATGTATCCATGCACAGCCCCGAGAAGGCCGAGTGAGAACGGGGCTCGGTGGACCGATGGTGTTAACATTACAATAGTTTTGACCCGTATTCCCAATCGCCACCTCCAAAATTGAGGCTTTGCACCGCCAAGTTCGTGTCAGCTGTCAGCTGGCCATAGCCGCCTCACCGGTGAGATCTAGGCAGCCACTATCGATCTTATTATCGTGCATTCAATTGCTCATTTTCATTTACTGTACTACTGTACAGTCGGTGAGAGCAATTGAGGCTCTGTTGTCTCTGCTCCGCCCGCAAATTCGGGGACGCTTTCGTGGCCTGTGACATCCCAGGTGAGTTGCTGCGAGTCACTTGGGGTCCCAAGGCGGGAAAATGGAGGGGTGAGGTCGGCAGGTATTCGTCGAGGCGATGGGGATGCCCTGGAGTGCAAAGCATCCTTGCTTGCATGAGAGGTATACCAGAGACCTGTTTTTATGTCATTGGAACGAGCCTCGTCAGATTGGTGAGTCGACTTAAATATCCCTTGTCCCTCTGAGTGTCGTCGTCGGTTGAGTCACGGACAATTCATGCACTCTGGTCTTTTCTCTCATCAAGTACACGTATTTCAACAGCTCCCATAACCTCCTCTTCACTTCAGATCTTCTCAATCAACTCCACTTTTCAAGACATCAAATCCAACGAACGCCGCGCCAACATGTGTCTCTTCTCTACCCCATCCAAGCACCGCCGCCATGCGTACGTCGAGGAAACTTATATCGCACCTCGACCAGTCTCGCGTTCTCATCATCACCACCACGGCCATGGCAGATCATCATACACCTCTGTCACTCGGACCTCTCGCCCAGTGAGCAGAGAGTATATCGCACCAAGAACGAGCCAGAGTAGCTACAGACGTGGGCCTGTAGTCATTGAGCAGAGGAGGAGCAGGACGTCTTACCGATAAACCGGAGAATTTTGTCAGGGACTATATTCGGCAGAATTTGCTAGGCTGTAGAAGTTATTGCAATCGGGTGATAGGGGAGGCGATGGTATTGAGGAGTCATGGTGGGAGGAGATCCGCAGGGGGTATTTTGATTGAGCACGGGCGCATCGTGGGATTGAATTAGCTGAACCTTCTTGCATGCTGTTTTACTACTATAAATTTTTTTTTTTTTTTTTTTTTTTGTTTGCATAATCCGAATTCCATTTCACGATTCATAAGTGCTTGACCAGAGAATCATGACAGTCTGCCAGTAGCCAGCGCTCGCTCCTTGGCGCATGGATATGTACAATTGAGACACGTTTTTGTCCTTTATTAAACCTGTCCTATTAGTTTCTCAACATTCGACACTGGGCAACCTATTATCCAGACATAGCCCATTCCATTCTCTCATATTTTCCCTCGCAAGAACCACATGCTGGAAGCTCACGAGGAACAGTTTGATCACGTGATTTAACCTCAAGCTTCCATCGAATTACGAAGGAACCTTTTAGAGAAGAACGGCTTCATATACGGTACCACCAGATATGAAGCAATCCCCAAAATTATGCGTATCCTCCGCCCCACCGGACCTGAGGGTCACGAGGCTGGGTGAAGCTCGGAGATCGACAAAAGGAGCCCTGAATGCCGAAGCGAGACGACGTCATTGTACCTTCCGACCGCATAATCCATGGGAAGCTCTCAAGACTTTCCATCTTCATCCCAAAAAATCATACACAAAACAAGCTACAACCCCGAAGCTGCACATCTTCCTTGTCCTGGCAGAAGTATATCCTCATACCCCGGCTCTTAATCAGAGCACATTCCCATCCCACATATTTGTAAGGTTCAGCCGAACTCTCCGCTGCATACTGTAGCAATCGGATGATGCTGCTGAGCTGTCGCGGGGAGCACGCGCGACTGTGGATGGCAACGGCAGAATTGGAAAGTGCTGACCAAAACAACAGGAAGGCGACATTCGACTAAAATTCAATCCCATCCATATTCAAAATGTAAGCCAACCCGGCCAAACCGCCATGCCCCTGCACTTCACCATGCGACGCAGCAACTCTCGCAAGTCTGCGGACAAGAATACTCCTCTCAGACATTTGTAGAGACATTCTGCGTTCCATGGCTTCCATTCCATTGCTTGCTGACGTTTGATCTTCTGCAGGAATCGCGCCCTCTCTATCCGGTCGAACAAAAACTCCAGCTCCTCCGCAATCACACGTCATGGCTTCAGCTTCAGCTCCCTCCGCGGCACGGTCCAGCCGGAGCTGAGCAAAAAGCTCTACAAGCTCATCAAATCCGAGAACCACCTCATCCAGAGCTACGAAGCTGCCGGCAAGGAGCGTCTCTCTATCGCAAGTCAGCTGTCAGACTGGGGCGAAGCCACCACCGACGAGGCCATCAGCGATATCTCCGACAAGATCGGTGTTCTACTGTCCGAGCTTGGGGAGCAGGAGGATCTCTATGCACATAATCTAGATGATAGCAGAGCCATCTTGAAAGCGATCAGGAACACGGAGAAGAGTGTCCAGCCAAGCAGAGACCATAAAGCAAAGATTGCCGATGAGATTGCGAAGCTGAAGGCAAAGGAGCCCGAAAGTGCAAAGCTGGTTACATTAGAGCAGGAGCTTGTTCGAGCTGAGGCAGAGAATTTAGTTGCTGAGGCGCAACTGACCAATATCGTAAGTTTACGTCAACCCTTGCAGAAACGGACCATGGCTGACCTTTGGAATAGACACGCCAGAAGATGAAGGAGGCGTATGCTGCAGAATTTGCAGCCACGATTGAACGCGCCGAAAAGCAAATTATCCTCGCTCGCCATGGCCGGCGACTTCTCAACCTCCTCGACGATACACCCGTCGTCCCAGGAGATGCTCGACCAGCTTACGAGCACGTCAACCAAGCCCGCCAAATTCTCAACGACGCAGAAGATGATCTCAAGGATTGGCAAC
>Ga0302325_10030346_pt1 | contig 11149 bp, 10 predicted proteins | sample Palsa_T0_2_FD_201948 | JGI IMG/M metagenome (GOLD analysis project Ga0302325, IMG submission 201948) | Peat permafrost microbial communities from Stordalen Mire near Abisko, Sweden - Palsa_T0_2 | ecosystem: Environmental > Terrestrial > Soil > Palsa > Peat permafrost | place: Sweden: Abisko...
GCTCCCGGCCGACTGCACCGGGATGACCAGGTGCTCCGGTGCCCACACCGATTCGAAACCGAGACGGTCGGCCTCCCGGGTCAGCGGGGCCCACAGCTCGGGCCGCACCGTCCCGAGTGAGATCGCGATCTTCACGGCACTGCCTCCCCGGTACGAGCACCCGGCGCCCGACCTCCGTCGGGCCCTCGCTGCGGATCATAGGGCCACAACGCGTTCCCTGACAGCCACGTCATACATCGGCCCGGACGGAGGGATAGCATCGCGGCATCGCCGGGGAACCGCTCCGGCCCGATGCCGGAGGTCGCCGCCGATGCGCCAGTGTGGGGACCGAATGCGCGTCCGTCGATGGTGACCGTGGGCCGGGTGCAGGCCCGGCTGGCCGAGCTGGGTCTGCAGCTGCACGGCCCCCATCCGCCCCACGATCCGCTGGACTCGGTGGTGGTGTACGGCGGCGTGGCCCGGACCTCGGGGCAGTTGCCTCGGATCGACGGCGTCCTGACCTGCATCGGCACGTTGGGCACGACGGTGACCACCGAGGAGGGTCGGGCGGCGGCGGCGGTCTGCGCTCTCAACGCCCTGGCCGTGCTCGAGGCCGCACTGGGCACGCTCGACCGGGTGGAGCGGGTGCTCACGGTGACCGGGTTCGTGGCCTCCGACCCGGGGTTCCACGAGCAGCCGACTGTGGTGGACGGAGCCAGTGCCGTACTGTTCGACGTCTTCGGCGCCGCCGGGCGGCACACCCGCTCGGCCATCGGGGTGGCCGCCCTGCCCCGCGGGGGCGCCGTGGAGATCGAGGTGTCGGTGGCCGTCATCGAAGGGGAGGGAACGACGTGAGCGATGCATCCACCGGGGCGGCCGACCGCCGCCTGGCCGACGAGTTGTTGCGACTGGGCTCCGCCACCCTGGGCGAGTCCGGGGGCGAGGCCCTGCCGCCGCGGTTCCGGCCGGCCTGGCCCGATGCCGTGCTGGCCGCCCCCGCCGTTCCCGTGCAGTGCTCGCCCGGGGACAACCTGGCCATCCACGTGGCGGTGGCCCAGGCACCGGCCGGTTCCGCCCTGGTGGTGGATGTCGGGGGTGTCGCCGGCCGTGGCTACTGGGGGGAGGTCTTGACCACCGGCGCGGAGTCGCGGGGACTGGCCGGTCTGGTCATCGACGGCGGCGTCCGGGACGTCGACGCGCTCCGATCCCACGGGTTCCCGGTCTTCTCGACCCTGGTGGCACTGCCGGGAGCCACCAAGGAGCGGCGGGGGACCGTGGGAGCGACCATCCGCCTGGCCGGCGTGGCGGTCGCCCTCGGCGACTGGGTGGTGGCCGACGTCGACGGGGTGGTCATCGTGGCCGGGTCGAGGCTCGACGAGGTGCTGGCCGCCGGTCGGGCCCGGGCCGACAAGGAGGTCGGGTTCTTCGAGGCCCTGCGCAACGGGGGCACGACGGTGGACCTGCTCGGACTGGACGCCTCCCTGGTCAGGGTGGAGGCGCCGGGGGACTGATCCGCCCGGCCGCTCGGGTCAGGCCGGGACCGGGTGACGGGGCGGTCGACCGGCCACCACGTCGCACACCGCCTGGCTCGCGGTCTGGGCCATGATCGTCCGGGTCTGGGTGGTCGCACTGCCGATGTGGGGCAGGAGCACCGTCCGGGGTGCTCGGAGCAGTTCGTCCCGGATGGCAGGCTCACCGTCGTAGACGTCGAGCCCGGCGGCGAAGAGCTCACCCCGTTCGAGCGCCGCGACCAATGCCGCTTCGTCGACCACCGGGCCCCGGGCGGTGTTGACCAGCACGGCAGTGGGTTTCATCCGGGCCAGCTCGGCCGGCCCGATGAGGTGACGGGTGGCGTCGGTCAGGGGTACATGCAGGCTCACCGTGTCCGACCGGGCCAGTAGCTCGGGGAGCTCGGCCACATAGCGGGGCAGGCCGGTGTCCCGCCGGGTGTGGTGGAGGACCTCCATGTCGAACCCCTCGGCCCGACGGGCGACGGCCCGGGCGATCCTTCCGTAGCCGACCAGGCCGAGGCACGTGCCGTGGACGTCCCGGCCCAGGTGGTCGGAGATGCCCCACCCGTCCCAACGCCCGGCCCGGAGGTCCGCCTCGGCCCCCGAGGAGAGCCGGTTGGCGGCCAGGATGAGCAGGAAGGCCAGGTCGGCGGTGGTCTCGTCGAGCACCCCCGGCGTGTTGCAGACGGCGATGCCCAGCCGGGCCGCCTCGGCCACGTCGACGTTGTCGTAGCCGACCGCGGCCAGGCTGACCACCCGCAGCCGCCCGGCGGCGCCGGCCCGGAGCACGTCGGCGTCGATCGGGTCGGTGAGCAGGCAGAGGATGGCGTCGAACTCGGGCGCCCGGGCGGCCAGGTCGCCACCCGCCTCCGCCAGCCCGATCACCTCATGGCCGGCGGCGAGGAGCGGATCGAGCCCGCCCTCGGGCAGGGGGCGGGTGACCAGGACGCGTGCCACTCAGTGGGTGGTGTAGTCGATGGGTCCGGCGTCGGCCGTCCCGATGGCGAAGCAGAAGCAGTGGATGGAGGCGTTGTCGCTCACCGGCCGGAGGCTGTGGACGGCGTCGGGCGGGATGTGCACCAGGTCCCCCTGGGCGATGGGGCGCTCGTCACCGGAGATGACCATGATGCCCCGACCGCGGAGCACATAGTAGAACTCGTGGGTCGGGTGGGAGTGGGGAAAGACGTAGCTGCCGCCCTCGACCACGAACTCGTTGACCAGTTCCAGAAAGCCGCCCTCGGTGGCCTCCTTCATCTCCCGCGAGCCCACCATCCACCACACCGGCACGGTTCCGTTGTGCTCCACGACGGGGGCGACGTCCTCGATGTTCCGCACATCCATGGCCATGGGACCTCCCTGTGTCGTTCTGGGCAGCTACCGCCGATGTTAGGTTGCACCGACAGAGTAGATCCCCACGGGAGTGTGCGACATGGGTGAGGACATCCGCCAGATCACTCCGGTCACGCTGACCGGCGACGGGTGGGCCCCGTTCGGTTGGTTACCCGTACCCGACACCGACCCGAGGGACGGCGAGCACCGGCTCGAGTTTGCCTGGCAGGACGTCCATTTGAACCGCATCGGCCATCGTCGGGACGAGGTGCCCTCCGTGCCCGGTGGACTCCGCTGCGACGTCCTCTTCCGCCACGCCACCCACACCCAGGCGGTCATGGCCCTGGACGTGACGGCAGTGGTGGTGGTGGCCCCGGCCGGGGTGGCCATGCAGTCGCCGGACGACGTCCACCAGGTGCAGGCCTTCGTCCTCGACACCCTGGAGCCGATCGTCCTGCACCGCGGGACCTGGCACTGGGGCCCCTACCCGATCGGGGCCGACACCGTGGAGCTCCTCAACGTCCAGGGGCTGCGCTACGCCGAGGACAACGAGAGTGCCGATCTGGCCGCGCTGGGTGCCCCGGTCGACGTGCTGGTCGACTGAGCGACCGGACCCGAGCGACCCCCCTGGGTATCCTGCCCACCCATGACCGTTCGCTCCGTCCGTCCCACGCGTCCCTGCCGGTCCCACCGGGACGGGAGGGACGCCTGATGGCTACCGAGGTGGGTGTCTCACTGAGCGATGCCGTCGAGCGGCATGTCCGCCCCGGCGACGCCGTGCACGTCATGTTGGGCCACAGTCGGTGGACGGCCGCCGCCCGGGAGCTGGCCCGCCAGCGGTGGGGGACCGACCCGGGACTGACCCTCATCATGACCAGCCTCGGCGCGCTCGGCGCCCTGTTCTTCCGGGGAGGGTTGGTGCGGAAGGTGGTCACCGCCTACTCGGGCAACAGCTTCCCGGCCTATGCGCCGAACCCGATCTTCCAAGAGGGCTACGGATCCGGTTCAGTCGAGGTCGAGCACTGGTCGATCCTCACCATGGCCCAGCGCCTGGAAGCGGCGGCCCGGGGCCTGCCGGCGGTGGTCACCGGATCGCTCCAGGGTTCGGACATGGCCGGCAACGAGGGGTTTACCACCGTCGACTCGCCGTTCGGCGGCGTCGGCCTGCTGGCGCCGCTGACTCCCGACGTGGCGTTGCTCCATGCCGCCGTTTCCGACAGGCACGGCAATCTGGCCATCTCCGAGCCACTGCTGGAAGGCGTGTGGGGGGCCTGGGCGGCCCGGCGCGGGGTGGTGGCCACCGTCGAGGCTGTCGTCGACGACCTCGACGAGCTCGGTCACCGGGTGCGGATCCCGGCCCACCGGGTCCTGGCCGTGGTCGAAGCCCCCTTTGGTGCCCACCCCGGTGGGTGCTACGCCCCCGGCCTTCCGGTGTCCGGCTACGGCGAGGACATCCCGTTCTGGATCGACGCCGCCGCCGCGGCCCGGGGGGACTTCGATGCTTGGGCCCGGGAGCATGTACTCGGCCCACCCGATCAGGCCGCCTACCTGCGGCACCTGGGCGACGACCGGCTGATCGGCCTCCGACTGCTCTCCGATCCCGACTCGTGGCGGCGCGACGCCGAAGCTCATCCCGTCCCGGTCGACGAGCCGATCAGCGACTGGGAGGTGGCGGCCAGCCTGGGGGCCCGAGAGGTCCAGTCCCGGGTGGCCGAGCAGCGGGCGGACGCCGTGCTGGCCGGTGCCGGCGTGGCCAACCTGGCCGCCTGGGTCGCCGTGGCCCGGGACCGGGCCGCCGGCGGATCGGTCCATCTCACCGCGGAGCTGGGCTTGTGGGGGTACACGCCGACCCCCGCCGATCCCTACATCTTCAACCACCGGGTCTTCCCCCGCACCCCCCTCCTGGCCGATGCCTCCACCGTCCTGGGCATGGTGGTCGGCGGTCCCGGGACCACCACCATTGGCTGCCTGGGCGCCGCCGAGGTCGATCAGCACGGAAATCTCAACTCCACCCAGCTGGGGGACGGCCGCGTGCTGGTCGGGTCGGGTGGGGCCAACGACGTGGTCAGCCGGGCGTCGTCCTGCGTGGTGGTCACCCTGGGGCGACCCCGGCGGCTTCCGGCCGTCGCCGCCTACATCACTGCGCCCGGCGCCCGGGTGACCAGTGTGGTCACCGACCGCGGCGTGCTGCGCCGCATCGACGGTCGCCTCCAGGTGGCGGCCGTCCCTGCCGGACCCGACCCGTTCGGCGACCGGGTGCGGGCCATGGCGGCCTCCTGCGGGTGGGACCCCGAGGTGGCCGCCGACGTGCATGAGCTGGAGCCGGTGACCGAGACCGAGGTGCTGGAGCTCCGCGAGTTCGACCGGAGCCGGCAGTTCCTCAGATGAGAACAGCATTCTTGGATGGAATGCACAGCACAGCTTCGATTTCGCCAGTACCATGCTCGCAGCAGGCAGGGGACAGGCCATTGACACCGATCCGATGCCTGCTTTAGGAACTGGCTGACGTTCGGCCGCCCCGGGGGGGGGAAGTCGCGAAGCGACGACCAGGAAGGGTCGGTCGCCTACTAGGGAGGGTGGACATGGGGAAGCACCGGGGGAAGTGGATGGTGTCGGGGACGCTCGCCGTCGGCATGGCCATCGCCGGGTTCGCGGCATCGACGAGCACGGCCGGGGCGGCCAGCTCGGCACCGGGGGTCTCGGCCACGCAGATCAACGTCGGCTCCATCTCGACGACGTCGGGCCCACTGGCCGGCATCTTCGGTGGACTGGCCCCGGGCATGATCGCCTATTTCAATACGCTCAACGCCAAGGGCGGAGTCAACGGTCGGAAGATCGTCCTCACCAACAACTTGGATGATGGGGGATCCCCCAGCCAGTTCACTCAGGACGTGCACACCCTCATCGACCAGGACCATGTGTTCGCAGTGGCTACGGCCTCGGCCTGGTTCACGCCGGGCTACTTCGTGTCGACCAAGACTCCCACCTACGGCTACAACGTCACCGCCAACTGGCAGACGGCCCCTAACCTGTTCGCCGTCAGCGGGTCCACCCAGATCTACTCGACGGGGTTTCCGCAGATGAACTACTTCATCAAGAAGATGAAGGCCCAGAAGGTGGCTTTCATCAGCTACGGGCCCGCGATCTCGTCGTCGTACGACGCCTGTAACGCCTACGCCAAGGGCATGAAGGCGGCCGGGGTCAATGTCAACTTCGTCGATGTCGGAGCGCAACTGGGAGGCAGCTACTCCTCTGACGCCCAGCGGATGCAGCAGGCCGGCTCGCAACTCGTGGTCACCTGCATGGAGGACACCGACAACATCACCTTGTCCCGGGCCATCCAACAGTACGGGCTCAAGATCAAGCAGCTGTGGCTCAACGGCTACGACCAGAACCTGCTCGACAATAACGTCAGCCTCATGAAGGGCGTCTACCTCAACAACAACGGCACCGTGCCCTTCGAGGCCGCCAACACGGCCCGCTATGGGAATACCTACTCGGGCATGCAGGCGTACATCGCGGCCATGAAGAAGTACGAGCCAGCTGACGTCTACAACGACGTGGCCCTCCAGGGATGGCAGTCGGCGGCTCTGATCGCCGCTGGGGTCAAGGCCGCTGGAAACAACGTCACCCAGGCCAGCGTGGTCAGTGCCACCAACAAGATCACCAATTTCACTGGCGGGGGGGTCTCCGCTCTGGTGGACTGGACGGTCGAGCACACCAGCACGACGTTGCCGGCCTGCGACGCCTATATCCAGGTCCAGGGGAGCAAGTTCGTTCCAGTGTTCGGAACGGGCAAGCAGGTGTTCGTCTGCCTGGGCAAGAGCGTGAAGAATCCGGTCCCGGTGACCCCGCCCGCAGGCACCCCCGGAGCGTGACCCGGCCCGTCGTCCGGGATCGTTAGGGTCGGTCGGGAGGTGGAGCGCTTCCTGGGCTTTGCCATTCCCGGAGTTCCCTACGGCTGCACCTACGCCATCGTGGCCGTGGGCCTGGTCCTCACCTACCAGGCCACCGGGGTGTTCAACTTCGCCTACGGAGCGCAGGCCTACATCTCGGCGTACACCTTCACCAAGCTGGTGCAGATCCAGCACCTCGCGGTGGGGGTGGCCTTCCTGCTGTCCGTGGTGGTGCTCTCCCCTCTGTTGGGGCTGGCCTTCGACCGGCTGCTCTTCTCCAGGATCCCCAACTCGAACACCATGGCCAAACTGGTCACGGGCATCAGCCTGTTCGTGGGGATCCCGTCCCTGCTGTCGGTGCTGTTCGGGAGCAGCAACACCTACAGCCCGCCCAGCATCCTGTTCAACCCCAACACCGTCTACTTCCACATCTTCGGAACCCCGGTCAATGGGATCTACATCACCACCGTGGTGACCACCGTGGTGATCCTGGTGGGCCTGGTGGCCCTGATGCGGTTCACCAGCCTGGGCCTGCAGATGCGGGGTGCAGTGGAGAGCCGGCGCCTGATCGAGCTCGACGGGGTCAACGCCGGGCGGGTGGTGGCCACAGCCTGGATGATCTCCGGGGTCATGGCCGGTCTGGCCGGGGTGCTGCTGGCGCCCATCTACGGGGAGCTCCAATTCAGTGACTACGCCGCATTGATGGTGGCGGCCTTCGCCGCCGCGGCATGGGCCGTCCTGCGCTCCATGCCCATCGCTGCCCTGGTGGGCGTCCTGATGGGCGTGGTGGCCACCACCCTGGAGGGCTACCTGCCGGTCAGCAGCGTGTGGTCCTCGGCCGTGCTGACATCGCTGCCCTTCATCGTCCTGGTGGTCGCTCTGCTGGTCGTGCCGGGGCTGCGGACGCTGGACACCGCCAAGGACCCGCTCTCGTCGGTGGACCCGCCCACCCCGCCTTCGGCCTCAGCCGTCCGTGCCCCCCAGATCGAGAAGTTCGCCCGGGTCGGATGGTATGTGGTGCTGGCCGTCTTCGTCGTGTCCATGCTGACGTGGCTGCCCACCACGTGGGAGAACGTGTTCAACGCGGGCCTGGTCTACTCGATCGTGTTCCTCTCCATCACCCTGATCACCGGTATGGGCGGTCAGCTGTCCCTGGCCCAGGCCACCCTGGCCGGCGTCGGGGCGTTTACCGCTGCCCAGCTGGCCAACCACCTCGGTTTGAACCTGCTGCTGGGCGGGCTGATCGGTGCCGCGGCGGCGGCCGCGGTGGCGGTGGTCCTGGCATTCGCCTCGGTCCGGCTCCGGGGCCTCGGTCTGGCCCTTCTCACCATCGCTGCCGCGCTGTTCTTCGACTACACCGTCTTCCCGCAACTGACCAGTACCAATGGCGCCGCCATCAACGTCAGTCCGAAGTGGGTGGGTCTCGGTATCACCGATCCCAACGGCCACGCCTTCTTCATTCTGGCCATGCTGGTCCTGGTGGCCTGTGTCGTCGTGGTGAACCTGGTCCGGAAGGGGACGACGGGGAGGTTCCTCGGGGCCATGCGGGGGAGTGAGACGGCAGCGGCCGGCATGGGCATCAATCTCCGCTGGCAGCACATCGTGGTCTTCGCCATCTCCGGAGCGGTGGCCGGCATAGGCGGGACCATGCTCTCCATCCAGCAGCAGCAGGTCAGTCCCCAGCTCTTCGTCTACGAGCTCTCTCTCGTCTTCGTCGTGGTGGTCGTCACCACCGGTGCCAGCACCGTCGAGGGCGCGGTGCAGGCCGGCTTCAGCTTCGTCATCCTCCAACAACTGCTGACCTACGTGCCGGCCCGCTTCGGGGGCAACAGCCTGGTGGTGGTGTTCTTCGCATTCGGCGCCCTGACCTACGCCGCCCATCCCGAGGGCATCCTCGAGTACCAGAAGCGACGGTCGACCCTGCGCATCCAGAGCATCCTGTTCAGGAACGCCGGCGCAGATCCGGGGCCGATGTCGGGAGGGGCACCGCTGGGAGCTACGGTCCCCCGCGGCCTTTCGCCCGGGGGTGTCGGGGTGGAGTCGGCGACTCCGGCGGGGGCGGGTGAGCATGGCTGATATCGGGAGCGCGGCCGTAGTCGACACCGGCCAGGGCAACCCCCTGCTCGAGCTGCGCGGGGTGTCCAAGACCTTTGGGGGTATCGCCGCGGTCAGCGGGGTGACCCTCTCGGTCCAGAGGGGCGAGAGTGTGGGGCTGGTGGGGCCCAACGGCGCGGGCAAGACCACGCTCTTCAACTGCGTCGGCGGCCAGCTCCGACCGGAACACGGGCGGGTGGAGCTGGATGGGGTGAACATCCTGGAGATCCCCACCTACAAGCGGGCCCGCCTCGGGATCGGACGCACCTACCAGCGGATCGAGGTCTTTCCGGACATGACGGTGTGGGACCACCTCATGGTCGCGGTCCGGGCCCGGTGGTGCACGGGCCGGATCTGGAAGGACCTGGCCGGTCGCAGTGCGCCATCAGCTGAGGAGCGGGAGCGGGTCGACGCCGTCCTCAAGCTGGTCGGGATCGCCCACATGGCCCAGACCAGCGTGGCCTCTCTGGGGCTGGGCTCGTGCCGGCTGGTGGAGCTGGCCCGGGCCCTGGTCTGTGAGCCGGTGCTGTTGATGGCCGACGAGCCCTCGTCAGGCCTCGACGTGCACGAGACCCGTGAGTTGTCGAACGTCCTGCGGATGCTCCAGCGGGAGCGAGGAATGGCCATGCTGCTCGTCGAACACGACCTCAGTATGGTCGGCGAGGTGGTCGACCGGACGGTGGTCATGAACCTGGGGGTGGTCATCGCCGACGGCCTCTTCGACGACGTCATGGCCGACCCGGCGGTCCGCCACGCCTATCTGGGGGTGTCGGCGTGACGCGCTCGGGCGAGGTCGGCGCCGCCGACCTGGTCGACCAGCTCGGCCGACCCATCGCCGGCGTTCCACCCAGTGAGGCTCCCCCGACGTCCAGCACCCCCGGTGGCGGCACGCGGGAGGTCCCCCCTCGCAGCGGGGCCCCGGCCCTCGAGGTCGACCACGTCAGCGCCAGCTACGGTCCCTACCGGGCCCTGTTCGACGTGACCTTCAGCGTGCCCGAGTCGGGAGTCACCGCCCTGATCGGCTCCAACGGAGCCGGCAAGTCGACGGTGTCCCGGGTGGTCACGGGCCTGCTGGCCAGCACCACAGGAACGATTCGCTTGAGCGGCAAGGATGTCACCGGGCTCCCGGCCTACAGGATCGCCCGGTCCGGAGCCGCCCACGTCCCCGAGGGTCGGGGAGTGTTCGCCAACCTGACCGTCGAGGAGAACCTCAAACTGGCATTCCGGCAGCGCGGCGGACGTCGGAGCGTCCCCGGCTCACTGGAGCACGCCTATGTGGCCTTTCCGGTGCTGGGGGAGCGGCGACGGCAGCGCGGAGGCACCTTGTCCGGCGGGGAGCAACGGATCCTTTCGCTGGCCAAGGTGCTGGTCGAACCACCCCATCTGCTGGTGGCCGACGAGATCTCACTGGGACTGGCGCCGGTGATGATCGATGCCGTCTACGAGGGACTACGACAGATCAACGAAGCCGGTACGGCGTTGCTGCTCGTGGAGCAACAGGTCGACCGGGTGCTGGAGATCGCCCGGACCGCCGTGGTGTTGGAGCACGGCACCGTGGCCTACAGCGGTCCGTCCGACGGGGCCCTGGCCGCCGTGGAGAAGGTCCTGTCCTCACGGGGTGAGCGCACCGTCTCAGTCAACGAGTCCCACCAGAACGGGTCGGCACCGGCCTAGGGTCCCGGGGCCCTTTCCCCGGCTCGAGCGAGTCGACGGGCTGATTCCCGGGTGCCCAGGGTCCAGTCGGCAATCGGGCGCCAACCGTTCCCCAGATGGGGCGACGAGAAAGTCACACCGGTAACGTCATCGATGGGTTTCGATGGAACAGAAGAGGAGCGGAGCCAACGTGGGCAATGAACGCGACGCGGTGATCGTGGATGTGATGCGAACCACCCTGGGCAAGCGGGGGGGTTCGCTGTCCAACTGGCACCCGGTGGATCTCCTGGGCTTTGCCCTGACCACCTTGCTCGAGCGCACCGGCATCGATCCCGAGACCGTGGACGACGTGATCGGCGGATGCGTCACCCAATCCGGCGAACAGGGCACCAACGTCACCCGCAACGCGTGGGTGGCGGCCGGCCTGCCTCAGAGCGTCCCGGCCACGACGGTGGACCGACAGTGCGGCTCCTCCCAGCAGGCCATGCACTTCGCCGCTGCCGGAGTCAAGGCCGGCCATTACGACCTGGTGGTGGCCTGTGGCGTGGAGTCGATGACCCGGGCCCCCATGGCCTCCAACTCCAAGGGCGGCACCGGACCCTTCCCCCCGTCGTTCCTGGAGGCCATCGACGGTCGGCTCTGGATGCAGTTCCGGGTGGCCCAGGTCCTGGCCGACCGGTGGGGCGT
>Ga0302325_10030347_pt1 | contig 11148 bp, 5 predicted proteins | sample Palsa_T0_2_FD_201948 | JGI IMG/M metagenome (GOLD analysis project Ga0302325, IMG submission 201948) | Peat permafrost microbial communities from Stordalen Mire near Abisko, Sweden - Palsa_T0_2 | ecosystem: Environmental > Terrestrial > Soil > Palsa > Peat permafrost | place: Sweden: Abisko...
CGCGCAGCTCGTACATCATCTGGTACGTCAGCGTGCCGGACTTGGAGACCAGGCCGATCCGGCCCTCGGTGGTGATGTCGGCGGGGATGATGCCGGCGTTGGACTTGCCCGGAGAGGCGACGCCAGGACAGTTCGGCCCGATGATCCTGGTGCGGTTGCCGATCGCGCTCGCGCGCGCCCAGAACTCCGCCGTATCGTGCACCGGGACCCCCTCGGTGATCACGATGCACAGCGGTATCTGCGCCTCGATCGCCTCGATCACCGCGTCCTTGGTGCGTTCCGCGGGCACGAACACCACGGACACGTCGGCTCCGGTGGCCGCCATGGTGTCGGCGACCGTGCCGAACACAGGGATGCCGGCGCCGTTCAGGTCGATGGTCTGGCCCGCCTTGCGCGGGTTGGTGCCGCCGACGATCTTGGTCCCCGCGGCCAGCATCCGTGCGCCGTGCCTGCGCCCCTCGGAGCCGGTGATGCCCTGGATCAGGACCCGGCTCTGGGCGGTCAGGAAGATGGCCATCGTTATGCTCCCTTCGATGCCGTGCTGGCCAGTTCGGCGGACCGGCGGGCGGCGCCGTCCATCGTCGGCACCTGCTCGACCACTCCTATGGCGGCGTCTTGGAGGATCTGCCTGCCCTCGGCGGCGTTGTTCCCGTCGAGGCGGACCACGATCGGGCGGTCAACGTGCTCCCCGCGCGATTCCAGCAGGCCGATCCCCGAGACGATCCCGTTGGCCACCGCGTCGCAGGAGGTGATCCCGCCGAAGACGTTCACGAACACGCTGCGCACGCTCGGGTCGGACAGCACGATCTCCAGGCCGTTCGCCATCACCTCGGCCGAGGCGCCGCCGCCGATGTCGAGGAAGTTGGCCGGCTTGATCCCGCCGAACTCCTGGCCCGCGTAGGCCACCACGTCCAGGGTGGACATCACCAGGCCCGCGCCGTTGCCGATGATGCCGACCTCGCCGTCGAGCTTGACGTAGTTGAGGTGCTTTTCCCTGGCCCGGGCCTCGATCGGATCGATGTTGCTGACGTCGTCGAAACGGGCGTGCTGCTGGCGGAACGCGGCGTTGTCGTCCAGCGTCACCTTGCCGTCCACGGCGAGGACCTGACCGTCGTCGGTGAGCGCCATCGGATTGACTTCGACCAGCGTGGCGTCCTCGTCGGCGAACATGGTCCACAGCCGCTCAGCCAGCAGCGCGGCCCCGGCCGCGGCCTCCGCCGGGATGCGGCCGGCCGCGATGATCTCCGCCGCCTTGGCGCGGTCCACGCCAGCGATCGGCGAGACCGGGATCCGCGCCACTTCCTCCGGGGTGTTGTGGGCGACCTCCTCGATCTCCATGCCGCCCTGCACCGTGCAGATCGACAAGAACGTGCGGTTGGCCCGGTCCAGCAGGAAGGACAGGTAGTACTCGGCCGCGATGTCGACGGCCTCGGCGATAAGGACCGTGTAGACGGTGTGGCCCTTGATGTCCATGCCGAGGATCTGGCTGGCCTTGTCGTAGGCCTCATCGGGGCCTTGGGCCAGCTTCACGCCGCCGGCCTTGCCGCGACCGCCGGTCTTCACCTGCGCCTTCACCACCACCAACGGATGGCCTTCCGCAGCGAACTCCGCGGCGATCTCGCGCGCTTCGGAGGCCGTCCGGGCGACCTTGCCTCGCTGCACCGGGACGCCGTACTCGGCGAACAGTTCCTTTGCCTGAAACTCAAACAGGTCCACCGGGGGTCCGTTTCTAGGTTCCGACTTGTTCCGCCGCGCACGTGCGGCGTTCATGGGCAGCCTAGCCTTTCCCCCGTCGGGCTGGCCCCCCGGGCCGGGACAGTCCCCGTGTGAGCTGACTCTCAGCGCTCGGCTCACACGGTGGGCGGCTGGGGCTACGGAAAGTGCGGAGCTAGCGGGGTCACATTGGCGGCGGCGCTAGCCCGTCCAGCTCGGCCAGTCGCGTGTCGATCGTGGCGCTGATCTGGCCGAGCAGATAGTGGAGGCTGGCCCGCGCGGCCGGATCCGTAACGGTGTTGTCGATCCCGACCCGGTAGGCACGCAGGATAGTGACCACGCCCCAGGTCAGGGTCAAGAGATTGTCCCGGTCGGGGGTAGTGCGGCCGGCTTCCTTCGCCCACGCCGACAAGGCCGCGCTGAACTTGCCGGTGAACACTTTGTTATCCAGCCCGTCCACCGCCCTTCGGAGCGCACCGAGGGAAGACGGCAGCGTACTCTGCAGGACATCCACGTCGGCGGCGTCCAGGAAGGCGTCGATCTGTTCACACAGGCTGAGCGAGGTCGCGTCGAGGATGCGCTCGATGGCGTTGTACGGGGCAGGCTGGTCGCGCAGCAGGGCGGCCGCGGAGGCCCGGGCAAACGTCGTCGCGTCGACAAGCTCGCCCGCCGCCTGGATGAGCCCGTTGGCGTCACCATCGTTCAGTGCTGCCTGCACCAGGCCGGCCTTGTCGGCGACGGCCTGCAACCAGGCCTGTTCAGCGAGCTTACCGCCGCCCAGCTTGCCCTTAACGAGCTTGGCCGCCTCGCTGATCCTGCTGTTGACGACCGTGGCGATCGACGAGCGGCGCTCGACCGCCAACCTGGCCTGGAGCAGCAGACTGGCCCCGCTGCGGAAGGTGCTGACCTCGAAACGCACTCCGTCCAGCGGGTGCACACCGACCGGGTGGTCCGACAGCAGGTCAGCGGACTCGCCGCTGACCTCGTTGGCGATGTCGGTCAGGAACTGCTCCAAGCCGGACTCGGTTGGGGTCTCGAGGGCGTTCGGGTACTGCTGAGCGAGCGCGTCGCTCAGCCGCGCGATCTCGCGGGCGAGAGCCGTGGAAGTCCTGGCGAGCAGAGTCAGATCGGGCGAGGTGGCGGCGACGCCGGTGCTCCAGGTCTGCAGCAGCTCAGCCAAGGGGGAGTTAGCAATGACCTTGTCGAACCTGGCCTTCGCCGCCTCGGCGTCGTCGCCACGACCGAGCGCGGCGCGGATCCCCTCGACGCTGGCGGCCCACAGCTCGCCAAGCGCGTATCTGAAGGCGGCGGCGCGTACTGGTCGCCGCTGTTCCTGGACAGAAATACCCACCGACTTGGTACGCAAGGGGAGCGCGTTTTTGCGAAGCGTCTCCTTCGCGGAATACAGCTTCCGGGGTATTTCGCGGTCCCGCACCGGCATGGAAAGAAAGTCGGGTTCGGGAGTTTCGTCATTGAGGACCAGGAAACGGGAGGACTGGTCGACCTTCACCTCGGGCAGGTTCGCGAGGGCGAGCTGGACCAGCTCAGCGATGACCGCGCGGGGCAGCGACTCATGACGCGCCATCCCCGAAGCGTAAGCGTAGACGGCGGAGACGTCGTGCTCGTCGCCTGCGGCGGCGATGAGGCGATCGACCCATAGCTGCTTGTCGCTCGGCTGATCCCACCCGAAATCGGCGGTCATCGGGCTCAGCTCACAGACCAGGCCCATCCAGGCGAGGTGGTCGATGCGGCTGCCGGTCAATTCGGCCGAAAGGTAGGTACCGCTGGCCAGCGACGTCCAGAAGGTGTCCTCGCTGATGCCCTGCCATGTCTCGGCGAGTGCCGCCGCGGTGTCGTCGGTGCGGCCGCCGGAGAGGGCCCGGCGCAGTCGTTCCAGGATGCCGTCGGCGGCCTGGCTGATAGTGACCTCGGGGGTGCCGCCGACACCGAGGACCACGGCGACGAACTTCGCCCGGGCCTGTGCCCGCAGGTCAACCGTGCCGGTGTCGGAGCCGGCGAGTGTCTTCAGCCGTCTCGCGAGAGTTTCACCCATCGCCGTGAGTTCGGGTGTGACGCTGCCGCTGCGGTAGTACACCATCGGCAGGGCAGGCGGCCGGGTAACGGCAAGCTCCAATCGACTGGCCGGCTTCAGCTGCGGATCGGTGGACGCCTCGTTGACCAGGCCAGCGATGTCCTCGACGGACTTGGACAGGTGATTGGCCAGGGTTTCCGGCAGGTTCCTGGAGCGCTCGCTGGCCTGGTCCAGGGCCGCCGGGTACGGGTTCTCGGGTGCGAGCCGGTAGTGCAGGTGCAGCACCGGCAGCCCGGTGGCCGCCGCGAGCCTGGCGGCGTAGACCCCGGCCGGCTCGTCGAACTGGAACCGGCGGCTGTGCAGGTAAAGCAGCGCGCCATCGTCGCTGGAGCCCGGCGTGGCCACCCACTCGCCTCGCACCGACCCGGACCGGAACGGGCGGGCGGCAAAGGCCGTCGCCGGCCCGCCGAGCCGGTCGAGCAGCGCCGCTCCGGAGTCGGCAGCGCCGTGAATCTCCGCGACGAGCCGGGCGACAGCCCGCAGATCGGACTCGGTCGCGGGATGGCTGATCATTCGGCCATCATCCGGATCTTGCTCATAATCGCAAACCTAACCGCACCATCCCCGCCCGCCGCACCCAGACCGGGAGCCGTGGGGTTCCTCGCCGTCACCAGGTGGCCGCGGGCTTCCGGTCACGAGCAATTCAGCCGAACGGCCGTGGTTTCAGTTGACACAGGGAATTCCGTCCTTGGCGGTGACCGCGCCGCCCTGGGCACCGGTGGTCGGGGCGGCAACCGCCGAGGACGAGGGCGTGGGGGAGGTAGTCGGCACGGTGGCGTCCGCGCCGAGCATGACCTCGACGTGGCCCGCGGCCACCGTAGAACTCGCCGTCGCGGTCACGCTGAACTCCGAAGCGATCCTGCTGGCACTCGTCGACGCGCCCGTGCCGTACAGCACCTCGGTCGTCGACAGCGCGCTGGTGTTCGCGATCTGCCCGGCCCTGTAGCCCTGCCCGACCAGCGCGGTCGAGACCTGCCCGGCCAGCCCCGGGCTGTTACCGCCGTTGTACACGTCCACGGTGGTCTTGGCGGCGTCGGCGCTGCTCTCGACCGTCGGCTTGGGGCTGGGCGAGCTCGACGAGGCCGACGAGGCCGCGGGCGGGTAGAACGTATCCTGCACGATCTCCTTGATGTAGGCGGGGTTGACCTCGTTGGCGTCCTGACCCTCGATGGTCTCGTAAGCCATGATCGGCAGCGTGTGGAAGATCAGGTTGCCGCTGGTCAGGCTCCGCATCTGGCTGGCGAAGTCCAGCAGGTCCCAGCCGGAGTCGGTAATCACGTACTGCTTCGCGATCGACAGCAGGGAGTCGATCTTGGTCAGGTCGTCGAGGACGCCCTCGTTCCGGAGTGACTGCATCACCGAATCGAGGAATGCCTGCTGGCGATGGGTACGGTCCAGGTCGCCGTTGGCCAGGCCGTCGCGCTGCCGGACGAACGCCAGCGCCATCGAGGCGTCGAGATGCTGGAGCCCGGCCTTATGGGCGTAGAAGCCGGAGTTGGCGTCGTATGGGACCGGGTGGTTGAGGCAGACCTCCACGCCGCCGAGAACCTTCGCCAGCTCGTAGAAGCCGTCCAGGTTGACCTCAGCGAAGTGATCAATGTGCACCCCGGTCAGCTGCTCGACCGTGTTCACGGCGGCCGTCCGGCCAGCTTCGTTGCCATCAAAGGCGACCTGATTCTGGCTCATGTTGGGGTCCTGCGTCCGGAGCTGGTCCTCCTCCGCCGCCATGGCCAGGCCATAGGCCTGGTCGATCTTGCCCTGGGACTGCCCGTCGTAGGGGGTGGGGTAGGTAACCCAGTCGTCGCGCGGGATAGAGAAGCCGATCGCCTTCTTGCCGCCCGCTGGTATGTGGATCAGGATCAGCGTGTTGGTGGCGTTGCCGCCGACCCCGTTCTCGATGCCCAGCCTGCTCCCGGCGTGCAGCGCGTTCAGGACAGCGTTCGGCAGGATGTTGCCGTCCCAGTCGGTGCGGCTCTCCAGGCCCATCAGCAAGATGTTCTGCGCCCCGATCGACGGGCCGGACACGATGGCGTGCGAGCCGCCGATGCTGCTCACGTCGCGGACGACAAAGTAGGAAAAGCCGCTAATCGCCAGCACCAGGGCCGCGGTGACGCAGCTTAGGGCGTATCCGGCCTTTCCCGCTGCGCCCCACAACGAGGCCGATGAAGCTGGCCTAACCATGGCATTTTTCCTCAGCAGTCTCAGCTCTGGATCGTTACCATTCCCGCGAAGCCTACCTTCGTGTCACCGCCACCTGTCCGCAACGGCTAACATCCGAAGCACATATGAACGACCCCCTTTGGCGCGAAGCGCGCCCGAGCAGGCCGTACGGCAGCGAACCTGGAGTCGCGCCGCGCGACCGCGATTCCCGGCCGCCCGCAGACATCCCGACGAGGCCGACGGGATCTCCGATGATGCCAGCGGGTCCCCCGGCGATGCCAGCAGGCGCGCCGGCGATGCCAGCAGGCGCGCCGGCGATGCCAGCAGGCGCGCCAAGAGTTCTCCCTGGCAGGCCGAGAGTCCCGGCGGGCGGTCCGGTCGTGCCGGCGGGCGGTCCGAGAGTCCCCGCAGGCGGTCCGGTCGTGCCGGCGGGCGGTCCGAGAGTCCCGGCCGGCGCCCCGAGGACGGCAGCGGGCAACCCGGGGGGACCTGGCCGCGAGCCGGGGACACCCAGGCCCGCGGGCGGGCCACCCAGGCGCGAGGCCGGCTGGAATGGCCGCGATCCGGGCGGGATCGATCCCGGGATGCGTGATCCCCGCTGGAGCGGCCGTGACTCCGGCGCACCGACGCGCAGGATGCCGACCCGGCCTGACCCGAATCCGGCTAGCCGCCCAGGGAGAACGGTATCCGGCGGGGTCCGGCCCGCGATGAGCCAACCCGGTAGCCTGCCGCTAGGCGCCGTGCCGCCGGGCGGCGGGCCGCGAGGCATCCAGGAGGCCCGCCGGACGCAGGCCGCGCGCGGGCGCGGGGGGCCGGGGAGACTGGGGCAGTTCGGCTCGCTGCAGGGCGGCCTCGGGGTGTGCCTCATCGTCGCCAGCACGGCGATCGGCGCGATTGCCACCATGGCGACCGGGCGCGCACCCGGTTTCATGCTCGGGGTCTTCGTGGTCATCGGCACCGTCGTGGCCGCGTTGGCCGTCCGGCCCCGGGCCGGACGGCTGATCTTCCCGGTCCCGGTGCTCGCTTACCTGGTCGCCGCGCTCATCGCCGGGATCATCTACAACCGGTCCGACGACGCGTCTAAGACGGCGGTCGCCATCGGCGCGGCCCAGTGGATCGCGAACGGATTCGTCGCGATGGCCTTCGCCACCGCGGCGGCCGTCGTCCTTATCGCCGTCCGCTGGTTCTTCTGGCGCCGCGGCCGGAAGGGCGGTCCGGCCCGCCCCGGCCCGGTCGGCGGCCCAGGCCGTCGGCCCCAGCCGGACCCAGCGGCCGCCGTGGATCCCAGGTACGCGCCGGATAACCGAGGCTCGCGGTACCCGGCGGATAACCCAGGCTCCCGGTACCCGGCGGATTATCCGGGCTCCGGGTACCCGGCGGATTACCGTACCCAGGATCGGACCAGCGCGGGCGGCGGGAACTGGGACGATGAGCGTTCGCCAGGGTCCGCACCTAACTACCGCCGGCCCCGGCCCGGATCGGGACCCTACAACTTTTCCAGCGGAGCGTAGCGGAGCACCAGGTGCTTGACGCCATAGTCGGCGCCAAAGTCGATCTTGGCCTCGGCCTGGTCGCCGTAGCCGTCGGTGGACACCACGGTGCCGAGCCCGAACTTGTCGTGGGTCACCATGTCCCCGGGCGACAGCGCGGGCACCCGGCGGTTCCCCGGCGACCGGGTCCCGGGCAACTGCGCCATCCGCTCCTGCGCGGGCCTGACCGCAGACATCGCCGCGTCCGCGTCACGGCGCCACTCGATGAGGCCGGCCGGGATCTCGCTGAGGAACCGCGATTGCTTGTGGAACGAGGGACGACCCCACCAGTTCCTGGCCACGGCGCGGGTCAGGTAGAGCCGCTGCTCGGCCCGGGTGATGCCGACATAGGCCAGCCGGCGCTCCTCTTCTAGTTCCTTCGGGTTGTTCAGCGAACGCTGATGCGGGAACACCTCTTCTTCCATCCCGGTCAGGAACACCACGGGGAACTCAAGTCCCTTGGCCGTATGCAGCGTCATCATCGTCACCAGGCCGCCGTGCTCCTCGCCGTCGGGAATCTGGTCGGCGTCGGCCACTAGCGATACCTGCTCGAGGAACTCGGCCAGCGTCCCGCCCGCCTCCCCATTCCCCCTTCCCGGTGACCCGTCGAACTCACGGGCCACGGACACCAGCTCCTCCAGGTTCTCCACCCGGCTGGCGTCCTGCAGGTCCGAGGAGGACTCGAGCGCCTCGATGTAACCCGTCCGGTCGAGCACCGCCTCGGCCAGATCCGCCACCGGGACGGTCTCGGCGAGTTCCCTGAGCCCGTCGATGAGGGCGTTGAACCCCGCGATCGCGTTGGCTGAGCGCCCGGCCAGCCCCGGCACGTCCGCCGGCCGGGCCAGCGCCTGCGCGAACGTCATTCGCTCCCGCTGCGCGAACGCGGCCACGTAGTCCTCGGCCCGGTCGCCGATACCGCGCTTGGGCACGTTCAGCACCCGCCGCAGCGACACCTCATCGGCCGGGTTGGCAATCAGCCGCAGGTAGGCCAGCAGATCCCGGACCTCGCGGCGCTCGTAGAACCGCACGCCGCCGACCACCCGGTACGGCAGCCCGACCCGGATGAACACTTCCTCAAAGACCCGGGACTGCGCGTTGGTCCGGTAGAACACCGCGACCTGGCCCGGCGTGGCCTGGCCTGCGTCGGTCAGCCGGTCGACCTCCTCGGCCACGAACGCGGCCTCGTCGTGCTCGTTGTCGGCCACGTAACCGATGATCGGCGCGCCCGCACCCTGCGCCGACCACAGGTTCTTCGGCTTGCGGCCCTGATTCTGCGAGACCACGGCGTTGGCAGCGGTCAGGATGTTCTGGGTGGAACGGTAGTTCTGCTCGAGGAGGATGACCTTGGCGTCCGGGTAGTCCTGCTCGAACTCGACAATGTTGCGTATCGTCGCGCCGCGGAAGGCATAGATGGACTGGTCCGCGTCGCCGACGACGCATAGCTCGGCGGGCGGGAGAGTTGGGTCGGGAGTGTCGGGACTGCCCGTTCGGCCGGAAAAGAGCGGAGCACCACCGGAGACTAGCTCGGAGATCAGGACGTACTGCGCGTGGTTGGTGTCCTGGTACTCGTCCACCAGCACGTGCCGGAACCGGCGGCGGTAGTGCTCGGCGACCTCCGGTATGGCCTGGAAAAGGTTGACCGTGACCATGATCAGGTCATCGAAGTCCATCGCGCCGGCCGCGAACAGCCGGCGCTGATACTCGCTGTACGCCTCGGCCAGGGCCTTGTCCCGGGCCGTCTGCGCGCGGGCCGCGAACGTTTCGTGGTCGACCAGCTCGTTCTTCAGGTTCGACACCTGGGCGGCCATCGCCTTCGGCGGGAACTGCTTGGCGTCGAGCTCGAGTTCGCGGCAGGTGAGCGCCATCAGGCGCTGCGAGTCTGCCTGGTCGTAGATGGAAAACGACGAGGGATAGCCGAACCGCTTGGCCTCCCGGCGCAGGATGCGCACGCAGGCCGAGTGGAACGTCATCACCCACATGGCCCTGGACCGCGGGCCGACCAGGGCGGCGACGCGGCCGGCCATCTCGCCGGCCGCCTTATTGGTGAAGGTAATGGCCAGGATCTCGTGCGGCGCCACGTCCCGCGCGGCCAGCAGGTAAGCGATCCGGTGCGTGAGCACGCGGGTCTTCCCCGAGCCCGCGCCGGCCACGATCAGCAGCGGGCTGCCCTCGTGCACCACGGCAGCGCGCTGCTCTGGATTGAGTCCGTCAAGGAGGGCATCTATTGCGAGGGCGGCCACCCACATAGGGTAGGCGCTCACACCGACAAAAAGCAGGGCGGGCGTCTCGCCGCCTCGTCGGCACCAGTAGTCATATTACGTCACTAGCTGGGAGAACGTTACAATAGGGACATTAGGCTTATACGTCCCCAGGTAGTGAGATATATCGTCCTTCTCGCTCCGGGGGATGCGTGCTATGGGCTATTCTGGCCGTCTTGACCGATAGTTGAATGCGACGGGGAACGCGCATTCCTAGCCTCTGGACCATGGGGGTGTCATGGGATCGCGTAGCCGATCCATACGGCTCCGCATTTACTTCCTGGTGGCGATCCCGCTCGTCGCCATGGTCGGACTGCTCGCCTACGTGGCGGGCACTTCGGTCAGCAACGCTATCGACCTGGACCGGGCCCCGAACCTGATCAACAAGACCTCGCTGCCGACCGCGAACTTCGTCAACTACCTGCAGGCCGAGCGCGCGGCCGCGGTGATCTACCTGTTCGCGCCCACGCCGGCCAACCTAGCCGCCTACGACAACGCCGTCGCGAATACCAGCCAGAACTCCAAGGCGTTCCGGGCGGCCATGACCTCCCCGGCCACGGTGCGCAGCGAGACCTCCAGCGAGGCGGCGGCGATCAACGCCATGCTCGGCAACCTCGGCAAGCTCACGCTCCTGGAGGGGGAAGTCCGCGACCGGGCGGTCAAGCCGCTGGCCGCGCTCACCGCCTACAGCCAGGGCATCGCCGCCGAGCCCGCGCTGTTCCTGACCGAAGCCAGCAGCGAGACCAACGCCACGGCGGTCGGCCAGGCGCTGGGCCTGATCGCGACCGTGCAGGCCAGAGAGGAACTCTCGCAGGAGTGGGCGCTGCTCGGGGGCATGCTGGCCGGAGACCGGATGACGAAGAACGACCGCATCGCGTTCACCGAGGCGGCGGCGACGCGGCAGGCCGACCTCGGTTCCGCGCAGTCCATCCTGACCCCGGTCAACCTGGGCGTCTACAACGCCGCGCAGAACGGTTCGGTGGCCGCGCAGGCCAACCTCGCCGCGATCGAGCAGGCCCTCGCCGGAGGCGCTCAGATCAGCCAGCTGCCGACCACGCCGGCCCAGTGGCAGCAGACGGCGGGCACGCTGCTGCAGGACTACTTCAAGGGCGGCGTCGCGGTCTCGCAGGCGGAGCTGGTGACCGATCACCAGTCCAGCCGGTCGGCGTGGATCCGGGTCGCGGTGACGAGCGGCATCGCCCTGCTCGCGCTGCTCCTCACCATCGTGGTGACCACCCTGGTCGCTCGCGGCATCATCCGGCGGCTGCGTGGGCTCGAACGCTCCGCCCTCACCGTGGCCCAGCACCAGCTGCCCGACGTGATCGGCCGGCTGAGGCGAGGCGAGGACGTTGACGTGGAGCACGAGGCGGCGCCGCTGCAGGCCGGCCCCGGCGGA
>Ga0302325_10030349_pt1 | contig 11148 bp, 5 predicted proteins | sample Palsa_T0_2_FD_201948 | JGI IMG/M metagenome (GOLD analysis project Ga0302325, IMG submission 201948) | Peat permafrost microbial communities from Stordalen Mire near Abisko, Sweden - Palsa_T0_2 | ecosystem: Environmental > Terrestrial > Soil > Palsa > Peat permafrost | place: Sweden: Abisko...
ATTGAAGCCGGGGCTGGGATTTGAGAAGGGGCCGTTTTCCTGCCCGCCATAAAAGATACCGTAGCCGCTGCGTAGCACGAGCTTGTCTGACAATTGGTATGCCAGTCCAACGCGGGGTGCGAAATTATTGAGGTCGGGACTGATGAGTCCGCGGGAGCCGTTGTTCTGAATGGCGAGCTCAGTGCCGAGCGTGGGTGTCAATTGCCGCGTTTGTCCACTCGGGGCGATCAGCGAGAGTGAGCTGAAATCGAAAGTGTCCTGATTGTTATTCGCCTCTTTGATCGTAGTGAAGAGTTCGTAGCGCAGCCCCAGGTTCAGAGTCAACTTCGGAGTTACTTTGAAATCGTCGAGAGCATAGACCGCATAAATCTGGCGGTTATAAATGATGTTCGGGGTCACACTCGTAATGGATCCGCCGTCGCTGATGCCCTGCATAAAAGTGGCGAAAGCCTCCCCGCCCGTGCCCGGGTCGGCGAGGTTGTCGTTGATGAGGAAGTCGCCGCCGAAGTCCATTGAGCCACGAGCGGCTGCCGGCTCAAGTATCGTGAACTGTTCGAAGCGCAGTTCGGTGCCGAACTTCGCGGCATGGCGTCCGCGGGTCCAGCTCAGATTGTCGGTAAAAACGTAGCTGTGCTGGTGTTCGATGGCGGGCAGGTACTCCGAGGCGCCGATGACAGCGGTGCCGTCACCGAAGCTGAGAGAGGGCAGCCCGCCGATGCTCTCGCCCGCTTCGTACGGAACTCCAGGAAACGGAATAGGGAGCTGCGCCGAAACGTTTTCGTTGGAATACAGATTGTAGCGATGCGAACTGAGGTGATTGAAGCCGAACCGGAATTCGTTGATCAGGTTGTTGCGAAAAGTGTGGATCTCACTGGCAGCCAGTCCCTCGGCCGTATTATTGCTGGTGCCATCCTGAAAGCTCCCGCCATCCAGCACATTGTTGAAAGGTGACGGAAGGAAATTACTGTCGTTGCCATAACTGAACCGGGCGAAAAAATTGTCCTTGCTGCTGATCGTCTGATCGACGCGAATGTCAAACTTGTTTTCAGTCTCGCTCCGTTCGGGATCAGCCAGGTAGTTGCCGCCCGGCAGAGTGCTATTGGGCGCGGGAAACAAATTAGCCAGTTCCTGCGCCAGCGGATCGATCGGCGTATTGCTGCCGCTATTGCCCGTGAAGATGTTAGTCGGTTGCCCGCTGGCGGTGGTCCCGATGGGGACGCTGCAAACTCCGCCATTGTAGGCCGAATTACTCTGCGCCAGCACCGGATTAAAAATCTCTCCCTCGTAAGTCGGGTTCCCGCTGCAGTCGACCACGCCCGTTGGCGAGCTGGTCTGCAGAAACGCGGAGAAATCGCCGCCCACTTCGGCTGGCGTCGGAACCGTCGACAACTGCGGCAGCGCCTGCCGAATCCGGAGGCCTTCATAGTCTCCGAAAAAGAACATCTTATTCTTGATGACGGGCCCGCCCAGCGTAAATCCAAACTGATTTTGCTTGTAGGGTTGCCTGCCGAAGATGTCGAAGGCATTGGTGGCGTCCAATTTGTCATTGCGCAGATACTCCCACAGGTCGCCGTGGATCTGATTCGTGCCCGACTTGATGACGGCGTTCATGATGGCGCCGTTCCCACGCCCGAATTCGGCGGTATAGGAGTTGGTCTCAACCTTGAACTCGGCGATCGCGTCGACCGCAGGTTGCACTACATAGGCCGCGCCATTGAGCACGTCGCCGAGATTGGCGTTGTTGTCGATGCCGTCGAGCAAAAAATTATTTTGCAGAGAGCGGGCGCCGTTGGCGCTGAAGCCATATGTAGTTTCTACGCGCGATCCGGGCTCGGCCGCAGCCACGCCAACGCCCAGCAGAGCGAGCTGCGCGTAATTGCGCCCGTTCAACGGAAGCGCGTTGATGCGCTTGCTGTCCACCACCTGGCCGAGTTCCGAAGTCTCCGTCTCAAGCTGAGGACGTTCGCTCGAAACCGTCACCACTTCCGTTGCCATGCCGGGCTGCAGATTCAGGTCCACGCCCAGGCGATCCTGTATGTTCACCTGCACCGGTTCAGCCACCGCCTTCTTGAATCCCTGCTTCTCGACCGTGACCGTGTAACGGCCGATCTTGAGCGGACTCGCGACATATTCCCCTCGATCGTTGGTGGAAATCGTCACCGAAATGCCGCGATCGACGTCGGTCACCGTCACCTTCGCCCCCGCGACCACCGCGCCACTCGAGTCGCGCACCAGGCCTACAATAGCTCCGGCATCTTTTTGCGCCCAAAGTGGCGCGGCCGGCGCAAAGAACACAAATGCAATGAACACAGGAAAGAACAGGACCGAGAGAGTTTGCGATCGAGCGAGGCGGACGGGCATGGCGATGCTCCTGGGCGCTGAGTCCCGAAGGTTCGCAAAGGCTGGTTCGGCCCGGCGAAGCTTTCGGGGATTGTGACTGCAAGCTTTCGGTGTATATTACGAACTATTACTTTTACTTTCGTTTTGTAACGTTTGTCAACTGCGATTTTTTGGAGGCTCATGATGGTTTGCAGACGCGGGATTGTCCTTATCGCTACCACGCTCCTTCTCACGCTCTTGTCAGCTTGTTCCAAGTTGCCAAAATCGCCGCTACAGCTGGCACTGAAGACCGCGAGCCCCAAGCCCATACCGACCCAGCCTTCCTCCATCAATGTTGACGTGAAGGACGGTGGCCCCGCGGTGCTCACGACCAGCACCGCCGAATTTCAGGTGACGCCAGACGGTTATGTGCAGGCATTTCTCCTCAAAGATGGGCGAAAGTTGTCGCTGGACGAGCCCTATGTCGGCGCTCCTGCCGACAGCGATTTTGTGAAGGTAGCAGGCAAAGATGTGCATTTCACGCTCGATTTCCAGCAGGCGCAAATACATGAAGCAATCGGCAAGATGGGAGCCGGCAAGCGGATAGAGATTCCAGCGCGCCCGTTAGGGCCATCGGGAATGGAATTGCAGCGCGTGCTGGCGCTCGAAGTTTACGACAACTTCCCAAACATTCTGCTGAGCGCGGTGGAATACAAGAACACGGGCGCCGGCGAAGTAGTCATCGAGAAAAGTGTGAATCAGCGCCGTCGGCTGAATGCAAAGCTGGCCGACGCGAAGGCGCTTCCGTGGCAAATGTGGTCGTTTCATGGCTCAAGCTCCGACTGGGGAAAAGACGATGTCGTGAAACTCGCGCCGGGGTTTTCCCAGCCCAACGAAATGGGAGAAATGGTCAAAGGCGGCTATGGTGGCGGCATTCCCGTAGTAGCGTTCTGGACACGGCAAGTCGGCGAAGCGATCGGTCACGTGGAGACGCTTCCGATCTCCGCCGCCATCCCGGCAAAAGTCGCTGCCGACGGACGAGTCAATACGGAAGTGGATTACGCTGCCAACATCACGCTGAAGCCGGGCGAGACGTACTCTACTCCGCGCAGTTTCGTTTCCGTTTTCGCGGGCGACTTCTATGAGCCGCTGCGGATCTGGTCCAGCGTCTTGCAGAAAGAAGGCTGGGAACTCCCCAAGCCATCGAGTGAAGCCTACAACGTGAGCTGGTGCGGTTGGGGATACGAGGCCGACGTTACGCCTGCGCAGATGCTGGGCACGATTCCAAAGCTGAAAGAAATGGGCATCAAGTGGGTGACCCTCGATGATCGCTGGTTCGACGTCTACGGCGATTGGAATCCGCGCCCCGATACTTTTCCCGGAGATTCCATTAAGAAAATGACGGACGACTTCCACAAGGAAGGCATGCTGGCGCAATTGTGGTGGCTGCCGCTCGGGGTCGAAGATGGTGAGGGAAAATACGAATCGCACAAGTACGCGGTTTCGAAAGTCGTGCAGGAGCATCCCGAGTGGCTGATCCTCGACAAAGAAGGCAAGCACGCGCACATGACTCGTGGCCTGGCGGTGCTCTGTCCGGCGGTGCCCGAGGTTCGCGCATATCACAAGCAGCTGACCGAGAAATTCATTCGCGACTGGGGATTCGACGGCAACAAGCTCGACAATATCTATAGCGTTCCCGCCTGCTACAACCCCGCGCACCATCACAAGTCGCCGCAGGATTCGGTGAATGCGATGGGCGATATCTATAAGGAAATTTTTCAGACAACCCGCGCCATCAAACCGCAGAGCGTGACCCAGTCCTGTCCATGTGGTACCCCGCCGTCGTTGGCATGGTTGCCGTTTATGGATCAGGCGGTCACCGCCGATCCCGTGGGAGCCGTGCAGGTCCGGCGCCGGATCAAAATGTACAAAGCTTTGCTCGGTCCCGAATCCGCCGTTTATGGCGATCACGTCGAACTTTCCGCGATGACAAAAGTGGGTAAGGACGACTGGAGAGAACACGGGGACGATTTCGCTTCCACGATTGGAGCCGGAGGCGTCGTCGGAACCAAGTTTGTGTGGCCCGATCCCGGCCCGAAATTCAAGGACGTCAATCTCACCGCCGCAAAAGAAGAGCGCTGGAAGAAGTGGATCGGTTTGTACAACCAGAAGATGCTTTCGAAGGGCGAGTTCAAGGACCTTTACGTTACCGGATACGACACTCCCGAAGGATATGCCATCGCGAAAGACGGCAAAATGTACTACGCGTTCTTTACATCGTCAGGCTGGAAAGGCGAAGTCGAGCTGCGCGGGCTAAAACCCGGCAAGTATCGCGTGCGTGACTATAGCGAAGCCAGGGATCTAGGCGCGGTCAACGCGGCGGCCAACGGTGTGGCGAAACTGCCGGCCGACTTCAACGATCATCTGCTCCTAGAAGTCAGTTCGCAGCCATAAAACTCGCAATTGCGCCCAGCTGGAACGATTAAATACTCGTGTGGTGACGGGGCTCTGCCCCGTCCCGGATCGCATGAGCGCCATAAAACTTGCCAGACCGCCCCGAGGTCGCTGATTCGGTCACTGAATCGCGTTGCCATAAGTAGGCACTCCTTGCTGAATCAGAAAGAGCAGCATCTGTCCGCGAGACGACCAGTCGCTTTGCGCATATTGCGAGACTAACTGCTGAGCGAGTGAAATAGCCACGCTCTTGGACTGCTCGGATTTCTTCGCCTGTTCTTCCGTCTTGTAAATCTCAATCAGCGCGGATCGGCGATAAGCGGCGTCGTATAGCGCCTCTGGAGCGGCAGGAGATTGGGGGTGTTCCTTTACATATTTTTCGTACATCTCGGCTTCCTTGTCGGGGCATTTGGAAGAACCCTGCCAGTCTCCGCAGAGTTTGTTGTCGATCAGATGAAACGCGGCGAGTTGCGCCCACTTGCTGTCAGGAAATTTCTTCATCACCAGCCTCATCGACTCCTCGTCGATGCCTTCGCGAAGGTAGGCTTCCTTCTGCCGCGCCGAGGGCCGCGACTGCATGTCTGATTTTTGGATTTGCCACCTGATGTCGGCCGCCCGGTAAAGCGCTTCGCCGGCATCGGGAGCGGTGGGAAAGATATCGTAAACCCGGCGATAAAGACGCAAAGCGTCCTCGGCCGCACCGCGGCGTCCATGGCGGCGGCTGGCTTCATCTTCAGAATCGACGGCAGCGCCAAACAGGATACGGTCGCCGTTGGCCGTAGACGCCCAGACGACCCCGGTATCGACGACCCAGCCACTGATGGTCTTGCCCTCGTCCTCGCCCTCCAAAACGAAAGCCGGGTCAACCGTTTTAGAGCTGAGCAAGGCTTCGACGTGCAGCCAGTTGGGACTCTTTTCCAGGAGAATCAGTTCCTGTCCGCGTTCTATTTGAGAGAGCTTGTTGGAACTTGTGTCGGGAGACAGATAGATAACCGCCTCGCGTACCAGCGTGCCGCGCTCAGCCGCCAGCAGCAGGGAATTTCCCAGCACGATAAGAACCACCAGATACAGGAGCTTGGTAATCGGTTTCACGGTAGCATTCGTCTCCGATTCGAGGGTAGCACGCACAGTAGGATGCAAGGAACGCGCGCCAAGTGCTTCCACCCCGTAATGCTCGCTTGAGTCCGTGTGGTGACGGGGCTCTGCCCCGTCAGGCAGCTGGTGAATTTTCCCGTACCCCAAATCGATTGCTGTTGACAAGCAAGCCGCCAGTGCTATACACGAGAGTTTCTCCAGCGCCAATTCAGCGCGAAGATTGTCATGCAGATTGCCAACCTAAGATCACGCCAAAGCGCGCGAAGGCCCCGTCCATGACGTCGACGTCCCGCGGCGCCGCCCCGCAGATCAGCATTCGCGACCTCAAGAGCATCGACGACCTCAGCCAGTTGAAAGCGGTGGAGAAAGAAGTCTGGGGCATGTCGGACGACGACACCGTGCCCCTGACGCTGGCCATTGCCTGCAAAGCGGCCGGCAATATTTTCATTGGCGCCTTTGACAAGACAGGTCACAAATCCGAAGACGACAAGGACAAATTAGTCGGGTTCGCCTTCGGATTCCTCGGCCGCGAGCACGGACAGACGACGATTCACTCGCATATGCTCGCCGTGCTCGATGCCTATCGGCATCTGGATCTGGGCGCGCGCCTGAAGCACGCGCAGCGTGACCGGGCCCTGGCCATGGGCGTTCATGAAATGACCTGGACCTACGATCCGCTGCAGAGTCGCAACGCACACTTCAATTTTTCCAAGCTGGGCGTGGTCTCCGACACCTATAAAGTAGATTTCTACGGCCCGCAAACTTCCAGCATGCTTCATCGCAACGGCACCGACCGGCTCTGGGTGCGCTGGATGCTGAATTCGCGCCGTGTGCGCGATCGGGTGGCGGGCAAAAATGCGCGGGTGGAAACGCTCGACGCCATGAAGCTGCTGGCTCCGCTCGTGCGCTTCGATCCCAGCGGCAACCCCGGACGCGCCGATCTGGCCGAATCCCTGGCGCGGCAACGCGTGAGCATCGAAATTCCCGGCGACATTCTCGCGGTCGAGCGCGCGGATATGGGATTGGCCCGAGAGTGGCGCGACGCCACCCGCTGGGCGTTTCGCGAGGCTCTCAAAGCCGGATTCTTTGTTTCCGAATTCTGCCGTTCCATTCGCGGACAGCAGGGTCCCGGAGCGTATTTACTGCAGCGCGGAATAGTAAGTGAACTGATCCCCGAAGTGTAGCGGTGCTTAGTCCGTGTGGTGACGGGCCTCTGGCCCGTCCGACCAGAAGTGTAGTCTCCAGAAGTGTAGTCTAATGACGAGCGTTGCCTCATCCTACCCGCGTCTCCCGTGGCCTGTCGCCACTGCGCCCTTGGCGCGGTAGAATCATCCGGTCGCCGGCGCAGCGCCGCGACAGCATCCACCGCCGATACCCATATCCGAGGACGACCCATGGCCGAAGCCCTGACGCAGGTGAACATCGATTCGATTCTCGACGAGCAGCGCAGCTTTCCGCCTCCCCCAGAGTTTTCTCAGAAGGCGCAGATCAAGAGCCTGGCCCAATATGAAGCTCTCTATAAAGAGTCCATCGAGCAGCCGGAAAAATTCTGGGCCCGCGCCGCCGAAGAACTCCATTGGTTCAAGAAGTGGGACAAGGTTCTGGAGTGGAATGTGCCCTGGGCCAAGTGGTTCGTCGGCGGTCAGATCAATCTCTCCTACAACTGCCTCGATCGCCACGTCCAGACCGCGCGCAAGAACAAAGCCGCGCTGATCTGGGAAAGTGAGCCCGGCGAGGTTCGCACCTATACCTATCAGCAACTGTGGAGGGAAGTGCAGAAGTTCGCCAACGTGCTCAAGGATCTTGGCATCCGCAAGGGAGACCGCGTCGCTATCTACATGGGCATGACCCCCGAATTGCCCATCGCCATGCTCGCCTGCGCCCGCATTGGCGCGCCCCATTCCATCGTGTTTGGCGGGTTCTCTGCGAACGCGCTGGTCGATCGCATTCACGATTCCGAAGCCGTCGCCGTCGTCACCCAGGACGGATCCTATCGCCGAGGCGCCGAGGTTAAACTATTTCCCGCCGTCGAGGAAGCGCTCAAATCCTGTCCGACCGTGAAGCACGTCGTGATCTACAAACGCACCGGAACCGCCATCAATACAACTCCGGGACGGGATCACTGGTGGCATGATCTGATGGCGAAAGCTTCCGATGAATGTCCCGCCGAACCGCTGGACTCCGAACATCCGCTCTACATCCTCTACACTTCCGGCACCACCGGGAAGCCGAAAGGCATCGTGCATACCACCGGCGGCTACTCGCTCGGCACCTATCTCACCACGAAATATGTTTTCGATCTGCGTGAAGAAGACACCTACTGGTGTACCGCCGACATCGGATGGGTCACTGGCCACAGCTACATCGTCTACGGCCCCTTGCAGTGCGGCGCCACCAGCCTCATGTATGAAGGAGCGCCGAATTCTCCCGAGCCCGATCGTTTCTGGTCCATCATCGACCGCCATCAGGTGAATGTCTTCTATACCGCTCCGACGGCGATTCGTACCTTCGCCAAATGGGGCGACCAGTGGCCCAAGAAACACAAAATGGAAAGCCTGCGTCTGCTGGGCACGGTCGGCGAGCCCATCAATCCCGAAGCATGGATGTGGTATCGCGAGGTTATCGGCCATAACCGATGCCCAATCGTGGACACTTGGTGGCAGACCGAAACCGGCTCCATCATGATCACACCTCTTCCCGGCGCGATTGCCACCAAGCCCGGTTCGGCCACGCTTCCGTTCTTCGGTGTCGTGCCCGAGATCGTGACCATGGAAGGCAAACCGGTGCCGTTGGGTTCCGGCGGTTATCTCGTCATCCGGCAACCGTGGCCCTCGATGCTGCGGACGCTTTACGGCGATCCCGATCGTTACGTCCAGCAGTACTGGTCGCAGATTCCGGGCTCATATTTCACCGGTGACGGCGCCCGTAAAGATAAAGACGGCTATTTCTGGATCATGGGCCGCGTCGATGACGTGCTCAACGTATCCGGTCACCGCCTCAGCACCATGGAAGTGGAGTCGGCGCTCGTCGCGCACGAGAAGGTTGCCGAAGCCGCGGTCGTTGGCCGTCCCGACGAAATCAAAGGGCAGGCCATTTCAGCCTTCGTGAGTCTGGAACACGGCGTCACGCCCACGCCCGCTCTGAAGGAAGAGCTGAAGAAATGGGTCGTGAAAGAAATAGGTGCGCTGGCCAGGCCCGATGACATCCGCTTTACCGACGCCCTTCCCAAAACGCGCAGCGGGAAAATCATGCGCCGCCTGCTCAGAGAGTTGGCAAGTAGCGGGGAAGTGAAAGGCGACACCACCACCCTGGAAGATTTCGGAGTGATAGCCAAGCTGAAAGAGCAGGACGAAGCCTAACGCGGTTGTGACCCAATATAAGAAGTTGTCATCCTGACCCTGAGCTTGCCGAAGGGGAAGGACCTGCTGTTTGCCGGCAGCAACCGCGCCCGCGGCATAGAGACAGGGCTAGCTCCGCCCTCACTGAGAACTGAGAGCTGAGAGCTGAGAGCTGAGAGCTGAGAGCTGGTCCTACCGTGAGTTAGTGGCGGCAGCCTGGCGCTGCTCGCGCATCTGCTGCAGGAAGGTTTCGACCGGCACCTGATAGTTGTGTCGGAACAAATCAACCAGCCCGTCTTCGGCCACGGAGGCGTCGTTTGTTCCGCCCGCGTCCCCGCCCGAAGCTGGCGTCGCAAACACCTGGAACGAGGAATAACCGCCATCAGGCGATGGCGTTTCCAGTCCTTCCGGTTCCACCTGAAGCTCGGGAGATTTCTCTCCATTGGACTGCAGAATCGCGGTGATGCTGTTCACTTGATCGCGTTGCTCGCTCGTGCTCTGCAGGAATTCCACTCCCATCCCGAACTCCGGATGTGCCACCAGCACGATGCCCGCCGCGTGGACTTCCATTTCGCCGGTCTTGATGGAAAGCGTGACCCGCGTCCCCCTCGGGAACGGTGAATTCGTCGTCAGATAGCAGCCGCCCAGGCTGAGGTCGGTGAGACGGCAACTCACCGGTGGATCGTCCGGCTCGGGCTCCGGAAGCTGGCTGTCCAGCCACCGGCGAAGGATATGGCGCTGGTCGTCGGTCGCGTTCTTGAAACGAACCCCGGCCTGATCGCCCGTCCCTCCCCATGCCAGCTCTCCATAGACTTCAAGGTGGTCGTTGGCGCCCGGCAGTTCGAACGAGAAACGCAACGTATTTTCCTTAGGCACCTTACCGGAAAAGTGGATCGCCATGCCGCCTTCACAAATGTCCAGTGTCTTGGCTTTATAGTGGCCCGACCCGTAACACTCCACCGGAATCTGCACCGCAACCCGCATCTGCAAGCGCCGTTCCCGCTTCATCAGGGCTCGCACCGCGCGAAAGCTCGCTTTAGCTCGCTCCACCGCGAAGGGCTTGTGAAGCACGAAGTGAGCTCCCATTTCAAAGCCGCCCTTGAGCCCGACCGCCGCTTCCACCAGCACGATCGCCAGGGCGCGCTTATTGACAGGCGCGGCTTTAGCCGCTGCCAGCACGCCGGCAGCTTCCTCCGCATTCCCGCCGTCCACAATGATGGCTTCGAATCGCTGGCGAGTGATGCGCCGGATGGCATCGTCTGCGGTCGAGCAGTGCTCGATGGTGATTTCCAGATCGCTGAGCACCCGTCGCAGGATGCGCACTGTCTTTTCGTCAGAACTCAGTAGTAGGGACTTTAAGTTCATACTTCGAAACCACGATGATCGGAACCACGGAGCGGGTCCCCGGTCCTCATTCGAAAGACCAGAAGACCGGAACACTCCTCGTTTGCACTCTAAGTGCCTGGGACCCCCCGGTCAACGCCATGGCCAGTCTTTCCATTACCGTAGTCACCGGGTCCTCCAGGGGACCCGTCAGAGTATGTTCGATACAGGTCTTACCAGCGGATGTTATCGGCTGATGTTATGGGCTACTACAGACTGTTCATTGATGAAATTTATCCATTAATTCATAGCCTGATGAGCCTTCGGAGGCACTCCCAGCGATCTGCTGCAAGTACCTGTACCCAAAGGAGATATGCTAACGCCCAAAACGGAATTCACTTTCTTGTTGACAATGCTGCGAAAGCCCATTATTATCAATAGCTTCCGTAGAGGTCGAGGGTTGGAATCTGTAGTACTACCCGCTTTTCTGACGGCGGTGAATCTCTCCGGCTCTCCTTGGAATCAAACTATATAGGCTTAAGAGAGTCATCTTCTTATCCTACGCCGGCACGAAAGGGTATATTTTTCATGGCTAAGCGACGCGGAAACCCGAACTGGG
>Ga0302325_10030350_pt1 | contig 11148 bp, 8 predicted proteins | sample Palsa_T0_2_FD_201948 | JGI IMG/M metagenome (GOLD analysis project Ga0302325, IMG submission 201948) | Peat permafrost microbial communities from Stordalen Mire near Abisko, Sweden - Palsa_T0_2 | ecosystem: Environmental > Terrestrial > Soil > Palsa > Peat permafrost | place: Sweden: Abisko...
AGTATTTCCAGCCCCACCCTCGGCGCGACATCTTCGCTCTGCGCGATGCCGGCTTCGAAGTCGAGGTTTTTTGTGACTCGGAGGAGGGGAAGCCCCACTACGAGCACGTGGATGGAGTGACCGTGATCCGCCTGCCCATCCGCCACAAACGCGGAAAGATGGGCCGGTACCTGTTCGAATATCTTGCGTTCCCGCTGCTGGCGGCGGGCGCTTTGGCCATGCGCTCCATTGGTCGGCGCTATGACTACGTAGAGATCGACACCATGCCGACATGGTTGATCGTCGCGGCAGCGGTTCCCAAGCTGCTGGGATCGACGGTCGTGCTGTACATGTTTGAGCACATGGCCGAGCTGACCGCTACCGATCGGGGCCTGACTGAACGGGATTGGCTCATCCGCCTTATTGACGGGATCGAGATGGCCTGCGTGCGGTGGGCGGACGCGGTCCTGACGCCGGCGGAGCGGAACCGCGAGCTGTACATCGAGCGGGGGATTCCGGCCGAGAAAATCGTGTTTGTCCCCAACTGTCCCGACGAAGGCATGTTCCTGCCCCCGGACTTCCTTTATCCGCCGGCCTCGGAGCCGCTGACGGCGGATCGGCCTTTCCGGTTGGTCACCCACGGGTCACTCCTCGAGCGCTACGGTATCCAGATTCTGATAGAAGCGGTGGCGTCGCTCAGCGCCACCATCCCCGCCATCCAACTGGACATCATCGGCTCGGGTGAGTTCGAGCCCGAACTCAAGGAGTTGGCTCGCGAGCGCGGTCTCGAAAACGCCGTCAATTTCGTTGGGCCGGTTCCCTTCGAGCGGATGGCAAGCCGTCTCATCGGCGCCGATCTGGGCGTGGGGCCGTATCTACTCGACCTTCTGCCCAACAAGATGATGGAATACCTGCTGCTCGGGATTCCGGCCGTCGCTGCCGACTGGCCGACGATGCGGCGGTATTTTGCGGACGATGCCGTCACGTATGTGCGTCCGAACGACGTGGATGAACTGGCAAAGGCCATAGAGCGCCTCTACCGTCATCCCGAAGAGCGGCGGAGGCAAGCGGAAGTAGCTAGGGAGCGGTATCTCTCCGGATTGGCTTGGAGCCGAACCAGGCACGACTACCTGTCTGTTTACGGAGTCGAATCGCCGATTCAGCGGCCGGCCGCGATTCCCGTGACTCTCGGTGCGGCCGATGCTATTCGCCCGCGCCGATCGTGGCTCGGCTTTGTCTTGGGCCAGTCTCGCGGGCCGCGCAATGCCTTGACCCGTCTGCCCACGATCGTGAGCCGTTTCGGCCTCACTCCACGGAAGAGCGCGGCTCATTTGGACAGTCTCCTGTCGGTCACCGACCGGCATGGCGTTACGCCCACACTGTTTGTCACCGGAGTGACGGCACGACGCAGTCCAGACCTGATTCTCGACCTCCAGCGGCGCGGCGTCGAGATCGGCGCTCATGGCTTCGTTCACAACGATTACTCGATGCTCACGCTTCGCGAGCAAATGGATCAGGTGGGCCGGGCGCGAGACGAGTTGGCCGCTCTCGGACTTCGCCCTCACGGCTGGCGCTGCCCGTATTCGCGTTCCAATCAGTACACGCTGGAAGCGGTCGCTCACGCCCGGCTGGAGTATGACGCGACACCAGTTTATGAGTGGCCGGCGTTTGAGCGGCAGGGAATCGAGATGGCTCCCGAAGCGCGAGCCGACTACGAGCGGCTGTGCCGGCTTTTTGGCGTGCGCGACGCGGCCGAGCGAGCCGTCCTTCCCTCCATGGTCGATGGCCTGGTCCAGATTCCTATGTCCATCCCTCAGGACGAGGATATGATCGACCGTTTGCACCTGTCGCCCTGCCAGCTCCGCCGCGTCTGGCTGTGGATGGTGGGCGAGAGCAGGCGAGTGAGCGAAGCGTTCGTGATCTGCCTGCATCCCGAGCGAGCCGAGTTGATGGCCGACGCCTTGGACGCGACTCTGGGCGAGGCAAAATCGCTGGGCGATGTCTGGACAGTCCCGTTGGTGGAAGTCGCCAACTGGTGGCGAGAACGCTCAGCCGCGTCCGTGTCGGTCGACCGAAAGAGCGACGGACGCTGGACGGTGACAACGGTCGGGAGCGACTGGTTGGTTACCCGGTTCGGAGGGCAGGCTCTGGTCGGCCCGGGATGTCTTACCGTCAAATCGGCTTTGAAACCCGTGATTGGCATGTCGGACCTATGGCCAAAATCGACGCGAGACCGCATACAAGAGTGTGGCTACGTGGTTGAGACATGCGGTCCGGACGAGGTCGAGATTCACCTCGATTCCCAGTTCGACCCCTCGACCGACCCGGAAATCATTGTCCGCCGGCTGACCGAGAGTGGAGGCGCCGTCCGTCTCGAGCCTTGGCCGGCCGGATTCCGTTCGTGCCTGAGCGTTACCGGCGACATCGACGCCGTTACCCTATTCGACTTCGCCATGCGATTGAAGGAGTTTTCGTGACCAGCACTACCAGTTTCGGCCCCGCCCGAGTCCTGATCACCGGGGCCGGGACCGTCACCTGCCAATCGGTGATCAAAGGCCTGCGAACCCAGAACGAGCTTGACGTGGAGATCGTCACCGTCGACGCTTCCGACCTCGTCGCCGGGCGCTACTTCAGCGATGCCTTCTACCGGGTTCCACCCGCTGCCGATCCCGATTTTGTCGACGCGCTGATGCGCGTCTGCCGGCGTCATCAAATCGATCTCTTGATCCCGATCGTGGACTATGAGTTCGCGCCGATCAGCGCGGCCGCCGACCGATTCGCCGCCATAGGCTGCCTGGTCGCAATTTCGCCGCCTGACGTTATCAGGCGCGTCAATAACAAACTCGAGACGTATCGGTTCTTTCTCGATCATGGCTTCGCGACCTCGCGAAGCTGGACGGCGGACGGGGCGCGAGACGCAGAATTGCCCTATCCCGTCTTCCTCAAGCCAGCGCTGGACGGTCGCTCCAGCATCGACTGCTATCGCGTCGAGAACAAGGCTGACCTCGATCTGTATCTGGACCGGGTGCCGGCGGCCATCGTGCAGGAATTCGTCGACGGCGCTGAATTCACGGCCGACATTCTGGCCGACTGGCAAAGCGACGTCCTGGGCGCCGTCGTTCGCGAGCGCATCGAAACCAAGGGCGGCGTTTCTTACAAGGGCCGGACGGTGGACGATCCCGAGATGACGGCCGAGGTGGTTCGCATGGCCAAGCTTCTCGGCCTCCGCGGGCCCGCCAACATCCAGGCGTTCCGCACCCGCGGGCCCAACGGCGGCCGGCTGCTATTCAATGAAATCAATCCCCGGTTCTCAGGCGCCCTGGCCCTGACGTTGGCCGCCGGCTTGAACAGCCCGTTGCTTCTGGCGAAGTTGGCTTTGGGCCTGCCGGTGCGAAGCGTTGTCGGTTGCTCCCGAACCGGGGTGACCATGCTCCGCTACTGGAACGAAGTTTTCGTCGCGTCCGACGGTTCGGCCGAGTATCCCGACTATAAGCTGGAGCCGGCGCGCAAACTGGAACCGGCCCGCAATCTGGCCACGGCCTCGTGAGCGTCATGCCCGCGTCTAGTCCCGATCTCGGAACCGCGGTACGCGACGCCGCCCAGGGCAAGCGGCTGCTGGTTCTGGATTATGACGGCACCCTTGCCTACCTAGCCATTGACTGGCCGTCGGTTCGCCACGATCTCTCCAACGTGGCCGGCGCCCACGGATTCAAGAGCGAGTTCCGTCCACTCTGGGACGAGATCGCCCGGTTCAGAGATCTCCGCGGACCCGAGATGCTCCCGCTGATCTTCCGAGTGTTGCGCCGGCACGAAGAGATCGGTCTCGATGGCCAGCGCCCGCGCGCTGACGTGGTCGAGGCGGCCAGGTTCGCCGCCGCCGATACCGGCGCCGGCACGGTCGTGCTCTCACTCAACCTGCGTGCCACGGTCGAGTCGGGATTGGCCGCGGTCGGGCTGAGATCGGTCTCGGCGATTGTGGGGGCCGACGATGTGGAACACTGGAAGCCGGATCCGGAAGGCCTCAATCTCTTGCTGGTGCGAGCCGGTGTCGAGCCGGGCCAGGCCCTGCTTGTGGGCGACAGCCACCGAGATGCCGGGGCCGCCGCTGCAGCCGGTGTCGATTTCTTCAGAGTTTGAATCGGAAAGCGTCCGATTGTCGTGAACGCAACCAAGCCAGTGGAAGCCGCGCCGAAGGATCAAACCATCAAGCCGCGGCTCATTCGAGACCTGTCCCTGAATGCCACCCGATCCGTATCGACTACTTGCCGGACAGGAGAAAGCCATGCTGACCGAACGATTTAGCATTCTTGTGATCGAGGACGATCTGGAGCTGACCGCGCTGCTGCACTTTGCGCTGGCGCGTCACGGGTACACGGTCCACACCGCCGTGACTGGAGATGAGGGCCTCGGGATGTGGCGGCGGGTCGACCCCGACTTGGTGCTGATCGACGTCATTCTTCCGCGGTTGAGCGGCTTCGAACTGGCCCGGCGAGCCCGAACCGAGTTCAGCACGCCCTTCATCATCCTTTCGGGCCGCACTACCGAGCAGGACGTATTGGAGGGGTTCGACCTGGGCGCCGACGATTACGTGTGCAAACCGTTCAGCATGCAGCAGCTTTTGGCGCGCATTCGTGCGGTGCTGCGCCGTCAGGACCTGTATCGGGGGCCGCTGGACGAGCCGGTGATGAAACACTGCAACATCACCTTCGACACTCGCCGGCAGATAGTCACCGTGGGCAATCGCGATGTCAGGCTGACGCCGATTGAAGCCAGAATCATGCGGCTCCTCATGGAGCGTCGCGGCGACGTTGTGGAGACGCACGCCATGATCGAGGAGATCTGGGGCTACACCACCGACAACATCTCGTCCCTGCTCAAGACCCACATTCACAACCTTCGCCGGAAGCTCGAGAACGATCCCTCGTCACCCGACCTCATCAGGACGGTTTCAGGCGTGGGGTATGTGCTGGAGGCACCGGCGATTGTGTCTGAGGAAGCGGCCGGCTAGAGAATGACAGCCTGCGCGCTGGTGTGTATTTGGGGTTCGGGCTGTGGCGTTACGATCACAGACTGGGCTGGGAACGCAACAAGCAATGACCGAAACACGTAGCCCAGGGTTTCCCGTGACTGCCGCCCAATCGGACACCTTCGCCACCGCGACACGGACGCCGCGAACAACTGGGCTGGGCTGCTAACGGAACAGGCAGCCATTCGGATACAGGGTAGTCCAGGTATTCGCCCCGTCGCTGCCGCCCAATCGGACACCTTCGCCAGCGCGACACCGTCGCCGCGAACAACTGGGCAGCGAACGCAACAAGTCGCGATCGAAACTCGTAGCCGACGGGTTCACCCCGCTCATGATCACGAATAATCGCCACTTGTGGTCATGAATTTATTAGTTGGGGCAAGGTCAGGGTCATCGAACTTCGTCACGAGACAGCCTTCGCGGTTGACGACCCGTAGCAGGCTCGCATTTCGGTAGCTCTTGCCACGGACGTTGAGGGCCGTCGCCTGGTGGAGCAAGCGATCGACGACGGCGCTGGCGACCATCTGGTCGGTGAATACCTGCCGCCAGTCCGAGAACCCCGGGGGAGCTGGTGAGGACGATGGGACCATTGTTGTAGCGAGGCTGACGGTCGGCGTAGGCGCCTATCTGGGTAACGCCGTGGTCGTGCTGACATTATCCACGTACACCACTCCCCGGGCCGAGGCATTGCACGGACCAGAGGGCCGCGTGTTCGTGCACTCGGTCCGGGCTGAATATGCCAGCGACGAGGGCCGAGGACCGACCCGTGGACACTATCTGACCCGGAGCGATTCCTTGATACCGCGACAGAGGCGCCAGCTCAATTGGCGGGCCGCCGCCCGTGGCCAAACCTCGACGCTCGACCCGCAGAAGTGGCCGGACCGGCCACACGTTGCCCCGCCCAGTACGTCCCCCGCGTCGTCGAGGGAGACAGCGGAGGCGGTGCTGTCGCCGGCGGGAAGCGCGAGGGTTTCGGCGACCGGACGCCGCGGCCCCCACCTCAGAGGCCGGATACTGTCGTAGGTCTTCGAGTAGTACGCGGAGCCCCCACACCCGGGGACCTCGCCTCCGTGCCTCCGACGGACGGCAGTGCCAAGGGTTCGCCATACGCCCATCCCTTGGTCGGGGAACAACTGGTCAGGGGTCGCGGTCGCGCACGATCCTCAAGTTACTTAACAGCAGTTTATCGCACGGAGACCGAGTCGTCAAGTGTGATCGATGGGTCCCTGATGCATCCACTGAACGGCTGCTGCCCGCGGACTCGTGAGACACAAGAGCTCGAGGGATCCGCCCATGCAGGCAGCTGATCTACCTGCAGCCCTCGATGCCGGCGGCAAACTCTTCCTCGGCCGGCAGTGCGTCCTCGAAGAGAGACAAGTCCGACTCGGGCTCGGCGTCGCTCATCGGCGATAGTGACGCCAGCCCTTCACGCAGATCGATCAGGGTGTCTTCCCAAAACTCCTGTTCCACGGTCGTGGGCGGAGCAGTCACGTACACGTTCGTCTTGAGCAGCGCCCGCCAGGCCGCGTCGCCCACGTAGCCGGCGTCGTAAGCGACTTCGCGGGCTTCGCGGAGGATGTCCCGCATCTCGATGCTGTTCGCGGCGGTCACCGGGTCGCCGCCGGCGAGAAGCTCCACGATGGCGATGGCCCGAGCCGTCAACTCGGAGAGCCTTCGTCGTGCCTCCAGCGTGTTCATACTCTAGTTTCGCCTATCATCCACCCCGGTTATCGTTAGGATACGCGTCTCGGGCCGTCGCTTCCATGACCCTCGCTGCCTATAATTCAAGGCAGTTTACCCGCCACAGCGCGCCGAATTGAATCATTCAACACGCGTTCGGTGACACGAGAGAGCGCGCCGGACCACATTTGCGGTTGGATCCTCGGTCTCATGGCGGTCGGACGAGGAGGGTGACGTGGTCGATGTAGAGGTGGCACGGGCGGACAAGGCCGGCAGCAGACTTGCCGATTTGGGTCAGCTCACCGCCCCACTTGGTCCGCGAAACCCAGGCATGCCCCTCGATCTGGCTTGGGTTCGCTCGGTTCGCGTCAACCGCTCGGCGGTTGAACGGAGAGCGGCGACCCTGGTGACGCGACGAACGGTCAAGAAGGAGTGGCAGGCGGCCTGGCTGCTGCGGGCCGTTGCCGATCTCGATCTGACCACCCTGGCCGGCGATGACACGCCCGGCAACGTACGACGACTATGCGCCAAGGGCCGCAATCCGCTGCGCCGGGATATGGCAGACAGTCTAGGCATGCCGGGCCTGCATGTCGCGGCGATCTGCGTGTATCACAATCTGGTTGCGGTCGCGGTCGAGGCGCTCAACGGAAGCGCGATTCCCGTGGCCGCCGTTTCGACGGGCTTTCCGGCGGGCCAGATCTCGCTCGACGACAAGCTGCGCGAAATCGGGGCGTCGCTTGATGCCGGAGCTTCCGAGATCGACATCGTCATATCCCGCGCCAATGTCCTTAAGGAAGACTGGCACGCGCTCTATAACGAGGTGCGCTCTTTTCGTGAGGCCTGCGGCACGGCCCACATGAAGACCATCATCGCCACCGGTGAGTTGGCCACTCTGCGTCACGTCGGACAGGCCAGCCTGGTGTGCATGATGGCCGGCGCCGACTTCATCAAGACCTCGACCGGCAAGGAGGCGACCAACGCCACCCTGCCGGTGGGCGAAGTCATGGTGCGGGCCATTCGCGAGTATCAGGACCGAACCGGCGGTGAGTATCGGGTCGGCTTCAAGCCCGCCGGCGGAATCCGGACGGCCAAGGATGCCATCCAATGGCTGATCCTCATGAAGGAGGAACTCGGCCGGGATTGGATGCTTTCCGGACTTTTCCGAATCGGGGCCAGTTCGCTCCTCACCGACATCGAGCGCCAGCTCTCCCATTTCCTCACCGGTCATTACGCCGCCGAGCACCACTTCGCCATGCCGTGAGGGCTGTTAGCCGTTAGCTCTTGGCTTTTGGCTGGTGGACTCTCCCCTAGCTGCGATGCGCTCGGCGTCCGATGAGCGCCGAAGAACAGTAGCCCGCTGCACTCCGCAGGGCTAAGAGCTAACGGCTAACAGCTAACACCTATCGCTGATACGTCGGCCGGTCATACCGCGAAATCCGCTCTTGCAGGCGATCTTCTTCCGCCTGCTCTTCATCATCCTGCAGGATTTCCCGCCCGCAGCCGATGCATTTCCAGATGCGTCGCTCGCTGCCCGGGTTACTCTCGATATCGGCCACCATTGATGACTGGCAGCGGGGGCACTTCTTGATCGGCATCCTCACATGCTCCTCTCTGAGGGCGCGAGAGATGACCGCTTACTGTCGACTGGGGTCGCTGCTGGAACTCGGGCGCTCACCGGAGATCACCAGACTGTAGTTCATTCTGGCACAGGCCGCCTCTTTTTTCGGGTGGCCAGACGTGGCCATTCGATACAAGTTTCGTGCCACGCGAGCGGGTTAGAGCAATGCTCGCTTCCACTGGAGATACGCCATCATCGGCGCATCGAGAATGGCCGGCCACGGATCGTCCATTCCAAGGATGGCGGCATCGTGTCGCCGGAGCAGCGAGCGGAGGTATCGGCCAACGGGCATAGTCCCACGCCGGACTTCGCCCATCGATGTCAGGCAGTCGGTGAGAAAACGCATCCAGCTTTCACCCTCCGGCACGCGCATGGGCACGATCTTCTCGCCCTGAAGAAGTTGCCTGTTCACGTGGACGAAGTCCACGCCGGCGCGCAGGCCTATGGTGTGCCAGCCCCAGACTCGGGTATTGATGTCAAGGAGGTTTAGGGAGAGGTCGCGCGGGTCACGCTTGAACTCGATTTCGATCAGCCCGGTGTAGGCGAGCGTAGCGGCGATGCGCCGGCCGGCTGCCTCGACCTCGGGATCGTCGATGCTCACCACAAAGGTGCTATGCAGGCCAAAGTCGGAGGGATACTGGCGAAGTCGCTTGGCCACGACCTCGGCCACGGGCGTACCGCTGTCCATGACGCCGGCATAGGAGAGCTGGAACCGGCCGTCGCCGGGGATCATATCCTGCACCATGATCTGCTCGGCCGGCAGAAGGCGGCAGGCGACCTGGTACTGTCGGAGAAGTTCGTTGTGGCTGCCGACTCGCCAGGCTTTGTCGTGGGTCAGCGGATTGGACCGGTCCTTGACGGCGGGCTTGATGATCACCGGATAGTCGAGCACCAGCGCCTCGACCTCACGCAGATTTTGCGGCAACCACGTTTCCGGAAAACAAACACCGTTGGCCGCTGCCAGATCATGAGTCTTGCGCTTGTCCTGGCCGATCTCGATCACGTCGGGCCGGTCGGTGGTGACGGCGAAGTACTCGCTCAGCCGTTCATGGTTGCGTGCCACTACGGCCGTCATCTGGTCGGTCGTCGGAAACAACGCCCAATAGCCGGGAATGACTTGCCTGCCCAACGCCTGCAGGCGAGTCGCGCGGTCTTCATCCGTCCCGCTGGACCAGTCGATCACGCGATCCACGTAGCGCGAGTGCGCGGCCACGGTATGCCGGTCCTTGACGACCCAAATCGGTATGCCCCGCCGGCCTAGGTTGCGAACGATGCCCAGCCCCCGGTAATCGCCGCCCAGGACGATGGCGCCCTTTGGTCGGGGATCCGTTCGCTTCCGGGTCTGCCGGGCTGGGGCCAGCGTTCGCACGGCCATCACCGGGCCGCGCTTCGCAGGTGTTCGGTTAAGGTTCGCGCGGTGAATGGCGTTCCGCTCACGAAACGCATCAATGGTCCAAAACTCGCGGCTGAGGGCGCGCCCACGAAGTGAACCCCGGGCGCCGACGATTCGAACCCGCGATTAAGTAACGGATAGCCGTTGCGGGTCTGGATGCGGCGTAGGAGATTGCGGCTAATGAACGAGTAACGAGCGGTATCGATGCGATACCCCGTACCCAACACCAGGACCTCGACCTCAATCCGCGATCCGTTGCGTGGCTCGATCACGACACCGTCAGGACCATCCTCCACGGACTCAACCGTGCAAGCCAGCTGTATCGGGACGTCCCGAAGGCGCGCGATGAGCCAGCCCGCTCCGGCCGGCCGTATGGATCTATAGGCGACACGCTCGCCCAGGGGCCGGGGCAATTGCCGCCAGACGCGCGGCCGAGCGACAATCTGGTTCAAGATCGGCGGACCGACATCCGTCTTGGGGTAGAGAAGCCGGCGCACCATGCCCTCCTTCTGGTGCAGCTTCATGCTGCGGCGAAGCCAGTGGATGTGGCTCTCGCGCACGAGCACCTGCACTTCGGCCCCTGCTTCTTTCAAGAGTGCAGCCGTCTCCAGAGCGCTTTGACCGCCGCCGATGACCGCGACTCTGCGTCCAGCCATTTGGGCCGGCTCAGCCAGATCCGAGGCATGTACGCGCCGAAGAGGCGCGATTCCCGCGAAGACTTCCGGGATCGAAGCAAAGCAGTCGAGCCCTGTCGCCACGATGACACGCCGGCAGCGAAGCTGCTGGCCGTCCTCCAGCGAGACCCGGAACGCGTCGCCATCCTCCTCGGCGCATTCCACCATGCGGTCGTCGAGATCGGGCGCGGCGCGTGTCTTGAACCAGGCGCCATACTCCACGAAGGTGGCCAGCGGGATCGGGCGCGGTATCGAGCTACGCATTTCGGCCTGGTAGGCATCAAGACTCAAGCTTGCATTCGGGCTCCCAATGTGGGACGCGTCCCAAGAGGAGCGCAGAAACATGCCCGCTGGCATTCGTTCCCGCCAGTAGCTCATGGGCCGGCCAAAAACACGGTGAGCGATGCCGGCCTCCGCCAGATGGGCGGCAAGCGATAAACCGTAGGGGCCCGCCCCTACGATTACAACGTCGGTGTCGACCCGGCTTCTGGCCGGACCCGCGACAGAGCCCATTGTCGTTGCTTCTCCCTTTCGACAGGCCGTGCGACTGACGCCGCTCGAAACCGGTTTTAGCCGCCCTGCCGTCACTGTAACTGGATTCGCGAGCGCAATCCAGAGCGGGTCAACGAATCTTTACCTCGCGCCCCCAAACCATGCATCGCGAAACTCGAGTTCCCAATGGCAATGACCGGTTCACGCAGCCCCGACATATACGCGCTTCCACTACCCGGACCGCGAGAGTCCGCACCAGGCTTTGGTAGCAGAGCTGTCCTGGTCC
>Ga0302325_10030353_pt1 | contig 11146 bp, 6 predicted proteins | sample Palsa_T0_2_FD_201948 | JGI IMG/M metagenome (GOLD analysis project Ga0302325, IMG submission 201948) | Peat permafrost microbial communities from Stordalen Mire near Abisko, Sweden - Palsa_T0_2 | ecosystem: Environmental > Terrestrial > Soil > Palsa > Peat permafrost | place: Sweden: Abisko...
GGGCCGGGAGGTGGCGACCGGCCGACCCATGACAGTCGTGCTGTCCCCGCTCGAGATCCGCGGCGCGTTGGAGGACAACGTGACCTCCATCATCGCCGCCGCCGCCGAGTGTCTCGGCGAGGCGCCGCCTGAATTGGCGCAGGACATCATGTTCCAAGGAGTGCACCTCACCGGCGGCGGCGCACTGTTGCGCGGCATGACGCAGCGCCTGGCCGATGCCACCCACGTGCCGGTGCACCTCGTCGACACGCCGCTCGAGTGCGTCGTCCAGGGGGCCGGCGTCTGCCTCGAATCCTTCGACCGCCTGAAGCGGCTCTTCACCGAGGACGATTGACTCCGAGCCGCGCGGTCAGGGAGTGGGTTCGTCGAGCAACTCGCCGGCGGCTTGGCGCACCTGCCAGTCGCGGTCTGCGGTCGCCGCGCGGAGAGCGGGCGTGACCCGGGGATCGTCGAAGCCGGCCAGCGCAACCGTGGCCCGCCGGCGCACCGTTGGGACGTCGGAGAGGGCGCTGAGCACTGCAGGCAGGCCGGCGGGGTCGCCGATGGCGCCGAGTGCGGCCACTGCGGCTTCGCGACAGCGGGCGTCGTCGTGCCCCGTCGCCGTCGCCGCCAGTTCAGGCACGGCAGTCCGAGTGTGCCGTTCGGCCAGGAACCAGGCCGCGCCGACGACGACGAGCGGATCGGGATCACCCAGCGCGCCGGAGACCGCGCGGGGCAACGACGAGCGGGTGCCTCTGCCGCGGGCACGCAATGCAACCTCGACGGCGCGGCGCCGCGGCGGCGTCGTGCCGGCGCCCAGCGCCGCCTCGACGTCGGCGGCCCGCAGCTCGTCGAGGCGGGCCAGCGCACCGAGCGCCGCTGCCTGCACGCCCGGATCGGGATCGGCGAGGGCACGGCGGGCCAGGGCGACGCCGCCGCGGTGCCCGGCCATGGTGACGCGGCGGCGCCGGATTTCGGCGCGGCCGTCACGGCCCTGATCCGTGGCAACATCGTCGCTCACCTCCCGAGTATGTCCGAACCTGACGCGACCGCCGACGGGGAAGCCGCGGCGAACCCCACCTCCAGTGACGCCGGCCCCGACGCCGGCGTCGCACCTGACGCGATCGGCGCGCCCCTGTTGCCGCCGGCCGCTCCCGCCCGGCGGCGTCGCATTTGGCCGAGCGTGTTCGCCGGCCTCGTCGTCATTGTGCTCGTGGCGGCGCTCGTCGCCGCCCGCACGTCGATCAACGACTACGTCCTCACGCCGGGGGATGCCACGCCGGTCGCCCAGTACATCGACGTCCCGGCCGCGGACGCCCATCCGCTTACGGGCAAGATCCTGCTGACCGATGTCTACGTCACCCAGCTGAACGCACTCAACTACCTGCGCTACCGCTTCTTCGACTCGGACAGCCAGGTGATCTCCGGGGCGGATCTCCTCGGCCCCACGACGAACGAGAACCAGTATCTCGACCAGGGGTACCTCGAAATGGCCCAGGCCCAGTCGTTCGCCACCGCGGCCGCGCTTTCCCACCTCGGCTACCCGGTGACGTCGACGAATGCGGGCGCGCTCATCTTCGGCATCGCGGCCAATTCGCCGGCGGCCGCGACGTTGCAGGTGGCGCAGGTGATCACCGCGGTGAACACCGTCCCGGTGACGAGCGATTGCTCCCTGATCGCCGCGCTGCACGGGTTGTCGCCCGGCCAGCGCGTCGTGCTCAAGGTCGAGGACTCCTCCATCAACAAAGTCGGCGATTTCGTCAACGGGCCGATCGTGACCAAGTCGGTGAAGCTCGGCACGCCCCCCAAGGGACTGGTCGATACAGCCTGCGGCGCGCCCACCGCGCCGACCGCATATCTCGGGATAGATCCGCAGACGCAGCAGGACTGGCACTTCCCCGTCGAGGTCACCGTGCACACGCAGAACATCGGCGGGCCCTCCGCTGGTCTGGCCATGACGCTCGGCATCATCGACAAGCTCAGCAGCGGGCGCCTCACGGGCAACCGGATCGTCGCCGCGACGGGGACGATCGATCAAGATGGCAACGTCGGTGACGTGGGGGGTGTGGCCGAGAAGACGATCGCCGTGGAGCGGGCGGGGGCCACGGTCTTCTTCGTCCCCAGCGTCGAGCTCGAGGCGGCCGAGTCCAAGGCCACCCCCCGACTCCACGTGTACGCAGTGAACAACCTGAACCAGGTGCTGCGGATCCTCCAGCGCCTCGGGGGCAAGGTACCGACCAAACCTGTGCCGGTCCAGGCGGCGCCGTAGGCTCTGCCCATGGCAGAAGGACGCCCCCCCATCTCATCGTCCCGGATCGCCACCGGCGACATCGCACAGCACTCCTTCGCCGTGGTCCGCCGGGGCTTCGACACCGACGAGGTCCGTTCCTACCTCCAGTCGGTCGCCCGGAACCTCGAAGCGCTCGAAGCGCGCGAGGAAGAGTTGCGGGTCGCCCTGACCGAGGCCGAAGAGAGGGCAGCCCACCCGGTGGTGGACGAGGCCACCCTCACGGCCTCTCTGGGCCAGCACAGCGCGCAGATCCTGCGACACGCCCACGAGGAGGCGGCCCGCATTGTGGTCCAGGCCCAGGAAGGAGCCGCCCTGCTGTTGCGGGAGACGCAGAGCCAGGTCGACGAGTTGCAGGAGCGCACGGAGACGGCGGCGGCCGAGCGGGTCGTCGAGGTGGAGCTGCTGGTGGCCAACGCCGAACAGGAGGCCCGGGTGGAGAGTGAGCGCATGGTCGCGGAGGCGATGGCGGCTGGAGAGGCGATCGTCACCCGGGCCAAGGACGAGGGCCGCGCCCTCCTCGACCAGGTCCAGGAGGCGCGGCGCCGGGTGCTGGCCGACCTGGCCGCACGGCGGCGCGGCCTCGGCATCCAGATTGAACAGCTGCGGGCGGCCCGCGACGAAATGGCCGCCTCGGTCCACGGGGTGCGCGACCGGGTCGATGGGATCCTGGCCCAGCTGGACCGGACCGACGAGGAGGCACGGGCCGCCGCACAAGGTGTGGCCGACCAGTTCCGCCTCGGCACGGCCGAGCTCCCCCACGACCAGGACGAGACCGACGAGGCGGCGGGGGAGGTACCACCGACGGGGCCGACTCCCGTCGTGGACGGCGCGTCCGGGACCGAAGCAGGGGAGGACACGGCTACGCCCTCGGTCGACGAGCTCTTCGCCCGCATCCGCGCCGGGACCGGCGCGACACAGCCCGCGCCGGCGGCCGAGGCGGGTCCGGCGGCCGCCGGGGCCGAGACGGCGGGCGGCCGAGACAGAGCGGAGCCGGCCAAGGCTGACGCCGGTGACGCGACCGACGGGAGCGGTGCCGTCGAGGACGCCGCCGAGGCTGTCGCCGTCGTCGCCCCGGAGGAACCGGCAACGGAGGGGGACGACGTCGCACCAGGACCGGACGACGCGATCATCGCCCGACGCGACGAGTTGCTGACACCGATCACGACGCGGCTGGTACGGACGATCAAGCGGACACTCGGGGACGACCAGAACCGGCTGCTCGACCGGCTGCGCAGCGCGCCGACCCTCGAGGTCAGCGAGCTCATGGGCTCCGAGGACGAACACGTGGCCGCCTTCGGGGCGGCGGCGCGCAGTCACCTCGACGAGGCCTTCGTCGCCGGGACGATCTTCGTCGGAGCCGGTGCGGCGACCATCCCGAGGGGCGATGCCGTAGAGCAATCGTCTGCGGGGCTGGCCCGTGCGGTGGTGACCAATCTGCGACGGCAGGTGGAGGAGGGGTCGGGCGATCCGGCCGATCGCATCGGCGCCGCCTTCCGTGAATGGAGGGGCGAACGCGTGGAGCGGCTGGTCGGCGACCAGGCGACGCAGGCCTTCTCGGCGGGGGTGGCCGCAGCCAGCGCCGACGGCAAAGTGCGCTGGGTCGTCACGACCGCGAACGGGTGCTCGGATTGCGAGGACAACGCGCTGGGCGGCGCGGTGAGCGGCTCCGAGACGTTCCCTACCGGCCATGCTCACCCGCCGGCACATTCGGGCTGCCGCTGCCTCATCGCACCGGCAACCGACTGACCAGGACTTCTGGCCGCCGCAAGAGCTCCTGCCTGCCCATTGGGGCAGGTGCGGCGGACGTTAGGCTCCCCTCGTGCGCATCCCCAGCGACCTGACCGCTGACCCCGCGCCGCGCCGGCGCCACCGGGCCCGGTGGTGGCTGATCGGTTTCGTCGTCCTCCTCATCATTCTGCTGGTGTCGTTGCGTTCGCTCGCCGGGCTCTACACCGACAGCCTCTGGTTCTCGTCGGTGGACTACCACAACGTCTTCTCGACGCTGCTGGCGGTCAAGCTCGGCCTCTTCGGCGTCTTCGGCGCGATCTTCTTCGCCGTCCTGTGGGTGAACCTGGTGGTGTGCGACCGCATTGCGGGGCGCGACATCGTACTGGCCCAGGAGGACGAGCTGGTGCGGCGCTACCAGCAGTTCGTGCGCCCCTACGCAGGGCGCATCTACGTGGGCCTCGCCTTCGTGCTGGCGCTGATCGGGGCGTCGGGAACGGTCGGGCAATGGAACAACTGGATCCTGTTCCGCCACGGCGGCCTGTTCCACGTCACCGACCCCCAGTTCAACAAGGACGTCGGCTTCTACGTCTTCAAGCTGCCCTTCCTGACGTTCATTGTGGACTGGACGCTGGCCATCCTGATAGTGACGCTGGCTGTCTCGGTGGTGTTCCACTACTTCAACGGCGGGATTCAGCCCCAGCGCGGCCTTCCTCGCGTGCGGCCACCCGTGAAGGCGCACATCTCGGTGCTGCTGGCCCTGATCGCCCTGGACAAGGCGGCGGGGTACGTCCTGCAGCGCTGGTCGTTGGTGAACTCCCAGGACGGCTACGTCAACGGGGCGGGGTACACCGACGTGCACGCCCGCCTGCCGGCGGAGACACTGCTCATTTACGTCTCGATCTTCGCCGCCGTGATCCTGCTCTTCAACATCCGGCGCCAGGGCTGGACCCTCCCGGTGCTGGCCATCGGGATCTGGGCCTTCGTGGCGCTGGTCGTGGGCATCATCTATCCCGCGCTGCTGCAGGCACTGAAGGTCACGCCGGCGCAGAGCTCGCTCGAGGCGCCGTACATCCAACGCAACATCACGGCAACCAGGGCGGCGTACGGGCTGAACAACGTCCAGGTCCACAATTTCGCCGCCAACCCGAGCATCACGGCCAGCCAGACAGTGCTGGCCACTCCCACCATCAACAACATCCGGCAGTGGGACCCGGACCCGTCGATTTCGTTGCAGACGTTCCAACGCGAGCAGGCGATCAAGGGCTACTACGCCTTCCCCTCGCTCGGCGTGGACCGCTACACGGCAAGCGGGCAGATTACGCCCGTGCTCATCGGCGTGCGCGACATTTCGTCGGCCAACCTGGCCTCCCCGTCCTGGGTGAACACGCACCTGCAGTACACCCACGGCAACGGGGCAGCCGTGGCCCTGGCCAACCAGAACAACACGAGCAACCCCGTCTACGCCGTCTCCGGCGTGCCGCCCGCCTCCTCGGACGGGATCCCGGCCATCACACAACCCAACGTCTACTTCGGGCTGGGTGAGACCGGCTACGTCGTGGCGAACACCAAACAGCTCGAAGTGGACTACCAGGAAAACGGCACGAGCGTCGAGAGCCACTACAAGGGCACGGGCGGGGTGCAGCTGTCGTCGATCTTCACCCAAGCCGCCTTCGCGCTGCGGCTGGGTGACTTCAATCTCCTCATTTCGAGCCAGATCACGGACAAATCCCGCATCATGTTCGTGCGAGACCCCGTCGCCATGGCGCAGAAGGCGGCACCCTTCCTCACGTTCGACCACGACCCCTATGCCGTGATCAACAGCAGCGCCGGTGCGGATCACGGCCACATCGACTGGATCGTCGACGGCTACACGACGACAGCCAACTACCCGTACTCGCAGAACGCCGGCAGCCAGCAGGTGGCCATCGGCACCAACCTCCCGGGCAGCTACAACTATGTGCGCAATTCGGTGAAGGTCGTCATCGACGCCTACTCGGGAAAGATGACCTTCTACGACGTCGATCCGCAGGACCCGATTCTGCAGGCCTACTCCGCCGCCTTCCCGAACATGTTCGTCCCGTTGTCGAAGATGCCGACGGCGCTCCAGGCGCACCTGCGGTACCCGGAGGACATCTTCTCCATTCAGTCCGCCATCTACGGCCGCTACCACCTGACCAACCCGCAGGCCTTCTACTCCGCCAGCAGCGCGTGGCAGCTCTCGCCCACCGCCGGCGCCGGCCCGCAGTCGCAGGCGCTGCTGGCCGAGAACACGTACAACAACCAGGGTCAGCTGGTCTCCACCAACCCGGCTCGTATGGCGCCGCAGTACCAGGTGTACTCGTTGCCGGGCACCAGCCAGAGCAAGCAGGTCTTCACGGTCTCGGACGGTTTCGTCCCGGCATCACAGTCGTCCCTCACCAGCTCGGGCCAGAACTTCAACCTGACGGCCTGGATGGTAGGGCTGTCGGACCCCGGGACCCTCGGCCAACTCGACTTGTACCAGACCCCGCAGGGGACGACCGGTCCGGCCAACGCGGACGCAGAGATCTCGGCCGATTCGACGGTGTCGAAGGACATTTCGCTGCTGGACACGAAGGGTTCGGAGGTCCTCCTCGGGGAGACGCTCATGGTCCCCATCGCGAATTCCATGGTGTACGTCCGTCCGCTGTACGTGTCGCCGACGACGAACCCGCAGCCCCAGCTCGAATACGTGATCGCGGTCCTCGGCAAGAACGTCCAGATCGACACCTCGCTCCCGAACGTCCTCTCGGACCTGCTGGGAACGACAGTACTGCCGCCCGGCCAGGCCGGATCCGCGACCGGCACGGTGCCGTCGGCGGTGGCGGGAATCCTGCAGCAGGCCCAGACCGACTACACCAACGCGCAGGCGGCGCTCAAGGCCGACAACCTGTCGCAGTTCCAGACCGACATCGACGCCATGCAGGCGGCGATCAGCCAGGCGCAGCAGGTGATCGGCGCAACGACGCCAGGTGCCACGACGGCCACGACCACGACGACGGTGCCGCCCATCAAGCCCAAGACATCGAAGACGGGCACCACGACCACAACGACGTCGCACGCGGCGACGACGTCCGCCAGCACCACGTCGGTGCCCTCGAGCACGGAGCCCAAGAACACCACGACCACCTCCCCGCCGAGCACCACCTCGTCGACCCTGGTCTCGGCGGCACCCAAGACCTGAGAGCCGCGCCGGGGTTCTGCCCGCGCCGAGGAGCGTTCGCCTGTCCGGCCTGGTCCGGCGTGCGATTCCGGTTGCAGTCGCGGCTGCGGCGTCCCATGATGGGTGCGAAGAGGCGCGAGGAAAGGGAGTCTTCCGATGGGACTGCTCGACAAGGTGAAGGCGCAGGCGACGGCGGCCACGGAGACCGCCAAGGGCCAGGCCAAGATGAACGACGCCCAGGCAAAGAAGACGGCCGACGGCATGCTGCGGGACCTCGGTGCCGCCTTCTACGCCACCAAGACGGGACGATCCACCCCGACCACCGACGCCGACATCACCCAGCTCGTCACGTCGCTGCAGGCACACGAGTCCGAGCACGGCCAGATCACCTTGGCGCCCGAGTCCGCGGCAGCGGCCCCGACGGCGAGCCCCGCCGGCGACGGATCGGCGCCGCCGCCGCCCCCGAAAGCGGCCGACCCGGCGTCCCCTCCACCCCCTCCGCCGACGGCCCAGACGCTGTAGCCGGGCCCGCGGGTGCCTGACGCCGGCAGGCGAGAGGTTGACCCGGAGTCTGAACGGCGCCGTGGTGGCCGACCCGTCGTCCATGTAGGATGACCCTTCCGCCGCGGGGTGGAGCAGTCTGGTAGCTCGTCGGGCTCATAACCCGAAGGTCGGAGGTTCAAATCCTCCCCCCGCCACTATTGAAACGCTGGTCGGTGCGCCTTGTGCCTAGGGCACAGGAGCCTGACCAGCGGTTGCGCGTTCGGGCGAGTGTGCAGAGACGCTGTTTCTCGGACCTACTCACCCGTGCCCAACATGTCTCCGCCTGTGCTTCCAACGCGGTGTCTCACAACGCGAGGCGCCCCGGCGGACGTCGCCCTTCGAAGTCCGAACTTGGTCCTTGATCACCGACAGGCGATTCGTACGCGACAGAGCTGGCCTTGAGGTGCTTCCGCGAATCCGGGCTCGACCGGCATGATCTGGTTTTCGGGGGCCATCAGCGCCTTCAGGTTGCCGGGCGGCAGCACCAGACCGGCAACGAGAGCCGCGACGGCAAAGACCAAGGCGCACCATACGAAGGCCGTCGTATACCCGTGCAGCTGAGCTGCCCGGACGTTGGCCGGGTCCAGCGCCCGGCCGACCAAGTAGGACGTGGAAGCGCTTGCGACCAGCGTGTTGAGCAGCGCCGTGCCGATGGATCCCCCCACCATCTGTGCAGTGTTCAGGGTTGCCGATCCTACGCCGGCGTCCTGGGGTGCCAACCCGAGGGTGCCGGTGCTGAAAGCCGGGGAGATGCTCAGCCCCGACCCAACTCCCAACACGAGGAGATAGGGCAACACGTGACTGAGGTACAACGTATGTAGTCCGACCATGTGAAGTCCGAACATCGCACCAGCAGACAGGAGCAACCCGATGGGAATGATCGGCTTTGGTCCGAATCGCGGCAAAAGGATGCGATTGGACACCTGGGCCATACCCACCACGGCACCTATGAGAGGAAGGAACAAGATGCCGGTCTTCACTGGGCTGAACCCCAACGTGCCCTGCAAGTAGTAGGTCAAGAACAAGAACACGCCGAAGACCCCGACGGAGCCCAATAGCGACACCAACAACGATCCGCCCCGCGTCCGGTTGAGCACGACCCGGGGCGGGAGCAGGGGAAACTTTGCCTTGGTCTCGAAGACCGCGAACACGGCAACAAGGACCACCCCTATGACAAGGAGGGCCACGGTGAACGGATCGCTCCATCCGGTGGTCTCGGCGTGTGAGAAGCCGAATACGAGCGAGAACAGCCCGACGCCCTCCAGCAGGAGTCCGGGCATGTCGAAGGGATCGTGATCAGCCCCCTCGTCGTTCTTGAACCACAGGAGGGTGCCGGCGATCGCGCCGCCGGCAAAGGCGAGGTTGATGAAGAGCGTCCATCGCCACGATGCGTAGGAGGTCAGAAGCCCGCCCAAGAGCAGTCCCAACGCCCCGCCTGCGCCGGCGATGGCTCCGTAGATTCCGAAAGCCTTCCCCCGCTCATCGGGATCGGTGAAGGTGGTGGTCAGGATGGCCAGCACTGAGGGCGCGAGCAGGGCTCCGAACGCACCCTGCACCGTCCGGGCGATGACGAGCATTGAGAAGTTGACCGATGCGCCCCCGATGGCCGACGCCAGAGCGAAACCGACCAGCCCAGTGATGAGCGTCCGCTTGCGTCCCACCCTGTCCCCGATTCGCCCGCCGAGAAGGAGCAAGGTGCCGAAGGCCAAGGAGTACGCGGTGACGATCCATTGGCGATCGGCGTTCGAAAAGTGCAGATCGCGCTGCGCAGTGGGGAGAGCGATGTTCACAATGGTGCTGTCGAGAATCACCATCAACTGGGCGATCCCCAGCACGCCGAGAATCCACCACCGCCGGTCATAGTTGGCCACCTCAGCCGGGGTCCTGTGCTCCATCGTCATCAAGGTGGTCATCGGACGCACGGTCTTCCCAATAGCAAGTTTCCTCTGACTTCACGCTGATCGCGATGTGTTGCGATGTTGTCCCAATGGCACGTGCAACGAAGGACGACTACATCCGCTGACCCCGAAACGGGGGCAAGCGTGACGAGCTTCCCGCTCATAGTGTGGAGACCGTGAATGGTGCTAGCCGCGGGATGAATGCTGCTGCGGATCCCCGAGCCAGGATCTCTTCTCGTCAGCGTCCTGTGTGACGGCAGACACGATCCTCCCTGTTTTCGTGCAGCGAACGATGCCGTGTTCGGAGGTGCGTTTCACAGGTGAACTGAGTCCCGGCACCCGTAGGTTCGCTAGGAGAGCCACGGTGGCGTGTACGCGCCTACCCCGTGGAGGATTGCCGTCAGGTCGTCGGCTGCCCACTCCTCAGTGATCTTTCCGTCCTTGAGCCGGTAGATATCGACTGCATCCCAGCGCACCTTGCGACCCGTCGGCGCGATACCGAGCAAATCGCCTTTGTGCGTCGCCTCGACCACGAATCGCAGCGCGACGGTGTCCCCATCGGCGACGATATCCTGCTCCTCTGCGTGGAGGTCAGGCAGAGCGCCGATGAATCCCCGCAGTAGAGCAACGAGGTTCTCGACTCCTTCAACGGTGCCGAGGGTCCCACCATGCCAGCGAACATCGGGCGTGACGAACTCTGACGCGAGCTCAGGGTTATGCGCGTTGAAGACCCTGCGCGTGTAGTCGCGGGCGATTTCGACGTTCGACGCGACTGCTGGGCTTTCGGCCATTCATGCCTCCTTGGCACAAGAGTTTCGTGACGTGCGATCGTTCAAAGGTTGTAACCCGTTGCCCCGCCGTCGTCCAAGACTTGTCAGCCTCACGACCGATAGTGTGAAGCTATGGATCTGCAGCCGCGCCAGCTTCGATACTTCATGGCTGTAGCGGAGGAACTCCACTTCGGTCGCGCCGCGGCGCGGCTCTACATTTCCCAGCCCTCGCTGAGCAACCAGATCCGCGGCCTCGAGCGCATGCTCGGCACTGATTTGTTCGTGCGCACGAGCCGCCAGGTCGCGCTGACCGCCTCCGGCCGAGCCCTACTCGAGGAAGCACCCGTGGCACTCGCAGCCCTCGAGCGCGCAGCTGAGCGCGCTCGACTCACCGGCGCAGGCATCGCTGGCGAGATCCGGTTGTGCTACACCCCGATGGCCAACTTCGAGATGCTACGAGTGATCCTGACTGCAATCGACAACGAGATCCCAAATCTGAGCGTGGTCCCAAGCGAGCTCTTCAGCGCCGAAATACCGCGCCGTATTCTTGCTGGTGAACAGGACGTAGGGCTTGCACTGCACACCGAGTCGATGAGAGGTATTCGCAGCGAACTCTTGCGTATCGAGCCGGTGGCCGCGGTGCTGAGCAAGCGACACCGCCTGGCCGACGCCTCCGAAGTCCCGCTCAACAGTCTCCAGCACGAGACCATTCTTTTGTTTCCACGTGAACTTTCGCCGGCTCACTACGATTACATCG
>Ga0302325_10030356_pt1 | contig 11145 bp, 7 predicted proteins | sample Palsa_T0_2_FD_201948 | JGI IMG/M metagenome (GOLD analysis project Ga0302325, IMG submission 201948) | Peat permafrost microbial communities from Stordalen Mire near Abisko, Sweden - Palsa_T0_2 | ecosystem: Environmental > Terrestrial > Soil > Palsa > Peat permafrost | place: Sweden: Abisko...
CTCGCCGAGGTCGCGGGCGCCGAGCTGATCGGCATCACGGCCGGGGGGACGGGCGTCGCGGTCCCGATCGCGTCCAAGGCCGCCCTGTCCCGCGGCCCGGACCGGGTGGTGATCGTCGAGGATGAGTCGCTGGCCGAAGCCGGGAGATCCGAGCTGGCCGCGGTGCTCGCCGAGATGATCCGGTACATCGGCGACGTGGACCTGGTCGTCACAGGTGACTCGTCGGTGGACGTAGCGGCCAAGATGGTCCCGGCGGTGCTGGCCGGCGAGCTCGGCTGGCCGGCCGTGGCGGAGGTCACCGCCGTTTCCGGCCAGGTCGGCGCGCTGCGCGTCGAGCGGGCGGTGCCGGGCGGCGTGCAGGTGCTCGAGATCTGCGGTCCCGCGGTGCTGGCCGCGTCCGCCGATGCCGCGGTGCCGCGCGTGCCCGGCATGAAAGCGCTCCTCGCGGCGGCCAAGAAGCCGGTGGAGCTACTCGAGCTCGCGGCGCTGAAGGTGCCCCCGAGCAGCGCGATCATGACCGTCGCCGGCCGGTCGCGCCCGGAGCGCAAGGCCCGTAAGGGCCAGCTCATCGACACGAGCGACCCGGCCGCGGCCGCAGCCGAGCTCGTCGCCGCACTCCGCGAGGCCGGCACACTATGACAACCACTGGAAGGACCTGGCCGTGAGCGTAAACGCCTGGATCATCGTCGGCGATCAACCGGCGATTGGCAACCTCATCACGGTCGCGCGCTCCCTGGGCGGTCCGGTGGGGGCGGTGGTCGCCGGACCCCGGTCGGTGGCCGAGACGGTGGCGGCGAGCGGCGTGGACAAGGTGGTCTGGTGCGGCGCTCCGGACGACGTGCCCGCCGAAGCCAGCGCCCCGGCGGTGGCCGAAACCGTCGCCGCCGATCCGCCCCGCGTGGTGCTGGCCGGCCGCAACCCCGGCGAGCGGGTGCTCTTGGGCGCCGCCGCCGCCCGGCTCAAGGCGGCCGTCCTGACCGGCGCCCGCACGGTCTCGATCGACGGCGGCGACGTCATCGTGGTCAACGCCGTCTTCGGTGACATCGCCGAGGAGACCGTCGCCATCTGCGGCCCGGTAGCCCTGCTGCTCGACGGCGGCTCCGTGCCGCCGGCCGCTGGCGGCTGCGTGCCCATCGAGGAGGCCGCCGCCGCGCCGCTGGCCATGAAGGTGATCGAGACCAGGACGTCCGGCTTCGATCAGGTGGATCTGGGCGAGGCCCACCGGGTGATCGGCGTCGGCCGCGGCCTGGCGGCCAAGGAGGACCTCGCCATGGTCGAGGCGCTCGCCAAGGCCGTCAACGCCGAGATCGCCTGCTCCCGCCCGGTGGCCGAAGGCCTGAACTGGATGGGAAAGGACCGCTACATAGGCAGCTCCGGCGCGCACATCGCCCCCCAGCTCTACCTGGCCATCGGCATCTCCGGCCAGCTCCAGCACATGGTCGGCGTGCAGGGCGCGCAGACCATCGTCGCGATCAACTCCGACCCGAACGCCGCGGTCTTCAGCCAGACCGACTATGGTCTCGTCGGCGACCTCTACCAGCTCGTACCGGCGATCACCGCCGCGCTGAAGTGACGGGGCCCAATGACTCAAACAGCTGAGCTCGACTTCGAGGTCATCGTCATCGGGGCCGGCATCGCCGGCTGCGTCACGGCCTACCAGCTCGCCCGGCAGGGACGCTCGGTGCTGCTGATCGAGCGGGGCGAGGCACCCGGCTCGAAGAACCTGTCCGGCGGCGTCCTGTACTCCCGCGGCATCCAGCAGGTCTTCCCCGACTTCCTCGACGAGGCCCCGGTTGAGCGCCGGATCACCCGCAATTACATCAACTTCCTCAACGCCGACAGCTCGGTCGCCATCGACTACAAGGATGCCAGGCTGGCTGACCCGGTCAACGCCGTCACGGTGCTGCGCGCCAAGCTGGACGCGTGGCTGGCCGCCAAGTGCGAGGAGGCCGGCGCCCTCATCATGCCCGGCGTCCGCGTGGACCGGGTTCTCACCGAGGACGGCTCCGACGGCAAGCGAGTCGTCGGCGTCCAGGCCGGCGCCGACGAGTTGCGGGCCCAAGTGGTTGTCGCCGCCGACGGCGTGAACTCCTTCATCGCCAAGGATGCCGGGTTGCGCCGCAAAGAGCCGCTGAACCACCTCGCCGTCGGCGTGAAATCGGTGGTCAAGCTGCCCAGGGAGACGATCGAGGCCCGGTTCAACCTCACCGGCGACGAGGGCGCGGCCATCGCCGCGGTCGGCGACTGCACCGAGGGAGTGGGCGGCGGCGGCTTCCTCTATACCAACATCGACTCCCTGTCCGTCGGCATAGTCGTGCGCCTGGACGACCTCACCGCGAAGAAGAAGGTCGTCACCGACATCTTCGACCACTTCCTGGAGCACCGGTTCATCGCACCCTACCTGGAGGGCGGCGAGCTAATGGAGTACGGCTGCCACCTGGTGGCCGAGGGCGGCATGCACATGATCGGCGAGATCGCCATGGACGGCATGCTCGTGGTCGGTGACGCCGCCGGGCTGACCCTCAACACCGGCCTGACCGTGCGGGGCATGGACCTCGCGGTAGGCTCCGCGGTCGCGGCCGCCGAGGCCATCGGACCCGCCCTGGATCAGAAGGACACCTCCAAGGCCGCCCTGGCCGGATACCGGGAGCACCTGTTCGCCTCTTACGTCGGCCAGGACATGAAGACCTACGCCAAGGCCCCGTCCTTCCTGGAGGTGGAGCGGATGTACAAGCAGTACGGTGAGCTCTTCGCCAACGTCCTGTACGGCGCGTTCAGCCTGGACACCCAGCCTCGCCGGCATCTCCTCAAGGTGGCACGCAAGTCGCTGGCCCAGTCTCCGCTGAAAATGAGGCAGCTCGTCAGAGACGGCATCGCAGGAGCGCGGGCCCTGTGAAACCACTGTCCGTCCCCGAGCGGCTGACCAAGAACCGCTTCAACCTCGATGAGGAGGAGTGTCACATCGAGGTCAACCAGGAGATCGCCAAGGCGACCGGAACCGGCAAGGCCCTAGTCGCCTGCTGCCCCGCTCACGTCTACACCGAGGAACCCGACGGAACCATCTCGGTGGAGTACGCCGCCTGCCTGGAGTGCGGCACCTGCCTGGCGGTGGCCGCCCCCGGCGCCCTGAAGTGGCACTACCCGCGGGGCGGGTTCGGCGTCCAGTTCCGCGAAGGCTAGTCATGCTCAAGCGCAGGATCGTGCTGCCACCGGTGCATCTTTACCCAGCAGATGAGTGGCGCATCGTGGAGACGCGGTACTCAGATGAGTTTGTCGGCCTGACCGAGACCGTCTTCTCGCTGGGTAACGGTTTCGTCGGCGTCCGCGGCAGCTTCGAGGAGGGCCGCCCCGCGCTGGTCCCCGGGACATTCGTCAACGGGTTCCACGAGACCTGGCCGATTCTGCATGCGGAAGACGCGCCCGCGCTGGCCAAGACCGGCCAGACGATCGTGAACGTGCCCGATACGACGATCATCAAGCTCTACGTGGACGACGAGCCGTTTTACCTGCCGACCGCGCGCCTGCAGGATTACGGCCGGATCCTGGACATGCGGGCCGGGACGCTGACTCGTGAGCTGATATGGGCCACTGACGCCGGCAAGCACGTCCGGATCCGTTCCCGCCGGATGGTCTCGCTGGAGCACCGCCACCTGGTCGCGATGACCTACGAGGTCACGATGCTCGACGAGCCGGCCCCTATCGTGGTTTCCTCGCTGGTGCTCAACCGCCAGGACGCCCGCCAGGCCGGCGACCTGCCCGAGTACCGGCCGGGAGATCCCCGCCTGGCGACCGTACTGCCGCACCGGGTGCTCAACGTGCGGGCTGCCGAGCTGGCCGGTCAGCGCATCCTGCTTGGCTACCAGACAACCAGCAGCGGGATGACACTCGGCGTCGGTGTTGACCACGTGATCGACACGGCGTGCTCGTCCCAGGCGGCGGGGTCCCTCGGCGACGAGACGGGCGAGGTACTCCTGACGGCCGATGCGGTGCCGGGCGTCCCGATCCGGATCACCAAGTACGCGACCTACCAGACCTCGCACAGCGTCCCGGTCCCCGAGCTCGTCGACCGGTGCCGCCGGACCTTGGACCGCGCGGTCCGGGACGGGTTCGACGTGCTCGCCGCGGCTCAGCGCGCAAATCTCGACCGGTTCTGGGACCGCGCCGACGTGCGGCTGCGGACCCGGCTCAATCCGGTGCGGCAGCAGCAGGCGGTCCGGTGGAATCTCTACCAGATCGCGCAGGCGTCCTGGCGCGCCGAAGGGGCCGGCGTCCCGGCGAAGGGGCTGACCGGGCAGGCCTATGAGGGCCACTACTTCTGGGATACCGAGGTCTATGTCCTGCCGTTCCTGTCTTACACCCAGCCCGAGATCGCCCGGAACCTGCTGCGGTTCCGGCACAGCATGCTCGGCCGCGCGCGCGAGCGGGCGGCCGAGATGAGCCAGCGAGGGGCGCTGTTCCCGTGGCGGACCATCAACGGCGAGGAGGCCTCGTCCAATTTCCAGCAGGGCACCGCCCAGTATCACATCAACGCCGATATCGCTTACGCGATCGGGCGTTACGCCAACGTCCGGGGTGACACGCACCTGCTTGGCGAGATCGGCGCGGAAGTCCTCGTCGAGACCGCCCGGCTGTGGCAGGACCTCGGCTTCTACGGCGCCGACAGCAAATTCCACATCCACGGCGTGACCGGGCCCGACGAATACACCACCGTGGTCAACGACAACACCTACACCAACCTGATGGCCCGGCTGAACCTCAATTTCGCCGCCGCTGCCGTCCGCCGGCTGCGCGAGGAGCGGCCCTGGGACTACACCGCGCTCGTCCACACAGTCAGACTCCTGCCCAAGGAGGTCGAAGCCTGGGAGCGCGCGGCGGCCGCGATGCACATCCCATTCGACGATGAACTCCGCATTCACCCGCAAGACGAGACGTTCCTGAGCCGCGAGGTGTGGGATCTGGACAACACACCGCGTGATAAATTCCCGCTGCTGCTGCACTACCACCCGCTGGTGATCTACCGGCACCAGGTGCTCAAGCAGGCCGACATCGTGCTGGCCATGTTCCTGCTCGGCAACGAGTTCTCCTTGGAGCAGAAGCGCCGCAACTTCGACTACTACGACCCGCTCACCACCGGCGACTCATCCTTGTCGGCGTGCGTGCAGAGCATCATCGCCGCAGAGATCGGCAACGAGCGCCGGGCTCTGGAGTACTTCCAGTACGCGCTGCTGATGGACTTGGGCAACGTGGCCGGCAACGCCTCGGACGGAGTCCACATCGCCTCCGCCGCCGGCGTATGGTCCTCGCTCGTCTTCGGGTTCGGCGGCGTCCGCGACTACGACGGCCAGCTGACCTTCGAGCCCAGGCTGCCGCGCGCCTGGAACGAACTCGCCTTCTCGCTGCGATTCTGCGGACGGCAGATCCGGGTCAACCTCACCCACGACGAGGAACGCTACGTCGTCGAGGAAGGTGAACCGCTGAGCGTGCTCGTCCGGGGCGAGTCACACCTGCTCAGCCCGGATAACCCCGTCGCGATCAAGCTCCCGGCGCCGTGACCGGGACATCGCGGCAGTATAGTCACGGACTTTGTCCGGTCAGAAGAGACCTAACCCGAGCAGGAGGCGGCACCGGGTCAGGTGCCACCCGATACGTCATCCCTCAGGCAGGCGGGAAATGGAGCCACCCGATGTCCTGTCCGAGCAGGACCTTCGTCCCTACCAGGCGCAGACGCGCCGGCGCAAGCTGTAGTGGCGCTTTGGACTGCCCGAGGTCTCGTTTAGAAGCGAGTTTCAGGCTGATGTCGCGGAACTTTGTTGCGTGGGTCGTCGGTCTGGCCGCGTCGCCCGGCTTGCTGAATCTGATGCCTCGGACTGTGCCGAGCGTTGCAGCAGCCGCGACCGGAGACGAACGGGCCCGGCCGAGCCGGGCTGGAATCCCCGGCCAAAGCACCGGGCGCGTCCGTGCTCGGTGATCGGCACGAAGGCTTGGGAGGCCGGGTTATGGATCTGCAGTACACCATCGGTGAGGCGCTGGGAACAGACTACTTCGGGTTGCGTGAGCCGTTTACCGCGCAGCAGGAGAGCTATCTGGTCAGGACGCGTGAGTTTGTCGATGCTGAGGTCCTCCCGGTGATCAACGGTTACTGGGAACGGGCGGAGTTTCCCTGGCCGCTGATCGAGAAGATGTCCGCGCTCGGCATCGTCGGTGACGGGATCGAGGGCTACGGCTGCCCGCCGATGGATCCGCTGTCGGCTGGCCTGATCCATATGGAGATCAACCGGGGTGATGGCAGCCTGGGCACTTTCATGGCGGTGCAGGCCGGGCTGGCGATGAAGGCGATCGCGAAGTGCGGGTCGCAGGAGCAGAAGGAGCGCTGGCTGGGGCCGATGGCGCGGCTGGAGAAGATCGGCGCATTCGCGCTGACCGAGCCTGAGCACGGGTCCGACTCGGTTTCGCTGGAGACCACGGCCAGCCCTGACGGGGCGTCCTACGTCATCAGCGGGCACAAGAAGTGGATCGGCAACGGCAGCATCGCCGACGTCGTGGTCGTGTGGGCGCGGGACACTTCGGACGGCGCGGTGAAGGGGTTCCTGGTCGAGAAGGGCACCGCTGGCTACCACGCCAGGGTGATGGTGGGCAAGGCATCGCTGCGGGCGGTCTGGCAGGCGGAGATCGAGCTCGACGCCGTCCGAGTCCCGGCGGAGAACCGGCTGCCGGGCGCGAATTCGTTCAAGGACTGCGCCGGGGTCCTGACCGGGACCCGCAGCGCCTGCGCATGGATGGCGCTAGGCCACGCGGTCTCGGGTTTCGACACCGCGCTGACCTACGCCAAGCGCCGCAAGCAGTTCGGCAAGCCGCTGGCTAGCTTCCAGATCATCCAGCAGCGGCTGGTCCGGATGCTCGCCGAGGTGACCGCGATGCAGCTGTACTGCGTGCAGATCGCGAAGCTGGAAGCGGCCGGGAAGCTGGCCCCGACGCTGGCTGGGCTGGCCAAGCTGCACAACACCAGCAAGGCCCGGGTGGTACTGGCCGATGCCCGGGACCTGCTCGGCGGCAACGGCATCCTGCTGGACTTCCACGTTATCCGGCATATGGCCGACATCGAGTCCATCCATACCTTCGAGGGCACCGAAACAATCCAGACCCTCATCGTCGGCCGCGACATCACCGGCATCGGGGCGTTCAGCTGAACGCCTGGTCAACAGCGATCTGCCCGGATTCGCTGTTAGGAGGAACACCATGCGCATCCCGGCGGAATCGTTGTCCGGCACGTCGGTCAGGGACAAGGTCGTCACCGCCGCGGAGGCGGTGCGGCTTATCCGTGACGGCGACTGGGTCGCGGTCGAGGGGTTCGTGGGGCAGTGCTTCGCCGAGGAGCTGACGCTGGCGTTGGAGCGGCGTTTCCTGCTGACCGGCGCTCCCCGCGACCTCGGGCTGGTGTTTACCGTCGCGCCGGGAAACCGGCAGGGTCGCGGGCTGGACCGGCTCTGCCACGAGGGCCTGCTCAAGCGGGCCGTGGGCGGTCACTGGGGCTTGTCGGCCGAGCTGGGGAAGATGGCCGTGGGCAACAAGATCGAGGCGCATAACCTGCCGCAGGGCGTCGTGTCGCAGCTGTTCCGGGATACCGCCGCCGGCAAGCCCGGCCTGCTCACCCGGGTGGGACTGGGTACCTTCGTCGACCCGCGGCACGGCGGCGGGAAGATCAACGAACGGACCACCGAGGACCGCGTCGAGCTGATCACCCTCGGCGGCGCGGAGTACCTGTTCTACAAGGCGCTGCCGCTCGACGTGGCGTTCCTGCGCGGTACCACCGCTGATCCCGAAGGGAACATCACCATGGAGCGCGAGGCGCTGACCATGGAGGCGCTCGCCGTGGCCACCGCGGTGCACAACGCCGGCGGCCTGGTGATCGTGCAGGTGGAGCGGGTCGCCGACACCGGCAGCCTGAGCCCGCGTGAGGTGAAGATCCCGGGAATCCTGGTCGACTGCGTCGTCGTTTCGCAGCCCGAGCATCACTGGCAGACCTTCGGCACGCCGTACTCGGCGGCGTTGAGCGGGGAACTGCGGCGGGTCCGCAACACCGTCCCGCCGCTGGAACTGACCGAGCGGAAGGTCATCGCCCGCCGGGCGGCGATGGAGCTCCGGCCCGACAGCGTGGTCAATCTCGGCATCGGCCTACCCGAAGGCGTGGCCAACGTGGCGGCCGAGGAACACATCCTGGACTACCTCACGCTGACCGCCGAACCCGGTCCGATGGGCGGCATGCCGGCCGCCGGGCTGGACTTCGGCTCGGCGCTGAACGCCCAAGCCATCTTGGACCAACCATCCCAGTTCGACTTCTACGACGGCGGCGGCCTCGACATCGCGGTCCTCGGCATGGCGCAGGCGGACCGCCTGGGCAACGTCAACGTCAGCCGGTTCGGGCCGAAGCTGGCCGGCTCGGGCGGGTTCATCAACATCAGCCAGAACGCCAAGCGGCTGGTGTTCACCGGGACCTTCACCGTGCCGAGCCGCTGCACCGTGCAGGACGGCCAGCTGGTCATCGCCGACGGTACCGTGGCGCCCAAGTTCCTCGCCGACGTCGAACAGCGGACCTTCAGCGGCCCGTACGCGGCCGCCGCCGGCCAGCAGGTGCTCTACGTGACCGAACGGTGCGTCTTCCAGCTCACCTCCGACGGCCTGGAACTCACCGAGATCGCCCCGGGGGTCGACCTCGAGAAGGACATCCTGGCCCACATCGGGTTCGAGCCCATCATCAGAGGCGAGCCGAAGCTGATGGACGCGCGGATCTTCGCCGCTGGACCCATGGGCCTGAAGGACGACCTGCTGACCATCCCGCTCGAGGCGCGGTTCGCCTACGACGCCGCACGTAACATCTTCTTCCTCAACATGGAAGGCATGTCGCTGGTCACCGAGGACGAGATTCAGGCGATCGGGACCGAGGTCGGCAGGCGCCTGGCCGTCGTCGGCAAGAAGGTGCAGATGGTCATCAACTACGACAACTTCTACCTGGACCCGGCCCTGGCCGACGACTACAAAGCCCTGATCCGGTCGCTGGCCGAACGCTACTACGCCACCGCGACCAGATACACGACCAGCTCCTTCATGCGGCTCAAGCTCAGCGAGCACCTCTCCGACCGGGGCCAGGCCCCGCACATCTACGAAAGCCGCCAAGAAGCCATGAACTGGCTCGGGAAACAGCCCGGATAACGCCCTCGCGATCAAGCTCCCGCCGCCGTGACCGGGACGTCACGGCAGTAGTCACGGACTGTGCGGTCGCAAGAGACATAACCCGAGCGCGCCGTGTTCAGCTGCGGAATCGCTTCCCGGCGGTGGCGTACTCGGCCAGCATGGGCACCGGGGTGAACGCCGGGTCGCCGGTCGCGGCGTGCATCGCCTCCAAGACGGTGACGACGTGCGCAAGGCCGGCGTCGTCGAGCATCTGCAGGGGCCCGCGAGGGTAACCGCAGCCGAGCATCATCGCGGTGTCGATGTCGGCTGGACTGGCATAACCGTCCTGGAACATCCGGACTGCGTCGTTGTACTGCGTGTAGGCGAGCGCCTCGGTGAGGAATCCTGGCCGGTCCCGCGAAATGATCGCGTTCAGGCCGAGCCTGGCCGCGAGCGCGCGCGCCTTAGCCGCCGTGCCCGGCGCGGTCACGTCCGGCAGCACCAGTTCGGTGAGCTCCTGCTTGCCGTCACCTGTGCCGGTGAAGTGGATACCGACCACATCGGCCGGGTGGCCGGCGGCCAGGGCCGCGTCCAAGACCCGGTGCTCCGGGTCCGCCGCCACGATGACCAGGCCAGTCTCGGCTGATGGCTGCGGCACGACGCTGATGCCTGCCGCAGCGATCTGGCTGGCTAGCTCGTCCAGCAGGCCGCCGGAGTCCCTGATCAGCGCAACCTCGCCGGGAACCGGCGCAGACGCCAGGTCGTGATCCTCGGCGGCAGCCGCGGGGGTGCTGTGCCGGTAGTCATAGAACCCGCGTCCGCTCTTACGGCCGAACAGCCTGGCATCGCAGAGCTTGCGCAGCAGGGACGCGGGCGCGTAACGGGTGCCGCCGAACTCGGCCTGGACCACCTCCAGGACCGCCAGAGACGTGTCCAGGCCGATCAGGTCGAGCAGGGTCAGCGGTCCCATTGGCAGACCGAGTCCCACGGTGGCCGCCTGGTCGATATCCTCGCGCGTGGCCTGCCCGGTTTCCAGTAGCCGCACCGCGTGGTTGAGGTAGGGCACCAGCAGCGCATTGACGATGAACCCGGCTCGGTCGCTGACCCGGACGGGAGACTTGCCCAGGTCATGGGACAGCAGGGCCAGCGTCTCGGCGGTCTGGGGCGAGGTGAGCACCGTGGAAATCACTTCGACCAGCTTCATCACCGGAGCGGGATTGAAGAAATGCAGCCCCGCTACCCGGGCGGGATACTGTGTGCCGCCTGCGATTTCCGTGATCGACAGCGAGGAGGTATTGGTGCCCAGGATCGCATCGGGCCGACAGGCCTCGTCCAGCTGGGCGAATAGGGTCCGCTTGAGTTCCATGCGTTCTGGTATGGCCTCGATCACCAGGTCGGCGCCGGCCACCCCGGTCGCGATGTCGTCCGTGGGCCGGATCCGGGCGAGTATCTCCTCCCGTGCGGCATCGGTGAGCTTGCCCCGGGTGACCGCCCTGTCCAGGGAGGCGTGCAGCCGGGCCATGCCCTGATCCAGGAAAGTCTGGTTGATCTCGATCGCGACGACCCGGCGGCCGCTGCGGGCGACTAGCTCGGCGATGCCCGAGCCCATGAGGCCGAGCCCGATCACTGCCACCTCGCGGATATCGGCTGGCTGGATCACGTTACTAGTCATGTTGTAGGACCTTCCCTCTAGCGGATACGTCGGCCGCCGCCGCGCTCGTCCAGCTAGACCTCGGGCAGGGCGATTCGTGAACGGCTGATCCAGTAGGTGGGGCGATCACCGTCGCGCTCCGGTCGACAACTTGCCGTCAGCACACACGACGCGGTGCGCGCGAGGCAAGGGTCTTCGGTCCTGTCCCGGCCGGACCAAAGACTGTGCCCTGAGAGCGCGGGGTGGCGCAATCTTCCGGGGCACCTGAGACGTCGATCTTCGGGACCGGCAGCAAGGTTAACGGCCCTTGGGTCATTGGGACGTTG
>Ga0302325_10030358_pt1 | contig 11145 bp, 8 predicted proteins | sample Palsa_T0_2_FD_201948 | JGI IMG/M metagenome (GOLD analysis project Ga0302325, IMG submission 201948) | Peat permafrost microbial communities from Stordalen Mire near Abisko, Sweden - Palsa_T0_2 | ecosystem: Environmental > Terrestrial > Soil > Palsa > Peat permafrost | place: Sweden: Abisko...
GCCGCCGATCGTCGAACCGCGCCCAATCGTTACCCGACCCAGGATGGTCGCGCCGGCATAAATCACCACGTCGTCTTCAACTATCGGATGGCGCGCGTTGCCTTTGATCAGCGCGCCGTTCTCGCCGACCGGAAAACGCTTGGCGCCCAGCGTCACCGCTTGATAGAGGCGCACCCGTTTGCCGACCTTCGCAGTCTCGCCGATCACGACGCCGGTGCCGTGATCGATGAAGAAGCTGCCATCAATCTCGGCGCCCGGATGAATGTCGATGCCGGTGGCCGAATGCGCCAGCTCCGCGATGATGCGCGCGAGCAGCGGCAGCTCGAGAATGTAGAGCTCGTGCGCGAGGCGATGATGCGTGATGCCCGTAATCCCCGGATAGCAGAAGCGCACTTCCTCGACGCTGCGTGCGGCCGGGTCGCCCTGGTACGCGGCCAGGATGTCGGTCTCGAGCAGCGCCCGCACATGCGGCAGGCGCGCGGCAAATCGATGCGTAATCTCAAAGGCGCGGCGTGCGCGATCGGCAGCGCTCTCCGGCGACGAGAACTGCAACTCGCGCTCGACCTGACGCAGCAGAGCGCGCAGAGTCGCATCCAGTTTGTGACCGACGAAGTAGTCAATACCCTCTTCGGTAAAATCCGCCAGCCCGAAATGCGTCGGAAAGAGCGCGGCGAAAAGTCCGTCGAGAATTTCTTGAAGAGCCTCGCGCGACGGCATTTCGATAACCGCGCCGTCGCGCGTGCGCTCCGGCGACTTTCCCCGCGCCGCGCGCAGCTCGGCGACTATTCGACCGAGATCCCATCGCGCGCCCGGAGAGGCGCGGCTTTCCTTGTCGGCGACGCTCACGCTGCAGGACGTGGCGAGCGCCTAGGCGCTCTTCTCCGCCGGCCAGAAAACGAGCGCGCGAACCTCGACACTCTCGCGCGGCGCGGCGTCGGGTGCGCTGGTTGGATCTTCGAACGCGGAATGTGCCGTGAAGCGGGCGCGTCCGTCTTCCTTCGAGTCGTAGCACTTCAGCAGGATCACTTCGTTGCGCTCGAGCTGCGGGAAGTAGAACCATCGATGGTTCGGGTTGTAGGTGAATCGATAGGTCTCGCCGACCTTGTCGCGGTAAACGAGGTCGGAAGCTACGAAGTCCCCGGGCTCGATCGAGCTGGAATCGCACACCGCGAGCGGCGTCGATTCGATCGGTCCGCGAATCGGGCGCCACACGTTGATTTCCGCAAAGCGATTCTGCAGGCGCTGCTCGGCCTCTGCGGGCGGCAGATGATCGCGCACACGGCGCGGGCCGGACTTGGCGGTGTAGTCATTGTGCACTGCGCGACCATATTCGCGCGCGTTCTTTTCGCCGCGCCTGGCCAACTCGGCGTTGCGCACCTGATGGTCGAAAACCACTACCTTCTCGGCGCCAGTCGCTTCCTTCAGCAGCCGCTCGACCTCCGGATAGTACGTGGCCTTCACTTCATCTTGATCGTAGAAGTCGCGAACGGCGCTCTCCTGATGCGTCAGCCGGAAGCCCTGCTGGTCAAGCGACAGGTCGCCGGCCACTTCGCGGGCACTTCGAATCGGCACCGTGTGCGCCACGAACTTCCCGGTCGAGCGCGGCGTTCCGGTCGGCGGCTCGTAGGCGTAGTAAACGGGCTTCTCGCTCGACGGTTCGATGTAATTGAGAGATCCCTGGACGGTAGTCGCGGGCCGATTTCCGGCAGCTTCGTGGGACTCGGAGATTCTGTCCATTTTGCGCAGGCCTCCTTATAAATTTGCAGATCGGAGTTAATCCAGTAAGGCGATAGATTTAGATGATTTACCCGCTCGAAGCAAGGATTGGTAAGGCTTTGGGGCTGAAGCCGCAGTCAATCCGCCGTCGGCTACTGCGCGGAACGTGTGTCGATAACGCTTCCGACTGCAAATGTTGTAGGGTCGGCTTTCGCGGCTCCCGGCTAAACGGGCGGTCGAACACGCCAATGGAGGCTCCATGGAGCGTCGATTCAATCGAACCGCAGAAGACCTCGGCAACATCGTCGCGCTAGAACACGTCAACGTGACAGTCCCCGACCAGCAGCAGGCGACCATCTTCTACATTGCCGGTCTTGGCCTGACGCGCGATCCTTTTTTAATGACGGGACCAACCAACATGTGGGTCAACGTCGGACGCAGCCAGTTCCATCTGCCGACCAGCCCGGCACAGGTTGTCCGCGGGCACACTGGAATCGTCGTGCCCGATCGCGAGGCGCTGGTTCGCCGGCTCGAACGAACTCGCAAACGGCTCGAAGGGACGCGCTTCGATTTCCGAGAGCACGAGGAATTCGTCGAAGCTACTTGTCCCTGGGGAAATCGCATCCGGTGTTACGCGCCCGATGACCGCTTCGGTCGAATCACGCTCGGAATCGCTTACGTCGAATTCGACGTGCCGCAAGGCGCCGCCGACGGGATCGCGCGATTCTACCGTAACGTGATGGGCGCCATGGCCGCGGCGTCAGTCGAAGGAAGTATTCGGGCGGCGCGAGTCGAAGTAGGTATCGGACAGTATCTAATGTTCCGCGAAACCGACCGTGAGATCCCGGCCTACGATGGCCATCACATCCAGATTTACGTCGCGGATTTTTCCGGTCCACACGCCAAGTTGCTCGACAAGGGACTCATCTCGGAAGAAAGCGATCAGCATCAGTATCGATTCAAGGACCTCGCCGATCCTGAAACCGGCGAGACTCTGTTCACCATCGAGCACGAGGTGCGCAGCATGCGCCACCCGCTTTTCATGAGACCGCTGATCAATCGCAATCCGTCCCAGAGCAACATCAATTATGCGCCGGGATACGACGCGTGGATTCCCGGCATGACGCCGCAGGATTGAGGGCGGGACCAAGCCAATGAATCAGCTTCATACCGCGCGCGAGCAGCGCTTCCTCGAGATGGCGGGCGAAATGGCCGACGACTTCGCCAAGCGCGCCGCCATCCACGACGAGGAAGGATCGTTTCCGTTCGAGAACTACGAACGGCTGAAGGAGAGCGGCTACACGCGGCTGATCATTCCCGAAAGCCTCGGCGGGCTGGGCGCCACGATGCTCGAGCGAATCAAGGCGCAGGAACGTCTGGCGCAAGGATGCGGAGCGACGGCGCTTGCGATCAACATGCACTTCAACACGGTAGGGCTGTTGGTCGATTTGTATCGCAAGTTCAAAGCACCGAATGTCGAGCACAAGCTGCGCCGAATAGCGGCCGAGCGCCTGATATGCGGCGGGTCCGGATCGGAGCCCGACAACGCGATCATAGCGTTGCGTCCCCGCACGCAGGCACGGCGGGTCGATGGCGGATGGCTGATCAACGGCCGCAAAATATTCGGCACTCAGAGTGTGGCAATGGACCATTTCCTGTTCGAGGCGACCTGCGAGGAAGGACCGCACGGGCCGACCATAATCACGTGCTTTATTTCTCCGCGCGATACACCGGGCCTCAGTTTCAAGGACGACTGGCATGTGATGGGGATGCGGTCGACCGCGTCGCGCAGCTCCGAATTGAAGGACGCGTTGGTGCCCGAATCGGACGTGGTTCTGCAGCGCCGGGTTTCCAGGAGCGGGCGCATCACGAAGGTGTTTGCGAAGGCGCCATTCACAATCGGTGCGCCATACATCGGAATCGCCGTCTGCGCGCGCGATTTCACAGTCGAGTTCATGCGGGAACGGACGCGCTTCCCGCTCAAAAATCCGATGAGTCATCTACCGGCCGTTTACAACAAAGTCGGCGAAATGGACTTGCTCATTGAAGGTGCGCGCGCCGCAATGTGGAAGGCGGCCGCGGAAGTGGACGCCGACGACCCGGCGAGCTGGTCGCGCAAAGCAGTCGCCGCGCGGATGATCGCGGTCGAGAATTCAGTTCGGGTGGTGGACCTGGCGCTTCGTGCCGTCGGCGGGTCGTCGTATTTCAAGCGGCTGCCGCTCGAACGGCTGTTCCGCGACGTTCGCGCCGGCCTGTACCATCCTTTCGACAGCGACGAGACTCTGGAATTTCTCGGCAAGAGCGCGTTCGGAATTCCACTCTTCGACGGGCTCGACCCGGACTGACGTGCGATAAGTCTGTGCGCACCGCACTGCGAAGTCGTCATCGAGCGTGAGCGAGTGCCCGAGATTTGCGACAGACTAGGCACGATGCTTGTTCCAGCCGGCTCGACTTGTATTAGACACGCCCACGAGATAACCGGTGTGCATCCTGAAAGAGGAAGTCTACATGCAAACGATTCGCAACCTCGGGTGTCGAGTTCGTTTTCTGGTGGCCGTCGCCGTCCTGGTGCTGACTTGCTGCACTCCGTCGCACGCATGGTGCGCGAGTTCGAACCTTTGGGTGGGATTCGTTGCTCAGGACGGCATCGAGTCTTACACCTCAAAACAGCTCAAGAAGAGCGGGATGCCAACGCCACTTTATTTGAGCACGTACGGCACCGCCTCCGGTCTTGCCTTTGACAAGTCTCAAGACCTTTGGGAAGTTGCCGAAGAAGATGAGGTGGTGGAATTCACTCCCGCTCAACTCAAGAACTTAAAAAAAGACCCGAATCCGACGCCCGGAGTGATCATCACGAGTACCGCGACCTACGGCCAACTCAGTGGCTGCAACTTCGACCATCAGGGCAACCTGTGGGTGACGAACCCGAGCAACTCCGCCATCTTTGAACTTTCGAAAGCTCAGTTGGATGCGGGCAGCGGAGAGGTAACGCCCCCCGTAGTGATCACTTCGCCCGCGATGGACGGCTCGCTTTTTGTGACTTTCGACGCAGCCGGAGATGCGTGGCTGCCCAGTCAGTTCGATAATAAAGTTCTCGAGTTCTCCGCGAGCCAACTGACGAGCAGCGGCAGTAAGTCCCCGACAGTCGTTCTATCCGACGACGGCAGCGGCACGAGTCTTTACTATCCCGAAGAACTCGCGTTCGACAAGAACGGCAACCTTTGGGTCCCTAACTATTTCTCGGACACGGTCGTGGAGTATGCGAAGGATCAACTAACCACGACCGGCAACCCCGCGCCCGCGGTGAAGTTGAGCAGCGCCATCTTCAACGGACCATGGGGACTGGCATTTAACCCCAAGGGTAGTCTGGCGATTGTGAATTACCGCGACGGAGCGATAGCCGTCTTCACGGACAAACAGATCAAGACCACCGGCGCGCCGATTCCCAAGGTCTCACTTACAGGAACTCACGACGAGAACTTTCAGACTGTCTTCGGGCCTGCTTCATAAAGATATACGGACCCTAACGTGCGATAAGTCGGCAATTGAGTTAAGCCTGTTGATGGTCACGAGGCGGTGGGCATCGCCGGCCAGATTCGGTCCGCTCCAGCTACTGCAATGAATTTCAAAGAGAGGCATGAAATGAACCTGAACGGTGTGGAACACGAGACCCGCGCAGCATTGACAACGACGCCCCATCCTCTGGCGCCCCTTACTCCGAATGAAATCTCAAAGGTCGTGAGGATCATCCAGGCGTCGCCATTGTTCAGCGAGAAGACGCGGTTCGAGACGATCGAGCTTCTCGAGCCGGCCAAGGCCGTAATCCGCGGCTTCCGTCGGGGTCAACGAATTCCGCGGGAAGCGCGCGCCAATCTCTTCACCGCCGGCCAGATTGGCGTGGTCCGCCTGAAGGTGTCGCTCGATGAAGAGCGGGTTCTGAGCTTCGAGGAGCTTCCCGACCAGCGGCCGATGATCCAGCTCGAGCAGTTCTTGATGATCGAGAATATCGTGCGCGCGGATGCGCGCTTCGCCGCAGGATGCGCCCGGCGCGGTATCACCGACATGAGCAAGGTTTGTGTCGACCCCTGGTCGGCAGGCAGCTTCGACGTGCCGGGCGAGGAAGGTCGGCATCTCAGTCACGTCTTCGCATGGCTGCGCCTCTATGAAAACGAGAACTTCTACGCGCATCCAATCGAGGGGCTGAACGCGGTCGTCGATCTGAACAGCGGCGAAGTCATTCGCGTCGACGACTATGGCGTCGTGCCGATCCCGATGAACGAGGTGAACTACGAGGCGCAATTTCAGAAGAGCGGCCGCGAGGCGCTCAAGCCGATCGATGTGGTCCAACCCGAAGGGGTCAGCTTCTCAATCACGGAGGGCGTTCTCACCTGGGACAAGTGGAAGGTCGTCGTTGGCTTCAACGCGCGAGAAGGTTTGACGCTGCACGACATCCGGTACGATGGCCGCCCCATTGTCTACCGCGCATCGATCGTGGAGATGCTGGTTCCTTACGGTTCGCCCGATAGTGGCCACTTCCGCAAGCACGTGTTCGACATCGGGGAGTATGGCGTCGGCAAGCTCGTCAACTCTCTGACGCTTGGCTGCGATTGTCTCGGCGCCATCGAATACCTGGACGTCCACGTGAACATGATGGACGGTTCGCTGATGACGGTGAAGAACGCCATCTGCATCCACGAGGAGGACTCGGGCTTGCTGTGGAAGCACACGGATTTTCGAACGGGACGGACCGAGGTCCGCCGTGCCCGCAAGCTCGTGATCTCGGCGATCGCTACCGTGGGCAATTACGAATATGCCTTTTACTGGTACCTGCATCTCGACGGCGCAATCGAGTTCGAGGTCAAGGCGACAGGAATCATCAACACGGCGGCGTGCATCCCGGGCAAGCCCGGAAAATATGCGACCGAAGTCTCCCCGGGCGTAGCCGGCCAGATCCACCAGCACATCTTCTGCGCGCGCCTCGACATGGCCATCGACGGCGACGCGAACAGCATTGTGGAGTACAACACCCGTGCCGAAGGCGAAGGCGCGAGCAACCCATACGGTAACGCCTACTATGACGAGCCGTGCGCCCTGAAGACGGAGTTGGAGGCGTGCCGGCGGATCAATCCCGAGACGATGCGCTATTGGAAAATTATCAATCCCACCGTGAAGAACCACGTCGGCCAACCCACCGCTTACAGGCTTGAGGCCAAGCATACTGTGACGCCCTTTGTCCGACATGACAGCTTCTCGGGGCGTCGCGCCGGCTTCGTGCAGAACCATGTATGGGTGACTGCCTTCGATCCTGAGGAGCGCTATCCGGCCGGCGAATATATGAATCACTCCAAGGCCGGCGGCCTCCCTGACTATGTGGCGCAGAACCGTCCCATCGAGAATACCGATATTGTTCTATGGCACGTATTCGGACTGCATCACCCCGTCCGGACTGAGGACTTCCCGGTCCAGCCGAGCGTCGTGACAGGGTTTAAACTGGTCCCGAGCGGCTTCTTCGATCGCAATCCAGCGATCGATCTACCTCCCTCGAGGAACAAGGCGAGCTGCTGTGCCAAGCCGCACGCGTGATCAAGGAGTCTTTACGCTTGGGCCATTGGGCCGCGCAGTAACTTACCGGGCAACGCTCCCGTATGCTCGTTCTTGCGCAGGACGACTTGGCCGTTGACCACTGTCGCCAGCAGTCCGTCCGACTTCTGCTTCAGCCGCCGCGCGCCTGCCGGCAGGTCGTAGGTGAGTTCCGGTAACTGGGGATTGATTCGATCCGGATCGAAAATGATCACGTCCGCAAAGTTGCCTTCGCGCAGCAATCCACGTCCCTTCAGACCCCAGTGATACGCCGGGACGAAGCTGAGCAAACGGATTGCCTGCTCAAGAGTGAGCGCTTCCCTTTCCCGCACCCAATGACTCAGCACGTGGGTTTGCAACGATGAGTCCATGATCTGCGACACGTGGGCGCCCGAATCCGAGAACGTCACCACCGACCGCGGATGCTTCATCATTTCCAGAACGTGGTCCTGATTTTCGTTGAGCAGGGTCTGCAGGAAGAATTTCTTGAGATTTTTCTCCAGCGCAAGATCGATAATGACATCGACCGGATCTTTGCTCTCGGCCGCCGCGATCTCGGCGATTGATCGATACGGCGGTGTGGGATTATCGAGCGGGAAGATCCAATTGTAGTCCGCACCTCGTGCTTCCGCACCCACTGCGCGCGCGTCGTCGCGCGATCGTTCGCCGGCGGCCTGCACCAGCTTGCGCCGGCTTTCAGGATTGCGCAGCACGGCTTCCTGTTCTGCCAGCGGCAGTCTACGAATCTCGCGCCACGCCGGACTTCGATCGAACGGCATGTTCGTTTCGAACGACAGTAGCAGGTTGAGTGAGCGGCTATGGACCTGGACGAACATACGCCCGCCCGCCGCAGCAGTCTCGTCGGCGGTTTCGAAATATCGGCGCCAATAGTTCGGTGCCCTGCGCGAGCTGAACATCCCGAATGTCACCGGCACTGAGCTCTCGACCGCGAGCGACTTCAGCCGGCCCAGGTAGTCATCGAGGCGTGAACCCTCGACACCAGTATCTTCACCTGCGATCTCGAAAATACCGGCGCCCAACTCACCCATTGCTCCGACCAGATGTCGTACTTCGTTCCAGTTGGCGATTCTACTCGCTACCGGCCGGCCGTCGGGGGTCTGATGATTGCTGGTGCGCGAAGTGGTGAACCCGATCGCGCCTGCCCTGATGCCGTCGCGCAGTTCGTCGCGCATGAGCTGAAGGTCTTCGGTGGTGGCTTCTTCATCGAAAGCGCGCTCGCCCATCACGTAGGTGCGGAGCGCCGAGTGCCCCATGTACGCCGCGTAGTTGATCCCTTTAGGCAGGCGATCGACCGCGTCCAAATATTGCGCAAAGGTAGTCCAGGACCATTTGATTCCCGCCTGCATCGCTTCCGGCGAAATATCTTCCGCTCGTTCCAGATTTCGCATGACGAGCAATTTGTCTTTCTCACCGCATGGCGCAAGTGAGAATCCGCAGTTGCCCATCACTACTGACGTGACGCCATGCCAGCACGAAGAGGTCCCCAGCGCGTCCCAAAAGACCTGGGCGTCCATGTGCGTGTGCGCATCGACGAGGCCGGGCGACACGATGTGCCCGTCCGCATCGATCATTTCACGCGCGCGCTCACGGATCTTACCGATCGCTGCGATCTTGCCGCCTTCAATCCCGACATCGCCTCTGTATCGTGGCATCCCGCTTCCATCGACGATCGTGCCGTTGCGGATTATCAGGTCGTACATGGTTCACTCCTTTTCGGGCTCGCGCTCAGGCTAAAGACTTGCCCTCGGCGTGTTGGGCGGCGGGATCGCTTAGAGCGGCCTCGCTGACGGGGTTACCTGCAATACGGCTGTGCCACATCACTCGAGGCACAGTCATGTCCCATGGCGTGGCCTGATGCAGTAGGCAACGATTATCCCACACCACCGCATCGCCGGCCTTCCACTGGTGATGGTAAATGCGCGGCGGGCGGCAGGCGAAGTCCACCAACTCTTGCAGGAACCGCTCGGACTCGGCCGCGTCCATGGTCGGAATATTGTGGGCATGGCGACCAATCACCAACGATTTTCTGCCAGTTTCAGGATGGACCTTAACTAGCGGACGCAAAGGAACGGGACCATCGTGAAAGCCGTAACCGCTATACGCGCTACCGGCCTTTGGCTGATGCCCGAGCTTCGACTGGCTGTAATAAAGCGAGTGGTGCGCTGCGAATCCTTCCACTTTTACCCGGAGGTCGTCATCGAGAGCGTCGTATGCGGCCCGCATGTCGGCCCAGCCGGTCGCGCCGCCGGAGTTCGGCACGATCTCGGCAGTGAACACCGCGCCCTTGGCCTGCACTGGCATGTAGGTGCTGTCGCAATGCCATCCCATGTTGCCCTTCAGCACTTTCAGGATGTCGTTGTCCGGGTCGACGATCAGTGTGCCATCGGCATTCACGTTGCTGAGCGCCGCCAGGTTGAACTCGAGCGGTCCGAATCGCATTGCGAAAGCGACCTGCTCGTCGCGAGTGAGATGCTGACCGGGGAAAATGAGAAGCGCGTACTCCAGCCACGTGGCATAGAGGTCGTGCCACGTCGGGTCGTCGAGGGTGGCGAGTTTTATTCCCGTCACTACCGCGCCGAACGTCGCGTCGAGAGGTTTGATGTCGAATGCGTGCGCCACGGGCCCTCCGATCGATCTCAAAATCGCTCAAGCGCCCGCTCAGAGGCTATCGAACCCTTCGCTCACTCGTCAAACCAATCGCTGCCGCTCTTCATTGAAAAAAACTTCATTCGGCACTAGCGTGTCGCCTGAACGATCGGTATGTGGAGGCACGTGCGCGCACTCTTCCCTTTAGCTCGAACGGAGACCCGCAATGCAAATCCCGAATGATTCAGCACGGAGCCGGGAATCTCGCGAACGCAATCGGGTCTGGGCGCTCGCAATTTTGACGGTCCTCATCCTTTCAAGTCGGACCGAAGCGCAGTGGGCAGGCAAGGACGGTTGGGTCGAGGAGCCGGCGGCCAAGTCGCTCAACGTCGCAGGAGATCCTGGTCATGCGTACCTCGACCCGTCGTCGGTGCATCGCGGCGATGACGGCCTGATCTATTTCAACGAAAGCTCCGACGTGTCGCGACCCGAGGATATCGGCAAGGTCGGTTTCATGAAGGATGCGTACGATTGTGCGAAGAACGTCAAGTACATGTGCGTAGAGGCCGGAGATTGGCGCAACGATCCGAAGAGTACGATCAAGGTAGCGCACGATCCCGCTTTGTCGGTTTACCGCAAATTCTTGTGCGGCGACGCCGATCCTGCGAGATGAACGAACTCACAAGGAAGCCATATGAACGCAGCAATCCGTATCGACCCTGAGACGGGCCTGAAAGTCTTCAACACGCGAGCGGCCAAGGCGTCCGAGAAGATTACGGGCAAGGGCTATTCCGTCCTCACCGATCAGAAGCTGAAGGAGCTGCCGGAAACGCCGGCTGGAGCGATCTTCAACGCGGAAGAGCAGGCCAGGTACCGCATGTTCAAGGAAGCTCGCCGCGGCGCCGCCGATTACATGGGCATGGAAGGCGAGTTCAAGAAATATCTGGACGACGTCTATTCGGAGCCGCCGATTCCACGCGAAGCGCTGACCGACGAGTGCGAAATCCTGGTCGTCGGCGCCGGCTTCGGCGGGCTGCTCCTGTGGCACAGGCTGAGCGAAGCCGGCTTCGTCGACGTGCGCTTCTGCGAGAAGGGCGGCGACGTCGGCGGCACCTGGTACTGGAACCGCTATCCAGGCATCGCCTGCGATGTCGAATCCTATAGCTACCTGCCGTTGCTCGAGGAGATGGGTTACGTCCCGTCGATGAAGTTCGCCTCGGGCTTCGAGATCCTCGAATACTG
>Ga0302325_10030359_pt1 | contig 11145 bp, 13 predicted proteins | sample Palsa_T0_2_FD_201948 | JGI IMG/M metagenome (GOLD analysis project Ga0302325, IMG submission 201948) | Peat permafrost microbial communities from Stordalen Mire near Abisko, Sweden - Palsa_T0_2 | ecosystem: Environmental > Terrestrial > Soil > Palsa > Peat permafrost | place: Sweden: Abisko...
GAGTCAGCGCTGGCGATCTGGTTGGGTGCATTGGCGGTATATTCGCGTACGCGGCGGCCGAGGCGAACCTGCTCACTGGGCCGGTGCGCCCAGCAGACGGGCGGCGAGGACCGGTCCGATACCGTCAACCTCACGCAGCCGGGTGCCGCGCTCGTCGAGCAACGCGGTCATCGTCGCGGCGTTGGCGGCCAGTTGTTCGTCGAATCGCCGGACGCCGGCAATGAGTTCCTTGGCGAGCTGCACCCGAATCCGGTCAGGGCAGGTGCGGGGCGCAGTCCACCTAGCGCGCTGGTGGCGCTGGCAGAGGTCAGCGAGGTCGGTGCGCCGCCGGCCATCAACTCACGCAGCAACGCACGTAGTTGATTGACCGTGCGGGTTCTGCTGTGGGACAGGTTGACTCGCCGTTCATCAAGCAGTGCCAGCGAGTCCTCGGTGGTCTCCGGGTAGACCTGGCGGACATCGCTCTGCAATGCCGCGACACTGGCCGCAGCCGCGTCGATGCGGTCAGTCTTGCGTCGGCCGCCGCAGGAGAGTTCCCGGACCCGTGCGGTTACCGTCGGCGGGATATCCACAACGACCTCGCCCAGGGCCAGCAGCCACAGCGCCAAGTGGTGTCCGAGACCGTCGGCGTTTTCGATCCCCCGGGTCCGTTCGGGCCAGGTCTTCGCCCAGACAATCAGACGCTGGTATTCGGCGAGGGATGCCTCGATGCGCAGTGACCCGACGTCGGAATTGCTGGCCGAGTCGAGCGCGGTGGCGGTGTGGGTGGACTTGTGTGGATCGACGCCGACGACGATCGTGGTGAGCGGGTTCTTTCGGTCGTGTGGTTGGGAATCCGCGGCGGACAATCCGACTTCAAGGGCCTCTCACAGCAGCTTGCGGTCACGCCTCTCTTCAGTCACGCCACGAACGCAGACCGGAGGGGATGACACACCTTATAAGGTCAACCCGATCGTTGGGTGACAGGAGTGGTCCGAGTCATTTCCCCCGGTCTGCTACGACACGCTATGGGCTGCAATCCCATTCACCGTCCCGTGACACTCATACAAGTCGGAGTAGTCATGCCTCCACGCTTTGGGGGATGTCCAAGTGCAGCATTCTTCTTGGGTTTTACGCAATGACCGTCGGGGCACGGTGAACCAGCTGGCCACTGTCGCCCTGGCTGGCAAGGTCCCGACCGGTCACGCAACCCTTCGGGTACAACTCTTTTCGGGACGGGTGCGGCCGGGCAGGCTGCAGCGCTGTGATCGAAGGCGCTGGGCTGCCCTTTTCGCTGCCTTTGGGATTACTTAATGCTGCTCGCAGTTTCGTTGCTGGTCACTGTCATCAGTCGATCGCATCACGCCAGGGTGCTTTCTTCCCCTCGCGGGCCGCTACCAGGTACACCTCCCCCAGCCGGAGCGCTCACGTGGCCGACGCTTCGCCCAGAGTCGCGGTGAGCAACTCGGCCAGAAGAGTCGGCTGTTCCTTTCGTATCACACGAATCAGCCCTGATCCGATCAGTGCCGCCGCTCGTTGATCCGCCCGAGCGCCGGCCAGCGCGTCGGCAAACACATCGGCGGTGCCCCCAGAACCGGCAATGACAACGACCCGGCGGGCCGCTTCGACGCTGTACTGGACATCTGAGTAGGCGATCTGCCCACCGTTGACGAGCACGGTGATTGACGGTGTACCGCCGGCGAGGACGGTAGCCGCGCGCGCGACCCAGGGCGCCTCGGCGCCCCATTTGTCGCCCGGCACGACGACGAAGTGCGTGTGATGGGCGTCGAGTACTTTCTCAGCGTGCGAGAAGGCTTGGCCGCGCGGCAGCTTCACCGGGCCGGCGGCCACCACGCCCACAAGCGGGAATGCGGCCTCCTTGGTTGCACGGGCTTCTCCGAAAAGGCGCATCACACCGAACGGGGTCCCGCCGTCGACACCGACGGCCCCACACTTCTGCATCACCGTAGCGATGCCTGTCGTGAACACCGGACGCAGGCCATCGATTCGGGCCTCCTCGAGGCCGGCCGCTCCCCCGACGACCACCACGGTTGGTCGCGGCGGGTGCAGCCCCAACACTTCCATCGCGGCCGGCAATTCGGTCGCCTCGCTGACCTGCACACCGAGCGCGGAAGCCGCACCGGTTAGCTCAATGCGGAACGGCCATGTCACTGGCGTCCCCCAAGGAATCCGGCGAAGTTTTCAATGGCCACATCGCTCATCGTCAAAGAGCGTGAGACTGGGACACTACACCCGGCGCGTTCCGGAACGTAGTTGCTCTTGCCACACGGTTTACATATCGGAAGCCTGGCCCTCTGCCAGCCTCTCGCGCAGACTCTTCGGCCGTACATCGCCCAATTCTGTTCGCTGTATTCCAGACATGCAGCGCGGTCCGCTTCGCCGTAAACCACCCGCCAGCCGGCTGGAACGTCGGCGAACCACCAAAACCAGCAAGCCGGTGCTACGCGCCCACAGCATCCGCAACCTCAGCGCCGCGGAGCTGCGCGCGGACCACGGGCGGCGGGCTCAAACCCATCCGCCGTGCCGGCGAATTCATCACCGCTCCCTCGCCTCGCCCAGCTCGACAATCCCATCGAGCCCAGTCCCGTCGACTCCTCAGTCTGAAAATGCTTGCATGTCAATGCGTCTCGCACTCGAAGCCCGGCCCTCACCACCGGAGGATCATCTGTCCTGGATTATCGGCTCCGCGTGACCGCTGGCCAGCGCGGCCAGAGCCGCGTCGATGACAGCGTTGGTGGCATAGCCGTCGCGCGCGGACGCCCCGACGGCTGAGTCGGTCGCGATGGCGGTCAGCCACGCAGCGTTTTGGGTCCGGTAGGCCTGGGCAAAACGTTGAATCCACGCCTCGGTGTGGGGTTGTGCGACATGATCATCAGCCCGTTCGAGGTCCGCGGGGGTGAGGGTGAGCGCGCCGGCGCTGCCGACGATGTCGCAGCCGATGTCGTATGACAGACCCGGCCCGCGGCCGAGCTCGATCAGACCCAGAACGCCGGACCGCGAGGCCAGGGTAAGGACGACGATTACCGCGGCACCGTCCTGGCTGGTCTTAGTGATCGCGGATACCTCCGCGATGTCTTCACCGCACAGCCAACGGAAAATATCGATGTCATGAGAGGCCGAGCTGGTAATTAGCTCACGCTCGTCGAACTTGATGACCGACAACGGATTACGGTGCCGTTGGCTAATCAACACCGGTTCACCAATGGCGCCGGAGCGCAGCGCGCTGTGCAAGTTCTGGTAGTCGGCGTCGAAGCGGCGCATCCAGCCCACCTGCACAAGCCGCCGGCCGATGGCGCCTTCGGCGTCGACGAGCTGGCGGGACTGGTGCGCTGTCGTAGTGAGCGGCTTTTCGCAGAGCACATGCAGGCCGCGCGCAATGCATGCTTGAGTGATGTCGAAGTGGGTGTCGTCGGCGGTGGCCACCACCACAGCGTCGATATCAGCGTTGTTCACGCAATCCAGTGGGTCGTAAAAGACCACAGCGCTCGGGATCTGAGAAGCAGCGCGGTCGGCGAACGGGGCGTGGATGTCGGCGACAGCGGCGATCTTCGCCTGCGGTAGGCCCGTGAAAATGTCCAGGTGCGTCATGCCCATGTCACCCAGCCCGATCAGGGCGAGCCGCAGCGGCGCGGTGCTCACTGCTGCGCTCCGGACGCGGGCTGCGGTGTCGCGGTCGGTTGGTGGTCGGCGATGTCGGTCCAAGAGCCGCTGGTCACCGAGGCGGCCACGGCGGCGTGAATCGTTGCTGCCCGCAGTCCGTCGCCAAATACCGGCAGACCGTCGGGTGCGGCGCCGGTGCGGATGGCGTCGTAAACGTCGGCGACTAACGAGTTGAAACAATCCTGGTATCCCTGCGGATGCCCGGCGGGCAGAAGCGAGTAGCGCGCCGCACTCGGGTCCAGGACGGCTGCATCACGCAACAAAAGCGTGGTGGATCCGAGTCCGCCGATGATGAGTTCGTCAGGGCGTTCACCGTCGAACTGGACCGCGATCTCGCGGGCGTCAAAGGAGAAGGTCAGCTGGTTCTTTCGGCCCGGTGAGGACTGGCTGACGACGACGCTTCCGATGGCGCCGCGATCGGTGCGGAACGCGACCACTGCGCCGTCGTCCTGGCGGATGCTGCCGCGTGGGGCCGCGGCTTCAGCGGCGAAGACGGCGGTGATGCGATGGTCGGTGACGAACTCGGCCAGGTCGCACCAGTGCGAGCCGATGTCGGCGAAGGTCATCGAGACCCCGGACTGTGCCGGGTCGGATCGCCACCCGGTGGGGTCGGCTTTGGCCTGGTGGTCTTGCACGTAGCCGCCGTGCATGAGCCACACCGCGGAGTCGGCGATGCGATGGCGGGCCTCGCGCACCATCGGATAGAAGCGGTAGACGAAGGACACAGCGGCCACCGTGCCCGCCGTGCGGGCGGCGTTGACGAGGGCCTGCGCGTCGGCAACGGTTGTCGCCAAAGGTTTTTCGCAGATCACGTGCTTTCCCGCTGCCAGTGCGGCGGCGGTCTGCTCGAGGTGCAGGTTGTTGGGTGTGCAGATGTGCACGACGTCGACGTCGTCGGCGGCAATGATGTCCTCGACGGTGGCGGCGCGTTCGGCGCCGAGCCGCTGCGCGGCCAGCTCGCTGCTTTGCGGTGTGCTGGCGCTGATGGCGGCGAGTTGCCCGCCGGCCCGGTGGACGGCGTATGCGTGCACCGAGCCGACCATGCCGGCGCCGATGATCGCGCTACGAGGTGGGTTGTGCTGGCTCACAGCTAATTTTTTGCATCAGCTGATCATTGCGGCTTGCGAGCCTCGATCAGCACCCGTGAGCTGTGAGTGACAAAGCCTCCTTCAGTGTGGATTTGCTCATGCAGTTTGCGCAGCTTGTCGCGGTACTTGGTGACGGTGAAGTCCGGGACGACCCAACTCAGTTTGCGCAAGAAGTAGATGACGGCGCCAACATCGAAGAACTCCTCGCGGATCTCCTCGTGGCGGAGGTTGACGAGCTCTAGCCCAGCCGCGTCTGTACGCACCTTCGTGGCTCTTGTGAAATAAGCCATAACGCCCCAAGGCAATACGAAAAAGAAAATCGCCCATAGGCGGTGACTATTCTCTAAGGCAATGCTGCCGACGGCTGAGCAAAAAATAACCGCGGGCCATGCGTCCCATTTTACGAACCAGGGCCAGCGCCAACCCTTCTGATATTGCTGCTCCTCGGGTTTCGGTGGTGGCAGGACACCACCGTCCCCGGCCTCGTCAGGCTGGTGTGCTTCCATCTGGGGATCCCTGGATCGTGCGCGCAACGCCGGGCCAGCTATGTTAGTTGGCCGGTGATCTAGCCGCACGATAACCGTGAAACCGTGACGACCGCCCATCGACGTGAGCGGCGGCGTCACCTCACGTCCTGTCGGTAGAAAGCTAGTCGATGATTAATGCGATGGGCGGTCGCGCGGGCAGGCATGGGTGCCCCACGCCCACTGGGATAGGTCATGGTCTGCGGTCTGGCGTCTCAAATATGTCCCACGCATCAAATGCGCTCGGCGAGCGGAATACTGCAAGGTTCGAATGGTGCTATCTGCCAGTCCTGAGCGGAGTTCCCCTGCGCCAACAGATTTGCGTACAGAGGCCCATTTGGGAAAGACACGCCAAGTCGATGATGTGATCAGAATGGCGACTCGGTCTGAAGCCCACAACCAAGCCCTGACCGGCTACGCCGAATATATGAGCGCGATTGGCACCGAACAGCAGAAGCCACAAGGCCTCGGCATCGAGCCTAGCGAGCGAAGCGGTTGCACGACACCAGTTGCTGTACCGCGGTGGTGGCTCCGTCGACGAAGTCGACGAGCACGACACCCAGGCTGCGGCCCGCCTCTGCGCCGCCTTGGCGGCGTGCTGCCTCCTGCTGCAATCGAGGATTCAGGATGTCGGTGAGAAACCGCGGCGGCACCACGGCGCCGTTGGCCGACACGAAGCTGATCGTGATCTTGTCGGTAGTTGTGGCGGCCGCGTCCAGCGACGTGACTACGGAGTGCCATTTGCGTTCGACTGCGTCCGCCGGCGTGAGGTACCCCATGTCCCAGTCGTCCTCGATGGACACCAGCGGGCTGCTCCAGCCGATGCCACCGAGGCTGGGTACGTTGTTGGGGATCAGCACGATTCGGCCGCGGACCGCTCGCAGCTGCGGGATCGTCGGGTCGCGGTAGAGCCGGTCGCCTGCATCGGCCTCACGCACATGCCGATCGAAGGCCGCTACGAACTGCGGCTCGGGCGTCGTGGACGCCTCCTGCTGCACACGCATCAGCAACGCCTCTCTCGGGTTCGCAGCGAGGAACGCGACGCACTCGCGCAGCACGTCAGTCAAGGAGAGCTGCTCGTCGACGAACAGGTGATGGATGCTCAGCGTGCCGTCGGGTTCGGCGTGGCAGCGCACGTCCAGGAACCGGACCCCGGCGTTGAGCTGCTGTGCGACGGTCCAGTTCTGGGCCTGCACCCACAGCGCGGTCACGAAGTCGATCACCGGTGCCCCACCACCGAAGCGTGCTCCGGAGTCATGCGTGCCGGGGATGGTGATGGCGCTCAGCGGCGCGTCGTCGGCCAGTCGTGCCATCCAACGGGTCAGGTCGATCGGTGGTTTGTCGGCGCCCGCCACGACCGGTCGAGCCAGCATCGCGGTCGAAGCCAGCGCTGCCGCACCGAGGACAGTTCGCCGCCTGATCGACCCTGTCACCCGTCAAACTCCGTCAGTGGTCAGCGTGGCTGCGGCTGTGGTTCGTACTCGCGCACGATCACCGCACCCGCCGGCGCGTCGGGCTGCAGCGTGCTGGCCGGATCGATGCCGAACAACCGGTTCGCCACGACGACGGCCCCGTACACATCGATGCGCGTCGGGTCGGCCGGCGCGGCGGGGACGTCCAGCATGATCTTGCTGTTGCCGCGGTTGGCGACATCGTGCCCGAACCACCTGCTCCGATCGGGCTGGTCAAGCGAGGGCTCGCGGTACTCGTGCTCAGCGAGCACCGACACGTCGGCGAACAGCGTGATCCGCACCGTGGCCGCACTGGCAACGACGAGAGCGGCCGCCAACGGGTCAACGCTCGCCTGTACCACCCGCAGGACGCGGCGGTAGTTGACCGGCGACGCCGGCGGCGGCAACAGGAGGGGCTCATGGCCGGCCAGCAACTCCATGGCGGGTGCACCCGATGTCACGCGCCGGATACTAGCCGAACCCACCGCGACTCAGGTCGCGATTCCGCCGATCGCCAACTCCCTCATGCCTGGCACTGCAATGTCTTCCCGGATTGTGTCCGGCGCTCTCATGGCTTTCTGGAGCCCCTCAGCCGAACGCCTCCGCAACTACTTGACACTGCCGAGGCCGGCATTTCGCCACACTGTCAACATGTTCCGGCTCCGCCGTCAGAGCTTCGGGCTCACAGAGGGAGAGCTTGTTTTGTAGTACCATGGTTTCCATGTTCGCGCGCCGTCGACCGTGGCCCTGGCGATATACCGCCTGAGGCTCGCGCGCGCCTTCTCGCCGCTAGCCCCGGGCACAGACGGGGTGTAGTGAAACGGCATCATGCTGGTTTTGGGTACCAGTGGTGGAGGTTCAATTCCTCCCATCCCGACGTAGTAAAGGGGGATGAGCGACTGGTCGTGACCCGGTCTCCAAAACCGACGTCCGCAGGTTCGACACCTGCCATCCTCGCCCGTCCGGTGTTATGATCACAACACCATGAACGCCACTCGACGACAGCAAAATCCGCGCTAATACGCGCGTTGATGCCCTGTCGGTTAAAGGCAAACCATCGGACTGTTAATCCGTGACTCCTGGTTCGAATCCAGGTGGGGTAGCTGATGAGATGTGTTGTAACCCGGCAGCACACGGTTCTCTGGAGTCCGTTGTTCAGGTTCGAATCCTGGCATCTCAGCAAGCCGCTGTGGCCCAACGGATAAGGCATCGGCCTACGAAGCCGAGGACTGCAGGTTCGAATCCTGCCGGCGGCACTGATGAGGTGTGGTAATTGGTAGCGGCCGGGTTTTTGGTGCCCGTCGCGAAGGTTCGAGTCCTTCAGCGCCTTCGCCGGCGGATCCGGCGCTGAGCTTCCGAAGCTCGGCTGCGGCAGTTCGACTCTGCCCGGGGGCTCGAAACCCCGTTCTTCTTTCTTATGGAAACCTAGAGTTCTTCTTTCTTATGGAAACCTAGACAATTCCCAATATTGCCCTGCAGGACAGCCACTTTCGCGTATCAACACCCAATCGCGGATGGCACTTCACGAGGTATCCAGGTTAGCAGCGGAGCGAAACCTGTTTTGGTTGGACCAGGCGCCAGCCCGCTCATCGACCGCCGCGCTAACGCCATCGGCGACCGCCGGATCGGCTATCGGCGGCGGCGGGACGAAACCGATGAGCTACTGGCTGAGTGGCAGCGGTGGATCGAACAGCACATCGGCCTCAGGCAGCACCAGGCCTCGACTACAGCATCGACCTGTAGGCCGAGCCTGTGCGGCTGCGACCCAGTGCGGGAACGCATTTGGTCCTGAGAGGCTCTGAACAGCAGCTGTTTGCGGGCGAGGGCAGCCGTATCAGGAGTCAGGTCGGGGTGATATTAGCTGTTTCGCGTCGATGCGCCGGTGAGCAGAATATCCTGCCTTGGTTCGTGCACTAGTTGCTATCTCCGTCGTCCGCACCGCCGTGCTGCCGCCAGCGGGGACGACGGCACAGTACGCCATGACTGCGCCGAGTGACGGCACCGCAGGCGGACTGCAAGCAGTAAAGGACACGATCATGTTCAACCACCGCCGCGCGCACGTCTCGTGGAAGACCGTCCAAGCCTCCGACCTGTTCTCCTGGTTCAACATGTCCGAGACCGGCAGGCAACCGTCCGGCGCCGGCCTCACCGCCGTGAGCGTCGCACCGGGTGGCAATCAGGAGTTCATCGACCTGGCGTTTGACATCGATGCCCGCGCTGAGGTCGTCGGGTTCCGGCTTGCTCTTGACCGCCATTGGCTCGACGACACAAGCACGGGGATGACCAGCGGCGCCGACCTCGCGGCGTCCGTAGCTCGCGCGCTGGCCACTGCTGACCCCGTCCTGGCCGAGGTGGCCGAGGCGCTGATGGCCGGTGGGTTTGCCGCGTCCCGATCGCCAGTGATCCTGCGCGCCGGCAAAGAGCCTCGTGCGGCGGAGCAGCCCGACATCGCGGCGCTGGTCGCGACCTTCACGATGGCATCGGCGCAGCCGGCTACCGTGCACGGGCGCCGCACGATTGTGGCCGCCAACCAGCAGCGCGGGCCGCACTTATGGTTCACCGCCGCCTGGCGGTGAGGACCTCGGTGACGGCGCCCGGGCCGACCCGGTCATCCAGTACAGGCGCCGACCCGCTTTCCCCGACATGCCGGTACACACGCACCATGGAAATCTGCCAGCGGCTGGCTGGCGCCGACCCCGACAACACCCAACACCACGGCGATGTGATCGGCAGCGCAGACGCCCTAGCGCGGGTGTCGAATCGGCGGGCGATCCTTGTGTGGCCGACCATTGGGCGAAAACCGATTTTGATCAGCGACCTGACCGGTTTACATTCGTCCGTCCAGTCATCATCAGTCACCTCTTTTTACTTCAGACGGTCGTTCTCCGACCGAAACCACTCCGCGTAGTCCGAGCGCAATTTTTCGCTTTTTTCTTGAGGTCGCGCTCATCCGAGGACAGGTAGCGACCCGAAACCATTTCTGGCAGTGGTGGATTCACGCCGCCAGCATGGCGGAACCACCGAAACCCAACCGGCGACGACACGCCGGCACCAGCGGCTGCATCCTCGGTCATCGCACCCCCAGCGATCGCCGCCCAGAACCGGACCCGGTCCTGCCGCCAGGCCACCGTCGGCCGTCCCGGCGACCAGTTGAATCCGCCCTGCGAACCGCGGTCGGAATGATGCACCAACTCAGGCAGAGCCGAGTTAACATGCCACACAGCATGATTGAATGCTTGCAACGGAAGGTCTTCCGTGCGCATCGTGGTTGAGTGGCAGCGGTGGATCGAACAGCACGTCGGCCGCAGGCAGGACCAGGCCTCGACTACGGCATCGACCTGTAAGCCGAGCCTGTGCGGCTGCGACTCAGTGCGGGAACGCATTTGGTCCTGAGAGGCTCTGAACAGCAGCTGTTTGCGGGCGGGAGCAGCCGTATCAGGAGCCGGGGCCGGGTGATATTCGCTGTTTCGCGTCGATGCGCCGGTGAGCAGAATATCCTGTATCGGTTCGTGCGATGTTCACTGACGGCGCGGTGTGGGGTCTGGCGGATGCGTCGGGTTCCTCGACGGCTGGAGTGATGGGAATTGGCGGCGGCGAAACGTGTCTGTGCGCAAGGGGTTTTGCGTGCCCGGAGCGGTGAGGTGTGTCTTTGTCGCGGGTTTTTTTGAGCCACTGCATCAGGGATGGCCGTCACGCCGCCGTGGGCGCCGATATCCTGCCGCTGCTAGCGCTGACCCTGGCTCGGCTCTCCACCGACCGCCGCACCGCTGGACTCTCACCCTGGCGAATTGGCCGTCGATGGGTGGAATCCGCGTAGTGGTCGACGACGGCATCGAGCAGATCCTGCCATCCCACCCGCAGCGGCCCCGGACCGCGCCGGCGTCACCGCGGCACGCACAGACGTAGACCAGAAGGACTGCCGATGTCGAGTGTTTTTGTGTCCTATTCGCGAAGGGATCGCGACGCTGTCGCGGCCATCGTGATGGCGTTGCGGGCGGCGGGTGAGGACGTGTCGGTGGATCTGGATGACATCGTGCCCTCCACGGTGTGGATGGAGGAGATCAAAACCGGAATCGCGAATGCCGATTCGGTGATTTTTGTCATCTCGCCGGATTCGGTGACCTCGGAGGTGTGTGGTGTCGAGCTGAAGTACGCCGTCGATGTGTCGAAACGTCTTGTCCCGGTGGTCATCCGCGACACCCCGGTCGAGGCGGTTCCGGCGCCGCTGCCGGATATCGACTGGGCCTTCGTGCGGCAGGACACGTTTGAGGCTGATGTCGCGCGGCTGGTGGAGGTGCTGGAGACCGACATCGAGCGGGTTCATCTGCACACCCGGCTGCTGGTGCGTGCCACCGAGTGGGAGAGCCGCGGTGGCGACAAAAGCCTGCTGCTGCGGGGCGCGCCGCTGGCCGAGGCCGAGCG